>LBJMR02800__coassemble_165_pt1 | contig 166723 bp, 157 predicted proteins | sample LBJMR02800__metabat2_low_PE_050 | metagenome-assembled genome bin LBJMR02800 | reverse complement strand
GGAAGAGCTTGCCGCCATTATCGCGGAGGTGCTTCGGCTTCGGCCGGAGGACAAGCTGCGCGTCGACGGCGTGATGCATCCGGCGGCTGACGTGCAGGCGGTGTATGCGAAACTTGAAAACGAGCATATCATGCATGTCATTGAAACTTATAACGAAATCCCGTACCCGATAAAAAGCCCAAAGATGTATTTGCGGACAGCGCTTTACAATGCCGTATTTGAACTGAACAACGCGGGGGCAAATATCTTCGCAGCGACCGGGGGCGGGGAGATATGAACAGGGAAAAGCGCACCTACTCGGGGAAACTGCTGGATGTGGATTTCTACCCGGTATTTTCAGACGGCAGACGGTTACCGTCCCGCGCTCCGAAAACGAAGCGTTCTACTGCCGAGCAGGAAAAATACAATCACAACAAGGCTGTCCGGGAATTTGTGCGAAAGGTAAACGCCAACTTTGACGACCGCGATTATTTTATGCATCCGACCTTTATCCCGGCGCTTGCCCCGCAGGACCGGGACGAAGCGAAGCGGATAATGACGAATTACCTTGCGAGGATTCGAAGAAAGAGAAAGTCAGAGCTGAAAAAAGCGAAGCAGGCGCTCGCTGCTATGCCGAAGCGGGACGCTTTAAAAGAACAGAGACACAAGCTCAAAGAGAAAATCAAGATTCTGAGCAGACCAATGAAGGCTGTTTACTCCGTAGAGCAGGTGACTTATAAGACAGGTCCACGCAAAGGGCGTGTGAATTGGCATTACCATTTGTTCGTCACCGGAGGGTTGGAAGACCGGGAAATGGAACGCATTTGGGATAAAGGCATTCGGGTGAACGCGGATAACTTCCAGCCGGAGCGGTTTGGTCCAGAAGCGGCCGCAAAATATATGCTGAAAAGCATTCCGATAAAGGGACAGCGGAAATATATATGCACGCGGAATATGACGCCGCCGCGCGTGCCGGACCCATCGAAGCGGGACGGACGGACATCGAACAGACAGCTCGAGCACTGGGCGAAAGAGCGCATCGACGACGCGGCATTTTGGGAACGCCGATATAAGGGATACCGATTTGTGCGGTGTTTCGCAAGGAAGAATCCATTCAACGGGCATTGGTATCTATCAGTCATCATGTACCGAACGGACAGCGACCCGCCGCCCTGGGCGCTCGAAGACTGGGGCGTGTATGAATGATGAAGAAACACCCCAGGTCGAAAAAACGGCTTAAATAAAAAAGCGCTGTCGACCGAAGCCCCTCCCGACAAAACCGGGAAAGGTCGCGCATGAGATTTTTTACCACCCCGGAAGGGGGTCGAGACAATTACATTTTATTAAAAAACTATAACTGCAAAACATTTCTTAAAAACGGCGGCGAAAACAGCGCCGAAAAGGGGCAAAAAAGGCAAATTGTGTTTTGCAAAACCGAGAAAAAGGAGCATGAAAATGAAAATTTCTAAAATTGCAAAGTTATGTAAGGACACAAAACTGGTGTGCATGACGAGCACCGAAGCGGGCTTGTGGATTGGCAACGGCAATGCCGTTTATTTCGTTCCGGAATTTACAAACATGGACTGCGACGGCATTGCGCTTGCGTTCGGGATTGACGAGAAGAAAAAGGAAAAAATCATTTTTACCAACCTGGATATGAGCGGATTCAATATGCAGGACATCGACCCGTCAGAAAGCCTGTGCGAGCCGATGGGCATTAACTTTTGGCAGGAAGGGGATATTTTGCGTCCGTATAAAACGGAAGCAGGCGTGCTTTGTCTTGTCGGCAGTTATCTTGAACCGCTTCGGGATGAAATGGAAGCGCGAGAAGTCTATTTGCGATATACGAAAGACGGGAAGCCGTATTTTGCCGTAAAAGTCGGATTGATGCTTTACGCGATTGTCATGCCGGCAAAGGGAATCAGTTTTGAATTCGTAGATAAACTCGGCGAAATGTACGAGATGTGCAAAACCGCCATGGAACTGGAAGAAAAAAGACTCGAAGCGGAAAAAGCCAAAGCGGCCGAGCAAATCAGAATGGAGGACGCACAATGATTATTGCCGGTGAAATGTCAAAAACCGCGAACGAAGGCGAGGAGCAGCGCAGCCTGTTCGTTTGGGCGACCATTGCCGCCGGGAAATACCCGGCGCTGAATTTGCTTTTTCACATTCCGAACGAGGGCAAACGAAGCCAGTGGACCGGTGCGCGGATGCGCTCCGAAGGGTTGAAGTCGGGCGTACCGGACTTGTGCCTGCCGGTCGCGCGAAGCGGCTATCACGGGCTTTACATAGAACTGAAAGGGGAGGGAAGCACATGAAAAATATCAAGCAAATCGCTAAAAAGATCATCCCCGCAGCCGTGGCGGCAGCGCTCCTGCTCGGTGCCGTTTGGGGCTTGCTGTATGGCGCGCTGGTCGCCGCCGTGCGGCTCGTGTTCGGCGCGGCGACGATACTGTTGTGACGAAAAAAGGAGACCAAAATGGACTACATACAATTCTTGAAAAGCAAAATCGAAGTCGCGCCCGTATCCGGCTTTACGGTCAGCGAAGCGGAGATAAACCCGGTACTCAAACCGCACCAGCGGGACGCAGTGCGGTGGGCGGTGCACGGCGGACGACGCGCACTGTTTGAGAGCTTCGGGCTCGGTAAGACCGTACAGCAGTTGGAATACTGCCGCCTTGTGACCGAAAAGCAGGGCGGAAAGGCACTCATTGTCTGCCCACTCGGCGTCAAACAGGAATTCCAGCAAGACGCAAAGAACCTGCTGGAATGGGACAAGCCACCGCAATACGTCCGCACAATGGAAGAAGTGCGAAACGCGGAAACCGACATCGTGCTGACAAACTATGAGCGCGTCCGGGACGGCGACATAGACCCGCAATACTTTACGGCCACAAGCTTAGACGAAGCATCCGTGCTCCGTTCATTCGGAAGCAAGACCTATCAGACGTTTTTGGACAAGTTCAAGGGTGTCAAATACAAGCTTGTTTCCACGGCCACACCGTCTCCGAACAAGTACAAGGAGCTGATCCACTACGCGGGATATTTGGAGGTCATGGACACCGGGCAGGCGCTCACAAGGTTTTTTAAGCGCGACAGCACCAAGGCAAACAACTTGACGCTGTACCAACATAGGGAGCGTGAGTTTTGGGTATGGCTGTCTACATGGGCGCTGTTTATCACGAAACCGTCCGACCTCGGCTATGACGATACGGGGTATGACATCCCGCCGCTTGATGTGCGCCTGCACAAGCTGGCAGACGACTATTTCAGCGGCGAGGAAAAGGATGGCCAAATCAAATTTTTGCGCGACGCTGCCGTCAGCCTGTCGGACGCCGCACACGAAAAGAGCGAATCTATCGTTTGCCGCGTGCGCAAAGCAAAGGAGATCATCGACGCTGCACCGGGAGAGCATCTTATCCTTTGGCACGACCTCGAAGCGGAACGCCACGAAATCAAACGGCAGATCCCGGAGGTGGACGATATTTACGGCTCCATGGACTACGACGAGCGGGAGCGGCGTGTGCTGGACTTTTCCAACGGCAAAACCCGCCTGTTTGCCACGAAAAAGAGCATTTCGGGTTCTGGCTGTAACTTCCAGCGATATTGCCATCGGGCGATCTTCGTCGGCATCGATTATGAGTTTAACGACTTCATACAGGCGATCCACCGCATCTACCGCTTTTTGCAAAAAGAAAAAGTCATCATCGACATCATCTACACCGAAGCGGAACAGCCTATCTTGGACGTGCTGATGCAGAAATGGAAGCAGCACAACGTCCTTGCGGAAAAGATGCGGGAGATCGTCAAAAAATACGGGCTTTCGGGGACATCACAAGTCGAAAAGCTGGCCCGCACGATAGGAGTGGAAAGAGTGCAGGTAAAAGGCAAGAATTTCACGGCGATCAACAACGATTGCGTGCTGGAAACAACGGGGATGGAGAGCAACAGCGTTGACCTGATCCATACAAGTATCCCATTTAGCAATCACTACGAATACACGCCGAGCTACAACGATTTCGGGCACAACGCGGATACGGTCAAGTTTTTCGAACAGATGGACTATTTGACCCCGCAGCTGCTGCGCATCCTGCGACCGGGCCGCGTGGCGGCGATCCACGTCAAAGACCGCGTACTGTTCGGCAATGCGACGGGGACGGGTATGCCGACCATGGAGCCGTTCCACGCGATGTGCATCCGCCACTATATGCAGCACGGCTTCCAATACTTCGGCATGATAACGGTCGTCACGGACGTCGTTCGGGAAAACAACCAGACGTACCGCCTCGGCTGGACGGAGCAGTGCAAGGACGGTACAAAGATGGGCGTAGGCTGCCCGGAATACATCCTGCTGTTTCGGAAATTACCATCCGACACGTCGAAGGCCTACGCGGATACACCCGTAACCAAAAGCAAAGAGGAGTACACCCGCGCACAGTGGCAGATCGACGCACACGGATATTGGCGGTCAAGCGGGAACCGACTTGTGGAAAAAGACGAACTGCTGTCCGCACCCGTGAAGGATTTGCAAAAGGTCTACAGGCAGTACAGCCGCGACAACGTATACAGCTACGAGGAGCACGTTGCCCTTGCAAAAGAGTTGGACAAAGAGGGAAAGCTGCCCGCGACCTTTATGGTTGTTGCACCGGGAAGCTGGAACGACGCCGTGTGGGACGACATCCTTCGGATGCGCACGCTCAACAGCACGCAGAGCAGGCGGCAGCAGGAAATGCACGTCTGTCCCTTGCAGTTGGACATCGTGGAGCGCATCATCAATCGTTATTCCAATCCGGGTGACGTGGTGCTCGACCCGTTCGGCGGGATCATGACTGTCCCGAAGGTCGCCGTGGACATGGGAAGATACGGCATCGGCATCGAGCTTAATAACGGCTATTTCCGCGACGGCGTTGGGTACCTGCGCGAAGCGGACGACAAACAGGACGTCCCGACCTTGTTTGACCTTTTCGGGGCGTAAAAAGGAGTGACACGATGCAATACATAGCCTATTTCGTGACGGCGGCGTCCATTATCGGAACGGTCGCCAACAGCCTGCAAAAGCGGTGGTGCTTTTGGGTGTGGCTTTGCACAAACGCGTTTTGGATCGGGTACAACCTTTGGACGGGAAGCTATGCGCAGGCGCTGCTTTATGTGTTCAATTTCGCCATGGCGGTCGTTGGGCTTGTACAATGGCGCAGAAAAGACAGGCAGAAGGGGGAACACGATGAAAGCAGTTGAAAAATTTACAAAAAGCCAAGCGAAGCGGCTCAAGCAAGAAATCCGGCGGCAGGTCGCGCTGGAAAACGAGAAGTACGAGCGCAGCTTTGACATTCTGCTCATGTATATCCTGCATAGTGTTTTCGGGTTCGGGCAGGCGAGGCTGTCCAAAATGTACGCGAGTATGCGGGAAAGTCGTGACGAAATGAAAAAGCGGTACATGGCAGACGGGGACTGTGACAGCGATGACTATATTTTCGCCATGGAACGCGATCTGCGCCAAAGCGGAATAGACATGGACGGAATCCTGCAAAGTATCGGATACAGGACGGAGGATTGATACCATGCCGCATCTCTTACGTTATTGCAAGCGCGAGCGTTGTGTGTGGCGCATACATACTGGAGGCAAGCCCGTCTGTACGAGAGCACAGTGCCCGTACAGGGAAAGAGTGTCGTATATTCTACGAAACCGAAGTGGAAAACAGAAGCAAGAAAAGGAGGCGGAGCTGCAACGACCGACTACATACACGCCGAAGGGCAGACAGCATCCGAATCCGTCGAGCAGCAAGCGCTATTTCGTTGGGCGGCATTCGCAGCGGGCAAATACCCCGAACTGCGACTGCTGTACCACGTACCTAACGAGGGAAAACGAAGCCAGTGGACAGGTGCGCGGATGCGCTCCGAAGGGTTGAAATCGGGCGTGCCGGACCTTTGTCTGCCGGTCGCGCGAAGCGGCTATCATGGGCTTTACATAGAACTGAAAGCCGGAAAAAACAAGCCGACCGACAATCAGCTGGCGTGGCTTGAAGCACTCGAAGCCCAAGGGTATAAAACCGCCGTCTGCTACGGCTGGGAAGCCGCGAAAAATGTGATTGAAGCCTATTTGAAGGCGAGGGAGGAAAAGAAATGAACAAGGAAAATATGGATGTATTAAAAGACAAAATCAATTTTGCGAGATACGCGGTTCTTTTCGAGGAAAAAGCCATAACAGAAGTGCTTAATTTTGTTACAGATATTGGTATAGATATGTCGTTAATAACAAAAATAGGAAACGGAGTCAATATTGAAGATGCTATTTTATGCTTTATTCAATACGGAGAGTACGATCTTGAAAATATTCTGCGTGAAATTCAAGATGCGAGCGAGGAGGAAAAGAAATGAAAAAAGCTATATATGTGCTGCTGTCTGCAACTTTGGGCGTGCTGTTATACAGCGCAGGTTTACTGGCGGGCACGCAAATGCTTGTGTATTTTGTCTGCTTCTTGATTGGGGTGATGATTGCCTAATGCCTGCACAAATAAACATATTCGATGAAATCACAGTGGACGGATTTTGCGGTGGCGGAGGCTGGTCGACCGGGTTTGAACTTGCTATCGGTGAGCCGGTGACAATCGGCATCAACCATGATGCCGCGGCAATTTCCATGCACAAAGCAAACCATCCGGCAACTCAACACTACAACGAAAATATATTCTTAGTTGACCCGAAACAGGCGGTCGCAGGGCGCGCAGTGGGGTGGGCGCATTTTTCTCCGGACTGCACGCATTTTTCAGTTGCGAAAGGCGGAAAGCCTGTCAAAAAACACATTCGAGGGCTTGCGTGGGTAATCACGAAGTGGGCTGGAACGGTGCATCCGCGCATCATCTCAATGGAAAATGTGCCGGAATTCATGTCTTGGGGACCTTTGATTGCGAAGCGGGACAAAGCAACCGGAAGAGTTTTAAAGAAAACAGAGACAGGGGAAATCGTACCGGCGGCACCCGGGGAAAGAGTACCGATTGAAAATCAACTGCTCATTCCCGACAAAAACCGAAAAGGAGAAACATTCCGAAAGTTCATAAGGGAAATGAAAAAGCTCGGCTATGAATTTGACTGGAAAGTGCTTACTGCAAGTGATTTCGGCGCGCCGACATCAAGAAAAAGGCTGTTTATTCTGTTCAGGCGAGACGGAAAACCGATAGTTTGGCCGAAGCCGACACACGGTGACCCGGAAAGCGAAGCGGTTAAAAGCGGAAAACTTCTGCCTTGGAGAACAGCGGCGGAATGCATTGATTTTGATTTACCGATTGAATCTATTTTCGACCGCAAAAAGCCGCTTGCAGAAAACACCTTAAAACGGATTGCAAGAGGCATAAAGAAGTTCATTGTAAACAACCCGGAGCCGTTCATTGTTCAGGTGAATCACGGAGGAAGCGCTTTTCGAGGACAAAGCACAGACAAACCATTGCCGACGATTACGCAAAAACACGGGTTTGGAATCGTGGAGCCGGTTGTTGCACCAACGATAATGTGCAATAACGCAAACAACGTCGGTTCCGGTCCGCAGGAGCCGTTGCACACAATCACAACGGCGAACCGTCATTATTTGGTCGCTTCAACTTTACTTCAATACCACGGAGAAACGGGAAAGACGGAAGCGCGCGGGCAGGAAGTAACAAAACCGTTGCAAACCATAGACACGTCGAACCGGTATGCTTTGACGTCTGCTTTCTTGACAAAATATTATTCGGGCGCAGACAAAAGCAACACGGCTTCCGTTAAAAAGCCGTTGGCAACGATTACAACACACGACCGATTCGGCGTAGTATCAGCCTTCGTTGAAAAAACATACTCGGGCGGTTATAGAGGAGCAGGAAGCGCCGCGACCGAGCCGCTCGGAAGCATAACGACAAAAGACCACAACAGACTGGTTACAGCTTTTATTGCGAGACAGTTCGGCACTTCAACCGGGCAAAAAGTGGATGAGCCGCTTCGCACAATCACCGGGGTGGATAAATCGCGTATCGTAGAAGCGTTCCTCGAAAAATATGACGGCGGAAGCAATCTTGTAGAAATTCAAGGAGAAAAATACAAAATCGTGGATATAGCCATGCGAATGCTGACCCCGAGAGAGCTTTATAACGCGCAGGGATTCCCGCCGGATTATATCATCGACCGCGGAGCGGACGGCAAACCGTATGCAAAAAGTCAGCAAGTTGCAAAAGTCGGGAATTCCGTCCCGCCGGTATTTGCAACTGCGATTGTGCGCGCAAACTGGCCGGAGCGCTGCAAACAGGAGATTACAACCATGCACGAACTGGAAAGAGTGATTTATGATGTGGGGTGATGTCCATGCGGAACAGTTGTGTCTTTTAAGTGTCGAGTGAGTTTTACAAGAAAAAAGCGCAATTTTCAAAACCTGCAAATGTCCTTGTTTGACGGCACATGGGGATAAAGGAGAAGAAGAGAAAATATGGCAAAGAGAATAATCCGTGTATTTCCGAGAAAAACCTCTTACACACCGGATGACGAATATGCGTTTGTAGGAATGCCGCAGATGTTATTACCCGAACATGACGAAGTTCATATATCTTGTACATTTACATGGGACAAGGATTATGCCGAAGAACTTGCCTTTCAGTGGGAGGGTAGGACAAATAAGCCTGTTAGACTTGGAGGACCGGCATTTCAATCAAAAGCAGAAGATTTTATACCGGGTATGTACATAAAGCGAAACATAATTTTTACAACCCGCGGATGCAACAATAACTGCCCATGGTGCTGTGTACCAAAGTTAGAGGGAAAATTAAAAGAATTGCCTATTGTACCCGGGAATTGGATACAAGACAACAATTTTTTACAAAGCTCGAAGCGGCATAAAGAGCGCGTATTTGAAATGCTGAAAACACAGCACGGAATTTGTTTTAAGGGAGGATTGGAGACAGATTTGATAGACGACCACTTTATTGCTGGCTTACAAGATATTGGAACGCAAAGGATTAAAGAACTATGGCTTGCTTGTGATACGGATGCGAGAATTCCAAGTTTTAAAAGTGCGTGTGATAAATTACGCCGAGCAGGGTTTAGCAGAGAGAAAATAAAATGCTATGTGTTGTCCTATGGAAAAGATATGGAATCAGATGAGAAAAGAGCACAAGAGGTATACAAAGCCGGCGCAATGCCATTCATGCAGCTGTACAGAGACTTTTCAGATAAAAAGACAGAATACAGTGCGGAATGGAACGCATTTGCTCGGATGTGGCAGCGTCCACCTGCAATCCGAGCACACATGGAAAAAGGAACAGATTTTAGAGATTTTCACACATAAAAACGAAAGGAGAGTAAAAGCATGATTCACGAATTAAAAATCCGCAGAGAGTTTTTCGACTATGTGCGGTTCGGCGTGAAAAAGTTCGAAATCCGCAAGGATGACCGGGGTTTCAATGTCGGCGACACGCTTGTATTGAAAGAAATCGACGAAGAGGGCAGCGAGACAGGCAGATACCTTGTGCGCCAGGTGGATTATATCTACCGCGGGGAATTCTGCCTGCCCGGCTACTGCGTGATGAGCATTTCAGCTTTGTGAGGGAAAAGATGAAAAGCGTTAAAAAGGACTTTGGCGGTTATATCTGCCGCAATGAGAAATGTGTTTACAGGATAAAGGTCGATGGAAAGCGAGACTTGTGTCCGTTTAAAGGCTGTATTTTTTCTTCTAAAAGAGGGCGTAGCGATGAACATAACCGAACTTAATAATCTGCGGTATATAGACAAAGAAATCAAACTGCTGCAAGAACGCATCGAGGAACTGGAAACCGAAGCGGCGCGCGTGACGCCGATTTTGACGGGGCTGCCCGGAAAAGGATCCGGCGGCGACCGTATCGGCGCCGTGGTGGAGCAGATTATTGAGGAAAAAGAAAAGCTCGAAGCGGCTTTGCAGCAACGACAGGAAGAGCGCCGCAAAGCAATGCGTTTCATCAATTCAATCGCCGACAGCCAGCTGCGGACTATTTTCATTCTGCGCTTTGTTTCCGGTAAGAGCTGGAACGATGTTGCCGACTACATTGGCGGAGGTAATACAGAAAAAAGCGTGTGGGTTCGCGCATATCGATATTTAAAAAAGTTGTAGGATATGTAGAATAAAAATGTGCTAATATAATATTAGAGCAAAAAGGGAAGCCGGGGATTATTCCCCGGCTTTGGCTAAATAATCATCGATGAACTCGTTGACAAGTGCATAAATACTCGTACCGTTCTGCTGAACCTTATAGGCAAAGCGCTCATGTGTTTCAGTTTCAACCAAAACGCGAATTAGGACGCTTTGCGTCCTTTTTTTATTGAATTTTGTAAAAATGAACGAGGATAAAACAATAAAATGGGTCGTCGAGTGCATAAAAACCGACTACCACAAATTTTACAAGTCATATATTTGGAAGAGGTTTCGTTCCAAAATCATGCTGGAGAGAAAAGGCAGATGCGAAATATGCTGGAACGGGGGAAAGGACGGAAAGGGAGTCCGGCGATATAAAAAAGCAACTACTTTGCATCACAAAAAGCATTTAAAGCAGTTTCCGCAACTGGCTTTAGATAGAGATAATGTAATTTTAGTTTGTGACGAATGCCATAAAGAGGAACATCCGGAAATTTACGCAAAAACTCATAAAATCACGGAAGAAAGGTGGGATTAGTACGGCGAAAAGACCGACAAAAGCACAGGTAGAGCAGTCGCTTATGGACCAGCTTTCGGCAAAAGAAGCGTTGGAGCCGCACTTTGTCGACCTTGTTGCGGATTATATGCGCTTTCGGGATATTGCAAAAAAGTTGGAAGATGATATTCGTAAAAGGGGCATAACTTATGAGGAAACCCTTTCGACCGGCGTGAAAAAAGTGATAACAAATCCGAGCATAAAAGACCGGGTGGCGGTTTCCAAGCAGATGAATGCGATTTTAGACAAGCTCGGGATCTCGCCGGACACAAACATTTCATCCGGGGGAGATGAACTGTAATGTCCATCCCGGCGGCGCTTACAGACTATCCGAATATTGTGCGAGGCGGAAAAATAAAGGTTTGCCGAGAACAAAAGCAGCTAATTGAACTGGTTGACAAGCGATTCTATGAGGAGTCGCTTTTTTTTGACGAAAAGCGTTTTGACGCATATATGTCGTATCAAAAATACTTCCCGTTTGATTTAATTCCGTGGGAGGTATTTATTTTTGCGCTTCATAATTGTGTGTTCAGAAATGATGGGCTGCCAAGGTGGCCGACGCTGGCTGCAATAGTGGGGCGCGGCAGTGGAAAAAACGGATTTTTGTCGTATGAAAATTTTTGCCTTTTAACACCGGCAAACGGTATACGAAATTATCACATAGACACTTTCGCAACCGCCGAAGACCAAGCAAAAGTGTCTTTTGATGAAATTTATGAAATTTTAGAGTCCACACCAAGGTTAAAAAAGTTTTTCAAGTGGAACAAAGAAGTCATAACCTCTTTGCAAACCGGTTCGGAATACCGCTTCAAAACCAGTAACGCAAAAACAAAGGATTCCGGGAGGCAAGGCAAGGTGGATTTTGACGAAGTGCATCAATTTGAAAACTACAAATTGATAAACGTTGCAACGTCCGGTCTCGGTAAAAAACCGCATCCACGGAGAACCTTTATTACCTCCGACGGTTATGTGCGTGAAGGCCCGCTGGATGATTTAAAGCGAAGCGGAAGAGATATTCTTTCGGGAATCATAGATGACAACGGCATGCTGCCGTTTATGTGCCGGATTGAAAGCAAAGAGGAAATCGATGACGAAACCGCGTGGGTAAAAGCTATACCGTCGCTTGATTACATGCCGAATTTAAAAGCAGAAGTTATAAGGGCATACGGCGATTACAAAATGAATCCCTATACAAACACGGACTTCCCGACAAAAAGGCTGAATTTTCCGATAGAAAAGGACGAGACAAAGGTAACCGATTACAAAAATCTGCTTAAAACCAAAAAAGAGATTGTTTTAAGAGAAGGACAGTCTGCGGTTCTCGGCTTTGACTATGCCGCAAAACGAGACTTTGCAGCGGTCGGGTATTTAACAAAAGCCGGGGAGCTTTACCAGTGGAAGTGCAAAGGGTTTGTGCTGCGCGGGAATCCGGACCTTACAAGAATAAACGCGCCGTTGGAAGTCTTTGAGCAAAAAGGTGAAATTTCTTTTGTAGACGGCGAAGAAATCACACCAAAAATCCTCATGGACTGGATTTTGAACGAACAAGTCAAGCACGGATTGGTTTTTGTGGCCGGCGCGCTCGACTACTTTCGATATGCGATACTCAAAAAGGAACTGGCAAAACTCGGGTTAGAGCCGGGGCGTGACGGAAATTTAAAGCTTGTCAGACCGTCTGACTTGATGATTGTATCGCCGATTATCGCAAGTGTTTTTGACCGCGGGAAGTTGGCTTGCGGCGACAATCAATATTTTCGGTGGTGCACGAATAACGTCAAAATCACAATGGACAAGCGAGGCAACGAAGTTTATGAAAAAATCGAGCCAAAATCAAGAAAAACAGATGCCTTTATGGCTTACGCAGCCGCAATGACAATGCAAGAACTTTTGCCGGAAGACTCAACGGAAGAGGAACTTGACGAAATCAACCCGATTTTTTATTAAGGAGAGAAAAACATGAGCATATCCAGCTTTATTAGGCGGCTGTTCACATCTCAAACGCTGCCGGATAACATTACCCCGGAGGAATGGGCGGAAGAAATTGAAAAACTTTCATTAGAACGATTTGCAATTCAATCTGCAATCGGGTTGATTTCTTCCGTTGTGGCCATGGCAGAATACAAGTTTGAACAGGACGGAAGACCGGTCAGAAAGGAAGACTGGTACAGATGGAATGTTTCTCCGAATCCGAATCAAAATAAACAACAGTTCTTTTACGACTTGATATTCAAAATGATTGCTGATGGGGAAGCCTTAATTGTAACCACAAAAAAAGGCATGTTCGTTGCAGACAGTTTCAGTTATAATCGGGTAGGTTTTTCAGAGGATGTTTTTTACAATGTCGAAAAAGAGGGGAAGGTTCTTACTCAAAGGTTTAAGGCAAGCGATGTAAAATATCTGACTTTTGAAAACGAGAAGGCGCAGCAATACATTAAAGAGGTCTTGAGTCAATACACAACACTTCTTTCTTTTGCAACAAAAAAGTATAAAAAGAACAACGCTGACCGAGGTATTTTAAAACTCAACGCTGCACCGACAGGAAACAGAAATGCAGATAATGAACAAGAGGAAAACTTGTCCTCTAAACTTTCAAAGTTTCTGTCGTCGGAAAAATCCTCTATTCTTCCACTTCGCAAAGGCTATGAATACGAAGAGCTTGGCAAGTATCATCAAAGCATGTCGTCAGAAGACATAAAGCGGTTAACAGACGAAGTGTTTTTGAGGTGCTGTGAAGCTTTCCGGATTCCAAAAAGTTTACTTTTGATGGAGGGAGACACCACAGCGACAAAAGAGGTCAAATCGCAATTTTTGCTATTAGCTATCAAACCGTTTATTGAACAGATAAAAAGTGAGTGCAGGCGTAAGGAACTCGGAATGGAAGCCTATGAACAGTATGGCATTGCGTTCCGAGTTGACACAACGCAGTGCGCTTTTTTTGATGTGTTCGATATGACGGCGGAAATAGAAAAGGTTTTGGGTTCGGGGATTTTCAGCGTCGACGACATCCGGGACAAGCTCGGAGAGGAAACACTCAAACAGCCGTGGAGTCAGGCGCATTTTATGTCTTTGAACTATGGACCTGCAGAAAACGCAGGAAAGGAGGAAGCGAAACATGCAGAATGATTTTGCAACAACCGCAACGATTAAAGCGTTGGGGATGGAGGACGATTCCGAGCTTGAAAAAATAAACCTTTATACTTTGCGTCCGGTGACCAAAGAAGAGGTTTTTACTTGTAAAGTGCTGGCCTGTTCCAATGAAGTAGACAGGGATTTGGAATGCTTCTCGCAAGAGGCATTACAAGAGCTTGCCGAACTTTACAAGGGCCGGTCTGTTATTTTTGACCACACAGCATCCACAAAAAATCAAGTCGCAAGAATTTATGATGCGAAAGTCGTAGTGGACAGCACCAAAAAAACAAAAACCGGAGCGGACTACGCGACTTTGATTTTGTATTTGTTTATCCCGAGAATCGAGAAAACAAAAGACCTCATCAGCGAGATTGAAATGGGCATTAAAAAAGAAGTGTCCGTGGCTTGCTGTGTGGGAAAAAGGGCATGTACGATTTGCGGAAAAGACGCATGGTGCTGTGAGCACAAACCGGGCGAAGAATACGACGGCGCTTTTTGTGCCGCGGAACTGTCGGAAGTCAAGGATGCTTACGAGCTGTCTTTCGTTGCAGTCCCTGCACAAAAAGATGCGGGAACGCAAAAAAACGCAAACAAAAATCAGAAGCAGGAAAAGAAAACGACCGTCTTAGACGGTTTCAAAAAATTTTTACAAATTTAAAGGAGGAAACCCATGGAAGCAAAAATTTTGCAAGAACAGAAAAGAATGGAATTTGCCGAAAAGCTTGAAAGAGCCATGAAAGAGGACAACCCGGAGGCTGTCGCAAAAGCATTTTCCGAGTTCTTTTCGGAAATCGAAAAATCCATCATCAAAGAGGCAAAAGAAACAGACCTCGAAAGAGAAGACGCGGCTGTCCTTGCGTCGAGAGGTATTCGAGTTCTTTCCAACGAGGAAAAGGCCTATTTCAAATCATTCATCGAAGCGGCTAAAAAGTCGTCTTCCGAGGTCGAAAAAGCGCTGACTGACCTTACGGCGGCGCTTCCCGAAAGCGAATTCAACGCTATCTTTGAAGATATGCAACAGGAACATCCGTTGCTTGAAATCGTAAACTTCACGAACACGGCAGCGCTTACAAAATTCATTTTGGAAACTTCGAGCACACAGAAAGCCGTTTGGGGTGAGCTGAACACTGCATTAGCGCAGGAACTGACGGGTCAAATCAAACTTGTGGAGCTCGTGCTCGGGAAAATAACGGCCTATATGTTCATGAGTAACGATATGCTCGACTTGGGCCCGACATGGGTCGAAAAATATGTGCGTACATGTCTTTCAGAAGCGCTGTATTTGGGCTGTGAAAACGGAATGATCAATGGCCGCGGCGTAAAAGGCGAGCCCATCGGCATGATCCGTGACATTCACGAAGGCGTTTCTTTTTCCAGTTCGGACGGCTATCCGGAAAAAGAGGCAACAGCAATCACAAGCTTCGCACCGGCGGAATACGGAAAAATCCTTGCGAAGATTGCCGCGGACGAACAGGGAAAGGCGAGAAGCTTTGCGGAAGTCGCGTTGATTGTCAATCCCGTTGACTATTTTGCATTGGTTATGCCGTCAACGACATTCATGAGTGCTTACGGAACCTATGTCGCGAACCAGTTCCCTTTCCCGACGAAAGTGGTTCAGTCATCCGAGGTCCCCGCAAGCAAAGCGATTATCGGCATTTCCAAAAAATATTTCTACGGCATGGGCTCCGGCAAGGGCGGAAAAATCGAAGCCGATACTTCCGTGAAGTTTTTGGAAGACTTAAAGACTTTCAAAATCAAAGCTTATGCGACCGGTAGAGCATATGACAACAACTGCTTCCAGTTGCTGGATATTTCGGGCCTGCTGCCCGCTAAAATCCCCGTTGACACCGGGGCTGCCACAGAACCGGCAGGCTGATTTTAAGAAAGGGAAATGAATATGGCGGTAACAGTTGACGATGTAAAACGAGAACTCAACATCACATGGGATGACAAAGGGACGAACGAAAAGCTCGAAAAAATTTTGTGCCGGGCCGAAAACACTTTAACAAGGGCAGCAGGTCGTGAAATTGATTTCGACACAGACCTTTTTGCACAGCAAATTCTTTTTGACTGCTGCCGCTATATTTTTTCCGATGCATTTAAGCAGTTCAAGATTGACTACGAACAAGAGCTTTTAGAGCTGCGGTTAGACGGAGCGGGCGATGAAGATGGATAATAAAAAGGGACCGGTAAAATTCAAAGGGTTTGTAAGCGGCGTTTGTGACATTACAGACCCGGGAGAAGACACGCCACGGCTGCACCTGCCGTTTGAGAACGAACGGCTTTCTGTAACAAGGTTTTTTGCTGCGTTGTCGACGGATACGAAGATTTCAAAAGTAATCAGCGTGCCTTATGACAAAAAAATTAAAGCGCAGTCCAAGGTGACTATAAGCGGTGAAGAATATGTTGCAATCATGGTGCAGCCTAATGAGCATTCACTGCCGGCTTCCACCACAATTACGCTTGCAGAGGTGTAATATGCGCATCGAAATGTATGTAGACAACGACAAGGCAATTAAAGAGTTCGAAGAACTTGCCGTAAATGTCGGTGCGAAGACGAAAATCGCTTGTGACAAAATGGCCGATGTTATTCGTCCAAAACTAATCTCTGCCGCTCCGTATGACAGCAAAAGCACAAAAAAGCACTTAAAAGAGGTCATTAAGAAAACGAAGCCGAGAAAAAGCAACGACGGGTCACAGGTAGTCATTTGGCTTGTGCCGCGTGGATTGCCGTCGGCCAAAAAAGGGCCGAACGCAAAAAAGAACTGGGACAAAGACAAGCATATTTACAAGCTTGTTGTTGCCGAATACGGAAGATCGAATTTACCGGCAAAACCGTTTTGGGGAGTAACAGTTGCTAAAAACGCGACACAAGCTTTACAGGCCGGAATTGACACTTTGAAAGAGGAACTTTGATGGAAGCAAAAACATTTTTTGAAAAGATAAGCGAGGAAACGGGCATCAGGCAAACAAGAGCTTTTTGGAATGAAAGCGAGCTTGGAAAAAAGCCGAATGAATATTTCACATGGCGCCTGAACGCACCGAGTGCAGATGTTTTGTCGGAAGACGGCGAGGAGGTTCTAAGCTTTTCTTACAGGGTTTCTGTTTTCACCAAGCAAAAAGACAGCTTGCAAGAGCTTTGCGAGCTCCTTTCGGAGGTGGCATTTCAAAACGGTGCAAGTGCATCGCACATGGTTTTTGAGGACTACGAAAAAGACACGGGGTATGCTCACGGTGAAATTAACATTGAAATTATTTTGACATAGGAGGACTTTTTTCATGGCAAGACAAGTAAAAGCCAAAGTTGCAATCCCGATCGGGCTTGACAACGTTTATATTGCACCGCTTTTAACGGACACGGAGGAGGGGACGACCTATGAAACGCCGGAGTTCTGCGCGCGGGCAATCAAAGCAACGATGGAACCGATTTTGTCGGAGGGCACGCTTGACAGCGACGACGAGGTTGAAATCGATGAATCCATGATTATCGGCTACACGGTGAGCTTTGAAGCGTCCCAGCTCGATGATTATATGCGAGCAAAGATTTTCGGACATCAGATCGACCAAAACGGCGGTTTGATTGTATCCAAAAACGACAAGGCGCCGGAGCTTGCGCTGTTGTTCCGTTCCCTGCTTTCCGATAAGAAAAATTACAAATACACGGTTTTGTATAAAGGCAAATTCAAGCCGAACAGCGAAGAGTACGAAACCGCAAAGCGCGAGGGTATCACCTATAAGACGGAGTCGGCAATTGAGGGCAATTTCTACTGCCGCACATCGGACGGCGTCGCGAAATATTCGTTGCGTTCCGATAATCCGGAAGCGTCTGCGGACATCATTTCAAAATGGTTTACGACGGTGCAGCAGCCTGCAGATATTGCGGAGGTTGAACCCGGGCCGTAAACAAACAAGAGCAAAAGAGAGGGATGTATTCCCTCTCTTTTTTTGAAAGGTGATGAAAATGGCAAAGAAAATCAGCGACTTTAAGGTATTTGAGGCGGAAATCCTGCTCGGTTCTAAAAAAAGAAAACTGCGGTTTGATAATGAGGCTGTTGCCGAAGCAGAACTTTGGCAAAAAAGAAACTGCGGCGACCGCAAAAGAACCGGAGAAAAGATTTTGGAAGGCGTAGCCAAAGCAAATCTTTTGGATGTTAAAGCATTGATTTTCGGTACGGCAAAGTCGGCAAATCAAAAGTATTGTGATGCACAGTTTGAAAAAGACTTCAAGCTGCAATGCTGCGCCGAATATTTAGGTGTTTTGATTGACGGCATCAATCAATTTTTGCCGGAAGCCGAAAAAACGGAAAGTACAGAGAGCCCAAACGGTTAACGCCCAAAAGCACAAACGGCTTTTTGGGCGAATACATGAACATTGCAATATCAAGACTGAAAATGTCAGTTAAAGAAGCACTTAGAGCGTCACCGAGGGTCATTACGGCGGCGCTTGGCGTAGACGACCGAGAAGAGACCGTCTATGCGGATGAAATATCATGGTTGTAAAAGGGCGGTTTTTACCGCCCTTTTGCTTTAAAGGAGCGCAATATGGCGAGTAAAACAGATTTAAGAGTGGTTCTCGGCGTTGACGGAGAAGCAAAGTTCAGCAAAACAATGAAAGAAATTGCTGAGCAGCAGAGACTCATAAAAGCAGAAACCAAAAATGCCACATCGGCGCTGAGCGAGAATGCAACGGAATATGAGAAAAACAGCGTAAAGGCCGAAAGCCTTACAAAGCAAATTGCGCTGCAGGAAGAAAAGGTTAAAACCTTAAAAGAAGCTGTTGAAAAATCGAGCAAAGCCACAGGCGAAAACAGCAGCGTAACAGTCGATTTAAAAAGAAAATATGAGGATGCACAAGCGTCCCTTAATAATATGAAAAAATCGTTGGACGACACCAACAAGAAGATGCAGGACGCCAATGATAAGGCAAAACAAGCAGCAAAGCAGTTGGAGGATTTCGGCAATAAAGCCCAGTCGGCGGGGGACAAGGCTGTAAATGCCGGAAATAAAATGTCAAAATATTTGTCCGCCGGAATCCTCGCTGCAGGTGCTTTCGCGGCGAAAGAAGCGATAGAATACGAAGACGCTTTTGCAGGCGTCACAAAGACAGTTGATGCGACCGAGCAGCAGCTGTCGGAGCTGAGCGATGAAATATTAGATATGTCGACGCGGCTCCCGGAAAGCGCAAATGACATTGCCGCCGTTGCCGAGGCGGCAGGTCAGTTGGGAATTAAAGTGGAAGACATCAGTTCTTTCACAGAAGTTATGGTCGGGCTTGGAATTTCTACAAACCTTTCGGCGGATGAGGCGGCAAGCGCATTAGCGAAGTTTGCAAATATCACGAAAATGTCGGCAGAGGACTACGACAGGCTCGGTGCAACGATTGTTGACCTCGGGAATAACTTCGCAACGACAGAAGCGGACATCGTCGAAATGGCAACGAGACTTGCTTCTACGGGTACCATTACAGGAAAAACGGAACCGCAGATGCTTGCGATTGCAACAGCGCTTTCCTCTGTCGGCATCGAAGCTGAAGCGGGCGGCTCTGCGATCTCAAAGCTGATGAAGATTATGGAAGTCGCGGTGCAGTCCTATGATTCATCCAACAGTATTATTGAAAAAACCGGAAAATCTCTGCGTGACTTGGAATTGATGGCGAGCAACAATTCTTCCGGGTTTAAAGACCTTGCCGCAAGCTTGGGGCTTACAAAAACAGAACTGAAAACTGCGATGGAAAATGTCAAACAGTTAAACCAGTTCGCGCAGGTTTCCGGGCAGTCGGCGGATGAATTCATCAAGGCTTACGGTGTTGACAGTGTAAAAGCGCTTGGCTCTTTTATAGATGGATTGCAAGACACCGAACGGACAGGCGGAAATGCTGTTACCATGCTTCAAGATATGGGATTAACAGAAATCCGTCTTTCCAATGCGATTTTAGCACTGTCTGCATCCGGCGGGATTTTAACAGAAACAGTTGACACAGCAAATGCCGCTTGGGAAGAAAACGCTGCCTTGCAAACAGAGGTTGGTAAACGCACGGAAACAACGGGCTCAAAAATGAAAATGGCTAAAAACGAGCTTGTAAAAACAGCGGTAAAACTGGGTGACAGCTTCCTGCCGACAATTGCGGACATTGCGGAAAGTGTCGGCGAACTGGCGGAAAGTTTTGATAGCTTGGACGACGAAACAAAAGAAACCATTGTACGGTTTGCTTTGATTGTGGCAGCGATTGGACCAGTAACCACAACCATCGGTAAATTAACGAAGGGCGTCGGAGAAGTCAGCAAAGGGATTTCCGGCGTAATAAAGGTAACAAAGAGTATAAAGGCCGGAACTTACACAGGACCTTTAAAAAACGTGATTACGGTGTTATCACAAGCGAGCAGCGCGACCGGAACACTTACAACAACCTCGTCGTCCCTTGCGGGCGTGGTTGGCGCAAGCGGTCCTCTAATAGCAGGTTTTGTCGCTGCAGCTGCGGCAGCCGCTGCCTTATATGCCGGATATTATAAGCTCACTGAAGGTGATCGCGCATTAACAGAAAGCATAGAACAGATGTGTCAATCTTTTGGAAAGTGGGACGCGGCAGTTGAGAGCGGCACTAATCTTTTAAGCGGACTGAATACAGAAATTTTTGTCAGCAGTGAAAGTGCGCAAAAAATCAGTGAACAAGTTGACGCGGTGCAGACTGACATCACGAGCATTGCGACCATCGCTGCGCAGGAGCGCCGCCGGCTCACCGATGCGGAAATTAAGCGTTTAGAAGAGCTGTTCGCCAAAATGAATGAGCTTACAAATCAAGAGCTTGAATTTCAAACTGCTTATCAAAACGCTACGATCACGATTGCACAGAACACCACAAATTACTCTAAAGAAAACGCTGCGAATTTAATTGCCACAGCCACGGAAACAAAAGATGCCACCATTCAGTTGGCTGAAGAACAGTTGAATGAAAAAATCATACTTTTGCAGCAAGCTTATCAAGTCGAAGGCACAATGACCGAGGAGGAATATCAGAAAAAGGTAGAGAATGCGCAAAAGGAATATGATTTAGCGGTGCAGTCGGCTAACGATAAATTTGCTCGCGTAAACGAAATCGTTGCACAGGGGTATTTTGAGCAAAACATTCAAGGGAATGAACAACTCCAAAAAGTTTTTGAGCTCAATAATCAGTTGGAGCAAAACGAAAAAGATCACGAGATACGAATGTCTCAAATTGCAGCAGATGGAAATTTAGACGAGACGGCTAAAAATGCGCAGATGCTGTATGAGAACCTGAAATATTATATTGAACGCAACCGAATCAACAAAAATTTAGCGGCCTCTTTGGATGAGCTGAACAGCGATGAACTTGCCGCCTGGATTGAAATGAGCTCAAACACAGAGGTTTATGGCGGAAAAATCACCGATGAAAACCAGCAGATTTTTGATGAATTTTTAAGCGTTTATGATAATCTGCCGGACGATGCCAAAGAGCAGTTTAAAGAAACTCTGCAAGGCATGTTGGATGGCATTGAAGAAAAAGAACCGAGCCTGTTTGAAAAAGCTGAAAACCTTGCAAGTGGTTTCATAAAAAGAATAAAAGATAAGCTGGACATTCACTCTCCTTCAAAGGTAATGCGTCGATTGTGGAAAAAAGACATCATCGGGGCAGCGGAGCTCGGTGTAGAAGACGAAAAAGAAAAACTGTTCGGCGAGGCGGAAAATCTCGCAACAGGATTTCTTTCACCGTTTCAAGGTTTAAGCGCAGACTTTGAGGTTAGAATGCAGGGTGCTTTAGACAAGCTTATGTCCAGCAACATTTTAGGACAGCTTGCCACGGCACAGAGAAGCGCCGCAATACTTGCAGAGGGTGGAAGAAGCGTTATAAACAACTACGATACCAGCAACACCAAAAATATTGACCGTTCGCAGTCGACTGCAATGCACTTTGATGCGCTTTTCAGAGTGGAAAACATGACTGTGCGAAGTGAAGAGGATTTGCGGGAGCTTTCCAACAGGCTGGAAACGCTGACGAAAAGCATTATGCGCGGGAAAGGAGTGCGAGGATGAATTATTTTATCTTTTTTCCGGCGGACGGAGGAAGAGTTGACAGCCGGGAACTTAAAATTCACATTGAGGAGCTGCCTGACATTCAGAAGCCGCCAAAGCGCGTGACGAAAATCACAGTCCCAGGGCGAAGCGGAACTTTGACCGTGGAAGAGGGAAAATATATATATGACGCTTATCAAAAAACTTTTGAAATGGTTGCCCTTGACGAAAAGAAAATCCCGGAAATCAGCGAGTTGCTGGACGGAAGCGGAAAGATTATCTTTTCCAATGAACCGCAGTTTCGCTATACAGTGAGTTTTGACGAGGGGTGGAGCTTTTCAAGATTTTTCAAAAAGTGGAGGCGCGCGACAATCTCTTTGGAGACACAGCCTTTCAAGGAAAATGTACGAGAAAAAATTAACAGACTTGAATCGGAAAATGGGAGCGTTTCCGCAACAATAAACGGGCGGACGGGAATTCCGTGTCCGTTTATCGTTGACCTAAAAGCCGCGGCCGGTGCTGAAAACGTAACTGTAACCGTTGGAGAACAGACCTTAGAAATCCAAACCAAAGGGAAAACCAACATTCAAATAAACGGTGAATTGGAACTTATCACAGCAGACGATGGAACCAATTTATTGACCGGAACAGCATATAACACTTTTCCTTTGACATTTAAACCGAAAGAAAACGCAGTGAAAATTACAAACGCAACAGAAGCGATATTTTACCACAGGGGGCTGTATTTATGATTCAACTTTTTGAAAAAGACGCAACCAGTTTTGAAAGAATGGGAATCGCGGTTTTAAAACCGGTTTCCTGTATCGTCCACGAAGAGAAAAATGGAGACTTCAGCCTTGAAATGGTTGTTGCGGAAGATGACGAGCTTTGCAGGGAAGAGCGAATTGTTTTTGCTCCAACGCCAAAAAACGGAAACCAGCCTTTTCGCATATATGATGTGGAAAGGCAAATCGGCGTTGAAAAAAGAGTAAAAGCGCGGCATGTGTTCTATGATCTGCTCGATAATTTTCTTGAAGATGTGAGGCCGACTGGAAACGGAGCGTTTGCCCTGCAGCGGTTGCTGAATGAAACACAGTATCCAAGCGGATTTACAGGAACTTCCGACATTGAAACATCCGCCACTGCTTACTGGGAAATGAAAAATCCTGTGGAAGCGCTAATCGGGACGGATGAAAACAGCTTTGTAAACCGTTGGGGTGGGGTGGCTGACCGCGACAAGTTTACAGTGACGATGCGAAAAAACGGCGGAAGAGATAACGCCGTTCGCATTCGATACGGAAAGAACCTGGAATCCTGCGGATTGCACTGCAACTATGAAAACATAGTTACACGAATTATGCCGACAGGTTTAAAAGCAGATGGGCAGACGCTTTTAAAGTTACCGGAAAAATATGTTGACAGTGAGCATCTGAACGACTATAACGCACCAAAGGTTTTGCGGGTGCATTATAGTAACATTAAAGTCGGTGAGAACGAGGGAGATTATAAGACTGAAACAGAAGCCTGTGCAGCGCTGCGCGCGGCTGCAAAAGCAGAGTTTGAAAACGGAGCCGATCTTCCGGAAATCACGGGTTCGATTTCTGTTGTCGACCTTCGGCAAACAAGAGAGTATGAGGCAGTAAAAGCCTTGGAAACCATTTACCCTTTTGATACACTTGAGGTAGAGTTGCCGGCTGATAACGGTACAATGTCGCTGGTGTCTGTGAATATGCAGGCATATGACTATGACTGCACGACTGAAAGATACACAAAAATCACAATCGGAGAGCAGAACTATGTCGGTGATTTGGTAAAAACCGTATTGAAAAAAGTGTCAGACACGCTTTCGGAAGAGGGAATTGCATCGTTACCGGATCGGGTTCAAAAGGCAACGGAATTGATTACAACGGCGCTTGGTGGATATGTTGTAAAAAGAGAAAACGAGCTGCTGATTATGGATACTAAAGACCCGAAAACGGCTTCACGCGTTTGGCGGTGGAACTTAAACGGGTTGGGGTATTCTAAAACCGGGTACGATGGTCCTTATGCGCTCGCAATGACAATGGACGGGCAAATAAACGCGGATTTTATAACCGTTGGGACGCTGTCTGCAAATTTGATTAAAGGCGGGATACTAATGTCAAAAAACGGTGCTTCATGGATAAACATGGATAACGGAACATTTTGTTTTCAAGCTGTTAAGGAAGCTTGGATGGACACGGATACGGGGGAAATGTCGTATGAGTATGAGAAGGTTCTTGAACTTGTAGACAAAGTTCTAAAAATATACGGAAGATTAGGGAATTTGCAGTATCCAAATTTTTATGTGCAAATTGGTCCGAACAAAGAAAAATCAAACGGAGCATTAACATGTTTTCAAGATGGAACAGCATTTTTTAGAGTGTCAAAAAACAATGACGGATGCGCAATCGAAAATGGTGACGGAACGGATGGCACAGCAGGGATAGGCCTAGACAAAGATGGTGTGGCAATGTCTTATATGAAACCCGGTGGAATCTTTGGCTACTTAAAATTAACAAATGAATTATATGTCAACACAAAGCAAGTATGGATTAGGACTATGAATGATACATTAAGCATTTCTAACAACAGATTTCCATACATGTGGATTAACTGGAACGCCGCGCCGTCAGGATATCAGACGCAATCTTACAGGTTCGGCAACGGAACAGAAGGTGGCTATGCGGCTGTATATGCTTCCGATTTTGTAACAGCGTCAGACCCTGATTTGAAAGAAAATATAAAAAAAGTATCAGACTTTTCAGCACTGTCAAAAATAAAAGAACTCTTGTTCTATTCTTATGATTTCAAAAAAACAGATAAGGAAGAACGCCATTGTTCACTGGGTATTATGGCTCCCGAAGCGCCGGAGGAAATCCAATCGGATGACAGAAAAGCAATAAAAATGTATGAGTATACAAATTTAATTGCAAAAAGTGTACAAGAACTTATAGAAAAATATGACGAACAAGAAAAAAGAATAGCCGTCCTTGAAACGGAACTGCAAACACTGAAAAATAAAAAAAGCGCCCAATAACGGGCGCTTTTTGCATTTAAAAGAGAGGAGAAGCTATGCAAAATATTCTTTTTAAAGTTGGAGGACAGCGCATTGAAAGCACAAGCGATGTCGTAGTTGTAGCGAAAAGCAAGCATGAGTACAAAGCGGTGTTTTCTTTTTCATCGGAATGGGAAGCCCTTGAAAATAAGGTTGCATATTTTAAAACACCAAAGCTGAAAGAACCGGTTTTTGTGGAGTTGCAAGACAACGAATGCGAAATACCGGTGGAAGCGCTGGAAACACCTTATTTCACCGTATCAGTAGCAGCGGGGGATTTGAGAACCGCAACGGTATGCGATGTTGTTGTAGAAGAAACAGGATATTCAGACGCCGCAGAACCGGCTTTGTCGCCAAAAGGAAGAAGGCGCTATGCGGATTCTCTGAACCTTAACGGAAAGCAATTACAGCTTACCGAAGCAGGAACGCCGATTGGCGAGATTGTCACCATTCCGGACTTCAATAAATTCGAACTGTGGAACGACATCACGCTTGCGGAAGATGCAACAAGCGTTACCATGTCAAAAACCGACAATGAAGACCCGTTGAAAATAAAGCATATGTTTATTTTATTTGCAGGAAGCACATCAGGGAACGGACCTATTACATTAAGATATAACTCTGGCGTGATATTTCAGTTGTGGAAATCCGTGACAGGAGATAAAAACAAAGTTGTGTTTTGGGTCGATTCGGAAAAATTGAAAGACGCTCTATATGTGTCATACTATCCTTCTGACTTCTTAACAAACGATGGAACGCCGGATAATATTTCAATGCAAGGGCTCGTTCAGCATAGCAAGAGCTTGGAAAGCACCATTTACTTCAAAAGCAAAGTTACAAATACAGGCACGCAGAACACGGGTACATCTTGGATTTTTGGAGGTACAAATAGTGGCGAATTTAAGCTAAAAGCTGGAAGTCGAATTTTAGTTTGGGGGGTGCAGGATGATGATTAAGGTTTTCGTTGACGGTGTATATAAAGAATTTACGCCGGAAGAGTATGAAGCGCAATTCGGCGGCGATGCAGAAGCGCCGACCCCTGAACCGACCGCAGAAGAACGCCTCGCCGCGCTCGAAGCGGCAGTCGCTGACCTTGCTTTACAGAATCTGCCAGCGGAGGTGAAAGCAGATGCGTGAGTTTTTAAAAATTCAGCTTGAACTTTACCGCGCCGGCGGCAAATCCATCGGGTTTGAAAAAATCAAAGCGCTCGCAGCGGTGTATCTGACTGATGCCGAGCGCGAAGAATTGCTCGGACAAGGGGGTGATACCGTTGAATGAGTTTCTTTTTGAAACTTACACTATTGCACTTCCGATTGTCCTAACTGCTTTGACGGGATATATCGTTTGGCTTTTGAAAAAGCAGAAAAAGGACCGGGACGCAAACAGCAAAGGGACCATGCTTTTACTTCGCGTCCAGCTGATTGACTATCACGAAAAATGGACGCAGCGCGGGTACATAAGCAAACACGGCCTCGAAAATTTCATTGAAATGTATAATGCATATCATGCCCTTGGCGGCAATGGTATGGTTACACATCTTCTTGAAGAAGTCAAAGATTTACCGATTAAAACATCAGAAAAAGGAGCATGAAAATGAACATCAACTGGAAAGTAAGACTGAAAAGCAAAACCTTTTGGCTGGCGATGATTCCGGCGCTTCTGCTGCTCGTGCAGGTTGTTGCCGCCGTGTTCGGCTTTGAGCTTGACCTCGGCGTTCTCGGCGATAGACTGCTGGCGGTTGTAAACGCTGTATTCGCTGTGTTGACCATTCTTGGCGTTGTGACAGACCCGACCACCGCCGGACTGTCTGACAGCAAACAGGCGCTTACATACACGGAACCGAAGGAGAATTGAATATGGCAGGAAGAATTTGCATTGTCGTCGGGCACGGCAAATCGGAGAGCGGCGGCTATGACAGCGGCGCGGTCGGATTTGGCTATCACGAGTTCAAAATCGCAAGAGAAATTGCAAAGCACGCGCAAGCAGAACTGCAAGGCGCATATGGTGCGCAGTGCGACTTGATGAACTACGATGGCGACTTGTATTTGCAGGAGCGAATCAACAAGCTGAAAACAGACTACTACGATTTTATTGCGGAAATCCACCTGAACGCCGGCGGCGGCACCGGCACGGAGGTGTATTATTGCCACACCGATGACACCGGCAAAAAATACGCCGAGGCAATCGCCGAAAGCATCAGCGCGCGATTCGGTATCCGCAACCGCGGCGCGAAAATCAAACTGAACAGCAGCGGCAAGGACTATTTCGGCATCATCCGTTCCACCAAACCGACCGCGGTGCTTGTGGAAACGGTTTTCATCGACACGAAAAATGACCTTGAAAAGGTGAATACAGAAGCTGGGCAGAAAGCGTGCGGACAAGCAATCGCTGACGCCATTGCGCGTGTAAGAGGCTTGACCAAAACCGAGAAGCCGAATACAGAAACTTCGAACGGCGGCACAAAAACGCTTTACCGCGTGCAGACGGGAGCTTTTACCAAAAAGGAAAACGCTGACGCGCTCGCCGAAAAATTGAAAGCCGCAGGCTTTGATACTTATATGGTGCAGAGCGGTGGTTATTACAAGGTACAAGTCGGAGCATACGGCGTGAAAGCAAATGCCGATGCTATGGCAGCAAAGCTGAAAGCCGCAGGCTATGACACATACATAACCACAAAAAGCGGTGATGCCGTAGCAACACCTGCTAAAAAAAACGTTGATGAACTCGCTCGTGAAGTTCTTGCGGGAAAGTGGGGTAACGGCGCAACTCGTAAACAAAAGCTGACGGCAGCGGGGTACGACTACTCTGCCGTACAAAAACGGGTAAACGAGCTTCTTAAACAGTAATCCTTAAATGCCTATATGCTGGGTTGCCGTTAAACCGGCTGCAAATTCAGATTGTGAAAATCTGAAAGAGTTAATTTATCCACGCGCGGTAGAGTCCACATCATACTGGAAGCTACGAGGCACGGGGATTTTTATCTATGGAGGTAAAAGAATGCCAACCAAAAAGAAAGCGACCAACGAAGCGGCTCAAAAGCTGAAGCAAGAAAATCAGACGCCGACCGAAACAACGGAAGCGGCAGGGGAAGAGCCGAAAGCGCAGGAATACACCGTCACATATAAAGGCGGCTTGAATGTCCGAAGCACCCCGAGCCTTGGCGGCAAGGTCGTGAAAGTCCTTAAATACGGCGAGGCCGTGCCCGTGTCGGAAGTCACTGCTTCCGGATGGGGCAAAACCCCGAACGGCTACATCAAAATGCAGTTCGTTCGCAAAAAGTAAATACCAAAAAAACAGCCCTGTGAGTAAACCACAACTCACAGGGCATTTTTTGTTTGTGTTTTGACTTGCATCTGACTTGCATTTTTCGTTTTAATTACATAAAAACGCAGTAAAATTACGACACCAAAGTGCAAAAACAGAAACATAAAAAACGCCGAAATCCCTTGAAACACAAGGCTTTTCGGCGTTTTCTTTTGCCAACTCAAAAGTTGGCGATTTGGCTGGGGTGGCAGGATTCGAACCTACGAATGCAGCAGTCAAAGTGCTGTGTCTTACCGCTTGACGACACCCCAATGTGTTTAAGTTGAAAAGAAAAAACCCGCCCTTTGCCTTACGGGCGCGCGGCGGAGTTAAAAAGTGGGGTGGATAGTCGGATTCGAACCGACGGTCTCCAGTGCCACAAACTGGCGCTTTAACCAACTAAGCTATACCCACCATATTGCCTTGCACTGCGTTCCTGAAAACAGAAACCCAAAAGCTCACAATCAGCGCAAAAGTGGCGCGCTGAGAGGGACACCGTTTTGCTTCGCAAACCGTGCATCCTTGCGCTTGCGCGCTTCGGACTTCGCACCTAAAAACAATCCACCGGATTGTTTTCTGAACGGTGCTCACCCCCTCGGGGTTCGAGTCCCCAAAAAGAAAGCGTAACCGAAAGTCCTTAGAAAGCTCACAATCAGCGCAAAAGTGGCGCGCTGAGAGGGACTCGAACCCCCGACCCTCTGCTTAGAAGGCAGATGCTCTATCCAGCTGAGCTATCAGCGCAAATTCAAATGCTTGATTATTATATATGCCCACAGGGCTTTTGTCAAGTGTAAAAACGGATTTTCTCAAAAATAATGCGGGGTGCGCGCAGCACCCCGCACAAAGTTTTCTGACTTTAGCCGCCGATTAACTGCGGGAAGAATTTTGCGATATACCCTTGAATGAATATCGCGAGCACGATAATCGGCAGAATGTAAGAAACATAAACGCGAATCCAGTTCGGGAACTTCAGTCCCTCGCCGGTGTTGGCCTCCTTGCGGAAGTTTTTCCAGCCCCAGCCGTAGCGCGAAGTGCAGAACACAAGATACACAAGTGAGCCGAGCGGCAAAATGTTGTTGCTGACGATAAAGTCCTCCAAATCCATAATCGTGCTGCCTTCGCCGAGCGGCTGCACACCGCTTAACACGTTGAAGCCCAAAACGCAGGGCACAGACAAAACCAAAATCAAAATGCCGTTGATGATAACCGCCTTTTTGCGACTCCAGCCTTTTAAATCCATCCACCACGCGAGGATATTTTCAAACACGGCAATGACCGTCGAAAGCGCGGCGAACAACAGGAAAATAAAGAACAGCGTGCCCCAAATTCGGCCGCCGGGAATCGAAATAAACACATTCGGCAGCGTGACGAAAATCAAATTCGGTCCGCTGTCGGGATTGACGCCGAACGTAAAGCAGGCGGGGAAGATGATAAGCCCCGCAATCAGCGCGACGCCCGTGTCCAAAAGCGTAATGCGAAGCGCCTCGCCGGGCAGCGAGCGCTTTTTGTCAATGTAGCTGCCGAAAATTGCAATCGAGCCCATGCCGATGCTTAACGTGAAAAAGGCTTGTCCCATCGCGTCAAAAATCGCGTCCATAAAACCGCTGCCCGAAAGCTTCGAGAAATCCGGGAACAGGTAAAAGCGAAGGCCCTCTTTCGCGCCGGAAAGCGTCAGAGAGTGAATAGCCAAAACCGCCATAATCGCAAGCAGGCAAATCATCATGACCTTTGTGATTTTTTCAACACCTTTTTGAAGCCCGAACGAGCAAATCGCAAAGCAGCCCACAACAACCACCGCCATGGCAATCGTCATCGAGAGCGGGTCCGAGAGCATGCCGGAATAAACCGCCTCCACGCCGGCGGCGTCTAACCCGGTGAATGCGCCGGAAAGCATCTTCCAGCAGTAAATGAGCATCCACCCGGCAATCGGGGTGTAAAACATCATCAAAAGGTAGTTGCCGGCAAGCGACGTGTATTTGTGCAAATGCCACTTGGAGCCTTTCGGTTCCAACGTGTCAAACGAAAGCGCGGAGCTTTTTTGGCTGGCGCGTCCGACGGAAAATTCCATGACCATAATCGGAAGCCCCAAAATCGCCAAAAAGACAAGATATAAAAGAACGAACGCCGCCCCGCCGTATTTGCCGGTGATGAACGGGAACCGCCACACGTTGCCAAGGCCAATGGCGCAGCCGGCGGAAATTAACAAGAACCCCAGACGGGACGAAAATTTTTCACGATGCATATTTTAAAATACCTTTCCGTTTTGTACTTGCGTTTTAGCGTATCAGGACCGCTTCCAAGCCGTCCTTTGCCGCCTCGCCGTCGAAGCGGATAAGCTCTATGTTTTCACAATTTTCCGCGTCGAGCGCGTGCGCATAGTCGTCACACACCGTGCCGAAGCGCACGCGGGTCTTTTCAATGGTGACGTTGTCCGCATACCGCAGGAAAAATCCGGCATTTTTATAGCTTTCCACGCCGTGTTCCAGGCACGGGCGTAAATCGTAAAGCCCGCAAGCCCACTTTGAGGTTTTGGTAAGCTCGACCTGCACGTTTTCAAACGAAATGTCTGAAATGCGGTTCTTTTCGTTGCCGTGAATTAAAACGCCGTTCTCGCCTTTACAGGTAATGTTGCGGAAAGACACGTTGCGAATCGAGCCGGATTTTGTCTCCGCGTCGCGATTGAAGGTCGTCAAAACAATCGGCTCCGCCGTGCCCCACCAGTCGGGGCAGAAGCGGCGCGTCTCAATGATAATGTCCGAATAATGCACATTTTCCACGTTGCCGCCGTCGCGAATTTGAATCGACAGCCCGCGGTTGCTGCGGGAAATAATGCAGTTGTGCACAAGCACGTTGCGGAAATCGCCGACGCCCTCTGTGCCGATTTTAATCGCGGCGGAGGTGGAAATCAGCGTGCAGTCTGCAATAATGATATTTTCACACGGGCCGTATTCCGCGTTCCCGCGTGAGGTTTTTAAACAAATGCAGTCGTCGGCGCACTCAATGTGGCAGCCGAGAATACGGACATTTGAGCAGTGGTCGGGGTCGATGCCGTCGGAGTTCGCGACGTCCAAATCGTTGAGAATGCGGATTTTGGAAATCAGCACATCGTCACACCCCGCCGGGTGCAGCGTCCAAAACGGTGCATCGGTTATAGTAACGTCCTTAAAAGAAATGTGGTTGCTTTTTTCCACATAAATTACGGTCGGGCGCGGATAAAAATCGCCGGTCACATAATATTGGTCTTTGCGTTTCACAAAGCTGTGGCCGTTTGCGTCAATCACACCTTCGCCGGTTACCGAACAGCCGTCTGCTTCAAAGCCGTAAAGAAATACAAATGAGGGCTTGCCGGTCACGGGGTTACCGATTTTGGCGGTTTTCGGGTCGTTAATCTGCTCACACGGGCGAATATAGCCGTTTATGTCCGCCGTGGCTTTCAGGCGCGACCCTTTCATTAAGTGCAGTTCCACATTTTTGCGAAGCCGCAAAGAATCGCTGTAATAGGTTTTGCCGCTTGTAAGCACAACCGTGCCGCCGCCGTTTTTAAAAGCGGCGTCCAGCGCCTTTTGAATGGCCGTGCAGTCGTTCGTTTTGCCGTCGCCGGCCGCACCGTAAGTTTCGGGGTAAAAATAAAGCTGATTTTCCATAATTTTGCCTGCCTGTATTATTTATTGTTCTGCGTAAAGGTCTTCAACTTTCTGCATGGTTTTGTTCGCTACGGGAATGGCGACCGAGCTGCCGCCGCCGCCGTTTTCCACAACCACGACTATCGCGTAGGGGAGGTCCTCACGTTGTGAGTAGCCGACAAACCACGCGTGCGGCTTGTCGCCGCCCTCTTCGGAGCTCACTTCCGCCGTGCCGGTTTTGCCGCACATTTCAAGCCCGCGGAATTTCGAGTCGCCGTAATAGTTTTTGACGTTCGAGCGCAGAAGTTCCTGCAATTCTTTCGCCGTCGAAGCGGAGAACATCGCCTGCGGCATTAAGGTCGTTTGCGCGGCGTAAGAAACGCGCCCGGTCTGTGTGGTAATCTTTTCTACAAGATACGGTTCAACCGCCGTGCCGCCGTTTGCAATCGCGCCGACAATCATCAGCATATGACAGGGGTTCACAAGGTTTGTGAATTGCCCGACGCCGGACCACGCAAGGTCTATTTTCGAGGCGTTCGTAACGTCATATTTGCTTTTCGCAAGTTTGATTTTTCCGACAGAAAAACTCTGGTTAAAACCGAGCGCGGTCGTCTCTTTGGTCAGGTTGTCCGCCCCGACTTCAAGGGCAATTTGAGCAAACGCGCTGTTGCAGGAGACGTTCAATGCCCGCTCAAAATCCACCGTGCCGTGTCTGCCCATACACTTTACAGAACTGCCGTCTACCTTGTATTCGCCGGTGCATTTATAGGTCTTTTCGGAAATGTCCGGAATGTTGTCAATTGCCGCCGCGGCGGTGATGATTTTGAACGTCGAACCGGGGGTGTAAACGCCCGAGAAAAAGCGGTTTAAGTAAACGCCCTCATAAGCGCCGGTTTTGTCGTTGTTGATGTTTTCCGTCGGCTTGTTTTGAATGTCGTAAGACGGGTTGGAAACCACACACACAAGCTCGCCGGTCTTGTAATTGTAAACGCCGACCGTGCCTTTGTTTTTGCCGAGCGCCTTGTAGGCGGTCGCGCAAAGCTCGGCGTTAATTGTCAACTGTAAATCGTTGCCTTTGCCGTATTTTTTAATGTCGTAAATCCCGTCTACAAAATTATAGCCGGTGATTTCGTCTTTATAAGAGGTCTGCACGCCGGTTGCAATGTAGCCCTCCGAGTCGCCGACCACGTGCAGCGTTGCCGTGCGAATGGTCTTGTCGTCGTTATAAGTTCGCTTGCCGTCCACGGTCTCGGCGAGCACGGCGCCGGTCTCGTCGGTAATCGTGCCGGCGGTGGTCAGCGTGCCGGAGGTGTAAAGGTGCCGGTTTGCTTTTTTCATCGCCCAGTCGTCGGCGTTTGTGTAAAAGGTATAAAACAGAATGCAAAGTCCTGCGAGAAACGCCAAAACAAGGGCGTAAAGCACCCAGGCTCTGCGGGACATCGTTTTCATACAGCGTCGCTCCTTTCCGGCCGCTGAGGCTTAAGTTCTTGCAATTTTATCATAACGTTTATAGGTTTTCACATCAATCGCCTTGATGAATGCCACAAGCCCCCAGCAGCACATCATGCTGCTGCCGCCGCGGCTGATAAACGGCAGGGTAACGCCGGTCCAGGGCAAAAGGTCGGTCACGCCGAACACGTGAAGCGCCGCCTGGAACAGCAGAAGACCCGAAGCGGCAAGCGCCGCAATCGAATAAAACGTCGAACGTGCCGCCGAAGCGTAACGGATGCTGTAAACCACCAGCGCCACGAAGGTAAGAAGTATTGTAAAGGCGATGATGATGCCGAATTCCTCACACACCATGCCGAACGCCAGGTCTTCGGTCGCGGCGTAAACGGAGCGAAGCTTGCCGTTGCCGATGCCAAGGCCAAACAGCCCGCCGCTGACGGAATAGATTAAAAGCCTTACCTGTTGGTAGCCGCTCGAAGAAGCGTATTCCCAAATGTGGCGGTAAGATTCAAATCGCTTTGCGACATACGGCTTAAAGGTGAGAATACCGATACCGCCGAGGAATGCCCCCGCGCAGACGAGGAAAATCGTTTTGATATCGCCCGAGCGCAGGAAAGCCATAATAATAAAGGTAAAGAAGAAAATGAGCGCCGTGCCGAAATCTTTCATTAAAAACAAAAGCCCGATGCACCCGACCGCAAAAAGAATGTATTTGGTAAGACTTCTTGTGGATTGCAAATGCTCCAGCGTCGCCGCGCCGACAAAGACAAATGCGATTTTCACAATTTCCGACGGCTGAACCGATAACGCCCCGTTCCCGAGCACAATCCAGTTTTTCGCGCCGTTGATTTCCGAACCGAAAATCAGCGTGAATATAAGCGCCGCAATCGCGAGAATCGCAACCGGCATGCGCAGCTTTATCACGCGCTTGGTGTCGCTTAAAATCCAAAGCATCACAATGAATACGATAATACCCATCAATACCGCGGCAAGCTGGGTGAAAGCCTTGTCCGGGTAAACGCTTGTGGTTAAAGTAAGACCGATGCCGGTTAAGAAAAAGGCGATCAGCTCCACTTCAAAGCTCTTGCGGCGCAAAAACAGACCGAACACAATAAAATAAATCCATTCCGCCGCAATGTAAACGCCGTAAACCGTAAACAGCGTGACGTTGCTTGCTTGTGTGCCGTTGATGTAGATTTGCAGCATGCACACAAGCTGGAAAATCGTCATCAAAAACAGCCAAAACGGCCATTTGACAGGCTTTCTTAACGGCTTTCTTTTTTTATTTGTTTTCTTATTTTTATCCATAGCGGCAACCTCTTATTCTCTGAACAGGAAGCTGTATTCCCCGAGCGACACAATGTCGCCGTCATACAGCGGATATGCACCGAACACCATTTCTCCGTTTAAATACGTTCCGTTTTCGGAGTTTAGGTCTGCGACCATCCAGCCGTCGCGGCTGAGGTAGATTTCCGCGTGTTCCGGGGAAATGTCGCGCATCGGCAAACAGATGTTACAGTGGCGGTCACGCCCTAAAAGGCAGCTGCCGCGCAGGTAAAACGCGCTGTTGTCGGCAAGGTTGACAAGGCGGGTGGCGTTTGTGAAGTCCGCAACTTCGCCGCCTTCTTCGGCGGTGCTGTCTACGCCGTAGCCGTTCGAGGAAAAGCGCATAACCACATTGCCGAACGAAATCGTGTCGCCGTCCTCAATTTCCGCGGCGCGGCGGATTTGCTTTCCGTTGACGTAAACGCCGGTTTTCGATTCGGTGTCAAATATAAACCAGCCTTCTTTTCGAAGCGCCAAAACCGCGTGAAAGCGCGAAACCGTGCCGTATTTTTTCAAAGCAATGTCACACGACCGGCTGCGGCCTATCGACGTTTCCCAGTTTTCAATTTCAATTTCGCTGTCGTCGGCGAGGTTTGTAAGCGTCGCCATAACCTCCTTGCGCGGGCGCAGGCGGAACAGCGAAAGCACGCACCGCAAAATGAAACAGACCGCAATCGCGGCCAAAAGGTAGCGCGAAAGATATTCAAATTGGGTTAAGAAGAAATCCAAGGCGTTCACTTCCTTTGTTTTTTGCCCGGTAAAAATACGCATAATATATCTATGATAAAGGATACCTTTAAATAGAGGAAAAGTCAACAAAATATCGGCGGATTTTATAAATCGCCGAAGCGGAGAAAAAGAAAAACCGGGCGTGCGCGGCTTTCGTCGCAGGTCCGGTTTTCTTCCTGAACTTTTTCGTTGCTTTGTGCGGTTACTTCCCGACTGCCCAAAGCGTGCGGTTTCGGTCGGATACCGCGGAAAGGGTCATCACGGTTTTGCCGTTCTTCGTGCCTTTACAGCACGCGCCGTAAAACACCTCGCCGTCCATTTCCAGTGTAAAGGAGTATTTGCCGTTTGTAAGCGAAAGGGGATAGGTCTTGCCGTTTACCGTGAGCTTGCCGTCTTGTATCACCGCCGTCACGGTCTTTTCAATCGTGTCGCCGATTTTTGCCCGGTCGTCGGTGGGTTTTGTGTCGGCGGAGAAAATGACCAATTCATATTCGCCGTTTAAGTCCGCGCTCGTCACGGCGGAAGCCGTTTCACCGTTAAAGGCAAGCGGCAGCATCGTAAGCCACCCGTTTTCGGTGCGGAGCATTTGGTGCACCTGCACGTTGTGGAACGCGCCCTCGCCGTCGTTGTACCGTTGGTGATAAACCTGATAAATTTTGCCGTCATCATCGATAAGACAGGAGGAGTGCCCGGGGGAGAGTACCGCCTGTTCGTCAAAGGAAAACTGATAGTTGCCGATAAGCTTTGTGCCGGTGTTTTTCATGTCTTTCGCGTCATTGCCCGCAAGGTCTAAATAGGGACCGTCGGGGTTTTCGCTGCGGTATTCGCGAATGTTGTATCCGTCCAGCGCGCCGAGCCCGCCGTAGGAAAGGAACATATAATAGTATCCGCTTTGCTTGTCGTAAACAATGAACGGCCCTTCGCCCGTGCCGCGCGTTGCTTCGTTGGTGCAGGAAAGCTGTTTTCCGAAATAAATGTCATAGCCGTCAGCGTTGCGCATCGCGTCATAATCCGGCAAACCGGTTTCTTCTATGAGCGGCATAATATAAATCCCACCGCTGTAAGAGCCGTAAGCCATCCACAAATTGCCGTCTTTGTCGTAAAACACCGCGGGGTCAATGGCGTTCGGGTACTTCCCGTAAGAACAGTCATAGTTGCCGTCTTTGTCAAACCAGTCTTTCGCCTCGACCTCTTCTTTTGTGAATACGCCGGCTTCAATCAAATCGCCGATGTTGGTGAAAGAATAGTGCAGTTGATTTTTCGGCTTGCCGAAGAGCGTCGTGCGGTTGCTGAACCCGCTGTAAACCAACGTGTCTACAAATTGGAATGTACCCTCCGGGCTGTCCGACACCGCAAGCCAAATGACCGACCCCGTCGTGCCCCAAACCGAGGCGCAGGCGTAATAGCAGTATTTCCCCATCGCTTCGTTGTAAATGACGTCCGACGCCCAGACGTTGGTTTCCCATTTGTCTTCTTCATAGCCCCAAAGCCGCTGCGCGCCGTCACACCAGGCGAACGCTTTTTTGTAGCTTTCGCGAAGCGTTGAGCCCTCTGCTACCAGCGTGCGGTTGCTGTCAAACACGCCGGCACTTATCGTGTGCCAGTGGATTAAATCGGTGCTTTTTGCGCTCGCGATGTGCGAGCCGGTGATGTAATAGGTGCCGTCTTTCGCCTTGTAAATCGACGGGTCGTGCACCGAAACGCCGTTGCTGTCATCAAACTGCAAAGCGTCGCCCGCAAGCGGCATCATCACAGCTTCTGTGCTGCCTGCGCCGCAGCTTGTAAAGCAAAGCGCCGTAAACAGAAACGCCAATAGTAAAGAAAAATATTTTACCGCCTTTTTCATATCCTCACCTAAAGCCTATTGTACCGTGCATAAAACAGCTTTGCAATAGAATTTGGGGATTTTTGGGAGAGAAAGCATGTTGACAATATGAATTATTTGTATTATAATAACTAATACAAAGAAAGCGAAAGCGGTGATTTTTGTGCGTCTGCAAATTGATATGACAAGCGAAGTGCCGATTTATAAGCAAATCCGTGACCAGATTGTCTACGGCGCGGCGACCGGGGCGCTGTCCCCCGGCGAACGTCTCCCGGCGGTGCGCCAGCTTGCCGCGGACATCGGCGTCAATCCGATGACGGTCAACAAGGCTTATGCGCTGTTAAAATCCGAGGGCGTGATTGCGGTTGACCGCCGCCACGGCGCGCAGGTGTGCGAAAAAGACGGCGCGAATTTGCTGCCCTCGGCGGATTTTGACCGCCGTGCAAAACTTCTGATTGCCGAAGCGAAAGCGGGCGGCGTGCCGCAGGCACAGCTTGAAAAACGGCTTTTAGAACTGACTTCCGGTGTCTATGAAAACAAGGAGGCGTCAAAATGATTTGGACCTTTTTAATTATCCTGTGGATTTTGTTCCTTACGATGTTTTTTGTGGGCGTTCTCAGCGTGCGGCAGGGCACCCAGGTGCTCGGCGTGCGTTTTTTACCGGAACACCGGTACGCGCCGGAGATAAAAGCGGTCGTGCGCCGCTTTGCAATCGGCATGGCGGCGGTGTTTGTTGTGCTCGCGGCGGTTAGCTTAATTTTGCGGTTACCCGCCGTGCGCGCCTACGGCGAAATTCTGATGTTTCTTTTGGTTGTGGCGGACCTTGCGGGCAGCTGGCTTTGCTTTTCGGCTTCCCAAAAAGCCCTTTTGCGGTTGCGAAAAGAGAAAGGGTGGACGCCGCCCGTTAAAACGGACGTGACGGTTGACCTTTCCGTCAGCCGTGAAAAGGGGAAAAGCGCGGTTCCATCGGTGTTCGTCTGGGTGTTTTTCATTCTGAGCTTTATCCCGGTCGGCGTACTGCTTTGGAAGCCGGAATTTCAAGAATATATGCCGTTCGGGGCTTCATTTATCGGCCCTTTGTGCCAGCTTTTGTTTACCGGCGTGTATTATCAAATGAAACGCCTGCCCGTGCGGCTGACAAGCGATGACACCGCCCTTGCGCAAATGCTCGCCCGCCGCACCGAGCGCGTGCAGTCCGTTTCCGCAACGGTGATTGCGCTTGCAGGGCTTTTGTTTTGGCTCGGCTTTTTCGTTTCCAACTGTGTGCTGAGAAGCGTTGCCGGAGGCATCGCGAGCGTCGTCGTTCTGCTCGCCATACTTTTAGGCTGTGCTTTTTGGCAGCAAAAGACGCTTCATAAGCTGGAGGATTCCGTGGCGGAGGTTACCGCGGAAGCAGCACCCGAGCGCGATTCAAAATGGAAATGGGGCTGTTATTATGATCCCGCCGACCCGCGTATTTTTGTACCCAAGCGCGTGGCGAGCATGGGCTGGACGATCAACTTAGGCCGCCCGGCGGGCAAAGCGATTTTCGCCGGTATTTGGGTATTGATTGCGGCAATTTTGCTGTTCGCGTTCGGCAGCGGCTTGAAGGGGTACGAGGTAAACGTCACCCCCGATGCGGTCGTGTTTGACGCGGCGATGTATGACAAAACCGTAACGCGAGACGAAGTGCAAAGCGTCGAACTGATTTCCGGGGGGTTGCCCTCCGGTGTGCGCACAAACGGCTACGGCGGACTCGAGAAAAGCTTCGGCCATTTCCGTTTGGACGGCTACGGCGACTGTATGCTGTATGTTTACAACGATGTGTCTTGTGCGGTGGTGCTGACCGTGTCCGACACGGACGGCGTTTCCTATGTGTTTGTCAACGAAGAATCCACGGAAAAAACCGAGGCGCTTTACAAAACGCTTTTGGCTTGGCAGGCCGGGGAATAACGCACTTTTTACAGCAATACCGACAGATTTGAAAACCGGCTGCAATATGCCGGTTTTTCTTTTGCAAATTCCGCTTGGATTTCTTGACAAGCCGCCTTGAAAATACTATACTTATCTAAATATGGAAAACGGTTTTCTAAGAGGTGAAAACGGTGAAAGTGGAACAGTTTTTATACGGAAAAACCAAAGACGGCCGCGAGGTCCCGGCGTTTACCGTTACAAACGCGAAAGGCGCTTATATTGAACTTGTTTCTTACGGCGCAACGCTTAACAAAATCGTCGTGCCCGACCGAAACGGTGCGCTTTATGACGTTCTTGTAGGCTTTGACACAATGGAACAGCAAGAAAAATGCACCGACTCCCAAGGCCGCACGGTCGGCAGAGTTGCCAACCGCATTGCCGGCTGCGGAATTACGATTGACGGCAAAAATTACCCGATTACCAAAAATGTAAACGGGCAGATTACCCTCCACGGCAACCACGAATATTCTTCCGCCGTTTGGCAGGCGGAAATTGTCGGTGACAATGCGGTTCGCTTTACTTATGAAAGTCCCGACGGCGCGGAAGGCTTCCCCGGTAATGTTAGAAATGCCGTGACCTTCTCGTTCGATGACAACAACGCGGTGAAAATCCATTACGAATGTGTGCCCGACCGCAAAACCGCGCTGAATGTAACAAACCATTCCTATTTTAATTTGGAAGGCTTCGACAAAGGCCCGGTGACCGAGCACGTTTTGCAGCTGTTTTGCGACGCTTATACGCCGACCGATGCCATTTGCATTCCCACCGGCGAAATCCGCCCCGTTGAAGGCACACCGTTTGATTTCAGACTTCCGAAAAAAATCGGGCGTGACTTAAACCACGATGACGAACAACTGAAAATCGGCCGCGGCTATGACCATAATTTCTGTATTGAAAATTATGACGGCACATTCAAAGAATTTGCCGCTGTTTGGGAACCGAAGTCCGGGCGCGTGATGCGCGCTTACACAGACCTTCCCGGCGTGCAGTTTTATATCGGCAACTTTTTGGACGGCTCGCAAGTCGGCAAAGCCGGAAAACCGCTGCAATATCGGCAGGGCTTTTGCCTCGAAACGCAGTACTATCCCGATTGCCTAAATCACCCGGCATTTCCGCCGTGTTTGTTCACGCCGGAAAACCCGTTTGTTTCCACCACGATTTATCAATTCTCCGCAGAATAAGAGGTAATTTATATGCAAGAAATTAAGCAAGAAAATTTAGAAAGAATTTTTCTTTCCGCACTCGTCTATAACCGTACCGGCGTTTTGCTGCGTGTGGCAAGTTTGTTTGCGCGCCGCGGCTATAATGTGATAAGCTTAACGGTCGCCGAAACCGAAAATCCGCTGTATTCGCGTATTACGATTGTTTCCGACGTTGAGCCTTATAAATTCATGCAGGTGGAGCAGCAGCTCTCAAAGCTTGAAGACGTTATCAAAGTTGTCAAGCTCAACGAAGGCAAGTTGATTTCGAGCGAACTGCTGCTTATAAAAGTGCACGCGCTCAACAGCCAGCGCACCGCGGTGCTCAAGACCATCAACGGCTTCGGCGGGCGTGTCAAAGACATCGGCCACACCACCATCACGGCGGAGCTCACCGGCCTTCCGTCGCTGATTGACAAATTCATCGACAAAATGACCAAGCACGGCATCATCGAGCTGTCGCGCTCCGGTCTTACGGCGCTCGAAAAGGGCGATACCAATATCAACGGCATTTCCGAGTAAAAGGAGCAAATTTCAATGGGCATGACAATGACACAAAAAATTCTTGCCGCGCACGCAGGTCTTGATTCCGTCACGGCAGGGCAGTTGATTGAGGTCAATTTGGACCTCGTCATGGGCAATGACGTAACTTCGCCCGTGGCGATTCACGAAATGCAGGACAAAGGCTTCTCGAAAGTCTTTGACAAAGACCGCATTGCGCTCGTGATGGACCACTTCACCCCGAACAAAGATATTAAATCCGCCGAAAACTGCAAAAAGGTGCGGACCTTTGCGAAAGAATACGGCATTAAAAACTTCTTCGATGTCGGCAAAATGGGCATCGAGCACGCGCTGCTCCCCGAACAGGGCCTCGTGATTTCCGGCGACACCGTCATCGGCGCCGACTCTCACACCTGCACCTACGGCGCGCTCGGCGCGTTTTCCACCGGCGTCGGTTCCACCGACATGGCGGCGGGCATGATTTCCGGCAGAGCCTGGTTCAAAGTCCCGTCGGCAATCCGGGTGAAAATCACCGGCAATTTCCAAAAATACGTCAGCGGCAAAGATGTCATTTTGCACTTAATCGGCAAAATCGGCGTCGACGGCGCGCGTTACCGTTCTCTGGAATTCACCGGCGACGGGCTGAAAAACCTGTCGATGGACGACCGCTTCTGTATTGCCAATATGGCGATTGAATGCGGCGCGAAAAACGGCATTTTCCCGGTCGATGAAAAAACGCTCGCTTATATGAAAGGCAGAACCAGCCGTAAGCCCGTCATTTTTGAAGCGGACGCAGATGCAGAATATGACGAGGTCGTGGAAATTGATTTGAATACCCTCAAACCCACGGTCGCTTTCCCGCATTTGCCGGAAAACACCCACACCGTCGACGAAATCGAAAAAATCCCGATTGACCAGGTCGTTATCGGTTCCTGCACCAACGGCAGAATCGAAGATATGCGTGCCGCGGCGGAAGTCCTGCGCGGCAGAACCGTTGCGGACGGCGTGCGCGTGATTGTTATTCCCGCTACGCAAACCGTGTATTTGCAGTGCATCAAAGAAGGACTTACCGAAGCCTTCGTCAAGGCGGGCGCGATTGTTTCCACCCCGACCTGCGGCCCGTGCCTCGGCGGGCATATGGGCATTCTCGCGGCGGGCGAACGCGCGGTTTCCACAACCAACCGCAACTTTGTCGGCCGAATGGGTCACCCGGAAAGCGAAGTGTATCTTGCAAGCCCCTATGTGGCGGCGGCAAGCGCGGTAAAAGGCTATATCGCTTCGCCCGCGGATTTAGACTGACTGGAAAGGACGGATTGCAATGAAAATTCAAGGAAAAGTACATAAATACGGTGACCATGTAGACACCGACGTCATCATTCCCGCGCGCTACTTAAATACCGGCGACCCGAAAGAGTTGGCGGCACACTGCATGGAAGACATTGACAAAACCTTTGTCGAAAAGGTAAAGCCCGGCGATATTATGGTCGCGGGCGTAAACTTCGGCTGCGGTTCTTCGCGTGAGCATGCGCCGATTGCGATTAAGGCGTCCGGCGTTTCCTGCGTTATCGCCAAGAACTTCGCCCGCATTTTCTATCGCAACGCGCTGAATATCGGTTTGCCGATTTTAGAGTGCCCCGAAGCGGGGGACGACATCGACGACGGCGACGAGGTCGCGGTCGATTTTGACAGCGGTGTAATTACGAACCTCACCAAAAACAAGACCTATAAGGCTGAACCGTTCCCGCCGTTCATTCAGAATATTATTCAAAAAGGCGGGCTTTTGGCCTCTTTGAAATAACCGCAACTGAATACCCCGAAAATACCATCCAAAGCGCCTTTGGGTGGTATTTTGCTAAAAGGGAAGCCGACTTTAACAAATGCTTCCATTTTTGTTCATATCTTATTTTTAAATACCCAATATAATAGAAACGATTGTTAAATTGTCCGGAAAGGGTGAAAATTATGCCAAATGAGAAAATTCTTGTGGTAGACGACGACTCCAACATCTGCGAGTTGATTCGACTGTATCTCGAAAAAGAGGGCTACACCGTTAAAATCGTCAACGACGGCGTTTCCGCGGTCAATGCGTTCAAACAGGAAAACCCCGATTTGATGCTGCTTGACATCATGCTGCCCAAACTCGACGGCTGGCAGGTCTGCCGGGAAATCCGCAAATTCTCCGACAAACCGATTATCATGCTGACCGCGAAAGGCGAGACGTTCGACAAAGTCCTCGGGCTGGAGCTCGGCGCCGACGATTATATGACCAAGCCTTTTGACACCAAAGAAATGGTGGCGCGCATTAAGGCGGTTCTGCGCCGCGCCGGCAGCTCGAACAACGCTGACGCGCCGAAAGAAGTCAATTACGAAAACCTTTCCATCAACCTCACCAACTACGAAATGAAGGTCAACGGCACGCCGGTGGACACCCCGCCCAAAGAGCTGGAGCTGATTTACCACCTCGCCTCGAACCCCAACCGCGTGTTTACGCGCGACCAGCTGCTTGATGAAGTGTGGGGCTTTGATTATTACGGCGATTCCCGCACCGTCGACGTCCACGTTAAACGCCTGCGTGAAAAACTGGAAGGCGTTTCCGACAAATGGGAGCTGAAAACCGTTTGGGGCGTCGGCTATAAATTTGAAACAAAGGACGCCTGATTTATGCAGAAGGGGCAAATCAAACAGTTCTCACAAAAACTGATGCACAAATTCCGCAATCAGTCGATGTTTGTCAAATACTTCACGGTGTTTTTCATCATCGTGTTTATCTGCTTTTTAATCCTCGGGCTGATGCTCGCGCTGTTTGTCACCAACTACTGGTCCAATCAGAAAGCGGCGCTGCTCAAAGAAAATGCTAAAACCGTGGCTTCGTCCACATCCCAGGTGCTTTCTTCTTGGCTTCAGGACGAACCGCGCGGCTCGATTGTGTTTATTTGCAACAACTTAACCACGGTTTCCGAAGCGATTGACGCAGACGTGTTTATGTGCGACATGAACGGGCATGTGATTCTTTGTAAGGAGCTGATTTCTTCCTCGCTGGAAGTGAAGGCTAACGGCGGCTGTTCTTTGCACGACACTTACCAAATTCCGCAAAGCGTGTTGGACGAAGCTTCTAAGGGCAACTATTTTGTCAAAAGCACGCTCGACGGAACGCTGAGCACCCAACACCTTGTGGCGGCGCAGCCGGTCGTGGTCAACGGTCAGATTTTGGGGTTTGTTTTTGCCACCGAACCCGTGAGTTTGAGCTTTAAAGAATACATTTTCAACGTGCTGCGTATGTTTGTGTTCGCGTCGCTTTTGGCGTTGGCGGTCGGGTTTGTCGTGATTTATCTGTTCACCGTCAATTTGGTCCGCCCGCTCAACGAAATGTCGCGCGCCGCTAAATCCTACGCGACCGGTGATTTCAGCCCACGTGTGCACGTCAACGGTACCGACGAACTCGCGGAACTGACGACCGCGTTTAATAAAATGGCGGCGTCTTTGGCGCTGCAGGAATCCTCGCGGCGAAGTTTTGTTGCCAATGTGTCCCACGAGCTGAAAACACCGATGACGACCATCGGCGGGTTCATTGACGGCATTTTGGACGGCACCATTCCGCCCGAAAAACAAGACCAATATTTAGAAATTGTCTCCACCGAAACCAAGCGCCTGTCCCGGCTTGTAACCGCGATGCTCAATATGTCCAAAATCGAAGCGGGCGAGCTGCAGTTGCAGCCCAAGGAGTTTGACCTCTGCCAGGAAATCTTCAATACCATGCTCAATTTTGAGCAGCTCATTGACAAAAAGCATATTGAGGTGCAAGGCTTAGATGCTTTACAGCCGGCCACTATTCAAGCGGACAAAGATATGCTTCACCAGGTGATTTATAACCTGATTGACAACGCGGTCAAATTTACGGAAAACGGGATTATCCGCGTCACCGTTTCGCAAAATGCACTGGATACGACCGTCACGATTCGCAACACCGGCACGGGCATTTCTTCAGAAGAACTTTCCCGCGTGTTTGAACGGTTCTATAAGGTCGATAAATCCAGAAGCTACGACGTAAAAGGCGCGGGCCTGGGGCTTTATATCTGCAAAACCATTATTGAAATGCACGGCGGCACCATTCAGGCACGCAGCGCGGAAAATGAATTTGCGGAGTTCTCGTTTACAATCCCGAACCGCCAGCCCAAAAACCAATAATTGCCTTTACTGGTTGTTCACAAACTACGAAAAAAACTTTAAAGGCTGTTAATATCCAGTTAATAACCGGAAAGTAACATTAGGGCAGAACAAAACACAAGGAGGCATCTTTATGCAAGATGATTTGAATAAAGAACAACAGCCGGCAGAACCGCTGCAGGATAAATCCGAACCTGTCAAAGAACCGGCGGCATCCGGCGCGGCGGAGACCGATTCGGTGTCTTCCGCGGACGTAAAACAGCCTGAACCGCAGGCTTCGCCTGTTGAGCAGCCGAACGTCCAACAAAATTACGGCTATCCTTACGGCTCCGGCAATCCGGCGGGTGCACCGCCACAGCAGCCGCCTTACGCCCAGCAAAACGGCTATTACGGTGCAAATCCCAATTATGTGTATTACGGCGCACCGCAAAAGCCGAAAAAGCAAATTGAAAAGAATTCCAAGCACAAAAAGAACGGACTTCGCATTTTCTTCGGCGCGGTTGCCGTCTGCTTGGTCCTTGCGGTCATCGGGCTTTCCGTGGCGCTTGTCAAAGGGAACAACGTCCAGAAAACGACAACGAGCGGCGACTCCGCTTCTGTCAATATCGCAGAGTCTCCGACCGCGTCGAGCACCGGAACGGACGGCGAACTGACCGCCAAGGGTGTTTATGAAAAAGTCAAAGAAAGTTCCGTCGGTGTTTTGGTGTATTCCGGCAACGGCTTCAGCAACACCGCGCTTGCGGGCGAAGGTTCCGGCGTGATTGTCGGGGAAGATACCACCGGCAAATATACCTATATTGTGACCTGCGCGCACGTCATCAGCGACGGCGGCACAATTAAGGTGCAACTTTACGACGAAACCCAATATGACGCAACCGTGGTCGGGTATGATTCGAGAACCGACATCGGCGTTTTACGTATCACCGCCACAGGGCTTAAAGCCGCTGAACTCGGCGACTCTGACAGCCTTTCGGTCGGTGAAACGGTTTATGCAATCGGTAATCCCGGCGGCGTCGCGTTTGCCGGTTCCTTCACAAACGGCATTGTTTCGGCGATTTCCCGCCCGGTTGACAGTGAAATCGGTTATGAAATGCTTTGCATTCAGCACACCGCAGCAATTAACCCCGGCAACTCCGGCGGCGCGCTGGTCAACGCTTACGGCCAGGTGATTGGGATTAACTCTTCGAAAATTGCCAGCACCGATTACGAAGGTATGGGCTTTGCCGTGCCGAGCGTCACCGTCAAAGAAGTGTTTGACGAAATTGTTGCCAACGGCTATGTGACCAACCGCCCGAAGCTCGGAATTACCTATTTCCCGGTTTCCTCCAATCAAATGTACAGCATGATTGCGGGTGTCAATAAACTGCCCGCCGGTACGATTATCATTCAGTCGATTTCCAGCGACAGCCCGCTTGCCGATACCGATGTGCAGCAGGGCGATATGATTATCAAAGCCAACGGCAAAGAATTGGAATCCGCCGACACGCTGCCGGATTTGATTGAAAATGCCAACGTCGGCGACGAAATGACGCTGACGATTGCGCGGGTGGATATGCAGAACAACTACACTTTAAGCCAGTTTGATGTGAAAGTCACGCTCGTTGAAGATAAGGGCACCACCACCGCGACCGCGGAACCCACAACCTCCAGCAGCTATTACAATCCGTTCGGTGCATACGGCTATGGAAACTAATAAGCTTCCATGCGCCCGGAGATAAGGCCTTTCTCCTTGCATCACGGTTTATTATACAAAAAGTGGAGCACCGACAGTTTTGCCGGTGCTTCGTCAATTTTATATGCAGTTTTTTCTAATCTTACGGGTGCGCCTTGTTTTGCCGGTAGGCTTCCATCACGTCGCGGAACACCTCGCCGTTTGACGGCGGGGTCCAGGTAATCGCGTCTGCGCCCGCCGCAATCGTTTCGCGCATGCTCTCTTCCGTCGGTCCGCCGGTGGCGATAATGGGTACCTGCGGGAAGTCTGCGCGGATTTTGCGCACAAGCTCCGGCGTTTTGGCGGCGGCGGATACGTTCAGAATTTCCGCGCCGGCAGCAAGACGCTTGGCAATGTCGTCGCGTTCGGAAACTACGGTCACAATCACCGGAATGTCTAATTGCGTTTTCAGCGCCGAAATCGTTTCGTCCGCCGTCGGGGCGTTGACCACAACGCCGCTTGCGCCCTGATATTCCGCGTGCTTGCCGAGGCCTATCACCCGTTCGCCTTTTGTAAGACCGCCCCCGATGCCGACAAAAACCGGCGCGTCCGCCGCGAGTATGACGGCTTGCGTAATCACCGGCTGCGGGGTAAACGGATAAACCGCAATAATCGCGTCCGCGTTGGAATTGCGGATAATGCTTACGTCTGTCGAAAACAAAACCGAGCGAATGGTCCGCCCGAAAATGCCGATTCCGGGGCATTCGGAAATGACTTTCGGCACGTGCAGACGAAAATCGCGCAAATAACCTTTTAATTCCGTCATTGATTTTAACCTCATTTCGTATTATGATAATAAAGAACAAATCTTTCAAGAAAGCGTGAAAACTATGTTTCAAGAAACCAATGTAAAAGCCTTACAGACTTCGCCGATTAAAATGATTTCCGACGATTGGGCACTGCTCACGGCCGGTACTTTGGACAAATTCAACACCATGACCATAAGCTGGGGCGGCGTCGGCGAACTTTGGGGAAAAGACGTTGCATTCGTCTTTGTGCGCCCCCAGCGCTATACCTACGGCTTTATGGAAGAAAACGACTATTTCACCCTGAGCTTTTTCGGTGGGGATTATAAAAAAGAACTCGGCATTTGCGGCTCAAAATCCGGCCGGGACACCGACAAAATCGCGCTCACCGGTTTTAAGCCGATAAAAGCAGGGGAGGGCGTGACCTTCGAACAGGCCAAAACGGTGTTTGTCTGCCGCAAAATGGCGTTCCAGGACATTGACCCCAAAGGTTTTTTAGACCCGTCGATTATGGACACTTACGCACTTAAAGATTACCACAGAATGTATGTCGGGGCAATCGAAAAAGTGCTTGTCGTCGAATAATTTTCAAAATATTCATATTTCTAAAGCGCGGCGAACGGGTACATTTTTCACGTTAAAAGCCGCCCGCCGCCGCGCCGGGTTTTTCATTTTAAAAAGTTTTTAAAAAATTTGAATTTTTTTGAAAAAAAGACTTGCATTTTGAAAACAGCTGTGCTATACTATTCTCGCACTTGAGAGATGTGCGGTAAACGCAACGGTTTCTCAAAGTCGGTGTTTATTACGATGAGGGTCCACCCGTTCCCATTCCGAACACGGTAGTTAAGCTCATTCGTGCCGAAAATACTTGGCTGGAAGCGGCCCGGGAAAATAGGTCGATGCCGACACTTTGAAAGTAGTTCCCCAATAGGGGGGCTATTTTTTTGCCTTTTTCTAAGTTTTGCTTGTAACAATACAAAAACAGCCGTTTGATTTTCTCAAACGGCTGTTTTTATTTTTTTTGTCAAATTGTCAGCGCGGTAATGATGCTCGAATAAAGCTTCACGGGGTCCGCAAGGAAGTTGTTTTTGACCGCTTCTAATTGCATGCTGTCGGCGACAAACACCGTCAGGCGCATCAGTTCGTTGCCCTCGTCGCCGAGAATAAAGGTGACGTTATAGCCGCCGTTTTCTAACTTCTCGGTCAAAATCTTGTTTTCACGCTTGTTCTTGGCGAGCGTCATCAGCTTAATGCCGGAGTTGACTGCCTTTTCGCGCACGGTTTTCGGAAGCGTAGTTTCCAAAAGCTCCGCCGACTCTTTCCCGCGCGGTGTAACGGTCAAAACTTCTTCGTCATCTAAAATATCCCGGTCAATGTTGCCGTTTTTCAAAAGCTCGGCAACCGCTTCGTTGAGTTCAAAATAATTCGCAAGCCCTTCGCCGACGAGCGCGTCTAAAAGCAGGGATTTCGGCACAGGTTTGTCAATCGCTTTGAGTAAATAACACACCAAAAGCCGAATTTCGTTGCGGTTGCGAAGCCCGCCCATTTCAATGCCGGCGTCAAAGGCGTCAAAAGTATCAAATTCCATAAATTTCGCTCCGTATTGCTTGGATTCTAAAATCCATTTTAGAGGAAAATCCCGGCTTTGTCAATCCAACATGTCCACAATTTCGGACACTTCACCGTTACGGATATAAACCCGCGGTACGCGCTTGTTAATGCCGCAGCAGAACTCATAATTGAAGCTGTAAGCGTTGTCGGCAACGTCTTCGACGGTGATGCAGTTGTCGCCGTCGTGCCCGATAATCGTGACCTCGTCGCCTTGGTTAACGTTCGGAATATTCGTGACCTCCACCATAAATTGGTCCATGCAAACGCGCCCGATAATCGGCGCAAACTGCCCGTGAATGAGCACTTTGCCTTTGTTCGAAAGCGCCCGCGGATAGCCGTCACCGTAGCCTACGGGTACGGTCGCAATCACGGTCTTTCCGGTGGTTGTGTAGGTGGAACCATAGCTTACCGTAAAGCCCGCGTCAACGGTCTTGACGAACGCGACATGGCTTTTTAACTGCAAAGCAGGGTGGAGTTCCAATTTCGATTTATCCACTTCGTTTGACGGATACAGCCCGTAGGTCATAATGCCGCTGCGTGCCATATTTAAAAAGTTGTCGTCAAATTCAATAATGCCGGCGCTGTTGCACATGTGCTTAATCGGAATTTTCACACCGACTTCGTCCAGCCGGCGGATGAAGTCCAAATATTTCTTCTTTTGCAGGTTGCAAGAAGTCTTGTCTTTCTCGTCCGCACAGGCAAAGTGCGTGAAAATCCCGTTGATTTCAAGATTCGGCAGCGCCGCGATGCGCTGGATTTCCTGAACGCTTTCTTCGGTCGGCTGCATGCCGATGCGGCCCATGCCGGTGTCGAGTTTAATGTGAATCGTTACTGTTTTCCCGAGAGAAACCGCTTTGTCGGAAAGCGCTTTCGCGGTCTCATATTGGAAAACCGCGTGCATAATGTTGTTTTCAATCAGCGCGTCGTAATCCGCCGGAAAAACATAGCCCAAAATCAAAATCGGGTTTTCGATGCCCGCTTTCCGAAGCTGAACGGCTTCAGGAACAGTCGCCACGCCGAACGCATAACAGCCGATTTCCGAAAGCGCGCGCGCAATCGGCACGGCGCCGTGTCCGTAGGCGTCGGTTTTGATAATCGCCATGATTTTGGTGTCGGGACCGACTTTTTTCATAGCGTTTTGAATGTTCTGACAAATTGCGTCGAGGTTGACCTCGGCATATACCCTTTGCGGCAGCATGTTTGTTCGTCCCCTTTATACGATTTCGTGAAGCGGTGCAATGGTAATGTTTTCCCGTTCCAGCGCGGCGCGGATTTTCTCGACGAATGCAAGCGCTTTTTCGCCGTCACCGTGCACGCAGACGGAATTTGCTTCTATTTCGATTTCTTTGCCTGTCAAGGCTTTCACCTTGCCATATTTCACCATGCCGATGACGCGCTCAATCGCCTCGTCCTCGTCGGTAATCATGGCGCCCGGTTTTGTGCGGGCGACCAGTGCGCCGTCCTCTTCATAAGCGCGGTCGGCAAATACTTCCTTTGCCGCGCGAAGCCCTACGTCTTTGGCGGCTTTCAGCATTTCACTGCCGGAAAGTCCTAACAAAATCAGGCTGTCGTCCACTTCGGCAATGCCCTCGCAAATGGCGCGGCTTAAGGCGTAATCCTTGCCCGCCATATTATAAAGCGCGCCGTGGGGTTTGACGTGCTGTAAAGTTAATCCGCTTGCCTTGCAAAAGGCTTGCAGGGCGCCGATTTGATATTGCACATAGGCTTTCGCGTCCGCGGGGCTTACGTTCATATTGCGCCGCCCGAAGCCCAAAAGGTCGGGAAAGCCCGGGTGCGCGCCGGCGGCAACACCGTTTTCTTTTAAAATTTTAACCGTTTTCGCCATTGTCACAGGGTCTGAGGCGTGAAAGCCGCAGGCGACGTTGGCGGAAGAAATATAGCGGGCAACCTGTGCGTCAAGTCCGAGCGTATAAACGCCGAAGCTTTCGCCCATGTCGCAGTTTAAGTCCACCTTTGCCATAAAAAACTCTCCCTTAAAATTTCAAATCCGCATTTTTCACGTCGGTAATGAGCATGTGCCCCGGCGCGTGCGTGATACAGAAATCCGGCTTGGAATTCATCACAATCGACTGCGGCGTGACACCGCAAGCCCAGAACACGGGCGTTTCGCCGGGGCGAATCGTGACCGCCTCGCCGAAGTTGGGGTGGCTAAGGTCGTGAATGCCAATCGCTTCCGGGTCGCCGATATGCACCGGCGTGCCGTGCACGCGCGGCATCGATGCGGTAATGTTAATCGCTTTTACGATTTGGTCGTTGGGCAGGGGGCGCATGCTGACCACCATGTTGCCGGAAAACACCCCGGCGGGCTCACAGGGAATGTTGGTCAAATACATCGGCACGTTTTTGCCCTCTTCAATGTGGCGGACTGTAACGCCCGATTCGAGCAGTTCCGCTTCAAACGAGAAAGAGCAGCCAATTAAAAAGGCGACCAAATCGTCGCGCCAAAACTTTGTGACGTCAGTGTATTCCCCGACCATAACGCCTTTTTCATAGACGCGGTATTTCGGAATATCTGTCGCAATGTTGCAGTCTTTTGCAATTTTGTGCAAGCAAGGGTCGCCGACGTCCGAAACCTCCAAAATCGGGCAGGGCTTCGGGTTGCGCTGGGTAAACAGCAAAAAGTCGTAGGCCAGGTCTTTCGGCAAAACTGCAAGATTCGCCTGCGCGTAGCCTAAGCACATGCCGGAAGTCTGGCCGGTGATTTCCCCGGCGCGTATTTTCTGACGCACCGCAAGCGGCGCGGCGTTTTCGTAAGGATTCAGCATATTAAGTCCTCCCCGTAATGCAAAAGCAGTTCTTCAAAGTGCTTTTGTTCTTTTTTATAAAGCTTCTCGGCCTCTTTTGCCGAGACTTTGTGAAAGCGCACCGTGTCGCCCGGCTTGCGCTGGACAAGAAGCGGCAAATCGACGCTTGCCACCGTCGCGATTTTGGCGTAACCGCCGGTCGTTTGGCGGTCGGCGAGCATCACAATCGGCTGCCCCGCCGGGGGCACCTGAATGCTGCCGAACACAATGCCGTCGGAAATAATATCCACACTGTCTTTGTAAGCAATCGGCTCGCCTTCGAGCTTATAGCCCATGCGGTCGGCGTTTTGCGTGACTTTGTATGGTTCGTGCAAAAAGGTGTGAATGCCCTCGTGGGTGAAATAATCGTCCTGCGGGCCCATGATTACCCGAAGCGTCACTTCGCTTTGCGAGAAATCCTCGGGCGTAAGCTTGTGAATATGCAAATCGCCCAAGTGGTCCAATGTGTTTCGGAACGGCAAAATGTCGCCGCTTTTCAGTTTTCTGCCCTCAAAGCCGCCGACAGCGCATTTCAAATTGGTCGAACGGCTGCCGAGCACCTGCGGCACGTCAAGCCCGCCGGCGAACGCGACATACGTATACATTCCGCTTTTCGCGGCGGAAAATGAAAGTGTGTCGCCCTCGCGCACGAAAATCGTTTGATACATCGGCGCCGGAACGCCCTCAATGGTTGCGCCCATGTCCGCACCGGTAATGGCAATATAGTTGGATTCCAAAAAGACAAAACTGCCGCCCAAAGCGGTCATTTCCAAAACGGCTTCGTCGGTGTAGTTGCCGACCAAGAAGTTCGCAAGCCGATAAGACCGGCGGTCCATCACGCCGGAAACATTAAAGCCGATGGACTGGCTGCCGATGCGGCCCCAGTCCTGCACCGTGGTTAACAAACCCGGTTTAATAACACGGATGCTCATTTTGCACCCCCTGTGGTTTTACAAACATATTCGCCGCGGCGAACCTGCTCTTCAATTTCCAAATATTCGTCCTCTGTGACCGGCACGAACCGAATGTGCTCGCCTGCCGAAAACAGAACGGGCGGGGTACGTTGCGGGTCGTAGGGGCGCACGGGCGTTGTGCCGATTAACTGCCAGCCGCCGGGCGAGGGAAGCGGGTAAATGCCGGTCTGCTCGCCGCCGATGCCGACCGCGCCGGCGTGAATTTTGGTGCGCGGCGTGGGAAGCCGCGGGCAAAACAGCCGTTTGTCCATCCCGCCTAGGTAAACAAACCCCGGCAAAAAGCCGAGCATATAAATGCGGTAATCCGCCGAACTATGTAACCGAATCACTTCTTCCGGCGAAAGCCCGGTGTATTTTGCAACGTTTTCGAGGTCTTCGCCGTATTTCCCGCCGTAGAGCACCGGGATTTCGGTTGTCTTTTCCACGCCCGTCCCGCCGAGGGTCAAATGCCGGCAGCATTTGCGAATCTTTTTGGTCAGTTTCTCGCCGGAAATCACGGACGGGTCAAAAAACACCGTCAGCGAACGGAACGTCGGAACGGTCTCCGTCACGCCGATGATGTGCTTATCTGAAACGGCGCGGTTTAACGCGTGCACCTGCCGGTTGACGGTTTCGTCGATTTCCCGACCGAATTCCACCACCAGCGCACTGTCGCCGCCGCGTAAAATCAAAGGCTCGCGCATAATACCACCTCAAAAGCAGAAAGGGCGGCTGTGGCCGCCCACTGTCTTATTTGTTTTCTTCGAAGAATTTTAGCTCGAGTGTTTTGTCAAACCAGGTTTTGCACTTGGTTTTGAGTTTCGGTGCATAGCGGATACATTCGCGCATCATGGTGACAATCGCCATGTTGGTCTGTAAATCAAACCCGTCAATGGCGGGAATCGTCCAACCGTACATGTCGACCATGCCGCTTTTCGCCGCCGTGCAAAGCGCTTCTTTTTCCAATTCCGCGTCGTGCATAATGTCCATATCGCCCAAAAGATAGGCAATCGCGGCGATCATGCCGTAACAGCCCCAGTCCGACACCGTCGCGGTGATAATATTGTCCGCCGCCACGCGCGTGGCAAGTCCGCCGCCGCAGCCGCACGAACAAGCGCCTTTCGCGGCGTAGGGGATATATTTGTCCAAATGCGCGCCGATAGCGCCCATGCCGATTTCGTTGCCGAGGTCGCCGATGGCGATATTCAAAACGCCGGCAGCCTGGATTTTTTCAAACAAAATGTCGGCTTTGGCTTCGAGCGGCGTCGTGTTTTTGCCGACTGCGTTGTGAAATTCGCCGACGCGGTTTTCGCCGGGGAATTCGTTGGCAATCAGCGCTTTGGGCATGCCGTGCGACAACAGTTCATCAGCTTGGCTTTCCGCCTTTTCCTTATCTTTGGTGAACGCAAACGCCGCGATGGAAACGGGGTTTGCGAACAACTCGTCAAACGTAGAATACAGGTGAAGCCCGACAACCCGCGAAAGATTTTTCACGGCTTCCATGTTCGCTTCCTGGCAGATAATCACAGGTTTAACGCCGAACGCCATAACCAGCGCGCGCGCCAAAAGCATGGTGCTGACAATGCCGTCGGTTTCGGCGGATTTGTTGTCGATGAGCACAAAGCCGGTCATCAAATACACCAAATCGCCCTCTTTGAGCGTGTCGCACAACAGCTTTGCCGCGTGCATCGTCATCGGTTCGCCGGTGTATTCGCGCGCCGCCTTATATAAAATCCGGCAAACGCCGTAGCCGCGCGGGTCCAAGTTCGCGAGATTATCCAAATTTTGACCGATGTTAAGGTCCGTCAGTTCTTTTTGTGTCATATGTAGCTCCTTTAGGCCTTCGGGTCGGTTTCCTTGTGGAGACGTTCGAGATAGGCGTTCTGCAAGGTCTTAATGATTTCCGGGGCCTTGCCGCCGATAGGCTGACCGTCTAATTCACACGCCGCCATGCACAGCGCGCCGGAGGAGGAGACAATCACTTCGTCCGCCGCACGCAGTTCGTCCATGGTGTAGTCGCGTTCTTCAACGGGAATGCCTTTTTCCTTGCAAATCTGAATCAAGTGCTTTCTCGTGATGCCCGGCAAAACAAGGTTGTCAAGCTGATGCGTGATGAATTTGCCGTCTTTGATAATGGAAACATTGGAGTGCGCGCATTCCGTAACCAAATCGCCGCGGTGGAACACCGTTTCCTGGCAGCCTTTTTCTGCTGCGCGCTGGCTTGCCATAACGCTCGGAATCAAGTTCAGCGTTTTAATATTGCAGTGGAAGAAACGCGTGTCTTCCATAGAAATCAGTTTGTATTTCTGCGAAAGGTCTTTCATCGGGCAGGGCAGGCAGTAAATCAGCAAATTGGATTTACCCTCGGGGAACGCGTGGTTGCGAATCCCGGTGCCGCGGGTGCACTGCCAGTAAACGAACTGGTTGGGGTCGTCGACCTGTTTGACGCAGCTGTAAAGCGCTTCGGTGAGTTCTTCGCGGCCCATCGGTGCGGGGATTTCCAAAAGCCGGCAGCTGTTATAGAAGCGATCTAAGTGATCCTCTAACGCAAAGATGATGTGGTTGACCGAATAGGTAGCGTCATAGACACCGTCGCCGAAATAGACGCTGCGGTCGCCCATCGGAATCATCATGTTTTCAATCAAATCGGTTTTGCCATTGTAGTAACCAATGTTTTCCATTGCTCTTTCCCCCAAGGATATAATTTTAAAACAAAAGAAGCTAAGCCGTTTCCATTTTTGTCCGCCATTGCACAGAAATCAAAACAACCTAACTCACCAGGCTATTATAGTATTATAAAAAATGGCTGTCAATTGAAAATTTGGAGAAAATTCCAATAATTTTCAGAAAAAATTGTATTTTTTAGAGAGAACCACGGTTCACCTTGCCGGTTTGTGCGTTCTCACCAAAGCAAAGCTCGTCTTTTTATGCGTTACTACAAATCTTGGATAAGTTTTCAAAAACAAATTGACTTTTGAGAATTTTCGCTGTAAACTGGCATTGTGAGTAAACGATTACTCAATTTCACAGGATTTTTCAAAACTTTTCGGCGGGAGTGAAAAACGTGGAAGACAAAAAGATTTCTATGGTCGACATCGCCAAGCTTTCCGGCGTATCGATTGCCACGGTTTCCCGCGTGCTCAACAAAAACGGCCGCTATTCCAAAGAGACCGAAGACCGTGTGCTCAAAGTGATTCAAGAGCACAATTACAAGGTCAACGTCAACGCCAAGGGGCTGCGCACCAAGCGCACGCAAACGATAGGTGTTATCGTGCCGGACATCACCAACGAGTTTTTCTCGCAAATTGTCCGTGCGATTGAACGCTATATCGTCCCGAAAGGCTACACGGTTTTTGTTTGCGACTCCAACGAAAAGGAAGAGGCGGAAGATATTCACATTTCCTCGCTCGCCGCAAAAGGTGTGGACGGCATTATTTATATCAGCACCCGCGGCGACGTGAAAAAGATCTATGAAAATTATAAAATCCCGGTCGTTTATATCGACCGCCGGCCGCAAAACGCCGGTACGCTCGTGATTTCCGACAACGAAATGGGCGGTTTTTTGGCGACACAGGAACTTATCGGAAAAGGCTGCCGTCACATTTTAATGCTGAAAGACACAAAGCCGTTTTCCACCGTAGTCCACCGCTGCAAAGGCTATGTCGGCGCGTTGGAAAAATACAAAATCCCGTTTGACCCGTCGTTGGTTGTGGAAACCGAGGTTTCTTACGCGGCGGCAAGAAAGGCTACAAAAGAAGCGCTTCTTGCGCACCCTGAAATGGATGGTATTTTCTGCAACAACGATATGATGGCGCTCGGTGCTCTGCACGCGTTGCGGGAAGCAAAACGCAAAGTGCCGCGCGATGTGAAGCTTGTCGGGTTTGACGGCATCTCGCTTACCGAAATTTGCGACCCGCCGATGACCACCGTCCGGCAGAACACCGACGAACTCGGCAAAAAATCAGTCGAGATTCTCCTGCGCCGGATTCACAAAAAGCAAGATGCCAAATTCCACGACGAGGTCGTGGTGATTCCGGTGGAGCTGGTTCGGCGAAAAACCACTTAAACGAAAAGAAGAACAGAAAAGAAAGCAAAGGGGCTTTGCCCCGTTCTTTCGGTCGTTTGAGTAAACCTTTACTCAACAAAACAGCATAATTTGGCGATTCAGATACATTCTATTATAGAACAATTCACGAACCGAATCGGAAGAAAAGGAGGAACATATGGGAACTTTGGTTGAAATGAAAGGCGTGGTCAAGAAATTTCCCGGCGTTACGGCGCTTAAGGATATTTCGTTTGACATTCGCGCCGGCGAAGTGCATGTGCTGTTAGGGGAAAACGGCGCGGGAAAATCAACCTTGATGAAGATTTTAAGCGGCGTTTACCAACCCACGGAAGGCACGATTGTCATCGGCGACAAATCGTTTTCCAAATTAAGCCCCAAGGATTCCACGGAAAACGGCATCAGTGTTATCTATCAGGAGTTAAGCGTTATTAACGAGCTTTCCATTCAGGAAAACCTGTTTGTCGGCAAGCTCCCGATGAAAAAATACGGTCCGATTTCCGTTGTGGATTACGGCGAAATGCACCGGCGCGCGGAAGAACTGCTTGAAAAAGTCGGGCTTCACCGCGACCCGAAAACGCTGGTGGAAGACATCAGCATTTCCGAAAAACAACAGGTCGAAATCGCAAAAGCGCTCGCGGCTGACAGCCGGGTCATTATCATGGATGAACCGACCGCTTCCTTAACCTCGGAAGAAGTCAATCACCTGTTCGCGGTTGTCCGCGCGCTGAAGGCGGAGGGAAAAGGGATTGTCTTTATTTCCCACAAGCTCGGCGAGATTATGGAAATCGGTGACCGCGTTTCCGTTTTAAAAGACGGCGCTTATGTCGGCACGCGGCTTGTCAGCGAAGTGACAACCGACGACCTCGTTACGATGATGGTCGGCCGCAAGGTGCAGAATAACTACCAGCAAGAGGACGCGCCGGACTCTTACGAAAACGAAGAAGTGCTTTTTGAAGTGCAGAACCTCTCGCGAAAAGACGGCAAGGTACGCGACGTCTCCTTTAAACTGCACAAAGGCGAAATCCTCGGATTTTCCGGCCTTGTGGGGTCGGGCAGAAGTGAAATGATGAATTCCATTTTCGGTGCCGAGCCCAAATCCAAAGGCAGGATTTTGATAAAAGGCAAGGAAGTCAAAATCCGCAATCCTTACAGCGCGATTAAAAACGGGCTTGCCATGGTGACGGAAAACCGTCGCGAAACCGGCTTCTTCCACAACTTCGACATTAAACAAAATATTTCCATTCTGCCGTTTATCAAAACCTCCAAAGCGTCCGGCACGATAGGTCTTGTCAGCGGTAAGTTTGAAAAGCAATGTGCCGAAGAGCAAAAGAAAAATTTGAACATCAAATGTGCTTCCGTGGACCAAAACATCACCGAGCTTTCGGGCGGCAATCAGCAGAAGGTCATTTTGGCAAAATGGATTGCCGCGGATTCACAGATTATCATTTTCGACGAACCGACCAAGGGGATTGACATCGGCAGCAAGAGCGAGATTTACGCGCTGATGCGCCGGCTTGCAGACGAGGGGAAGGGCGTTTTGGTTGTATCCTCCGAGCTTCCCGAACTTTTGGCGGTCTGCGACACCATCGCCGTGTTCCGGGAGGGCGAAATCGTAAAAACCTTCCCGCACCGCGATGCGACCGAAGAAAAAATCATCTTGGCGTCGACCGCCGACATCGTGCAGTAAGAAAGGAGCTTTTTATATGGCAACCAAACAACTGAAAAAAGAAAAACCGACCTTTAATATCATTTGGCAAAAATACGGTACATTCGGTATTTTGATTATTTTGCTTGCGGCGCTGGCGATTGCGCGCCCGCAGCACTTCTTCTCGACTTCCACCGTCACACAAATTCTGGCGCAAAGCTCCGTCAATATCTTAATCGCGATGGGCGAATTCTTCGCCATTTTGATTGCCGGTATCGACCTTTCGGTCGGCTCGGTCGTCGCCCTCACCGGTATGATTACCGCCCAGCTTATGGTCGCCGGCGTAAACCCGATAATAGCTGTCCTGCTCGGCGTTTTGCTCGGCGCGTTCCTGGGCTTTATCAACGGACTTCTTATCAACGTGACCGGCCTGCACCCGTTTATCATCACCCTCGGTACGCAGGCAATTTTCCGCGGTGTGACGCTGATTATTTCCGATTCGAGCGCCGTGTTCGGCTTCCCGGCTTCATTTACGAAAGTCATTTCCACCAACATTTTCGGCATTATCCCGATTGTGGCGCTGATTGCGATTGTCGTTGCGCTGATTCTTTCGTTCTTAACGCGCAAAACCAAGCTCGGCCGCAATATTTACGCCCTCGGCGGCAATAAAGATTCCGCCTGGTATTCCGGCATTAACGTCAATCTTCATACCCTTATCGTGTTTATCATTTCCGGCATCTGCGCCGGTATTGCGGGCGTCGTGCTGCTCGGTCGTGTCGGTTCTGCGGAACCGGCGGCGGCAACCGGCTTTGAAACCTACGCAATTGCGGCTTCCATTATCGGCGGCACCAGCTTCTTCGGCGGCAAAGGTAAAATTTTCGGCGTTGTCATGGGCGGCCTTATCATCGGCGTCATCAACTTCGGCATGAACATTCTGTCGCTGTCGAGCACGCTTCAGCAGGTCGTCATGGGCGCGCTGATTATCGGCTCCGTTGCGCTCGACCGCTTTGTTGCCCGCAAAAAATAAGCCAAATTCAAAAAGCAAATGCCCGATATTAAACAAGAAAGGAGCGGCATTATGAAACCAATGTTTAACCCGTCCTTAATGTGTATGGACCTTTTGGATATCCGCAGCCAAACCGAGATTTTAAACGAGCGCTGCGACCTTTACCACGTGGACATTATGGACGGACACTATGTCAAAAATATTACGCTTTCCCCGGATTTCGTCAAGGTGTTTTCGACGATTGCGAAAAAACCGATTGACTGTCACTTAATGGTGACCGACCCCGACGATTTTATTGAAACGCTCGCAAAGGCAGGCGCGGGCTATATCTGCCCCCACGCCGAAACCATTAACCGCGACGCGTTCCGCATTCTCAACAAGATTGAATCGCTCGGCTGTAAGACCGGCGTGGTACTCAACCCCGCAACGCCGCTTTCTTACATTCAGCATTATATCCACCGCATCGACAAACTGACGATTATGAGCGTGGACCCCGGCTTTGCGGGTCAGCCGTTTATCCGCGAAATGCTCGATAAAATCCGCGAGGCAAAGGCGCTCAAAGAAAAATACGGCTACAAATATTTAATCGAGGTGGACGGCTCCTGCAACGAGCGCACGTTTAAGGATTTGTACGAAGCGGGCACCGAAGTGTTTATTGTCGGCTCGTCCGGGCTGTTCTCCAAAGACCCCGACCTTACAAAAGCGTGGGACATTATGCAGCGTGAATTCCACGAACAGACCGGCGCGTGAAAAGATAAAAATCAGATTTGGAGGTGATCGGTTTGGGCATTTTAACCATTGGAATTGACATCGGCGGCACCAATTTCAGAATCGGCACCGTGGACGAAAACGACGAAATCCAGAATTTTGAAAAAAATTCCAGCCGCATTTTTGACAACGGCAATGTTGTGGAAACCATGGCGGACGCGATAAAAAGCTATATGGCGCGTTACGGCGTGACCGAAAACGTGTGCGCGGTCGGCGTGGGGATTCCGTCCATGGTCAGCAAAGACAAGCGGACAATTATTTCCACCCCCAATTTAAAGGGCTTTGACAACCTCCGCTTTGCAGATGCACTTGAAGAAAAGCTTTCCCTGCCGGTTTATTTGGACCGCGACGTCAATTTCCTTTTGCAAAACGACATCAGCCGCTTAAAGCTGGACCGAAGCAAAACAATTTTAGGCTTTTACGTCGGCACAGGCTTCGGCAACGCCTTATATATTGACGGCAAGTTTTACGCCGGCAAAAACGGCGCGGCGGGGGAACTCGGGCATATTCCGCTTCTCGATGTCGAGGAAAAATGCACCTGCGGCAACATCGGCTGCAGCGAGGTGCGCTGTTCCGGAAAATACTTGGAAGTGTTGGCGGCAAAATATTTCCCCGAAACCGCTATAAGAAATGTGTTTAAAGAGCACCCGAACCATCCAATACTTTTAAAGTATGTAGAAGATTTGGCGGTGCCGATTGCTACCGAAATCAATATTTTAGACCCGGATTACGCCGTGCTCGCGGGCGGGGTGCTTTATATGGCAGGCTTCCCGAAAGATGTGCTTGTAAAAGCAATTCACGAAAAAACGCGCAAACCCTACCCCGAAAGCAATTTGGACCTTCGCTTTTCCGAGCACGACCAGCAAAGCGGCGTATACGGCAGCGGCGAATTCGCCCGTATGCAGTTCTCAGCGGCCAAGGCCGTTTCAAAATAAATACCCAAAAACCCACTACATTTTTAAAAGAGAGGTAACACCATGAAGAAAACGACAAGAAAAAGAATCCTCAGCGTTCTGTTGGCATCCGTTCTGCTTCTGACCCTCATTTTTGCGGGTTGCGGCAACAACAAGACCACAGATGACCAAACCGGCGACGGTAACGGCACCCAGGCGGAATACGCGGTTATTCTCAAGACCCTTTCCAACGACTTCTGGGCGACAATGAAAACCGGCATTGAAGAAGAAGCCAAGAAACTGGGCGTCACGGTTGACGTGTTCGCCGCCAACAGCGAAGAAGACACCGAAGGGCAGCTTCGTATTTTGGAAAACTGCGTCGCCAAAGGCTATAAGGCAATCGGCGTTGCGCCGCTTTCTCCCACGAACCTGATTAACGGCATTGTCGCCGCCAATCAAAAGGGCATTTATGTAATGAATATCGATGAAAAAGTCGATATGGATACTTTGAAAAATGCCGGCGGCAGCGTCATCGCTTTCGCAACGACCGATAACGTCAAAGTCGGCGAAAAAGGCGCGAACTATATCATCAGCAAATTGACCTCCGGCGGCGACGTCGCGATTATCGAAGGCAAGGCGGGCAATGCTTCCGGTGAAGCGCGCAAACAGGGCGCGACTGATGCTTTCAAAGCCGCAACCGGGATTAACCTGGTCGGTTCCCAGCCGGCGGATTGGGACAGACAGAAAGCTCTCGACACCGCGGCGAGCATGATTCAGCAGAACCCCAATCTGAAAGCGATTTACTGCTGCAACGACACTATGGCGCTCGGCGCCTTGCAGGCGGTTAAAAACGCGGGCAAACTCGGTGAAATTCTGGTCGTCGGTACAGACGGCGCGGCAGAAGCGCTCAAGAGCGTAGAAGCCGGCGAACTTTCCGCAACCGTTGCACAGGACTCCGCTGAAATCGGCGCAGTCTCCTTACGTCAAATGGTCGAAGCTGTCAAAGCAGGCGCCGCGATTGACCCGAACGCAACGCCGGAAACCATTCCGGTTGACTCCTATATCGTTGAGAAAAAAGCTGCGTAACTGCGCTTTTAATATCCCACTTTTCTTCCTCAAAGGCGGCACCGGCATACCACCTCAGTTTGCCGGTGCTGTTCCTTAAAATTCCAACGAGGTGAATTCCAATGAAAATCGCCATAGGCTGTGACCACGTCGGTTTTATCTTAAAAGGCCGCGTGATAGAGCACCTTCGTGAAAAAGGCTATGAAGTCGAGGACTTCGGCACAAACAGTACCGAGCGCACCGATTATCCGATTTTCGGCAAAGCGGTGGCAAAAGCCGTTGTCAGCGGCGCATGTGACAAAGGGATTGTTATCTGCGGCACCGGCGTCGGCATTTCCCTTGCCGCCAATAAGGTGAAAGGCATCCGCGCGGTCGTGTGCAGCGAGCCCTATTCGGCGCTGCTCTCCCGCCAACACAATGACACCAACGTTTTGGCGTTCGGTGCGCGTGTGGTCGGCGAAGATTTGGCGCTGATGATTGTGGACGCCTGGCTTTCGGGTGTTTATGAAGGCGGCCGTCACGCAAGGCGTGTGCAGATGCTCGCAGACATTGAAAACGAACAGTAATTTTTATAAGATAATTAAAAAACAGCCGCACAGCGAAAAAGCTGTGCGGCTGAACTTTTGAATTTTCAAAAAATTACTTGGCGCGGCGGCCGTCTTTGATTTTCACTTTGCCGAAGAACGGAATTGTGACCGTGCAGTCAAAGCTGTCGCCGTGGAACGTCGCCGTAAGCACTGCTTCGCGGTTTTGCAGGTCCTTAATTTCCGCGTGCACTTCCAGTGTGTCCGAAGAAACCTTTTGCACGCTTGTAATCGTGTACGCGGGTACAGGTACGTCCGGGATTTCCAACGAGAACTGATACGCGCCGTTTTCATAAGCGACGTTGCAATGCACCGTGCCTTTGAAGAATAAGGTGCTTACGCGCCCTTCCCAGCTGCCGAGCCCAATCGGTTCTTCGTCCGGTGAAAGTGCGCCGACCGGCCCTGTCGCTGCGGGGGCTTCGGCTTCTGCCGGCATGTCGTCCGTTTCAGTGTCGCAAAATGTTTCGTCCGCGCTCGTGAACGCAATCACCGCAAAGCTTTCCGGCGCCATACTTACCGTGGTCGCGTGACCTTCCGAAGTCAGTGTGCAGTCGCCGAGGTTTTTGACCACTTCGGCGTCCGAAAGGCGGGCAACGGTCGCTTGCTCGGTGCGCGCGGCGGGGTTAAAGGCGCACAGGAATTTCGCTTTCCCGTCGGTGCGCAGGAAGATGTACGGATAGCGGTTTTCTTTGGCATAGACGTTTTCAAAATCCATATTCGCGCAAAGGGCGGGGTGCGCCTTGCGGAACGCAAGCATTTCGCGGGTGAAGTTCAAAAGGGAATTTTTGTCCGCCTCTTCGCTTTCCACGGTCAGTGCGTCCGCGCTCATGTCTACGGGCAGATACAAAAGCGCGCTGTCCGCTTCGGAGAAACCGAGGTTTTTGCCCGCTTTCCACTGCATAGGCGTGCGCGAGCCGGTGCGGTAGCCGCCGCCTTCTTTGGTCGGCAGGTCTATGTAGCGCATACCGATTTCGTCGCCGTAATACACGGCGGGGATGCCGGGCAAAAGCATCGTAAACGCAATGTCGAGTTTGCGCTGGGTGTCGCTTCTGCCGCTGGACATACGCACAACGTCGTGGTTGCCCGTCGGCGTGCACATAAACCGTCCGGTGCCTTTTAGCGCGTCAATATAGCCTTTGTATTCTTCCGCAAAAAAGGTGCAGTTGCCCTCACCTAAGGAATTAAAGAAGCTGTTTTCCCCGACCATCATCAGCGACATAAACCCGGGGTTGCCCTGCAAATAAAAGTCGGCGTCAAAGCCTTCGCCGCCGTTAATCGCCTGCGGCGCGTTGAACCATTCGGAGACAATGACCGCTTCGGGGAATTCCGTGTCAAGCATTTTCCGAATATCCGCCCAAATGCGGCGGGTATAGGTCTTTTCCGGCGTGTCATTTTTTACAAGCGACGCCGCCATGTCGACGCGGAACCCGTCCACGCCCATGGAAAGCCAGAAACGCATAATGTTTTTGACTTCTTCGATGTTCTTTTTCACCGCCGGATGGTCGGTCGGCATTTGCCAGGGTTCTGTCACCGTGCCGAAGCCGAAGTTAATCGCGGGCTGAATGTCGAAGAAATTATACATATATTTGCCTTTGCGTTTTCCGGCAGGGTAGGGGACTAACTTTTCGGCGACTTCCTTGTTGTCGCAGTGCTCCGCTTCGTCGGTCCAAATGTAAAAGTCCGCGTGCTCGCTTTCGGGATTTTCCGCCGATTCTTTAAACCACGGGTGCGAAATCGAGGTGTGCCCGATGACGAGGTCCAAAAGAATGTGCATATCCTTTTGGTGGCAGGCGTCCACAAGCGCTTTCATGTCGTCGTTTGTGCCGTAGCGCGGAGCGATTTTATAATAATCCGCCACGTCATAGCCTGCATCCTCAAAAGGTGAGACAAAACAAGGCGAAAGCCAAACGGTGTTGCAGCCGAGCGACTGAATATAGCCGAGCTTTTCGCGGATACCGTTTAAATCCCCGATGCCGTCGGCGTTTGTGTCATAATAGCTTTGCGGATAAATCTGATAGATGACCGCGTCTTTGAACCAGTTTGCCATAAAATGCACCTCACTTTTGATGTTTGTGATTTCATTGTAACGGAAACGATATAAAAAAGCAATCGGCAAACTTCTCTTGATTGTAAATAATTTTTGAATTGACGCAAATTGCTTTGACAGAAGTCGCGCGATTGTGCTAATATTGAAAATAGCGTATTTCAGTTTATTTCCGCGGAGGACGCTATGAACATTTACGAATCAGTTTATCAGCAAAACGCCAAACACCCCGGGAAGTGTGCTTTGTCGATTACGATGAATGACGGCACACGGCGGATGTACACGTACGGCGAGGTGTTTCAGCTGGCGGAAACTTATGCGCGGCATTTGACCGACGCCGGCGTGCGCGCGGGCGACCGTGTCGCGTTTGCGGCGGAGGGCAGCCCCGAGTGGACGATTGCCTTTTTCGCCGTCTGCAAGCTGCGCTGTACCGCGGCGCTCATTGACGCTTCCCTGACCGCACAGGAGCTCGACGGATTTATCCGCCAGTCCGATGTGCGTGCGGCGTTCTTTTCGCCGAAAACCGAAGAAAAATTCGAAACCGTGCCCGATTACGGCTTCCCGGTGTTTAATATTTTGGATTGCAGCGTTTTAGAGGGTTACCGCGCGAGCGTTTCGCCCGATTTGCCCGCCACACCCGACCCGGACGAAACCGTCGCCGCAATCATTTTTTCCTCCGGCACAACCCGCCGTGCCGCCGGCATTATGCACACGCACGACAACCTGATTGATACCACGCGCATGACGCTCGACGTGCAGAAACTCACCGAAAACGACCGCTATCTGGCGATTATTCCGAACAGCCACATTTACGGCGTTATTTGTCTGGTGCTCGGTCCCGCGCTCAGCGGTGCGGACGCGCATTATATTGAGTCTTTGAGCGCGGACGCGGTGCTCGGCGCATTCAACGAATATCACCCGACCGTGCTCCCCGCCGTGCCGAAAGTTTACGAGCTGTTTATGACGCAGATCATGCGCAAAATCAAAAGCAGCCCCATAACCGCCGCGATGTTTAAAGCGCTGTTCCCGATTTGTCTTGAAAAACGCCGCAAAACCGGCAGTTTACTCGGCAAAAAGGTGTTTAAAAGCATTCACGAAGGCTTCGGCGGCAGCCTCAATTTCCTTTGCTCCGCCGGTGCACCGATGAACAAAGACGTCGCGGAGTTTTACTACGGGACAGGCTTCAATATTTTAATGACCTACGGCGCGTCCGAAACCAATATTCCGACCATCGGCAACGTGCCGGACGATATTCAAACCGATTCCTGCGGCAAGCCTTATCCCGCGGTGTCGGTGCGCTTCAGCGACAGCGGCGAAATTCTCATCAAATCGCCTTATATGATGAAAGGCTATTTCCGCGACGAAGCGGCGACCAAAGCCGCGTTTACCGAAGACGGTTATTTTATGACCGGCGACCTCGGCGAGCGCGACGCGAACGGCTATATCCGCGTCACCGGCCGTTCTAAAGAAAATATTGTGCTTGCCTCCGGCAAGAAAATTGCGCCGGACGATTTGGAAGAAAAATATGCCGACCTGCGCGGCGTTAAAGAATTTGTCATCTGCGGCGTGCCGCAGGAAAACACCGACTATGATGAAATCCACGCGTTCGTCGTGCCCGAGGGCATCACCCAGGAAGACCGCGATGCGATTAAAGCGCAGATTTTGGAAAAAGGCTCAAAGCTCATTCAAAATATGCGCATTTCCACCACGCACTTTGTCAGCGAGATTCCGCGCACGTCTTTGCAAAAACCCAAACGCTACCTGTTAAAGCAGCAGGCGTTAAAAGAGCGCGAAACGGGTGTAACCGAAGAAGCGTCGACGGCGTCCGAAGAGGACAATATGACCGCGCGCGTGATTTCTGTTGTCGCGAAAGTTGCGAACGCGGAAGCGAAGGATATTACGCCCAAAACCCGGATTTTCTCCGAACTTTCGATTGACTCTTTGAGCGCAATTAATCTCGCGCTCGAGCTGGAAGACATTTACCACGTCAATATCGAAGATTATTATTCGGACGACATGACCGTCGGCGACATTGTGCTGGCACTGCAAAACAAGGCTGCGAAGAAAAAGCAAATCGGTAACTCCAATGTCGTGTATCCGCTGAAAAAGTCCGACAGCGACTATCACACCTATGCGTTTTTCCGCAATATGGCGCAGTTTTGCTATCATGTCGATATCCACGACGCCGACAATATCCCGACCGACCAAGGGTTTATCATTTGCGCAAACCACGTCTCCAAAATCGATTATCTCTATCTTGCCGCCGCGTTCCCGAAAGAGCGCTTTAAAAAGCTTTGCTGCATGGCGAAAAAAGAACTGTTCCGCAACGATGCGTTCAGCCGCAAGCTGATTAAAACCGCCGGCATGGTGCCCGTGGACCGAAGCGGCATCAATATGCAGACGATGAACAGCCTGTGCGACAAACTGCGTCAAAACTGGGGCGTCATCATTCACCCGGAGGGCACGCGCAGCGAAGACGGTGTTTTCCGCGAGATTAAAAGCGGCGCGTCCGTGCTTGCGATTAACGCCGGCGTTCCGATTGTGCCTGCCTTTATCAGCGGTGCTTATGAGGTGTTCCCGAAAGGCAGAAAGACAATGAAAGTCTTTGACTGGAAACACATGAAAAAATTTCAAATCGACGTGACTTTCGGAAAGCCGATTTTCCCCGAAAACAAGGAAATTTCGGAATTGACCAAAGAGGTGCAGGACGCGATTGCCGCCTTGCAGGAAAAAAGCAAGAAATAATCAAGCAAAACCGCCCCGGCAAAAGCCGAGGCGGTTTTTGAAAACCTTTTGCCTTGACGCAAAAAGGCGCATTGTGGTAAGATGAAAGGCGCGGAAAGGAAGTTATATGTATGCAAACATTTTCGTTATATACCGAACGTGAAATCAAAGTCGAGCCGGCGAGAAAGCACGTAAAGCTCGATTATTACCCCGGCGAAAAAAATGCACCGGCGGTGCTGATTCTTCCCGGCGGCGCGTATTCGATGATTTCGGATTTTAATGAGGGCAAACCCTTTGCCGAACGCTTTCAGGCGCTCGGGTACCACGCGTTTGTGCTGCATTACCGCGTCGGCTTTGCCGCACGGTATCCCGCGCCCTTACAGGACGTGGCAAGAGCCTTGCAGTTTGTGAAAAGCCGCGCCGAGCAGTTCGGCCTTTTAAAAGAAAAAATCGCCCTGGTCGGCAGTTCCGCGGGCGGTCATCTCGCCGCGTTTTTCGCCGCGGTCTATTCTCGTTTTGAAAAGTCCTATAACGGTGCGGAATACAGCTTAAAACCGTCTGCGCTTGTGCTTTGCTACCCTGTGATTACCATGGGCGAGCTTACCCACAAAGTTTCGCGCAAACGCCTTTTGGGCATTTTAACCGGCAAAGCCGACCGCGAAGCGGCGTCGGTCGAACGGCTCGTCACAGCCGACTATCCGCCGGTTTTTGTCTGGCATAATAAAGACGACGGGTCCGTCGATTATCACAACACCGAACTGCTTTGCGACGCGCTCGAGAAAAACGGCGTGCGGTTTGAAAAGCATCTTTATGAAACCGGCGGCCACGGGATAGGCCTTGCCGAAGGCAAAGACGCAGAGGGCTGGTTCGAGAAAGCGGCGGCGTTTTTACAAGGTGTTTTTGCGTAACGCCGCGCGAAAAAGAAGCATTTGAACCCCGTCGCAAAGGTGACAGGCGGGGAACGATAAAAGAAACCAGGCGAACGAAAATAAAGGGCAGATTTGCCCGAAAATATTAAACGGCAGATGGCTGTAATCCCAAACGTGCAGGCGAAAAATCTTGTTGACAAGAAGCCCGACGAAAAACTCCAACGCCGTGATAATGCCGCAGCCGCAAAGGCAGCGTAAAAAAAGCGGCAGCCGCTTGTGTTTTTCATTGACCGCATAAATCCCCAAAAGCGCCGCGCCGCCCGTGAGCCCCATGGTCCAGTGGGTGTGGCCGCGCCAAAGGATTTCAATGAAGCTGTAAAGAAGCCCGCCGAGCGAAAAAACACAAAAATATTCTCCGATTCGTTTCATAGGATCACCCGATTTTAGCTTGCCGAAACGGCGCGCAATTATGCTTGGAAGAAAGTGACTTTGCGGAGAATATTTACACAGAATAAAGAGGAAGATTATGCAGGTACATTTCCATACCCTTGGCTGTAAAGTCAATCAATATGAAACCGAAGAAATTGCCGAAGCGCTCGAAAAACGAGACTTTACGGTGACGCCGTCGGAGGAAAACGCAGACATTTTTGTTGTGAATTCCTGCACGGTGACTGCTGAAAGCGACCGCAAAACGCGCCAGCTTGTGCGTCGGCTTCGCCACCGCTATCCAAATAGCATCATCGTTCTGACCGGCTGCATGACCCAGGCGTTCCCGCAAGCCGGCGAGGCGCTTTCTGAAGCGGACGTCGTGCTCGGCAACAATAGCAACATGAAACTCCCGGACCTTTTGGAGCGGTTTTTAAAAACAGGCGAGCGGCAAATGCTCATTCAGCCGCACGTCACCGGCGAACGCTTTTGCGGCGCGCCGATTACCGGTTTTACCGAACGCACACGCGCCAATATGAAAATTGAAGACGGCTGTGACCGGTTTTGCTCCTATTGTATTATTCCCACCGCACGCGGGCGGGTGCGCTCGAAGCCGCTCGAAGAAATCCGGGAAGAAGCCGCGGGTCTTGCCGGCGCGCACTTTCGTGAGATTGTGCTCGTCGGGATTAACCTTTCCGCTTACGGAAAAGACACCGGCGCGAAGTTTTACGAAGCGGTTGCGGCGGCAGGGGAGCCGGAGGGCATTTTGCGTGTGCGCTTAGGTTCGTTGGAACCCGACCACTTAACCGACGAAGTGCTTGACGGGCTTTCCGCTATACCGAAGCTTTGCCCCCAGTTTCACATTTCCCTGCAAAGCGGCTGTGACCGGGTGCTGCGGCGCATGAACCGCCACTACACCGCCGACGAATATGCAGAACTTTGTGCGAAATTGCGGGCGCGCTTTGCGGATTGTTCCTTAACCACCGATATTATGGTAGGTTTCCCCGGCGAGAGCGAAGCGGATTTTTTAGAAACCGTCGCTTTTGCCGAAAAAATCGGCTTTCAGAAAATCCATGTGTTTCCCTATTCCGTGCGCTCGGGGACGCGCGCGGCGGAAATGCCCGACCAAATCGAACGCCGTGAAAAAGAACGGCGCGCCGCGGTCCTTTTGAAAACCGCCGACCGCCTGCGCCAAAGCTTTTTACAGTCCCAGGTCGGAAAAACCGATGACGTGCTTTTGGAAAGCCGTCGCCCGGACGGCTCGTTCCACGGTTACACCGCCAATTACACGCCGGTTTGCGTCCATTCGTCGTCGGCTTGTTCCGGGCAAATGCTTCGCGTGCGCCTTGTCGGCGTCGAAGGGGATTTCGTGCGCGGCGAACCCGTGTAAAATGTTACAAAAGAATTACGAAAAAGCAATGAAAAGCGTCGCTTTGTTAAGTAAAAATAACAAAGCGGCGCATTTTATTGACGGCGAAAATCGGGCATGTTATAGTGAAACCGTAATCCAACAAGGGGAGGTTTTCCTATGATTGAAGTTCAGGGCGTCACCAAAAAATTCGGTGATTTCACCGCGATAAGCGACATTCGCTTCACCGTGGGCGACGGCTCGCTTTACGGGTTAATCGGCTACAACGGCGCCGGCAAAACCACGTTGCTCAAAACCATCACGGGCGTTTATAAAGCGGAAAGCGGCAAGGTGCTGCTCGACGGAGAAGATGCCTTTGACAACGAAAAAATGAAACAGCACATGTTTTATGTGCCGGACGAAATTTATTTTCAGCCTTACGCCAACATGGAAAAGATGGCAAAGTTTTATAACGGCTATTACCCGGATTTCAGCTTTGACACATTCCATAAACTCGCAGAGGTGTTTTCACTCGACACCAAAGCGCGCTTAAACGGCTTTTCCAAAGGCATGCAGCGGCAGGCGGAAATCGTGTTGGGCTTCGCAACCCAGCCGGATTTCATGCTGTTTGACGAAACCTTCGACGGGCTCGACCCCGCCAAGCGCGCGCTGATAAAAGACCTGATTCATGAATATATGCAGGAAAAGCAGGCGTCGATTATCGTTTCGTCCCACGATTTGCATGAACTCGAGGGGCTTTGCGACCACTTCGGCCTTATCAACGGCAAAAAACTCGTGATGGATTCTTCCATTTCCGAGCTTTCCGAAAACCGCGCCAAATTCCGGCTCGTTTTCCAAAACGACGTGACCGAAGACGATTTGAAACGCCACGGCATTGACGTAAAATCCTTTAAACGCGACGGCAAAATGCTCATCGTCACTACAAAAGGCGACGAGAAAGAAACCGCCAGAAAATTGGAAGAACTTGCACCCGCCGTGGTCGAATCTATGCCGCTTACGTTAGAGGAAGTATTTTTAGATGAAATGGAGGGAACGGATTATGACTTCGCAGAAATCTTTCAAAAATAATTTCGGCTATGCTTTCTACACCGGGCTTCGCGAAAATGCCCTGTTCGCCGTGCTCAACGCGGTGTTCCTCGCGCTGTTCTTCTGCGTAATGCCGATTCAAACCTTTATGTCGACGAACCAAACGGACATGGAAACCGGCAAGGTCAGCATAATCGAATATTCCAAAGTATATGCGTTCCTGTTTGCGCCTCAGCTGCAATATTTCCGTTATTTCATCATCGCCGTGCTGTTGGGCGTCGGCATTTTGATGGGGATTGCCGCGTTCCGGTTCATCACCGGCAAAAAGACGGTCAACGTCTATTACAGCCTCGGCATCAAACGCCAAAAGCTGTTTGCGGCAAAATACCTGTCGGGCCTTACCTTGATTGCCGGGTCCGTACTCGTGCCGATGGTCGTTTCCTTAATTGCGAATATCGCCGTACTCGGGTTTAACAAATTTATGCTCCCGGCATTCTTCTATCTGCTTTTGACGATGTTCTCTCTGGTCGCCGTATCTTACACGCTGACCGCGCTGGTTTTCTCCGCCGTCGGCACGGTGTTTGAGGGCATTCTCTTTTCCGGTGTCGTTCTGCTCACTCCGGAAATTCTGTTTTCCAGTATGGAAATTCTCATTAAAAAGCTTGTATTCGGCACACCGCTCGGCAGCGTTTTTTCGGGCGATATTTGGTTCGGCACGGTTACACGCTTAGCGTCTCAATTTGCCGCTTTAAATCCCTTGCGTTACGCCGCGGCCGGGCTTTGCGCCTATTCCCAGGCGACCGCAGCCGGCAAAATTACTGACTATGACACCGGCGAGTCCGTGGCTTGGGCTTTGCCAAACTTCCTGACCCCCGCGCTTTGGGTGGCCGTCGCCGGCGCACTGTTCGTGCTCGGCATGGTCGTCTACAAACGCCGGAAAGCGGAAATCGGCGGCTTTATCGGTAAAAACCGTGTCTTGAATTTCTTAATTGTGTTCTTGGTCGCATTTTACGGCTTCGTTCAGACTTATAACGCGCTGGAATTCAACAGCAAGGCTTTGGCAGTGCTCGCGGGGCTTCTCGTATTCGTTGTGATTTACGCGGCGCTCACCCTGCTTTTGCTTCGCAATCTTCGCCAGTTTGCCAAAAACCTTTATACGTTACCCATTCAAATCGTTCTGACCGCGATTATCTTCACAATCTTTGCCACCGGCTATTTCGGCGCGGCAAACCGAATTCCCGAAACGTCGGAGATTGCTTACGCGAAAATCAGCACGCTGTATGAAAACGACCTTTTAACCGAGGGTACGCAAAACATGTATATCGCCGGTAACCTGAAAGCGCCGGACGTTGTGCCGAACGGGAAATACGAGACCGAAAAGGACATCAACTTTATCCGCGATTTCCACGAAAAACTGGTCCGTATCGGCCGCACGGAACCGACAATGCTCAACGAAGGGTATAACAGCGTCCGCCCCGTGTCCGTCCGCATTGTGTATGTGCTGAAAGACGGCAAGGAAGTCAAGCGCAATTATTACGGCGTCAGCGATGCGCTCCTTTCCGAACTGCAAAATCTCGACAAGAGCGATTACTATCAAACTAAGCTTAACCAGATTTTCAACGCACCGCTTGAAAAGGTTGAAATGCCGAAACGTGAAGGCGAAAACTACACCAACCGCGGCTGGTCGGAATATAATCGCTACCGCAATATTCTTGCGGTGCGTGAAAGCAAAGACATCCGTCTTTACGACCGGGCTTTGGGCACGGAAATTCAAATGGAGCTGACCGACGCACAGCGTCAGGCCTTGCGGGAAGCGCTCTATAAAGATTTGCGCGCGCAGTCGGTCAAAGACCACTACACGCCCGAAAATTCACTCGGTCTGATTGCCTTTGGACTTTTGCCGGAGGAAAACGGAGGGGAAAACACGCCGGAAACCGTACAGTGGGAAAACGGCAGAGTGGTGGAATATTACAGCGGCTCGGACGAAAACAGCCAGACCACCTTGTCTCCCGACGGCTCTCTGCCGCAGTTCTTCGTCACCGAAGCGATGACCAATACGGTCAACTTCTTAAAATCCGCCGGCTATTATGACGCGCTTACGGCAACGCCTACGGTGCAGGCGATTCGCGTTATCAAAGTTTCCCAGCTGTATGAATACTCCTATCTTGCCAGTGCGCTGCGCACAGGCGAAGCGTTCGCCTGTGAATATATAAGCGAGCGCAGAACCGAAGCGTTTACCGATATGACAGGTGACTACGATGGCCGCTGGCCGGCGACTTCGGGCACAAGCAACGGCACCACCATTTTCCAAACCACCGACGCAAAAACGATTGCATCGATTTTCCGTGTTGCCAAAACGCGGTATGTTGTAAATCCCGAAGATTATATCGTGATTTTCGCTTATCCCGACGGGGTGTATTCGAGCGCTTATGTTTGCGCGGACGATATGCCCGACAATATCAAAACCGAAGTGGAAGAAAACCACTTGAACGTTTGGTAACAAGCAAAAAAAGAAAGGGAGATGCTTTAAAGCATCTCCCTTTTTAAAAGCTCAATTCCGATTAAGCTTTTTTCTCTTTCAGCGCGTTTACAATGTCGCGGGTGTCTCTTGCAATCAAAAGTTCCTCGTTGGTCGGGAGGACAAATACGCGAATCTTGGAATCCTTAGTGGAAATTTCGCCCTCTTTGCCTTTAACCAGCGTCGCGTTGTAAGCTTTGTCAATTTTGATGCCGAGGAACGCAAGGTGGTCGCAAATGGTCGCGCGCATATCGTCTGCGTTTTCACCGATGCCGCCGGTGAAAACAATCGCGTCCAAGCCGCCCATAACGGCCATGTAACCGCCTATGTAGCGAACAATGCGGTAAATCTGCATACCTCTTGCGAGCTTCGCGCGCTCGTTGCCCTGCGCCGCAGCGGCCTTAACGTCACGGTCGTCGGAGGAAAGACCCGAAACACCGAGAATACCGGACTTTTTGTTGAGCAGTTCGTCCATTTCGTCGGGCGTTTTGTTTTCTTTCTTCATAATATAGAGCACCGCCGACGGGTCAATGGCGCCGGTACGTGTGCCCATGATTTCGCCGTCCAACGGGGTAAGACCCATGGAGGTGTCCAAAACCTTGCCGTTTTTCACAGCGGTAATCGAAGAACCGTTGCCCAGGTGGCAGGTGACGAGTTTCAGTTCCTCGAGCGGGCGGCCCATGACTTCGGCGCAGCGGTTGCTTACAAAGCGGTGGGAAGTGCCGTGGAAGCCGTATTTGCGGATTTTGTATTTTTCATAGTATTCATAGGGGAGCGCGAACATATACGCTTCCGGCGGCATGGTCGAGTGGAACGCGTTGTCAAACACCGCGACCTGCGGCACGTTCGGGCCGAACAGCGCAATACTTGCCTTAATGCCCTCAATGTGCGCCGGGTTGTGAAGCGGCGCCAAATCGCAAAGGCTTTCAATGCCGTCAATGACGCTTTGGTCAATGAGCGTGCTCTTATTGAAAAGAGAACCGCCCTGCACGATGCGGTGACCGACGGCGTCGATTTCGGAAATGTCGTTAATGACCTTTGTGTCCCCGGTGGTCAGAACCTTTTTGACCTCGTTGAAAGCGTCCGTGTGGTTTTTCATCGGGACTTTCACATCGTCAAAACGAACCTCTTTGCCGTCGATGTAATGTTTGCCGGAAATACAGCTGTTTTCCGGGTCTTTTACGCGTTCGCAAATACCTTTTGCAATGACGGATTCGTCCTTCATGTCAATCAACTGGTATTTCAGCGAAGAACTGCCTGCGTTAATAACAAGAACCTTCAAAAAAACTCCTCCATATCCAACTTAATAGTTGCAAGTTTTTCTAAAACATTATATACTGGTTTCATAAAAAATTCAAGAGCCGGAGGAAGAAAAGATATGCCCGTAGCCGGCGTTATTGCTGAATTTAATCCGCTTCATAACGGACACGTTTATTTGCTGTCGCAGGCAAAGCAGTTTGCAGGCGACGGCGTTGTTGTCGTTATGAGCGGTAACTTCACCCAGCGCGCCGATTTGGCGCTGCTTTCTTCGCGCCCGCGCACCAAAGCGGCGCTTTCTTCGGGGGCGGATTTGGTGCTCGAACTGCCGCTGCCGTTCGCGGTCGGCTCCGCCGGCTTTTTTGCCCGCGGCGGGGTGGAAACGCTCGCTTCCTTAGGCCTTGTCGATACACTCGTTTTCGGCAGTGAATGCGGCGACACCGATTTGCTTTTGCAAACGGCAGACGCGCTTTTATCCTCGGAAACCGAACGCACTATACAAGCATTTATGAAGCAGGGGCTTTCTTTTCCGTCCGCGCGCGAGCGTGCCGTAAGGGCCTGTTTTTCCGATACAATCGCCGATGTACTCAAAGCGCCGAATAACGTGCTCGGCGTCGAATATATCCTCGCTTCAAAAAAATTGGGCGCGCCGTTGGCCTTTTATTCTGTGCCGCGCGTCGGAACGGCGCACGACGCGCAAACCCCGCAGGACGATTTCGCGTCGGCAAGCTTTTTGCGCACGCAAATTAAAAAGGGATTTTCCGTCGACCGCTATGTGCCCGCGTCCGCTTTGGAACTTTTGCGCGAAGCGACCGAAAAAGGGGAGTGCCCCGCGGATTTTCAGAAACTCGAAACTGCGGTGCTCGCGTTTTTGCGCAAAGCGTCGCCTGCGGATTTTGCCGGTGTGCCGGATGTGTCCGAGGGGATAGAAAACCGGATTTTGGACGCGGTGCGTGCCGCTGACAGCTTGCAGGCGGTGTTCGATAACGCCAAAACCAAGCGCTATACCCACGCGCGAATCCGCCGGATTGTGCTTTGCGCCTTCTTAGGCGTGACCAAAAAAATGCAGGAAGAAGGCGTGCCTTACCTGCGCGTGCTCGGCGCGAACGAACGCGGATTAAAGCTTTTAAAACGCGCCGAAGAAACGGCAAAAAAGCCGATTTTATTGCGTGCGTCCGACGCGCGCTCTCTCTCGGAGGCGGGACAGGCGGTGTTCAATCTCACCTGTAAGGCGACTAACCTTTACAACTTAGCTTTGCCCGAAACGCGCCCCTGCGGCACGGAAATGACCGACCCGATTTGTTTTCCATGAATTTTTTTGCGGGAAATCTTGCAAATTTCTTGATTTTGCCGCGCAAAACATTATAATAGGAAGAGAAAAACCATTTTATCACAAGGGCAGTGAAAACCATGAGCGACCCGTTGCTTGCAACCATTGATGAAAATTTAAAACGCCTTTCGAAAGGCCATAAAAAAATCGCCGCCTATATCGAAGAAAATTACGATAAGGCCGCGTTTATGACCGCCGCGGCGCTCGGTCAAAAGGTCGGCGTGAGCGAATCCACCGTTGTGCGTTTCGCTACGGAACTGGGCTTTAAAGGCTATCCCGAGCTGCAAAAAGAGCTGCAGCAGCTGATTAAATCCAAACTGACCGCCGTTCAACGTATGGAGGTTTCCGAAAACCTCATCGGCGACAGCGATATTATCACAAGCGTGTTAAACGGCGACATTGAGCTTATCCGCGCCACCGCGGAAAAGACCTCGCGCGAGGCGTTCAAAAACGCCGTTTCCGAAATCAACCGCGCCAAAAGAATTTACATTCTCGGCGTGCGCTCTTCGGCGGCGCTTGCGTCTTTTCTTGCATTTTACTTCAATTTGGTGTTCGACGCCGTGACGCTGATTGACACCGCCAGCGCGTCGGAAATGTTTGAACAGATGTTCCGTATCGACGAAAAAGATGTCTGTATCGCGATAAGCTTCCCGCGCTATTCCAAACAGACGGTAAACGCCCTTCGCTTCATTGCGGACCGCGGGGCGAAAATCATCGCGATTACCGATACCGAAAAATCACCGATTGCGTCGTTCGCGAACCACCTTTTGGTCGCGCGCAGCGATATGGCGTCCGTCGTGGATTCGCTGACCGCACCTTTGAGCCTTATAAACGCCTTAATTGCCGGCGTAACGCTTTCCCGCCGCAACGAAGTTTATGAAAACTTCAATAAGTTAGAGCACATTTGGGACGTGTACCAGGTCTATGAAAAAGCGGAGGATTTCCCGGAACATGCAGAGTAATCGGGTTATTGTGGTCGGCGGCGGCGCGGCGGGCTGTATGGCGGCCGGCACGGCGGCGGAAAACTGCGCCGAGGTGCTGTTGCTCGAAAAGAATGAAAAGCTTTGCCGCAAGGTGATGATTACCGGCAAAGGCAGGTGCAACGTCACCAACGCTGTGGAAGATGTGCAAACGCTCATTTCCCATGTGCCGGGAAACGGGCGTTTCCTTTACAGCGCCTTTTCCGCTTTTTTGCCGCAGGATACCATGGATTTCTTCACCGATTACGGCGTGCCGTTAAAAGTCGAACGCGGCAATCGTGTGTTTCCGCAAAGCGACCGCGCGGCGGATATCGCCGACGCATTGGTGCGCTTTTTAGACGATACCGGCGTGCACCGTGCACACGAGCGCGTCACCGAAGTTTTGATAAAAGACGGCCGCGCCGTCGGGGTAAAAACCGCGAGCGGCAAAACCTTAAAAGCGGACTGCGTCATTGTCACGACCGGCGGGCTTTCTTATCCGCAAACCGGCTCCACCGGCGACGGCTATGCGTTCGCCAAAGCGGCGGGGCACACCGTCACGCCATTGCGCCCGTCTCTTTCGGCGCTTTGCTGCCGCGAGGGCTTCTGCAGCGACTGCGCCGGGCTTTCGCTTCGTAATGTCGCCATTCACGTGAAAGACACCAAAACCAAAAAAGAGATTTACCGCGACTTCGGGGAAATGCTGTTTACGCATTTCGGCGTTTCCGGCCCGATGATTCTTTCCGCAAGCGCCCATATGCGCCAAATGGAACCCGCCCGCTATACGATAACGATTGACTTAAAGCCTGCGCTTTCCGCGGAGCAATTAGACGCGCGGATCTTACGGGATTTCAACGAAAATCACAATAAAGCAATTTCCAACACGCTCCCGCTTTTGCTGCCGCACGCGTTAATCCCCGTGGTGCTGCGCCTTGCCGGGATAAAACCGTCTGAAAAAGTCAATCAGATTACGCGGGAAATGCGTACCCGCTTGCTGGAAACCGTCAAGGGCTTACCGCTTACCGTGTTGGATTTTTACGACATTCGCCAGGCGATTGTGACCGCCGGCGGGGTTTCCACCAAAGAAGTGAATCCGAAAACCATGGAAAGCAAGCTCGTAAAAGGGCTGTATTTTGCCGGCGAGGTGTTAGATGTGGACGCTTATACCGGCGGCTTTAATTTGCAAATTGCATTTGCTACCGGTCGCTTGGCAGGGTTAAACGCCGCGACCGAAACAATAGAATCGGAACCATAAAGGAGCAAAACTATGATTAACGTTGCCATAGACGGTCCCGCCGGTGCGGGCAAAAGCACCATCGCCAAAGCTGCGGCGAAAAAGCTGGGCTATATTTATGTCGATACGGGCGCGCTGTACCGTGCAGTCGGCGTCTATTCTTTGCGAAACGGCGTGGACACCACTGACGGCGGAGCGGTCGCTAAAACACTGCCGTCCGTTTCGGTCGAGCTGAAATTCCAAGACGGCGTGCAGCATGTGTATTTAAACGGCGAAGACGTCTCCGAAGAGATTCGCACGCCGCAAGCTTCTATGGCGGCGTCCCACGTTTCGGCGGTGCCCGCCGTGCGGCAGTTCTTGTTTGATTTGCAGCGCGACATCGCCGCGAAAAACAACTGTATCATGGACGGCCGCGACATCGGAACGGTCGTGCTGCCACATGCGCAGGTCAAAATTTTCCTGACCGCCTCGCCGGAAGCGCGCGCCAAGCGTCGGTTTATTGAATTACAGGCGAAAGGCGCAAAAGACACTTTCGAACAGGTGCTCGCCGATTTAAAACAGCGTGACTATAACGACTCTCACAGAGAAGTCGCGCCGCTAAAACCTGCGGACGACAGCGTGCTTGTGGATACCACCGCGCTGACGCTCGAAGCGTCCGTCGAAAAAGTGATTGAAGTGATTAAGGAGAAACTGTAACCATGAGTTCCGGATATGATTTTTCAAAAGTAAAAGAATATAAGCTGTATTCCCTGTTCCGCCCGGCGGCGGCAATCGTCTGCAAAACCGTGCAGCGCTGCGATTATATCGGGCGGGAAAATATCCCGAAAGAGGGCGGCTTTATTCTTGCGTGCAACCACGTCAACATATTTGACCCCATCGCGCTCGGCGGCGCCGGCGTGCGGGTCATTCATTTCATGGCGAAAGAAGAATTGTTTGAAAACAAGGCGCTCGGCAAATTCTTGACGCATTTAAACGCTTTCCCGGTCGAACGCGGAAAAGGGGATATGGCGTCGATTCATTTCGCCGAAAATCTCATCAAAAAAGGCTATGTGCTCGGCATTTTTCCCGAGGGCACGCGCTCGAAAGATTATAAACCCGGCCGCGCAAAATCCGGCGTGGCGCTCATTGCCAAACAGACCGGCGCCGACGTTTTGCCGGTTTCGATTTATACGGATACACAATATAAACGAGGGACTAAAATCACGATTCGCTTCGGAAAACTCATTAAAAATGAGGAATTCGGCTTCACCGAAGAGGGGCATTCCGCCGAGCTGAAAAATGCCGCGCGCCGCATTATGGGCGAAATCACCGCCCTTTGGGAGGAAGGACATTGCAAAAAATAACGCTTGCCAAAACCGCGGGTTTTTGCTTCGGTGTCAACCGCGCCGTCAACCTGTTAAAAGAAATGGTTGAAAAAGGCGAAAAAGCCTGCACTTTAGGGCCGATTATCCATAATCCGCAGGTCATTTCCTATTTTGAAAGCCACGGCGTCCGCGTCATTGAACACCCGTCGGAGTGTGCGCCGGACGAAACCTTGGTTGTGCGCACCCACGGTGTCCCGAAAGAGATTTTGCAGGAAATTGAGGCGATGTCCGTTCGCACCTGCAACGCGACCTGCCCGTTTGTGACGAAAATCCACAAAATCGTGCGCGAAAATTCCACGCCCGAAAACGTTACGCTGATAGCGGGGGATAAGGCGCACCCGGAAGTGATCGGCATTCGCAGTTACTGCAACGGCCGTTCTTTTGTCTTTAATACTTACGAGGAACTTGAGGAACTTATAAAATCTCACCCGGATTTAGATAAAAACGGAATAATTTTGGTTGCACAGACCACTTTCAGCATAAAATCTTTTGAAAAATGTGTAAAAAAAATAAAAATGGTATATACAAATGCCGTAATTTTTGATACAATATGTAGTGCGACTGAAGAAAGGCAGTCTGAAGCACAGGCGCTTTCCATGGCAAACGACGCCATGATTATTATCGGCGGCCGGCAAAGTTCCAACACCGCCAAGCTCAAAGCCGTCTGCGCTGAAAATTGCCCGACTTTTCTGATAGAAACTGCACAGGAGTTACATGACATTGACCTGTCGCCGTTCGCAGCAGTCGGTGTTACTGCGGGTGCGTCAACGCCCGACAGTATAATTAAGGAGGTACTAAACACAATGTCCGAGAATCTTGAACAAACGAAGGCAGAATTAGTTGAAAAGGAGGAAACTGCAGCATCTTCTGAAGCAACCAGCTTTGCCGATATGCTTGAGGAATATATAGATACAAGTTCCGACCAAAAAGTAGTTGGCCATGTTGTTGCGGTCACACCGACCGAAATTCAGGTCGAAATCGCCGGCAGAAAACACACCGGCTATGTCTCCGCCGCGGAGTACAGCAATGACCCCACTGTGGATATGACCAAAGAAGTCAAGGTCGGCGACGAACTGGACCTGATTATCATGAAGACCAACGACGTCGAAGGCACGGTTGCGCTTTCCAAAAAGCGTTACGACGCAATTAAAGCTTGGGACGAGCTTTCCGAAGACAACGATGCGACTGTGGAAGGCAAAGTGACCGGCGTTGTCGGCGACGGCAAAGGCCTGTTTGTCCAGTACAACGGCATTCGCGTGTTTATCCCCGCGTCGCTTGCAAAAATCAGCCGCAGCGATTCGCTGGAAGATATGGTCGGCAAGACCGTCCAGTTCAAAATCATTGAAGTTGACAGAAGAAGAAAAAGAGTTGTTGGCTCTGTCCGTGCCGCTTACAAAGAAGCTCGCGCAGCTGCGGAAGAAGCTTTCTGGGCACAGGCTGAAGAAGGCCAGACTTATACCGGCACGGTGCGTTCGCTCACAAGCTACGGCGCATTCGTCGACATCGGCGGCGTTGACGGTATGATTCACATTTCCGAACTCTCCTGGAGCCGCATCAAACATCCGTCTGACGTGGTTTCCGTCGGTGACACGGTGCAGGTCTACATAAAGGCACTTGACCGTGAAAACAAGAAAATTTCGCTCGGCTACAAGAAGGCCGAAGACAATCCGTGGGAAATCCTCAAACGCGATTATCCGGTCGGCTCCGTAGTGACTGCAAAAATCGTCGGTCTTACGACGTTCGGCGCATTTGCTTCCGTCATTCCGGGCATTGACGGCCTTATCCACATTTCCGAAATCTCTCACAGCCACATCGGCAACCCGGCAGAAGTGCTGAAAATCGGTGACGAAGTGCAGGTTAAGATTTTGGACATCGACTTCGACAAAAAGCGCGTCAGCCTTTCTATGAAAGCGCTCTTAGACCCGCCGGCTGTCGAAACCAAAGACGGTGAGCCGGTCTCCATTGACGAGCTTGCAGCGCAGGCAAAGGCGGAAGAAACCGCTGAAGAAGCTGCTCCCGCCGAAGAAGCTGCTCCCGCCGAAGAAGCTGCGCCTGCTGAAGAAGCAGCGCCCGCGGAAGAAACCGCAGAATAATCTGCTGAAAAACCAAATACAGATCCAAAAGGGGACAGGTTCGCGCTTGTCCCCTTTTTAGAAAGACAGGAGGCGTTTTTATGTTGGACAAACTCTTTTCCGTGGCGCTTGTGGCAACCGCCGGTGCCGTTGCCGCGTCCGTGGCGGCAATGAAAAAAAGAAATATCTGCCCGGTTTGCGAAGTAAAAAAGGCAATCGCCAAAACCGACGTCCATATCCGTTCCGGCTCGATGTATGACAACGGCGTTGCGCTGACCCCGCCGATGGGCTGGTCAAGCTGGAATGCGTTTCACGGCGACATCAACGAAAAGCTGATTTTGGAAATGGCCGACGCGATGCGCAAAAGCGGACTTTTGGAAGCCGGCTACGGCTATGTCAATCTGGACGACTGCTGGCACAGTTCCCTGCGCGACGAAAACGGCCGCCTGCAAGGGGATTTGACAACTTTCCCCAACGGGATTCCCGCGCTTGTGCGTCAGCTCAACGAAAAGGGCTTTAAAGCGGGTATTTACTCTTCTAACGGCACGCTGACCTGCGAAGATTTGCCGGCGTCGCTCGGCCACGAGCGCACCGACGCCGAGACCTTTGCCGAGTGGGGGATTGAATATTTCAAATACGACTTCTGCCACAACGTGCCGATTCCGAGCAAAGCGCCCTATATTGATAAGCTTTGCATTGACGGCGCCGGCTTACAGGAAGAAATTGTCTTAGAAGCCGAAAACGGCGAGCTTTACGGCGACGCGAAAATTGTGGAGGACAAATACGGCAGCTATATCACCCGCCTCGACAGCAACCTCGGCGCGGTGAAATTCAGCTTCGTTTCCGTGCCGGAAACCGCGGAATATGTGCTGACCATCGTCCTTCGCAAAAACGGCAAAACCGAAAAATATGCCGAGATTACCGTAAACGGCAAGGATAAGTATCCGATTATTTTCCCGCCCACACGCGCGTGGAGCCGTTCGGGCAGATTGCAGGTGAAAATCCGCCTGCAGGCCGGCGACAATACGATTGAAATCCGCAATCCGATTGCGTCTACAATGGACAGCGCCGCCACACAGTATATCAATATGGGCAAAGAGTTAAAACGTGCCACCAAATTGCAGGCGGAGCGCACCGGCACGCCCGAAAAGCCGATTGTGTTCTCCATTTGCGAGTGGGGCCGCAACAAGCCGTGGCGCTGGGGCGCCGAAGCGGGCAACCTTTGGCGAACAACACCCGATATTATGCCGAAATGGGCGTCAATTGTCGGGATTTACGAAGCCAACGTCCGGCTTTATAAATTCGCCGGCGTCGGGGCTTACAACGACCCCGATATGCTCGAAGTCGGCAACGGCAACTTGACGCTCGACGAAAATAAGGCGCATTTCACCCTTTGGTGCATGATGGCATCACCCTTGATTTTGGGCAATGACCTGCGGACGTTCTTAAAGCCTGACGGCTCGGCGGACACAAGCAATCCGGTTTTGCAGATTTTGACCAACAAAGCGCTCATAGCCGTCGACCAGGACAGAAAATGTATGCCCTGCCGCCGCGTGAAAACCAACGGGCTTTCCGACGTGCTTGTAAAGCCGTTGGAAAACGGCGAAATCGCGCTGTGCCTGTTCAACAAAGCGCCGAAGCCGATGCACATGGAAGCGTCGCTTTCCAAAATTGCCGGCATGACCTTTGCGGGGCTGCCCACGTCTAAGAACTATACCTGCACGGAGCTTTGGGACGAAACCACCCTGCAGACCGCGGACGTTGTTTCGGCGACCGTTCCGGCGCACGGCGTTAAGGTCTATCGCGTGAAAGCCGAATAATTTTCTATCTGTATTTTCGCACGGGTGCGCGTTTTGCGTGCCCGTGTTTTTCTTTTGCAAAGTCCGAAAAGGTGGACACAAAGTGTGCTTTCCACAAACTTCCTGTTGACAACAGAACAAATGTTCTATATACTAAATACGAACATTTGTTCTATTTTATCAAACAACAAGGAAGGGATTTTCGTGGAACGGGCAATTCTCCACAGCGATATTAACAACTGCTACGCTTCCATTGAGTGCCTTTACGACCCGTCTTTGCGCGGCAAACCTGTCGCGGTGGGCGGGAGTGTGGAAATGCGGCACGGCATCATTTTGGCAAAATCCGAACAGGCGAAACGCTGCGGGGTGACGACCGGCGAAGCCATTTGGCAGGCGCGGCAAAAGTGCCGGGATTTAATCGTTGTCCCGCCGCATTTTGACCGCTACACGCTGTATTCCGGCTACGTGCAGGATATTTACCGCCGCTACACCGACGAAATCGAGCCGTTCGGGCTGGACGAATGCTGGCTGGACGTGACCGGCTCCGGGCAGCTGTTCGGTTCCGGCAAAACGATTGCCGAAGAAATCCGAAACCGCGTGCGCAAAGAACTCGGAATAACGGTTTCGGTTGGTGTTTCGTTTAATAAGGTGTTTGCAAAACTCGGTTCCGACCTCAAAAAGCCGGACGCCGTCACCGTCATTCCGCAGTCGGGTTTCCGCGAAAAAATCTGGAATCTGCCGGCGAGCGCCATGCTCGGGTGCGGGCGCGCCACCGTTCGAAAACTCTCGAACTTCGGCGTGCATACCATAGGCCAGCTTGCGGCGTGCGACCGTGACTTCTTACAGGCTGTGTTCGGCAAAATGGGGCTGGAGCTTTGGAAATATGCCAACGGGCTTGATGATGCGCGCGTCAAACCTGACGGATTCACGCCGGTTTCCAAAAGCATCGGCCACGGCACAACCTGTGTGCGCGACCTTGAAAATGAGCACGAGGTGTGGCTTGTGATGCTCGCGCTCACCCAGGAAATCGGTCGGCGGCTTTACGGCGAAAAGCTGGCGGCGACCGCGGTGCAGATTGGCATTAAAAACAGCGATTTATTTGTCCGCCAGTTTCAAACGCCGCTGCCGCTTCCGACGCAAAGCGCGTTTGAGATTGCCTCCGGCGCGCTGACGTTGTTTCATAATGCATACCGCTGGGAGCGAAAGGTGCGCTCGGTCACCGTGCGTGCTATCAATCTTGTGCCGGCGTCGGCGCCGGTGCAAACCGATTTGTTTTCGGATTTTGCCCGACACGAACGGCAGCAGAAAATCGACGAAACGGTTTTGCGCATCCGTCAAAAATACGGTAAAAAGGGGATTTTTAACGCCTGCCTGCTTCTGGAAAATACCATGCCGGATTATAAGCCCGACCACGCGGTTTTACCGGGCGCTATGTATAAATAAAGTGTGGTTTTTAAGGCAAAAAACGCACAAAAATCAACGCCGAACGGCTAAAATGCTGTGCATTAGGGATAATATGGGAAAAGGGCGTTTGAATTTGCAGTTTTCACATTGACGATTGACAAATTTTGCTATATCCTATATATGAGGAAGATTTGAAATTGCTTAAATTTTCTGTTTCCCCGGAAGGTGATTGATATGCGAAAAACAAAAATTATTTGTACGGTGGGGCCGGCTACGGACAAAGCCGGTATCCTCGAAAATATGATGCTCGCCGGCATGAACGTGGCGCGCTTCAATTTTTCCCACGCAACCTATGATGTGCACGAAAAGCGCTTTCAAGAGGTGGTGCGCGTGCGCGAAAAACTGGGGCTTCCCGTCGCAACCATGCTTGACACCAAGGGCCCTGAAATTCGACTGGGGCTTTTTAAAGATAACAAGCCGGTCGAAATTTATGAAGGCGACACTTACACCTTAACGACCCGCGACGTGGAGTGCGACAATCAAATCGCGTCCATTTCCTTTAAAGACCTGCCCGGCGACGTGTCTGTCGGCACAACGATTTTAATCAACGACGGTCTTGTCGCCATGGTCGTCAAAAAGATTACCGATACCGACATCGTTTGCGAAGTGACCGACGGCGGCACGCTTTCGAACAACAAAGGCGTCAACGTCCCCGGCGTCGAGCTTTCCATGCCCTATCTTTCCGAACGCGATATGTCCGATTTGGAATTCGGCGCAAAGCTCGGCTTTGATTTTATCGCTGCGTCGTTCGTCCGTTCGGCGGCGGATGTGGCGTATCTGCGCAAATTCACGAACTCTCTCGGTTGGCGTTCGGTGCGCATTATTGCGAAAATCGAAAACATGGACGGCGTCAACAACATTGATGAAATTATCGAAGCGGCGGATGGCGTCATGGTTGCCCGCGGCGATATGGGCGTTGAAATTCCGTTTGAAAAAATTCCGTCCATTCAGAAAAGAATCATTACCAAAGCTTACCGCGCCGGCAAACAGGTGATTACCGCGACGCAAATGCTCGAGTCGATGATTACCAACCCCCGCCCGACGCGTGCGGAAATTACCGACGTCGCAAACGCGATTTATGACGGTACTTCGGCCATTATGCTGTCCGGCGAAACGGCGGCGGGTGCGCACCCGGTGGAAGTTGTCCGCACGATGGCGCTGATTGCCGAAACGACCGAAGAGCAAATTGACTATGTCACCCAGTTTAAGGTCTTCGCGAAAGATACCGACAAAGACATTACAAGCGCCATTTCCCACGCGACCGTCACCACGGCGCACGACCTCGGCGCAAAAGCGATTATCACCGTTACCAAAAGCGGTTCAACGGCGCGCATGATTTCCAAGCACCGCCCGCAGGCGATGATTGTCGGCTGCACGACCAGTGAAACCGTCTGCCGCCAAATGAGCATGTCGTGGGGCGTTGTGCCGCTGATGTGCGACGAAAAGAAAAACACCGACGAACTGTTCTCACACGCGGTCGACGTTGCCAAACAACACGATTTGGTTCACAAAGGCGACACGGTGGTCATTACGGCGGGAATCCCGCTCGGCATTTCCGGCACCACCAATATGTTAAAGGTCGAAAAACTGTAACCTTTTGTTTCAGGAGGCTTTTTTATGCGCTCCGTGACGTGGAACCCCTGGCACGGCTGCCGAAAACTCAGCGCCGGGTGTCAGCACTGCTATGTGTACCGCATCGACGCGAAATATGAGCGCGACAGCGCCGAAGTGCGCAAAACGCAGAATTTCCGCCTGCCGGTCAAAAAGGACAGGCAAGGGCATTATAAGGTCGAAAGCGGCACGCTGATTTACACCTGCTTTACGTCCGACTTCCTGTTAGAAGAGGCGGACGCCTGGCGGGCCGAAGCGTGGGCGATGATGCGCGAACGCAGCGACTGCACCTTTTTATTTATCACCAAGCGCATTGACCGCTTTTTAGAATGTGCGCCGCCCGACTGGGGCGACGGCTATGAAAATGTGATTGTCTGCTGTACGGTGGAAAACCAGGACCGCACCGATTACCGGCTGCCGTATTTTCTGAAAATCCCGGCAAAGCGAAAGGAAATTGTCTGTTCTCCGCTTTTGGAGGATATTACGCTTTCGCCGTATCTCACGCCCGAAATTGCGTGCGTTACGGTCGGCGGGGAGTCAGGAGACGGCGCGCGCGTGTGCGATTTTGACTGGGTGCTTCATATCCGTGACCAGTGTGTGCGGGCAGGTGTTCCGTTCCATTTTCAGCAAACCGGTGCGAATTTCCGCAAAAACGGCAGGCTTTATAAAATCCCGCGCAACCGTCAGCACGAACAGGCGCGCAAAGCGGGCATCAACATACCGGAATAAAACAAAAAAACAAAAAAGAAGCAACCCGTCGGGGTTGCTTCTTTTTCTATGTTTTGTAATTTTTATTCGTCTGCGCTGCCGCTGTTTTCCGACGGTTGTGCGCTTTCTTCGTTCATGCTTTCCACCTTTTCGCGGCGGCGCTGTTCGAGGTCTTCGAGCATCTGCACTTTGAATTTGCCGTGGACGTTGAAGAAGATTAACGAAACGCCATACATAAACCGGGCAAATGCCGGAAGCAGGCAGAAGAGAATCCAGAACCCGCGCAAAACGTCGCTGTCGGTTTCGCGAACAACGTTGCCGAATACATCTTTGTGCGCGGTGTAGCCGACCCAGGTAATCACCAAGCCGGAAAGAAGACCGGTTACAGCATTTGCAAGCTTTTGGAAATAGCCGGAAACCGTGGCGATCAGCGCTTCGTTACGCACGCCGTATTTCCACTCGCCGTAGTCGTAAACGTCGCCCTGTAAAACCGCGCTGACAACGTTGATAATCTGGTTCGGAAGACCGCAAATGGTCAGCATCAAGGTGATGCACACCAGGTTTTTCACAATATTTTCTGCGGTATTCCAATCGCCGAACGGGTCATAGTCGATAAAGAACAACAGCGTGTAAGCGACGCCGCCGAAAATACCTGCCATAATGCCGGTGTTTCGTGCGCCGAACTTGCGGATAAGCTTTGGCGCGAGGGGAACCATAAAGTAGTTCGGAATACCGGTGAAAATACCGGCGATTGTGCCGTAGGAAAGTTTGCCGGCGTTGTGCTGCCAGAAAAAGCTTTCACTCGAAGAACCAACGCTCTTAAAGCCGTTGAAGAAATAGTTGAGCTGTAAAACAAGCATCGGGCGGTTTTTAAATGCAATTTTAATCGACTGCCAAATGCTGACCTCTTTCATTTGTTCGCGCGAAGCAAGCGGCACGCGCTCACGGATAACGAAGAAGCCGTAAATTGCCGTCGCGGCGGAAATCACAACCATGATGGCGGCAAAGCCGGTGTAAACGTCCTGCATGCCGACGGAGTTGTCCGTTATCTGCGGCAGAAGGTCAACAAAGAACGGCAAAAGCGAGGGAATCCACACGCCGAACAACTCCATGAACTTCTGCGAAGCAATCAGGTTGTTCCGTTCGTTGATGTTCGGCGTTACGTCATACAAAAGAATGTTGAACACGCCGGAATAGGACATGCCGAGGTTGTGCGCAAAAATGGCGATGACCGCCCAAATGATTTTTTGCGTGTTGCTTTCCAAAAAAGAGGGCGTCGTGAAAAGCATCATAATGGCGATTGCCCAAACCGGGGTGGAAAGCAAAAGATACGGCCGCATTTTGCCCCAACGGGTGCGGGTTCGGTCGATAATCAACCCCGAAAGCGAGTCGTCGAGCGCGTCATACAGCGTTTCAATGAAAATGATGGTGCCGTAAGCCGAGCCGGAAAGCCCCAAAAAGCTGATCATGAAGAACTGCCGTGTGGCGTTCACAAATTGCGTTAAGTTTTTTTGACCGAAAGCAGTGAGCAGAAAAGCGAAAATTTCCCGCGGGCGCAAATAGCGCCGATTTTGCGCAGAAGCCTTTTCAATTTCTTTGTCGACTTCATTTTCCAGCTGCTCTTCCTGTTCGACAGCAACAGTAGATTCCGCCAAAAAATCACATCCTTTTATGTACCGAAAATATCAATCTAAATCTTAACATATTCTTTTCGGGTGTTCAATAACAAAATCGAAAAATAAAGAAAAAAACAAGGTTAAAAAATGCACAAAATTGTTTAGTTGATTTTTGTATATTTTTTCGACTGCGCCACCGCCATTGCGTCACAGCGTTCGTTTTCCGGGTGCCCGGCGTGACCTTTGAGCCAAATGATTTCTAAGTCGTGGCGTTCGCAAAGTGATAAAAGCTCGTCCCAAAGTTCTGGATTGAGTGCCGGCTTTCCGTCTTTTTTGCGCCAGCCGCGCGCTTTCCACGAAGCCGCCCAGCCTTTGGAAATGCCGTCCGCGACATATTTGGAGTCCGTGTAAAGCGTGACGTGACAGGGGCGGTTGAGCGCTTTTAACCCCTCAATGACCGCGGTCAGTTCCATTTTGTTGTTGGTCGTCATTTCACTGCCGCCGGAAAGCTCTTTTTCCGTGCCTTTGCAGCGCAAAATCGCGCCCCAGCCGCCCGCGCCGGGGTTGCCGGAGCAAGCGCCGTCGGTAAACAAATCCACTTTTGTCAGTTCCATGTTTCGCTCCGTTCTTTCAAATGCTTTGCAAAATCTTTGAGCGACGCTTCCACGACGCTTGCGCGAATGTCGCTTTTTTCATAATCTTCTTTCGTCGTTACGCCCGTCAATACAAGCACGGTCGGAATCCCCGCGGCCTGTCCGATTAAAATATCGGTCTCGAGCCGGTCACCGATAAAACAAAGCTCGTTATGTGCGCAGTTTAGCCGGTGGGTTAAGTAATCAACGGTAAATTGATTCGGTTTGCCCATAACAAGCGGGTCGCGCCCGGTGGAAGCGTGGATAAGCGCCATCATAGACCCCGTGTCGGGCATAAAGCCGTCTGCCGTCGGGCAGTTGCGGTCTGGGTGGGTGGCGATATAGTCGGCGCCGTTTGCAATATAGTGGCAGGCGTCCCACAATTTCTGATAGGTAAGCGTCGTGTCAAAACCCAAAACCACAATGTCCGGGTCTTTTTCGACAAGCTTGATGCCGGCTTTCTGAAAATCCGCGGTCAGCCGCTCGTTGCCCAAAAGAAAAACGCGTTTGCCTTTGCAGTTGCGGTTTAAATAGTCTGTCGTCACATCGGTGGAAAGAATGATTTTCTCCGTCGGCACAGAACAGCCCATTTTGCGAAGCTTTTCTTGGCAAAACGCTGCGTTATTTGAGGAATTGTTGGTGAAAAAGCAAAAATCTTTGCCCAGCGTCTTTGCTTCCTTTAAAAAATCCAGCGCGCCGTCTATGAGCTCACCGTCCAAATAAAAGGTGCCGTCCATATCAATAATAAAATATTTGGTTTTAGAAAAACAACTGTAATCCGCCATGCAAATCTCCTTAAAAACACAATGCCGACCCCGCCGGCAGTTTTATTTATTTTAGCATACCGCGTCTAAAAAGAAAAGGTGCAATTCCGAAGAATTGCACCAAGAAATTCAATCCGATTACCAAGCCACGGTCCAGGTCTCGTCAAACTGCAAGCCGATGCGGCACTCGAGCCCCAAAGCCGTCAAATGTAAGTACATCGGGAGACTCGACGAAATTTCCGTAAGGTGACCGGTGGCTTTTTCCACCTTGATTTGCGCCGACGCCCCGTCATATTGACAAAGCAGGTTATCAAAATTGATACGCCCGTTGACCGCGCTTGTGATTTCATCTGTCGTAATGACCGAACCGACCGCGCCGGAGCCGTGCCCCGCCGCCGGATTATCGTCCGGCTTAACTTTAACATTTAAAATATAATAGCCGTTTTCTTCCGTGCAGCTCGCTTCGGCAATGTCGTCAGCCGTCAAAACGCTTTGTGTGCCGCGGGGGATAAAGTTGTCGGCAATTTCACTGCGCGTGCTGTAAACGGTGTTCGGGGTCTCGTCTTTTAAAAACGACCCCATCAGCGATTTTGCGAGAGAGGAAAGCAAAAAGTTGTTGCCTGCGTCCACAACGCCGTTATAATTCGTACCTTTTTTCTGTAAAAGCGTGACCGACGAAGCCTCCGCCTTTGCCTTGTTAATGGCCGACGAAAAATAGGCGGCAATTTCTTCGTTGCCCTGCGGCATTTTGGTAAGGTCCGCCGTCACGGCATTTTTCAAAGGCAGCGTGGTTCCCGGCACATTGCCTGAACCTGTGGGCAGCGCGTTTTGCACGCCGCTTGTAATTTGCGAATTCGGCGCGGACGAAAAATTGCCGACTAAGCGCATGCGCCCTTGCGTCAATGCCAAATACAGCGAAAAATAAACAAGCGCGAAAAACAGGCACAAAAGCCCGGCTTTTTCAAAGGTGCTGAAAAAGAGGTGCCAAAAGCCTTTTTCGGTTGTGGTTTGATTCGTATAAGGGTTTTGCATGGAAACGCCTCCAAAAGCGTTAAAAATTTAACAAAAAGTATGATACCGCACAAAATTGAAAAAGTCAATGAAAACTGTGGATTTTTCTGCCGCGGAGTGTTACAATATCGTCGTCATTTTATAAAAAACGGGGAGGCGAATCCAATGAAAAAACTGATTTCGTGGAATGTAAACGGCCTGCGCGCGTGCGTCGGGAAAAACTTTGAAGAAACCTTTTCCGAATTAAACGCCGATTTCTTTTGCTTACAGGAAACCAAACTCCAGGAAGGACAGTTAGACCTTTCCTTTGACGGCTATTTTTCCTATTGGAATTATGCCGAAAAGAAAGGCTATTCCGGCACGGCGATTTTCGCCAAAGAAGAACCGTTGTCGGTTGCCTACGGCCTCGGCGACGCCTATTATGACAGCGAGGGCCGCGTGATTACGCTCGAATACCCCGAATTTTATTTGGTCAACTGCTATACGCCCAATTCCCAGGACGGCTTAAAGCGGCTCGAATATCGTATGTCGTGGGAGGATAAGCTGCGCGCTTATCTTGTCGCGCTCGATAAAACAAAGCCGGTTATTTATTGCGGCGACTTAAACGTCGCGCATAAAGAAATCGACTTGAAAAACCCGAAAACCAACGTGAAAAACCCGGGCTTTTCTCCGGAAGAACGCGAAAAATTCACAACGCTTTTGGAAAGCGGCTTTGTCGACAGCTTCCGCTGGTTTTACCCGGACCTTACGGGGGCGTATTCCTGGTGGTCTTACCGCTTCAACGCCCGCGCCAATAACGCGGGGTGGCGCATTGACTATTTTGTCGTCTCGAAGCGCCTTTGCGAAAAGCTTGTGGGCGCGTCCATTCACAATGAAATTTACGGTTCCGACCATTGCCCGGTGGAACTGATTGTCGATATCTGAGGTGTTTTCATAAATGACTTACAGCGAAGCAGTCGCTTATATTCATTCGCTTTTGGTGTTCGGAATGAAACCGGGGCTGTCGCGGATTTCCGCCTTACTCTCGGAACTCGGCGACCCGCAAAATGATTTAAAATTCGTCCATGTCGCCGGTACAAACGGCAAGGGGACGACCACCAATATGCTCAGCCGCATTTTGGTGGAAGCGGGTTACAAAACCGGCCTGTTCACGTCACCTTATGTGTTTTCGTTCTGCGAGCGGATTCAGGTAAATCACCAAAATATTTCCGAGTCTGCACTTGCCGAAACCGTTTCAATCGTGCGCGATGCGATAGAGCGTTTAAATCGCCGCGGGATTGTACCCACGGAATTTGAGGCGATTACCGCCGCCGCGCTGTTGTATTTTAAAAACGCCGGCTGTGACATCGCCGTTATGGAAGTGGGGCTCGGCGGGCGCTTTGATTCGACCAACATTATTCCCTGTCCCGAAGTGTGCGTGATCACCTCGATTTCCCTTGACCACACAAAAGTGTTGGGCGACACGATTGCAAAAATCGCGTTTGAAAAGGCGGGGATTATCAAAGAGGGCGGCGTCACCGTCACTACCAACCGGCAAGAATTTGACGCTTTGCAGGTGATTCAAAACACCGCCGCCGAAAAACATAACCGTTTGGTCGTCGCCGACGTAAACAGCGCTAAGGTGCAAAGCCAAACGCTCGGCGAAACGGTATTTTCTTATGGCGGCAGGGAATATACAATGCCGCTTACCGGGCTTCATCAGGTGGAAAACGCCGTCGGCGCCATTGAAGCGGCGCGCTGCCTTCCGGGCGTTACACAAGAAAATATTGTAAACGGCATTCGCAAAACCGTCATGCACGGCAGAATGGAAATTTTGCCGGGGCCCCCGCCCGTGTTGTTAGACGGCGGGCACAACCCCGAATGCGGCGCCGCGCTGGCAAGAGTCCTTCGCGACTTCGCCCCCGAAAATGTGACGGCGGTCATCGGCATGATGGAAGATAAAGACACAGCGCACTATTTAAAAGCCGTCACGCCGTATGTAAAAACCATTTGGTTTACAAAGCCAAAAAATCCCCGTGCCGCCGCGCCGGAGGATTTAAAGGCGCAAATCGGCGATTTTCCCGGCGAAATTTTCTTGGAGCCAAATGTCCCCGCCGCGTTTGAAAACGCCAAACGCGCAACGCCGAATGACGGCTTGGTGCTTGTCTGCGGGTCGTTTTATCTGCTTTCCGACCTCGGATTGTCAATCGAGAATTAAAAAAGATTGTAACGAAAAACGCGATGTGCTATAATGCCGAAAAGAAACGGAGTGACCAAAATGCAGCTTGATTTTTACGAAGACCGCCTGCGGGTTTATTTAGAGGTTCTGCAAAACGCGGCATGTGTAGAAGACATCCCCTTAGACGGCTTTTCTTATAAGCCCTGCGACTATAAAGTGGGGAATGATTTACCCGAAATTGACGAGACTTTCCGCGCGTTCGGGCGCTTTGAACGTTGGGGCGGGAAAGAAGACGCGCACGCTTGGTTTTATAAGCACGTCGAAATCCCCGAAGAAATGCGCGGGCACAATGTCGAGCTTTGCGTTTCGACGCAGTTAAACGGCTGGGACGCCGTCAACCCGCAGTTCATCGCCTATGTCGACGGCGTGCTTGTGCAGGGGCTTGACACCAACCACCGCGAAGTGTTTTTGGACAACGCCAAAGAAGCTTACGACATTTATATTTACGCCTACAGCGGCAAAAACAGCAATTATCTTGAATTCAACGTCTCTCTTCGCGTGTTTGACGAGGCGCTTCGCAAGCTGTATTACAGCCTGGCCGTGCCTTATGAAATCACGCTGGATTTAGACCCCAACGACAAAACCTATGTCGATATTAAAGGCTATTTGGAAACCGCAATCAATCAAATCGATTTGCGTGACCCGCGTTCCGAGGCTTGCCGTGCTTCCGTGCAGGCGGCGCAGGCCTATCTCGACGGCGTATTTTATGACGGCTATTGTAAAGAAAGCGGCGTAAACGCGATTTGCATCGGTCACACCCATATTGACGTCGCGTGGCTGTGGACGCTGGCGCAAACCCGAGAAAAGGTGTTGCGCTCGTTCTCCACGGTGCTCACGCTGATGAAAAAATACCCCGAATACAAATTCATGTCGAGCCAGGCGCAGCTTTATAAGTTCTTAAAAGAGGAATCCCCGGAATTGTACGCCGAAGTGAAAGAAATGGTGCGCGCAGGCCGCTGGGAGGTCGAGGGCGCTATGTGGGTCGAAGCGGACTGCAACCTGTCCTCCGGCGAAAGCTTGGTGCGCCAGGTGCTTTACGGCAAACGCTTCTTCAAAGACGAATTCGGCGTGGACTGCAAAGTGCTGTGGCTGCCGGACGTGTTCGGCTATTCCGCCGCGCTCCCGCAGATTCTTAAAAAAAGCGGCGTCGATAGCTTTGTCACCTCCAAAATCGGCTGGAACGAGACGAACCGTATGCCCTACGACACCTTCTGGTGGGAGGGGATTGACGGCACCGATATTTTTGCCTTTTTCATGACCGCGCAGGATAAACACCGCGGCAAACTGCCGGAAACCCCGGTTACATACAACGCCAAATTAAACCCCAATCAGCTGCAGGGCGCTTACGACCGCTATCAGCAAAAAGAAATCAACAACGAAGTGATGATTACGTTCGGCTTCGGTGACGGCGGCGGCGGACCGACTCGCAAGGATTTGGAATATTATAACCTTTTGAAAAAAGGTCTTCCCGCTGTACCTAAGGCGAAAATGGAATTCGCGGGCAGCATGCTTTCCCGCGTGCGTGCGCATGCGCTGCAAAATCCCAAAACCCCGCGCTGGCAGGGCGAGCTTTATTTGGAATACCACCGCGGTACGTACACTTCTATGGCGCAAAACAAGCGTTACAACCGCAAAAGCGAGTTCTTATATGAAAAGGCCGAGACCACCGCGCTGCTTGCCAATATCCTGACCGGCGCCGCTTACCCGAAAGCGGAATTGCACGATGGCTGGGAGACAATTTTATTAAACCAGTTCCATGACATTATTCCCGGCTCGTCGATTAAAGAAGTCTATGAGGTTTCCAAAAGTCAGTATGAAGCGCTTTTGCAGGCCGGCAACCGTATGGTGAAAAACGCCGGCGCCGAAGTCATCGGCAAGGTTGCTACGGACGGCGGCGTGTTGGTGTTCAACCCCAATTCGTTCGAAGCGTCCGGCACGGTGCAGTTAAACGGCGAGACTGTTTTTGTGCGCGACATTCCGGCGAAAGGCTATAAGATTGTCAAAGATTATGAAGCCCGCGGCGAAGTGCAGGCTACCGAAAAGGTGCTGGAAAACGCATTCTTCCGTATCGAGCTTGACGAAACCGGCGCGTTTACGCGGCTGTACGATAAGCGCAATGACCGTGAAGTGCTCAAAGCCGGCGCGCGCGGCAACGTTTTGACGGCTTATGAAGATTACCCGCGCGATTACGACAACTGGGAAATCAGCAATTACTATAAAGAAAAATCCTGGGAGCTTTCCGACAAAGCGGAAATTTATCCCGTTACAGACGGCGCGCGTGCGGGCGTGGAAATCCGCAAATCGTTTATGAACAGCGTCATCACCCAAAAAGTCTGGCTGTATGATGACGTTGCCCGCATCGATTTTGATACGGACATCGACTGGAAAGAAAAACACCTGGTTTTGAAAACCGCGTTCCCGGTCGATATCAACGCCGACAAAGCGACTTATGAAATCCAGTTCGGCACGGTGGAACGCCCGACCCACAGCAACACAAGCTGGGATGCCGCGAAGTTTGAGGTCTGTGCCCACAAATTCGCCGACCTTTCCGAATACGGCTACGGCGTGAGCCTGCTCAACGACTGCAAATACGGTCACGACATTCACGACGGCGTGATTCGCCTAACAATGCTCAAATGCGGCACCTATCCGAACCCCGATGCCGACAAATGCCACCACACCTTTACCTATTCCTTGTATCCGCACGCCGGCAACTACCGCGAAGCGGGTACAATCCAACAGGCATATCTGCTTAACCAGCCGATGACCGCGTTCAAACTGCAAAAGCAAAGCGGCACGCTGCCCGAAAGCTATTCGCTTCTGTCTTTGGATTGCGACAATGTTATTGCGGAAACCGTGAAAGAGGCGGAGGACAGCGACGCGGTAATCGTGCGCCTTTACGAAGCTTACAACCAGCGCGTGCGCACGACCTTGACGACCGGCTTTGATTTCAAACGCGTCACGCTTTGCGACCTTTTGGAAAACGAGGTGGAAGAATTGCCGACCGACGGCCGAGCTATTGCGCTGACCGTTCGTCCGTTTGAAATCGTCACCTTAAAAATCGAACGCTGACGATTTAATAAACCCATTGAAAAAAGACGCCCTGCTTTTTGCACGGCGTCTTTTTTAACTTTAAAATTCATTATATGCGCTCGTGAGCGTGCCTTGTCTTTTCACTGCCTTTGTGCTACAATGCCTTTAGAAAACGTTACAGCAAAAGAGGTGCGGCAATGGAAGCTTATTTGTTGGAAAATACAATGAAATTGTTAGAAGAACCGCTTTCGTCCGACGCGTGGACGCTGATTTTGCTTTCAAGCGACGAGCTGGTGCACGCAAAACCGTTTCCGGGCGTGGAAGCGCAGCTGCACCACATGCCGCTTTCACGAGACGCGCGCGTCTGCAAAGCGGAGGTGCGCAAAGACTGCCTTTGCGGAACGGTATTCACACCCCGCGAAACCAAAGACGGCAAACCGATTGCGTTCGGCTATTTGTTGACCGGCAAGCATTTGGTGGTGTGTGATGACAGCGGCGTTGCCCACACATATTTAAAACGTTTGGCCAAAGAAAAACAGCACCCGAAAAATAACGCGGGCTGGCTTTTTTGTACGCTGTTAGAACAGTTGCTCCTCAAAGATTTCCACCACATTGAAGAAATCGAAGACCAACTCGGCAAGCTCGAAGATCAGGTGCTTGCGGGTTCTTTGGACAAATTCGGACCGCAGCTTACCGAAAAACGCAAGGAAACGATGAAGTGGTTTCACTACTACGCCCAGCTCAACGACATGGTTTGTGAGCTCGAAGAGGATGAATACGATTTCTTTTCCGTCAGCGAACATCAACAACTGCGCCTGCTCGAAAAGCGCATCAGCCGCCTGCAGGACGGCGCGCAGTCTTTGCGGGAATATTGCCTGCAAATCCGCGAACTGTTCCAGGCGGAAGTGGATATTCGCCAAAACCGGATTATGCAGATTTTAACCGTGGTGACAACGCTTTGCCTGCCGCTTTCTTTGGTCGCCGGCTGGTACGGTATGAACTTTCGCAATATGCCGGAACTCCACTGGCAATACGGCTACCCGGCGGTAATCCTTGTCAGCGTCGTGATTGTCGTTTTGTGCCTTGTGATTATGAAAAAGAAAAAGTTTTTATAATCGGCCTTGCGCCATTGTGCGAGAAATATAAAAACAGCAATTAAAAACAAGTAAGAAAAGCCTGCTTCCAAAAAGAAAAGCCCCGAACGCGCTAACGCGTCGGGGCTTTTTGGTGCCGGTGACCGGGGTCGAACCGGTACGGTATCGCTACCACTGGATTTTGAGTCCAGCACGTCTGCCAATTCCATCACACCGGCAAGTGTTTTGAAATGCTTGTCTATTATAACGGATTCGTTAAAAAAAATCAATAACAATTTTCGGATTCTCAAAAAAATTTCAAAAAATACGAACTTACAGTAAAAGAGCAGCGCATAAGCGCTGCTCTTTTATTGCAGAAATGCATCAATAGGTCGTTATATTTTTTCCTTCATATTTTTGGTATTTACTTAACAAAATGTGCTCGTTGAAGAAATTGCTGCGGTTGTTTAACTCCTTGTTGACAAAATCGACACCGTCCTGTTCAAACAGCGTTTTTTCGCCGGAAAACAAATTGGTGCCAAGACCCAAACGCTCGCCTTCAATTTCTACACCGATACTTGTGAGCACGGTGGGGAACATATCAAATACCGCCCAAGTCCGGTCGTTGTAATATTGTGCAGGCGTGTCCGCCACCGTGGGCGCAGGATTCAAAATCAAATTGAAGGTTGTTCTCTGATAGCTCGGGTCAAAATCTTTAAAGAAGTTTTTGTCCATGCTTAAATGGTCGCCGATAAGCACAATCGTGGTGTTTTCATAAAACGGCTGCTGCTGAATCCAGCGGACAAATTCCACTGTTTGCTTGGTGCTGTAAGCAATGACATTGGCGTATTGGCTGTCATAAGGTGTCGGGGTGCCTTCCGCGAGGTAGCCGTCCGGGAAGTGGGTGTCGGCGGTTTCCATAACAAAGTGGAACGGCTTGCCGGTTTCGGAAAGACGAGTCAGTTCGTCTTTGGCAAAACTGTAAAGCTTGTCATCTTCAAAGCCCCACCAAACATAATAGTCCTCAGGAATCCAACCCTTTTCTTGTGCAGCTTTGTAGTCTAAAATATTAAAATTACCGTGCAGGGTGAAGTAGTGTGTCAGACCGCCGAAATCAGCATCGGCGCCAAACATGACGCTTTGCTCATAGCCCTGCTGCTGTAAAATGTCGCCAATGCCCGTGCCGCCGGGGAAAAAGTTGCCGGGCGTGCCATAGGAGTTGCCGTCCATCGGCACTTTCATCGGCAGACCAAATCCCATGTTGACCATAGAGGCGACCGACCAAGTGCCGCCGGTCGAGGGGAGCGGACCGCCAAACTGCCCGGCAGGACGGTTAGAAAAGCTGACACCCTCTTTTGCAAGCTCTGTAAGCTCCGGCATCAGATTGGTATCCATGTAGCCGCCGAGGTCTTTTGAAAGATAGGAATTTTCAAGAGATTCCAAATAAATATGAATCAAATTGCGCTTCTTTTCCGGAAAACGCATGGGAACAGTTGTCGGGTCTGCAAAATGCTCCTCAACATAAGCGGAATCGTTGGTGTATGCGTCATACAGCTGTGTCAGGTTGAATTTATAAATACCGAAAGTCAGGCTGCCTGCCAGCATGACTATGCCTAAAATCAGGCAGAGAATGCGCCGCGCAAACTCGGAAAGAACCGTGCGCAGCTGCTTGTTGCCTTGATACAGAATTTTTCTCGGCGAGAGGGCAAACAGGCAGAATACGGCGGTCAACAGTGCCGTTTGGAAAACCGGTCCCTCTAAAATCGTGGCGGCGACATCTTCCCCCGTGCCGCCGACCGGAGACATCAGGTTGATAAGCATTTGGTCCGGTGTAAGATCCCCCATGGTGGACTTTGCCCAAATCGTTGCGGTAAAGGTCGCTGCGCCAAGTAAAAACAGAACAATAGACAGGATTCGAACAACCCAAGCTCTGCCGCGGTGCCGCGGCGCAGTGCGTTCAAAAATAAGAAAGCCTTCTAAAACGCCTTCCACAAACAGGCAAGCAAGACCGACCAAAAGTGTCAGAGCAAAAAACTTCAGCGGATAATAAGGTCCGTGCAGCTCCGGCGAAAAAACATTCGGAATACGCAGCAGATATTTCATCAGTGCCAGCGAAACCAAATTTACAAATACGGCGTCCCGCACCAACAGGTGAATGCAAGTTCCCACCCGTTTTTTGCGGCAGAAAAATACGATGTTGAGCACGCCGACCAAAAGCCCGGCAAGCGCTCCGCATACATAAAATAACATAAATTTCCCTCGCTTTTACAAATTCAACAGTATTCTATCATAGTTTTGATATGGTGACAAGACTTTTGTTGTCTCGCTACCGGTCGTCGCGAACCGCGCGGGCAATATCCAACAGGCATTCGTAACGGTATTGCGGCGCTTTTTCCAAAATGAATTTTTGCAGCTGCGGGCAAATGTCGCGGCTTAGAACATATTTGTTAATCACAAAGCTTTGCCGTACGGATTTTGTCAGATATTTGGAATCCACCAAACTGAAATGGTTTAAAAGCAAAAATACACCTTGTTGGTATTTCATCAAATCGTTGGTGGGAATGTCAATGAGTTTTGCTTCGGGTGTCATGCGTTCGGCAATCTCTTCTAAGGCTTTTAAATCTTGTCGGACAGCCTCAGGGCGCGGAATTTCACCATTTTTAAAGGCCTCTTTTCGCTTGCGAAATTCGTTTTCCACATCGACTCTGACAACCTGAACACTGTAATTTTCAAGCCAGCGGTTGACTTCGTCCACGCTTTCGGTCGTGTCGTCGTCGCCGATGTCAAACGCGGTGTAAACCACAATGTCGTCCTCAAAGCTTTCCCGCCCTTTCATGGCAAAAGACAGCGCCACAAATAAGCTTTTGGTAAAGTCAATAAACGGACTTAAATCCAAATAGTGCTGGGCAAACGCAAGCATGGGATACAGGTTTTCTTTTTGCGCTTTGCCGTAAAGCGTTTCGTAGACGGCTTGAAACGCCGGTTTCGAGCAATAAAAATCCAATAGGCTTTGACAGTTGATTTCAAAAATCGGCCGGGTGTCTTTCGGCGCAAACAATTCGCTTTCGCGCAAAAGAGTCGGCACAAGCCTGCGCGTCGGCGTCGAAATCCGTTCCCCGCGGTAATAGATTTTTTCCCCTTTTGCAAACGGCATATAAAGCGCTTTTTCAAAATCTTCCGTCGTTTCAATGCGAATTTCCGAAACTGCATAGTTCACGTCAAATGCATCCAGAAGCTTTTCCCGGATTCGGGTTTTAAGCCTGTTTTGCGGCATCGGGAAATCGGGAATTTTCAACATTTTCATCACCGGGAAAAAGTGTATCATGGATTCTTGATTTCTTCAACCGCTTTTAAAAAAGCAACCGCCTGAAAATCTTTTGATTTTCTTTCAGCTTTTCCCGAAAATCGCTTGCGCCGGCACCTTTGCTATGGTAATATAATGGAATAGAAACCGTGTCAAGGGGTGTGTGTCATGCAGAAAAAATGTATTGCTGTTTTGTTGGCTGTCATTTTGTTTTTCGGGGCGTTGAGCATCGGCGTCAGCGCGAAGGCGGAAGCCAAAGAGGTTGTGCTTTCCGAAAGCGCAGCCAGCCACACGATAAACCCCAATATGTACGGTATTTTTATTGAGGATATTAACAATGCGGTTGAAGGCGGCTTGAACGCGAACCTGGTCCGCAATAATTCCTTTGAATATCTTTACAAAGACCAGGACCTTTCCGGTTGGGAATTTTCCGGCGGCTATACGCGTGAAACCGAAGGCGGTATGAACGCGAACAACCCTTCGTTTATCACGATTTCCGGAAGCGATAAGCTGACGGTGAAAAACCTCGGCTTTTGCGAATATTATGACTATAAGACCTATGACGTTAACGAAAAAAGCGCCAAAAATCCTGGAATGGGGATTTCCGCCGGCGAAACCTATGAGTTTTCTGTGTGGTTAAAAAATACCCATACCACGTTAAACGTGTATTTGGTCAATAAAAGCGGTGAAAAAATTTCCGACACCAACACGTTCCGCGTGTCGGTGGACGAAAATTGGCAGAAATTCGGCTCCGTTTTAACGGCTGCGACTACCGAATTGGGCGCGTTGGTGTTGGAGTTTGAGTCCGGCCCCGCCTCCTTGGACTTTGTCACGCTGTATCCCTGCGCAAGCCACGGGTACAAATCCGCCTCTTGGAAATACACAACGCTCCGGCAGGATTTGTATGACGCGCTTTATAACTTGCACCCGGCGTTTGTGCGCTTCCCCGGCGGCTGCGTCGCGGAAGGGGACAGCCTCGAAAACAATTACAACTGGAAAAATACAATCGGTCCGCTGGAAGAAAGAAAGCAAACTTATAACCTTTGGCAAAACGATGTCATTGATTACAACAACAGCTTTTCCGTCGGTTATCACGAATACTTCCAGCTTTGTGAGGATTTAGGCGCCGAGCCGGTGCCGATTTTAAACGTCGGGCTTATTTGTCAGCCGCGAAGCGGTTATGATGAGCAATATGCAAAATATCAAATGGGCGAACTTACCGAAGATGCGTGGCAGGCGTATCTTGACACAATCGCGTATCGCCCCGGCACACCGGAATGGGACAGCTACGTCCAAGACGTGCTCGACTTGATTGAATACGCCAACGGCGATACAAATACCGAATGGGGCGCAAAACGCGCGGAAAACGGGCACCCCGCGCCGTTCGGACTTAAATATCTCGGCCTCGGCAATGAAAACTGGGGTGACGTTTATTTCCGCAACTTGAAAGCGCTTAAAGAAGCGATAGAAAAAGTTTATCCCGATATTACAGTTATTACTTCCGCCGGCCCTGTCAGCGAAGGAGAACAGTTTGATGCTTCCTGGAATATCCTTTCCGAGCAATACGCGGACACGGTCGTGGACGAGCACTATTATCAGGACGACACCTGGTATCTCGATAACTTGAACCGCTATGACGACTATGACCGCAACGGGCCGAAGGTGTTCCTCGGTGAATATGCCGCGACCTCCACGGGCGTCGGCACGATTCAAACCAAGTCTAACTTAAAAGCTGCGCTCAGCGAAGCGGCTTATATGACAAGCCTTGAGCGCAACGGCGACGTTGTCACCATGGCGTCTTACGCGCCGCTGCTTGCGAAAATCAATGCACAGGAATGGACCATTAACTTAATTTGGTTTAATGCGCACAAGGCGGTTTTAACCCCGAGCTATTACACGCAAATGTTGTTTATGAACAACACGGGGTCCGAATATCTCGAAGCGGCGCTTCCCGACGGCAGCGACGGGATGTATCAATCTGTCACCGTCGACCGGCAAAATGAGTTGATTTATGTGAAACTCATCAATACAACCGGCGAAGCGAAAACGATGGAATATTCGCTCGACGGCTTCGGCACGGTGAATTATGCCGATGTGCTCACGCTTTCCGACCGTTCACCGCTTGCGTGCAACGAAGAAAACCGGACGACGATTGCGCCCAAAACGCAAAAGCTTTCAGACGGCTCGCTTTCCTTTACGGCAGACGGCTATTCTGTCAACGTGCTGCGGATTGCTTACGGCAGCAACACGACCGCCAACGGACTTTACAGACTGCCGCAAATGCCCGAAACCGGCAAATATTTCACGCCGGTGGAGCGCGTCTTGATGTGGGCGGTGCCGTTAGCCGTGGTTGTTGTGGCCGGCGGCGTTACGTTCTTTGTGTGGCTTCGCAAGCGGAAAAAAGCAGACGCATAGAAGTTTTGATTTAAAAATATACAGCATAGGATAAAATAATTGTATTTCTTTACAAATTTACACCTATGCTGTATTTTTTTGTTTCTTTGGGCTTTTCGTTGTGTTACAATAGGAACATTGATTTGGCGGAGGATTGTTATGCAGGAACTGATTGCGAAAATTGAAGAGATCAACGCGGCGGTCAACAATGTGGTGTGGGGTATTCCGATGCTTGTGCTGCTTTTGGCGGTCGGCGTGTATTTGACCGTCGGCACGGGCTTTTTCCAAATTACCAAGTTCGGCTACGCGATGAAAAATACAATCCTTGCCGTGTTCCGTGATAAAAGCGTGGTGCGAAGCAGTGACCACAAGGCGATTTCCCAGTTTCAGGCGTTGGCGACCGCGCTTGCCGCCACAGTCGGCACGGGCAACATTGTCGGTGTGGCAACGGCGATTGCCGCGGGCGGTCCCGGTGCAATTTTCTGGATGTGGGTATCTGCCTTTTTCGGCATGATGACCAAATACGCCGAAATCGTTTTGGGCATTTATTTCCGCCACAAAAACGAAGAAGGGGAATGGGTCGGCGGCCCGATGTATTACATAGAAAAAGGGCTCCATCAAAAATGGCTGTCCATTTTGTTTTGCGTGTTCTGCCTGTTTGCCTCGTTCGGTATCGGTTCTATTGCACAGGTCAACGGGATTTCCACCGCCATGCAAAGTTCTTTCCACGTGCCCGAATTTGTGACCGGCATTATCGTTTGCGCGCTCACCGCGGTCATTATCATCGGCGGTATGAAGCGGATTGTGACCGTAACCGAAAAGTTTGTGCCGGTTATGGCGCTTTTGTATATCGTCGGCGCTTTGGCGGTCATTGTCGCAAACTACCGCAATATTTTGCCGGCGCTTTCTGAAATTTTCACCGGCGCGTTTCAGCTGCGCTCGGTTTCCGGTGGCGTCATGGGCTATGCGATTGCGCGCGCCATGCGTTACGGCTTTGCCCGCGGCGTGTTTTCCAACGAAGCGGGTCTCGGCTCGTCGGTTTTGGTGCATTCCTCCGCCGACGTCAAAGAGCCGGTGCTCCAAGGGCTTTGGGGTATTTTTGAAGTGTTCTTTGACACCATCGTCATTTGCACCCTGACCGCGCTCGCCGTCTTAACCACCGGCGCGCACACGGTTTCCGGCCTTGAAGGCGTCAATATCACCATGTATGCTTTTGAAAATGTGTTCGGCCGGTTCGGCAGCTATATTGTCTCTGTCGGTCTTGTCCTGTTCGCCTTTTCCACGCTTCTCGGCTGGTCGGTTTACGGCTGCCGCGTCGCGGAATATCTCGGCGGCAAACGCTTTAAAACCGTCTACAAATTCATTTTCCTCGTGGTCGTGTTTATCGGTTCTGTGTCCAGTGTTCAGTTGGTGTGGGATTTGTCCGACACCTTCAACGGGCTTATGGCGCTTCCGAACCTCATCGGCGTGTTGTTCCTGTCGCCGCTGGTCTTTAAAATCACCAACAACTATAAACGCCGCGTCTGGAAACACGAAAACATTTCCCCGCTGCTTTCCTACCACCAAAACGACAAATTCAAAACCGTTTACAGACGGTAATCAAAATATAAAATCCGACCGTGCGCCGCAAACTTCGGCGCGCGGTCATTTCTTTTTCGGCGGCGCAATATATATGGGATAGATTGATTTTGAAAAAGAGGCTGCCTATGGTAATTCGACTGAAAAAGCTGTTGTCGGTACTGCTCGGCGCATTGCTGATTTTGTTAGGGCTTGTGTTTTTGCTTTACGGCGTGGTTACAATCAAAAGCAAAGAAGCCCCCGCGCCCGAAACAGATGCACAAATCACAAAAACCCAGGCGCCCGCCGAAAAGCCCATGGTCGCGCTGACTTTTGACGACGGACCTTACGGTCCCGTGACCGGCCGGATTTTGGACGCTCTGCAAGAAGTGAACGGCAAAGCGACCTTTTTTATTGTCGGTAGCCGCATTTCTGGGCGCGAGGAAACCGTGCAAAAAATTGAAGCTGCCGGCTGTGAAATCGGCAACCACACTTTTGACCATGTAACGCTTCGGGGCTTAAAAGACGCGCAGGTGCTCGACCAGCTGCAAAAAGATGACGAAGCTTTGAAAAAAGTTGTGGGGCACGAAAGCACACTGCTGCGCCCGCCCGGCGGGATTTATGAAAAAAACTTGCTGAACTTGACGGACAAACCCATTGTCCTGTGGACGATTGACACGATGGACTGGAGTCACCAAAATAAGGATATTACAATAAAACGCGTGCTCGATAACGTGGAAGACGGCGACATCGTGTTAATGCATGATTTGTTCCCCGCAACGGCGGACGCGGTGGAGGTGCTTGTGCCGGAGTTGACAAAACGCGGATTTCGGCTTGTAACGGTCAGTGAACTGCTCGCGTCACACGACGAACCCGACGGGGTCGTGCTGCGGCAGAAGGCTTGATGCACAAAGAAAGGTTGACAAATTCAGTTTCCTGCGTTATTATAATAACACATTATCACTTTAACAGGATAAAACGGAGGAAATACTTATGAAAAAGCTCATTAGTCTTCTGCTCGCCGTTGTGCTGATCGGCTGCACGTTTGCCGCCTGCGGCAGCAACGACGCTACCAATTCCGATTTGGAATACATTAAAAACAAGGGCACTTTGGTCGTCGGCATCACCGAATACGCGCCGATGAACTATAAAGAAGAAGGTTCCACGGAGTGGACCGGCTTTGACACCGAATATGCGCAGAAAGTCGCTGAAAAGCTCGGCGTCAAAGCAGAATTCGTCGTCATTGACTGGGATAACAAATACACCGAACTTGATGCAAAGTCAATTGACTGCATTTGGAACGGCATGACGATTACCGATGAGGGTAAACTCAACGCCAGCATCACCGACCCCTATGTCCACAACGCGCAGGTCGTTGTTATGGCGAAAGACAAGCTTGCGCAGTATCCCGATGCCGCCAGCATGAAAGATTTGAAGTTCGCGGTTGAAAACGGCTCTGCGGGTGCGGAAGTTGCAGCCGAGGAGGGCTTCGAAAACGTGACGCCGGTGCTTGACCAGTCCACAGCGCTGATGGAGGTTTCCTCCGGCTCTGCCGACGCCTGCATTATCGACATCACCATGGCAAATTCCATGACCGGTGAAGGCACCAGCTATGCAAATTACGGCTATCAGGTCCAGCTGAGAGAGGAAGAATACGGCATCGCCTGCCGCAAGAATTCCGACTTGGTCGCAGAAATCAACAAGATTACCGATGAACTGATGGCGGACGGCACGATGGATCAGCTTGCCGAGAAATATCAGCTGACCCTTATCTAAGATTTCGAAAAATTAAATCACAAACCGGTGGCAGAAAGTTTTTGAAACTTCCTGCCACTTTGCCTGTGAAAGAAAAGGTTGTAGTTTATGTTTTGGACGGTTACCGTCAGCCTGTTGGAGGGCTTCGGAAAAACGCTTGAGCTGTTCGCGCTTACGCTGCTTTTCGCCCTGCCGCTGGGCTTGATTTTAAGCTTCGGCTCAATGAGCCGCTTCAAGCCGCTGAAATGGCTTGTCAAAACGCTGATTTGGGTCATCCGCGGCACGCCGCTGATGCTCCAGCTTATTGTTATCTATTACGGCCCCGGCTTGCTTGCTTCCAACGCCGAAATGGTCGAAAACCCGAATGCGTTAATCTCCTGGGTGGCGACCTGGTCGGTTATGGACCGTTTCGTCGCGGCGCTTGTGGCGTTTGTCATCAATTACGCCTGCTACTTTTCCGAAATTTACCGCGGCGGGATTGAGAGCATTTCCAAAGGGCAATATGAAGCCGGTCAGGTGCTCGGCATGACCCGCACGCAGGTGTTTTTCAAAGTCGTGCTCTTACAGGTGATTAAACGCATTGTCCCGCCGATGAGCAACGAGATTATCACGCTTGTCAAAGATACTTCGTTGGCGCGCATTATCGCCGTGTATGAGATTATCTGGGCAGGGCAGGCATTCATTAAGTCCGCGGGTATTTTGTGGCCGCTGTTCTATACCGGCGTGTTCTACCTCGCGTTTAACGGACTTTTGACCTTGCTGTTCGGTTATATTGAAAAGAAACTCAGTTATTTCAGAGGGTAACGCTATGGCATTATTGGAAGTGAAAGGCATTTACAAACGCTTCGGCAATACAGAGGTCTTAAAAGGCATCGACTTTTCGCTGGACGAGGGCAAGGTGATTTCGATTATCGGCTCGTCGGGCAGCGGCAAAACCACGCTTTTGCGCTGTATTACCGGCCTTGAAACCGCCGACAAAGGCAAAATCACCGTCGGCGACCGGGTGACCTTTGACGCCGAGCGGAAAGAAAAACTCTCAAAAGCCGAAAAGCGGAAAAATCAGCTTTGCACAGGGCTTGTGTTTCAGTCGTTCAATTTGTTTCCGCAATATACGGTACTTCGCAACGTGACGCTCGCAAAAGAACTGCTCGCGAAAGAAGAAATGAAAGCGCAGAAAGCCTCGCGCGCCGCGATAAAAGCGCGTTATCAAGAGATTGAGGAAGAGGCGAAACAGGTAATTGACAGCGTCGGTCTTTTGGACAAACTCGAAAATTATCCCTGCGAGCTTTCCGGCGGTCAGCAGCAGCGCGTTGCGATTGCCCGCGCATTGATGCTCTCGCCGAAAGTGCTTTGCTTTGACGAACCCACCTCCGCGCTCGACCCGGAAATCACCGGCGAGGTTTTAAACGTCATTCAGAAACTTGCGGAAGAGGGGAGAACGATGTTAATCGTCACCCACGAAATGGGCTTTGCCCGCGAGGTCTCCGACGAAGTCGTTTTTATGCACGACGGCATTATCGCCGAAGCCGGCACGCCGGAAGAAATCTTCGACCACCCGAAAAATCAAAGACTCAAAGACTTTTTAAGCGCGACTTTGCACGCGTAAAGAAATGCAAAATAAAACAGCTCCCTGTTTTGAAAACAGAGAGCTGTTTTTGTTTGTCCGTTTTATTTTTCGGCCTTCAATGCTTCGCGCTTATATTTCGGTAACTTTTGCAGCACCGCGTCATAGGCGTCATCGATAAGCTTGCGCGTTAAATCCGCCGGCACGTCCGCACTTTCGTCATACTGCACCGTAATCCAATAAGGCTGAAAAGCTTCGGGGCAATAATAGGTCCTTGTAAAATACGCCGGAAAAGCAGATTTATAATACATATGATTTTCCGGCGTGCATTTGAGCGTAATCGTCCGGCGGTTCTCGGTGTTATATAGCTGCATGAAAATTTTGCCGGCAACCTTTATGCAAATCGGAAAGTCGCCGAACGGCAAGTCTTTGTAAGCGCCGTTTTTTGTAAGCGCATATTGAAGCGCGCCTTCGGGGAAAAAGTCCATGCCTTCCAACTCCTATACAAATACAAAAACAGCCCCGCTTTTTGCGGAGCTGTTTTTTAAAAGCTTATTCGCCTTTCATTTCCAGGAGCTTCACTTTGCCGTTATAAGCGTCTTCGCTGACTTTAATCGAGTCAAAGATTGCCGCGCGAATGTCGTCGTCGGTAACGCCGAGTTCACGGCAGTCGGTCTGCTCCGTGAAGATGTTGAGGTCCATGATGTAGGGCAGGTAAAGCGGATCCATACCGCTGTCGATGCCGCGGGCCGCGTAATCTTTTACGACTTTGCCCATGCCCATTTTCATCATCCAGGGCGCAACGCCGACAACCTTTCTGCCTTTCATGCCGCGGGCTTCGTAAACAATGGCAAGGAATTCTTTCCAAGTCATGTTATACATGCCGATGCGCCATGCTTTAAAGCCGCCGACATGTTTTTCAGCCGCGCCGGCAATTGCCTGACCGACCTGGTGCACGGTAAGCATCGTGGTGCCGCCCTTCGGATACATGGTGAAGGGCCATTTGTCCATGAACGCGATTTGCTCGATCAAGATAACCCAAACCGGGCGTCTGCCGGGCTGCGTGCCGAATATGTAAGGCAGTTCCAAAACGGAAACGTCAAAGTTTTCGTCCGCAAAGCTCTCGCAGAGTTTTTCCTGGTCAATTCTGCTCTTGATATAGGGGTTCTTTTCGCAAATCGGCATGTCTTTGCGGTCTTTCGCAAGCCAGCTGAAATAAGAGCCGAGCACAACCGCGCGTTTTAAACCGGCCTCTTTGCAAAGCGGAAGGATTCTTTTAAGCGGCGCAATGTTGAATTTGTAGTAAGCGTCGTAAACGGGGGCGGGGAATTCCACTCTCTCGTCCACGCCGGCTGCATAAATAAAGCAGTCGCAGCCTTTGAGCATTTCGCGGATTTCATCGTCGGACTTCTTGTTGATGTCGCCGAAGATGATTTCCATTTCTTTCGGGATGGGCGCGCCTTCGGGAAGCGGCGGTAACGCAACGCTCTTCACCTCATGGCCTTTTTCAATGAGTACCTTTGCGGCTTCACAGCCCAACAGGCCGGTACCGCCGATCATGAATACTTTCATCCTTTTTACCTCCAAATCGTTCGTTCAAAGAGCAGAAAAGGCGATATGCCGAAAACGCACACCGTGTTTTGCCGCTGATTGTTAATATAATAACACGAATTGTTAAAAATTTCAATAAAAAATGAACACAGATTCACAATTTTTCCGAAAAAAGTGAAAAGAAAGCGTATTTCTGACAAAATCTTGACAAAACGACCTTGAAAAAGTACCATTAAGCGTAGAAAACTTTAAAGAACGGTGAAAACACTTGAAAGAAAATTTTCAGCTGCAAATGGAAGAAGAAATCCAAAAAATTCCCGAAAATACACGCCCAACACTTTTGCTGCAATGCTGCTGTGCGCCGTGCAGCAGTTATGTGCTGTCGGTCCTCGCGCAATACTTTGACGTGCTGGTTTATTATTATAACCCCAACATTCACCCTGAAAGCGAATATAAAAAACGCGGGGAACAGTTTAAAAAGCTCTTTCAGGGCGGCAATTACGAAACCAAAGTCCGGTGGATTCCCGCCGAATATGACCCCGAGCGCTTTTTTGACGCGGTTAAGGGACTCGAAAGCGAGCCGGAGGGCGGCGCGCGGTGTACAAAATGCTTTGGGCTGCGGCTTCGCAAGACCGCGCGAAAAGCGAAAGAACTCGGTGCGGACTACTTTACCACAACTTTGAGCGTCAGCCCTCACAAAAACGCACAGTTGCTTAATGAAATCGGAATCCAACTCGAAAAAGAATACGGCGTGAAATTTTTGCGCGCGGATTTCAAAAAGAAGGAAGGCTATAAACAGTCGATTGTTCTCTCGCGTGAATATGACCTTTACCGTCAGGATTATTGCGGCTGTGTCTTTTCCATGCGCCCGGAGGAAAAAGAAGCGCTGTCGGCGCCGTCCGAATAATACAATAACACCACCAAAAACCCCGCCGGTTTTCGAATGAAACGGGCGGGGTTCTTATTTTCTATATTCCTTATTTACGCGCTGGCTTCTTCGTCCTCGCAAAACAGGCGCATATAGCTTTCCATGTCAAAATCATCGAGCGGGCTGTCTTTGCGCAAATACAACGGGTGATGCGGATGCCCTTTTTTCGAGATTTTCCCGGCGGAAACCCAGTGCACATTATGCTGATTGCCGATTTCGATAATCTCGCGCATACAAAGGTTCAAATATTTCCGCTTTTCCACAATGTTGCCCCACGCCGCCCAAACGGTCGGCCGGTCGCCCGCGCAAAGCGAAAGGGCATAGCGGAATGCCTTTTTATTTTCTTCGTGCAAAAGGGGGTTAAAATGCTTTTCCATGTCGTCCGGGTTGGTTGCGCGCTGGGCGTAGACGTTAAGCATAATAAAGCTGTCAAACCCGTTAAACAGCGCAATGCGCTCGGCGGATTTGAGCGTGTTATCCAAATCGTCCGGCGCGGCGGTCGAGGGGTTAATGCCGTAGCAAATCAGAGGATTTTTGCCCCGCGTGCCAAGTATGTAACGGTATTCGTCATAGTGGTTCGGCACAAACAGCCAGCGGTTCACGTCGTAATTCGGATTTTGTAAAAGCGCATTTTGAAGCGCCGTGTCAAACGTTTCAATTTCCAGCGCCCCGGTTTCACTTTTCGGAATGTGCATATTTTTCCCCCGTGTATCAGACAGACAAACCTGTCGAATTTTGTCTATTGTATCATAAAACCGCCGCTGTACGCAACAAAAGACCAAAAAAAGCCGTACGACTGAAAATCAACCGTGCGGCTTTTTATTGCGCAGCCGTTTTTAATTTTGGGCGATTAGGCTTCTGCGTAAAATTCCCGCAAGTCGTCCAGCCGCAGCAAAACCGGCGGCTGCCCGGAACCGGCGCCGACATCAATATTTATCCACGTTCTTGTTTTTAGGATTTTTCCGGTATACATTTCGCCGTAATACATCGTCGGCGTGTGACCGAAAATCGTCAGAATATCGTCAAAATATTCGTCTTGCAGCGACGGGCGCGACCACAACAAATCGTGCATGTCATATTGTGATATTTTTTTACGCGGTTCAAAGTCACCGAGCCCCGCGTGCACAAGCAAAAAATCCCGTTCCCCGACGGTGACGGCTTCATACAGCGGCGCTTCGCGCAAAAATTCTAAAATCTCGGAAATTTTCCCCGGCGCGGTTTTACGAAGCGCGCGCAGCGCCTGAAGCGTCACGGCGCCGCCGTTTTGCATATACGTGTTTAAAATTTGAAATTTTTCGGCGGTCAGTGCCTTTACGCTTTGCTCGGTGATTTCATCAAAGACAAACGAACACGCCAAAAGCATCGCCTCATGGTTGCCGAGCAAAAGCTGTATGTTCGGCTGTTCGGTAAGCCAGCCGAGCATTTCCACGCCGCCGTCGCCGTTTCGGTCCACAACGTCTCCTAAAATATACAGAAAATCCGATTCTGAAAATTTTGCTTTTTGCAGCAAGGCCTGAAATTTTTCAAGCGGGTAACCGTGCAGGTCGGAAATGATATAAATCATGGTGCGCTGTTCTCCTCGGTTTTTAAAAGCATGGGATAATTTTGATATAAATCTTTTAAAAATGCACACTTTTCATTGTTGCGCGCCGAAAGGAAGTCTCTTTGCGGATACGCTTTTAAAAAGACGTTCACACAAATCAGTTCCTTTCGGTTGTTTGGTATACATATCCTCACCTCATAGTATGAAGTATATCGTCTTTAAATACATTTTACAAGAGAGGATGCGACAAAAATAGCCCATAAAATTTTAAGTACAAAAAGTCCGCCTAAATTTCTTCTAGGCGGACTTTATAAGTTTATAAAATTCGATTTCAGAAAACCGAAATTCGTTTACGGCCAAATGCCGCGGAAGTGCATGGACTCGACCACACGCTTGAGGGCAATCAGGTAAGCGCCCGTGCGCAGCGTAACGCCTTTTTGCTTGGCAATGTCATAAACGCTGTTGAACGCTTTATCCATGTTGCGGCGCAGTTTTTCGTTGACTTCTTTTTCTTCCCATTCGAGTGCTTGCAGGTTCTGTACCCACTCAAAATAGGAAACAACAACGCCGCCGGAGTTCGCCAAAATATCGGGAACCAATACAATGCCTTTTTTGTCTAAAATATCGTCCGCTTCAATCGTCGTCGGGCCGTTTGCACCCTCAACGATAATCTTTGCGCGAATGCGATCGGCGTTCTGCTCGTTAATCTGGTTTTCAAGTGCCGCCGGAATCAGCACGGTAACGTCGCTTTCGAGGACTTCTTCGTTGGAAATGCGGGTGATGCCGTCTTCCGTGTAGCCGGAAAGAAGATTGCCGCGCGTGGAAAGATATTGACAAATGGCGGGAATGTCTAAGCCCTCCGCTTTGTAAATGCCGCCGGAAACATCGCTGACCGCGACAACCTTAGCGCCTTCTTCATAAAGAAGACGTGCGGAAACGCTGCCGACGTTGCCCATGCCCTGCACGGCGATGGTCGCATTGTGAATGTCCACGCCCATCTTTTCGCAAATATATAAAGTGTTCAGCATGACGCCGCGGCCGGTTGCTTCGCCGCGCCCCTGGCTGCCGCCGAGCTGAATCGGCTTGCCGGTGACAACTGCGGGGGTCGAATGGCCGTTTAACATGCTGTATGTATCCATGATCCAACCCATGACATCTGCGTTGGTGCCGACGTCCGGCGCGGGAATATCGCGGTCCGGCCCGATAATCGGGGCAATCATCGCCGTGAAACGTCTGGTCAGGCGCTGCAGTTCCGCAACGGACAGCTTGGTCGGGTCAACAACAACGCCGCCCTTGCCGCCGCCGTAAGGAATGTCAGCTACGGCGCATTTGAAGGTCATCCAAGCGGCGAGGGCTTTGACCTCGTCCTTGTTGACGTTCTGGTGATAGCGAATACCGCCTTTTGCAGGGCCGCGGACGGTTGAATGCTGCACGCGGTAGCCTTGAAAAACGCGGACGCTGCCGTCGTCCATGCGAACGGGCACGGAAACGCTCAGCTCACGTTCGGGGTATTTCACAGCTTCGTATTCTTCCGGCGTGTAACCGAGAATTTTTGCCGCTTTTTCCACCGTTGCCAAAACATTGTCATAAGGGTTGTATGCCATGGGTGCTCACTCCGTTTCTGATATATTGGTGAATCGTCATTCGCCAATACAAGTATCGCCTATTTTTCTTAGTTTGTCAATACAGTTTTCGCCAAGATTTTAGATTTTTTTTGTGCTTTTTGTATATTTTTTGCAAAATATATTCAAAAAAAGAATAATAAAATTTCTCGAAAATCAGAATAAAATTATCAAAATACAAAAAATATTTATTGACAAACGATAAATATTGTGCTAAAAATAGGGAGAAAGGCAAAAGCACGGCATTTGTAATGTACCCTTTTGCCGATCCTGAAAACGAGGTGTAAAAGAAAATGCGAAAAAATTATGTGCTCTTTTTAAAAGCCGTTTTAATTCTGTTCGGCGTGGGGCTTTTGGCGTTCGCCGTGTTTCTGCTCCCGAAATTCGCCGAAATGGCCGCAAATTATTACACGGAATTGCGGTATTTGAAAATCCCGGGATTGATTTTCGTTTATTGCACGGCTGTCCCGTTTTATATCGCTCTTTTTCAAGGCGTGCGTATTTGTGATTCGATTTTGCAAAGCGACCCGTTTTCCCGCAAAAACCGAAAAGCTTTCACGATTGCCGGTGTTTGCGCGCTTATAGTCGCCCTTATGTATTATGGCGGCAGTTTGGCGCTTGTGTTTTTACAGGTGGACCGTTTGATTATTTACATTGTCGGCGTGCTCATCGGCAGCTGCGCGTTGATTTTCACGCTGTTGTGCGCCGTGCTCGACCAGCTGCTCGCCAAGGCGATTGAAATTCGTGAAGAAAATGATTTAACCGTATAAGGAATATGAAAACAGGGGATTTCTATGGCAATTATCGTAAATTTAGATGTGATGATGGCAAAACGGAAGATGAGCGCTACCGAACTTGCGAGAGAGGTCGGAATTACGCTGCCCAATCTTTCGATTTTAAAAACCAATAAGGCAAAAGCAATCCGGTTTTCCACGCTGGACGCGATTTGCCGCGCGCTGCAGTGCCAGCCGTCCGATATTTTGGAATATGTGGAAACAGATGAGGTGAACCATAATGGAGAACTTTGAACCCAAACCCCAAACACCGAATACAACAGATAACCAACCGGCAGCGATGCCGGAAGCCGACACAGCAACGGAGAAAACCATTCAACCGCCGGCTTCGGCTCCGGCGGAGAACAACGGCAATGCGAAAACAAACGCAGAGGCTCCCGAAGCCAATAAGGGGAATGATGCGCCGCCCGCCGCAGAAGCAAAAACAGAACCGTCTGCAACGACTGAAAAACAGACGGAAGCAACAAATAGCCCGGGCGCACCGTCGCCCGCTGCAAATCCCGTCGCAAATCCTGTGCTGACCATTCCCCCCAACGGCGTGCCGCCTTATATGGCCTATTTGCCGAAAGGCCCGTCGCTTTCCAAGCGTGTGCGCGAAGCCGTGTTGACAGCCGACAACGGTCACAAGGCGGTCGGTTTGTTTGCCGGCGTGCTTGTCATTTGTCTGTTTTTGGCAAATACACTTTTAAACACCGGCGGCACGGGCTTTTTCTTTCCGTTTTGCGTGGTGCTTTTATACGGCTTGTTTTATGCGTTTACCGGTTTTGACAAGCTTTGGGAAAGCCGCGAAGCGCTCGCCATGCAGATTTTCATTTTCCTGTTGTCGCTCGGTTTTTTATACAATCAGGAAAGCCTAACCAACACGGTGACGTTTTTGACCCTCCTTGCCGCCGTGCCGCTGCACTTGATGTACTGCACCGGCAAAAGCGACCCGGTAGAAGACGGCGCACGCGTCATTCGCAAAGCGTTTTTGGCGGTGTTTCCGTACACGTTCGGCAATTTTGACGTGCCGTATAAAAAGCTTTTCAAAGGTGTGCGCCGCGGGTCAAAAGGGCAGGGGGTGCTGTTTACCGTTCTAGGACTTGTCTGCACCATCCCGTTTCTTATCATTTTGACCCTGCTTTTCAGCAATGCGGACTTCGCATTTGCACAAAGCCTTTCGAGTATATTGTCTTATTTTTACGACCTGCCCGTAGCCAAAATCATCGGTACAATATTGCTCGGCGTTTTGATGACCGTTTACATTTTGCCGCTGTTTTTTGCGCTGGATGCCGATTACCCGCAGCCCGAAGCGGGCAATAAGCGCAAAGGCATTTTGCCGAACGCCGCGGTTACGGCATTTTTGGCGGTGCTCATCGCGCTCGAAGTCTATTTTTCCTATTTCCAGGTGCGCTATCTGTTCTTAAACCTCGGCTCTTTGCCGGAGGGTGTAAGCTATGCTGAATATGCGCGAGGCGGCTTTTTTGAAATTGCCGCGGCAACGCTTTTAACCGTTGCGCTGATTTTTGCGGCCACAGTGCTCACACGCCGCGATGAAGACGAGGAACTGCCGCTTTCGGTCCGTCTGCTTTTGACGGTGTTTTCCGCCTGCGTCGCGCTGATGTTTGCGTCGTCTTATTACAGAATGCTTATGTATATGGACGCGTATTCCATGACCATTCGCCGCGTCGGCGTCTGTTGGTTAATGGCGTTGATGCTTGCCGTTTTAATCGGTGTTATCATCTACATTTGGAAGCCGGATTTTGCTTTGACGCGCTACACGATTTTTACTGTGCTCGTTTTCGTATTGGCGCTGAACTTAATGCACCTCGGCGCCACGGTCTCGAGAAACAACGTCGACCGCTATTTTAAAGAGCAAGAAGCGGAAGTGAAAACCGGCTATCAGCTGGACGAAGATTATCTCTATACGCTCCTGCCCGCGTCTGCGCCGGACCTCGCGCGTTTGCTGGAAACGCCGGATTATGCAAGCTATGACCTTCGTGTAAGGCTCAATGAAATTTCCGAACAGGAGCAATCGTGGCGTGCGTGGAATTATGACTGGTATCGTGCCCAAAAAGCGTGTGCCTCTGTGGAAAAGCCGAATAATTTATGGGTGGTGCTGCAGGTCAGCACGCAATTGCAAGCGCCGGTTTATGCCTTGAATTTTGAAATGAAACAAGGCAACAAAACTTTGGCAGCCGGGCGGCTTAATAAACCGGACGGCAGTGCCTTTTTGCCGGGGGACCGCATCGAAATCAATTACGCGGATTTCTCGCCAATTTCGTCAAAACAGGATTTGACCCTTTACAGTTTCCGATTCGAAGCGGTGCTGGAAAATAATACGTATGTGGCGGCGGATGCCATGGTGTCAGACCCTTATACAGAAGACGGCCGATTGTGGCTGACCCTTATCCCCAATGACGCAAATGACTTCTTTACCGTAAGAGTCGGATAAAGAAAAGCGGCGCAAGTTTTTCTTGCGCCGCTAAATTTTATTTGCTTTTTATTTAATTTTTCAGGCTTTGAATCGGGGCCGGAATCCGACCGCCGCGGTGAATGAATTTTTCCGGGGAGGCGGTGTTGACCGCCATCACAGGACCATAGCCCAAAAGCCCGCCGAAGTTTAACGTGTCGCCGATTTTCTTGCCTATGGCGGGAATCACGCGCACCGCCGTGGTTTTGGAATTGACCATGCCGATTGCGGCTTCGTCCGCAATAATGCCGGAAATGACTTCCGCGCTCGTGTCACCGGGAATGATAATCATATCAAGGCCTACTGAGCAAACCGCGGTCATCGCTTCGAGCTTTTCAATCGAAAGCGTGCCGCTTTCGGCGGCGGCAATCATGCCCGCATCCTCCGAAACCGGAATGAACGCGCCCGAAAGCCCGCCGACGTGTGACGACGCCATAACGCCGCCTTTTTTGACTGCGTCGTTCAAGAGCGCCAAACAGGCCGTCGTACCGTGCGCGCCGCATTGCTCAAGTCCCATTTCTTCCAAAATATGCGCAACCGAATCGCCGACCGCCGGTGTGGGCGCCAAAGAAAGGTCCACAATGCCGAACGGCACGCCGAGCCGTTTTGCCGCTTCTTTGGCGACAAGCTGACCGACGCGGGTGATTTTAAACGCAGTTTTCTTAACCGTGTCCGCAACGTCTGTAATATTGCCGTCCGGGATTTTCGTCAGCGCCGCGCGCACCACGCCGGGACCGGAAACGCCGACATTGATGACACAGTCCGGCTCGCCCGCACCGTGGAACGCCCCCGCCATAAACGGGTTGTCCTCCGGCGCGTTGCAAAAGACCACTAACTTTGCAGGGCCGATGCAGCCGTTGTCCGCGGTGATTTCTGCGGCTTCGCGGACGATTTTGCCCATGGTCGCGACCGCGTCCATATTGATGCCCGCTTTTGTGGAGCCGATGTTGACGCTCGAGCAAATGTGCTCGGTCACGGCGAGCGCTTCGGGAATGCTTCGAATCAGCGCTTCGTCGCCGGCGGCAAAGCCTTTTTGCACCAGTGCCGAATAGCCGCCGATGAAGTTAACGCCGACGGTTTGCGACGCTTTTTCGAGCGTTTTTGCGTATAATACCGGGTCGCCGCCGCTTGCGGCTACGAGCATGGCAATCGGCGTTACGGCAATGCGCTTGTGGATAATCGGAATGCCGTATTCCTTTTCAATGTTTTCGCCGGTCTCCACTAAGTGCTCCGCCTGACGGCAGATTTTTTCATACACCTTGTCACAGGAAGCGTGAATGTCCGAATCCGCACAGCTTAACAGGGAAATACCCATGGTAATCGTGCGAATATCGAGATTTTCCTCCCGAATCATGTTGATGGTTTCGAGTATATCGTGGGTGTTAATCATAACCGTAAATTCCTCTTTGTTGGATTAGATTCTGTGCATGGAGTTAAAAATATCCTCGTGCATGGCGTTTACGGAAAGGTTCATCTGTTCTCCGAGCGCCTTGGCTTCGTCCGCAAGCGCGGTAAACGGGATATTGCACTTGGATACGTCCGCGAGCATAATCATACAGAACATATCCTGCAAAATGCTTTGCGTCACTTCAATAATGTTGACGTTGTGCTCGGCGCACATGGTGGAAATTTTCGCAAGAATGCCGACGGTATCGTGCCCGACGACGGTGATAATTGCGCGCATAAATAAGTCCTCCCTGAAAATGTTGCCAATATCATAGCATACTTTTGAAAGAAATTACAGGGGAAATTAAAATTTTCGGAAAAAACAGTATTCTGCGGCGGGAAAATATGGTATGATAAGAAAGAAACCGAAAGCGAAGGGGTACCCAGTATGTATCAAAGAAAATTAGACCTGCATGTGCACACCGACAATTCTCCCGACGGCAACCACACTGCAATGTTTATCTGTGAAAAAGCGGAGTTTGACGGCATGCGCGCCATTGCGTTTACCGACCACTGCGAAGTGGACAGTTATAAGGAAGAATCTTACGATAAACGCGTGCAGCAGGCATATTTTGAAATGACCAAAGCCCAGCTTGCCTTTCGCGGCAAGGTTTTGGTTTTGCGAGGCATTGAGCTCGGTCAGCCGCACTACGACGCGGCGCTTGCCGATAAGATTTTAAATACCCGCAAATATGATGAGGTAATCGGCTCGGTACATAACCTGCGCGGCCGCGAGGATTTCTATTTTATGGAAAGTTTTGATGAAGCGTCCGTGCACGACCTTTTGACCGAATATTTTGACGAGATTTTAAAAATGCTCGATTGGGGCAATTTTGATATTTTGGCGCACCTTACTTATCCGCTTCGTTATTTTTACGCGAAATCCGGCATATCGGTAGATATGCGCGACTACAAAACACAGGTCGATGAAATTCTGCGCCAAACCGCGCAAAAGGGGAAAGCGCTCGAAATCAATACCGCGGGGCTTCGTCAGCCGATCGGCAAGCTTTCGCCCGAAGCGGACGTCGTCTGCCGGTTTAAAGAGCTCGGCGGGGAATATGTGACCTACGGCTCCGATGCGCACTATGCGGAGGACATCGGCAAGGGCATGGACGAAGCTTACGACGTCATGCGGCAGGCGGGTTTTAAAGAACTCACGTTCTTCCAACAGAGAATCCCGCTGAAAATGCCGATTGAGTGATTTTTTCAGGGTGTAAAAGAAAGGATTTTATATGAAAGTTAAAGCGGCCGCAAAAATCAATTTGATGCTCGATATTCTCGGCACGCTGCCCGACGGCTATCACAGCCTGTTTATGATTATGCAGTCGGTGGACTGCTGCGACACGGTGGAAGTGAACCGCGCCGAGACGGGAACCGGGAAAATCGTTATCCGCACGGCGGACGAACGTGTCCCGAAAGACGAGCGCAATATCGCTTATAAAGCGGCGCAGGCGTTTTTTGAAGAAACGGGAATTAAAAATCCCGGGATTGAAATTGCAATCGAAAAGAAAATCCCGATGGCGGCGGGGCTTGCCGGCGGGAGTGCGGACGCGGCGGGCGTGCTGTATTGCTTAAACTCGATATTTGAAACCGATTTGCCGCTGTTAGAACTTGCGCGCGTTGGTGAACGCGTCGGCGCGGATGTGCCGTTTTCGCTTATCGGCGGCACGGCGCTTTGCATGGACAAAGGCGGCGTTATTGCACCGCTTCGACTGCTTGAAAACTGCACGGTGCTTTTGTGCAAGCCGGATATGGGCGTTTCCACGGTCAGCGCCTATAAGATGATTGATTCCGCCCCGCGGATTCGCCACACCGACAAAAACGCCATGCTTTACGCGATGCACCACGGCGATTATAAACTGATGTGCGAAAAGGCGGACAATGTTTTCGAACAGGTCGTGGAAGTGCCCAAACGCCCCCACATTAAAGGCATTATGCGCGGGTACGGCGCGGATTTGACGCTGATGAGCGGGAGCGGTCCGACGGTGTACGGTGTCTTTTCCGACGAGGATTCCGCCAAAGCGTGCGCGAATATGCTTCGCCGCGATTTCCGCGAGGTCTTTGTCTGCAAGCCGGTCGAACACGGCGTCACGGTGGTGGAATAAAATGAAGAACCGATATGCGGCTTGGTTGCTTGCGGCGGCATTTTTGATTTTGGCAGTTTTGATTGTGCTTTGGCTGTTTTCCGACAACCGCGTGCAAATGCATACCCTGCCGCCGGAATACAGCGTGCAGGCGCGCTGACCTTACAACATGAGGTGATAGAATGAAACCGTATGGATTGATTTTGGCGGGCGGCGGCGCAAAAGGCGCTTACCAAATCGGCGCTTGGCGCGCGCTTCGCGAACTCGGAATTACCTTTGAAGCGATTGCCGGGGTGTCTATCGGCGCGATTAACGGCGCGCTGATTGCCCAGGGCGATTACGACCGCGCCGTAGAGCTTTGGAGCAATGCCGAAGTGACAAGCGGCATTCATATCGAAGCCGAACTGCACGACTCGGAAAATCTGTTCAGCTTTTCCAATCTGCCCCAGATTTTTATGGAAATTATCCGCAACGGCGGTGTGGACGTTACGCCCGCGCGCAATCTGATTGCGGAATATATAGACGAAGAAAAGGTGCGCAATTCCGGCATTCCGCTCGGGCTTGTCACGTTCCAGCTTTCTTCGATGAAGCCGGTGGAGGTATTTCTCGACGAAATCCAAGACGGGCTTTTGGTCGATTATTTGATGCTGTCCGCCCGTGTGCCGGGGCTTCACAACCAAAGTCCGGACGGCGCAAAATATTTGGATGGCGGCATTTACGACAATGCGCCGATCGGCATGCTTCGCGACCGCGGGATTAACCGGTTTGTTGTGGTGGATATTTCCGGCATGAAAGGCGTCGGTCATAAAGACGACTTTTCCTGTGCGGAGTTTGTTTATATCCGCCCCAATGACCCAAAAGAACTCGGCGAAGCGTTTGAATTTGACAGCTCAATGAACGATATGCGTATGCAAATGGGCTATCTCGACACCAAAAAAGCGTTCGGCCTGCTTTCGGGAAAACGGTATTATTTCCGCCCGAAAGAATACAAGCTGATGCAGGCAAAATACGGCTACCGCGTTTTAAACGAACTTGAAGAATATGCCGCGGAATGCGGACTTGAGCGCCTGACGGTTTATACCCACCGCCAGTTTATGCGCGCATTGCTTACGGTGCATGACGCAGAGACACAAGAAAAGGAAAATGAGCCGGAAGGGGAGCTTGAAGAAATCACGCGTTCCCTTTTGAAAGCGGCACAGCCGCTGCTCGAAAAAGCGCCGGAAGAGCTTGTCCGCAAAATTCGCCGCAAAAAGCGCAAGAACCCTTACGCCAATGCGATTGCTGCGCTCGAAAGCTTCCGTCAAAGCCGTACGTTTGGCTCATAACGCCGCACAGAACAACGAAATGTATTGTTCGCCTGAAAATACGGCATATTGCCGGCCTTCGTATTCGCCGGCATAGCCGAAATCCGCAAATCCCAAATTTTCGGCGGAAATTCCCGCCGCCGTTACCCCAATAAGTGCGTCCTGTGTGCTTTCTGCGGCGGTGAGGGTTGCTGTAAGCGTTACAAAGGTGTCAAATAACGCCTGCTTCGCGGCTTCGTCGAAGGCGGCGGCTTCGGGAATTACCGTCAGCTGAAACCCCGTGACGGTGTCTGTTTCGTCCACGGTGACGGAAAGCAGGGCGGTGTGCCCCACGTAAAACGTAAATTCCGTGTTGTATTCTTGGGCGTTGTCCGCTTCTTGAAACAGCGTTTCCGTTCTTAAAATTTCCGCGTCATAAAACGCGTTGAAGCGGTCGCAAAATGCAAAAATATCAATACTTTCCTGTCTTGTGCAGGCGCAAAGCAAAATGACGGCCAAAAGCAATGCCAAATATTTAAAATGCCGCATGGCTTCTCCTTTCGTTGTTAATGCTTTATTCACATTTTCTTCATAAAAATATATGGCAAAAATTATGAAAATATTATAAAATTAGCTTTATGAAAAATTAGGCAAAACACTTTGAAAGCGGTGATGATTTGTTTAAGAAAACAAAAAACTGGTCCCGAAAAAAGAAAGCGGCGGTTGCCGTCGTTACAATCGTGCTGTTTGCGCTGATTGTTACGGTGATTTACGCAAACTTCAAGCCGGAGGATTTGCCGGAATATCAGGTGCAAACCGTCGAAAAAGGCGATATTCAGTCCACGTTTGATACACAGGGCGTCGTGGAATCCGGCAGCACGGAAACCTTCACCGCGGCAAGCGGCGTTCGCGTCATGAGCGTGGACGTAAAAGTCGGCGACCATGTAACCGCCGGGCAGCAGCTTGCAACCTTTGACGTTTCAACGCTCAACACCCAGCTCGCCGCTTATAAATCGGCTTACGATAAGGCGAAAAGTTCTTACGACAAATCCGCGAAAAGCGTTTCCGACGCGAAAACCAATTTGAGTTCCGTCAAGAGCGAAATCGCCGCGGTTGAAAAAGAAGTGGCACAGCTTCAAAAAGAAGTTGACGCGGCCGAAAACGCGCAGGTTTCTTTACCCGAAACGCCGAAACTTACCGAAGCGCAAATTCAGCAAATTATGCAGCAGTTAGCCTCCGGCGGCATGACACAGGAACAGATTTCAGAAATCATTGCCGAACTGCGTGCGCAGACGGGCAATGTCGATATAACCGAAGCCTTGCAAAATTCCGCAGCGGCAAAAAAACTGCAGCTTACCCAAAAACAGGCGCAGTTAACCGCGCTCGAAACCCAGCGCACATTATATGAAACCCAGCAGGATACCACCATCACCGATTTGTATAAATCCGTTATGGACCAAAAGTCCAAAGAATACGAAAGCTATAAAGCGCTTGTCGATTCGCTGAAAACCGGCTGGAAAGCCACGGCGGACGGGATCGTCACCGAAGTCAATCTCACGGCTGGCGAAGTGTTTACACCCAAAACCGAAACCAATAACAATTTGGATTTGTCCTCGATTATGTCTATGGCGTCCGGCAACAGCGATGTTGCAAGCGTCCTTTCGGACATCTTCTCCACCACCGCGGGGAGCAACACCGGCACAGGCACCGGGATCATCGTTGAAAATTACGGTGACTTTTACGCGAGCTTCACTGTCGGGAAATATGATTTCCAGGATTTAAAGGTCGGTCAAAAAGCGACGGTCATTTCCCTCGACAAAACCTATGACGCGGTCGTGACGTATGTCAGCGCAACGGCAAATTCGACCTCCGGCTTTGACATAAGCTCCATTACCTCATCGCTGACGGGCGGTTCGTCCTCCTCCTCGACCAACAGCGCGCCGGTGCAGGTGAAAATTATCAACCCCGATGAAAAAATCGTGCTCGGTTTTGATGTCGACGTAAAAATCGACACCGAAAAGCTTGAAAACGTCGTGCGGATTCCGGTGGAAGCCGTAACCTCCTCCGAAGGCGAAAACTGTGTGTTCGTTTATGACCCGGAAGAAAAAACTGTTGTGAAACGCACCGTGGAACTCGGGATTGGTTCCGACACCTATTATGAAGTGACAAGCGGCGTTTCCCTCGGCGAACAGGTCGTGCTCAATCCGAAAACCGCTTTGCAGGACGGCGACAAAATCGCGGTCAAATCGTAAGGCGGTGGCGCGTTGAATATCCGAGAAAATATACGCATTGCCATTTTCAGTATCCGAACCAATTTAATGCGTTCGCTGCTTACCATGCTCGGCATTATTATCGGCGTCGCGTCGGTCATTGCCGTTATTACGGTCGGTAACGGCGGGCGGGATTACATCGTCGGCATGATTCGTGAAATGGGCAGCAATGCGATTAACATTACCGTGGATATGACCAAGGCCCAGCCGTCGGATTATATCACCACGGAAGACATTGCAGCCATTAAAGAACTCGACACGGTGGATTATGTTTCGCCGGTCACCATGACCATGGGCACAATTGCAACCGAAGAAAAGAACGCCATCGGCATGATTGTCGGCGGCAACAGCGATTTGCGCTATGTCATGAGCGGCGACTGCATTTACGGCCGGTATTTTACCCAGGCGGAATACGAAGCGGGCCGCGCAGTCTGCGTTTTGGACGTCACGAGCGCGCGCCAACTGTTCGGCGAGTCCAATGTGGTCGGGGAATATGTCAATTTTACTTATAACAATGTTGTCACGCGGATTAAAATCATCGGTGTGACCGATATTGCGAGCGCGTTCGGCGCGGATTCCGAAAAAATGATGGAAAGCATGGAATCCCTCGGCGGCAGTCAGGTCTCCAGCGGCATGCTGATGGTGCCGTCTACGCTGACGTCCCAGATTATGGGCTCGCAGGATTCGTTCGACACGATTTACATTATGGCGTCGGACGAAAACGATTTGGACGGCGCGGGCAACAGCGCTTTAAACCGGCTGTATGCACGCCACAACAACGTCGACCGCGAGTGCTACAACGTCACCAATATGGCGACTTACATTGACTTGCTTGATACGGTTATTAACGTGTTCACCATCTTCATCGCGGCGGTCAGCGCTATTTCGTTGGTTGTCGGCGGTATCGGCGTTATGAATATCATGTTGGTTTCCATCACCGAGCGTACCAGGGAAATCGGTATCCGCAAAGCGCTCGGCGCCAAGACTTCAACGATATTGTTCCAGTTTTTAACCGAGTCGATTATCCTTTGCTTAATCGGCGGGCTTATAGGCTTGCTGTTGGGCGTTTTCGGCGCGGCGTTGGTCTCTTATATTATGAACGTTCCCTTACAGGTCGAACTTTCCACCGTGTTGCTTGCCATTGGCTTCTCCACGGCAATCGGCGTCATCTTCGGTGTTTACCCGGCGCGAAGAGCTGCCAAAATGCCGCCGATTGAAGCGCTCCGGCGTGAATAATCGGCACAATCGCTTTCAAATGCAAACGACTCGCTTCTTTTTTTAGAAGCGGGTCGTTTTATATCTGCCCGAAAGCCTTTTGAATTTTGCCGCGGGCAATGATTTCCGAATTTGCTCCCTCGGCTTTCTGCCGCGTCAAAATAAGTTCGTGTCCCGAAATTCGGGCAATTCCGAAAGCGTCAAGTAAATCGGCACACCACACCTTGCCTTGCTTAGTGGGCATTAGAAAAAACGGCGGAAAATCGATTTTTTCGTTTTGTTCGGAAAAAGCGAGGCTTGCTTTGAAAACTGTGCCGGGCGCGCAAGGGGGAAGCCCACGCAAATTTACAACTGCCAAAATGCCGCGGTCGCCCGCCGGGAAAAATAAAATCCGCCCGCTTGACTTCGGAAAATCCGCCGTGCCTTTTATGTACGCAACGGCGTAAGGTCGGTGACCGGTAAACAGCTTTGCGAAATCCGCGTTTTCGTGCCGGAACGTATACAAAAAATCCCCCCCCGCACAACATGTATATGCTCTGCGAAAGCAAAACTTGTGCGAAGGGGATTTTTACAGCGGACGGTTCGCCGGACCGTCCAAAATTTTTCCTTTTTTCGAAAACCGCGAGCCATGGCAAGGGCAGTCCCAGCTGTGCTCGGCTTTGTTGTAACGCAGCGCACAGCCCAAATGCGAGCAGCGGTGCGGCAGGGGACAAAGCAGGTTGCCGACCGACGTAAAGGCGTTTACAAGAATCTGCGCTTTAAATTTTCGTCCGATCGGTGAAAAGACCGCCGCGTTCGGGCTCTCCCGCCCGATGATTTTGTCCGTCAAAAGCTGCGCCGCCGCCATCGCGGAAGTCATGCCCCACTTGTTAAAGCCGGTCGCTACATAAAAATTCGGAAGCGAGCGCGCATACTCCCCGATATAGGGAATGTCGTCCGGCGTCATGCAGTCTTGTGTCGCCCAGCTTTCACGAATACGGCAGCCGGGATAGTGGGAAGAAGCAAACGCCCAAAGCTCCGCAAACCCGCCGCTTTTCTTGCCGGTTTTGTGCCCGCGCCCCCCTAAAAGTAAGGTGTCGCCCCAGTTGCGAAGCGAAAGCCCGTCGGAAAACGCCGAAATATACATTGCCCCGACGTCCTGCGCGTTTTCCAACGCCAAAACATAAGAACGATATTGATATTGCTTCATGAAATACAACCCGTGGGTGTTGATAAACGGAAAATGCGAAGCGATAATCACTTTCTTTGCAAAAATCCTGCCGTGTTCGGTAAACGCGGTGGTTTTGTCAAACTTTTTAACGCGTGTATGCTCTAAAATCGGCAAATCCTTTGCTATGGCGGCGGCAAATTTCAGCGGGTGAAACTGAGCTTGCCGCGGTAAAACGAGCGCGTCAAGCGTTGGAAAAGGGAGCGCTTCACAGGCGCTTTTTTGCACGGGCATGCCGAGGAGTTTATAGGCGTTTTCTTCGGCTTTCAGCGTCTGTCGTTCTTCGTCGTGGTACGCGTAAATCACGGCGTCTTTTTCTTCAAAATCACAGTCTATGCCGGTGCAAATCTGTCGGTAGGTGGCAAGCGCACTGCGGTTGGCATTTAAATATTGCTGTGCGCCGGTTTTGCCGTAATCCGCCAGAATTTTTTGATAACAACAGCCGTGCTGCACGGTAATTTTTGCCGTGGTGTGGCCGGATGTGTGCGCGCAAATCGTGTCGCTTTCCGAAAGCAGACAATCCACACCGGCGCTTTTCAAAAAATAGGCGCACAAAAGCCCTGTAAGCCCGCCGCCGACAATCAATACATCGGTTTTCAGGTCTTTTTCTTGCTGCGGAAATCGGGGCATTTTGACCGTGTCTTGCCAAAGGGATTGCATGGCGTTTCCTCCGTTTCAATTCCTTACAAAATTCTGCAATTATGTTTTGCATTTTCTTTTTGAAAATCCGAAGTTTTGCTTTGGAAGAAATTGACTTTTTTTCTTAGACACGGTATGATATAAAGGATTTTACATAAACTTTACATTTCAGGAGGGAAAACATGGATTTCAGTGTTTTTTCAAATTTTGACCACGCGGCTTTTCAGTGGATTCAGGAAAATATCTGGTGCGGCTTTCTCGATAAGCTGATGCCGGTCATCACCGTGCTCGGCGAAGGCGGCTGGGTTTGGATTGTCATTGCCGTCATTTGCCTGCTTTCCAAAAAATATCGGAAAGCCGGTGTGACAATGGCGTTTGCTTTAATCGTGATGCTGCTTTGCAATGATGTGATTTTGAAAAACGTGTTTGCGCGTGTGCGTCCGTTCAATTTTGAACCGTTTGCCGATTTGTATTCGAGCTTCGGCGTGGTCGACGGCAAACCCGATTTGCTCGTAAGCCTGCCTTCGAGCTATTCCTTCCCATCGGGGCACACTTCGTCTTCGTTTGCCGCGGCGATTGCTATACTGCTTAACAAAAAATGGAAAGTCGGTATTCCGGCATTTGTGCTTGCCGTTTTGATTGCATTTTCGAGAAATTATTTGATGGTGCACTACCCGACCGACGTCCTGTTCGGCGCGCTGTTCGGTTTAATTTATGCTTTGCTTGCGTATTTCCTGATTGCAAAATATGTCTATCCGAAATTCGAAAAAGCCGTCGGGCAGAAGTTCGACGCTTGGAAAGAAAAGAAATTCGGCAAAAAGACAAAAGCCGAAGCGAAAAAAGAAAACGCCTAATTGAAAGGGGGATATAAGATGACTGCTCCTTTGGGAAAAGCCGCGGACATGCGCTTTCACAACGGCAAATTCCGCGTCATGCAGGTTGCCGATATTCAAGACACCCAACAAATGTCCTCCGATACGCTGACGTTTTTATCGGCGGCGCTTGACGAGGCGAAGCCGGACTTGGTCGTCTTTACCGGCGACCAGTTTAAAGGCTACGGCGTGACATTCCTTTTGGGCGACCGCGAAAAGAATTATGAAAAGGCGATAAGCCGCATGGTCGCGCCCCTCGAAGAACGCAATATTCCGTTTACGTTCGTTTTCGGTAACCACGATGACCAGGCGTTCGGGATTCCCAAAGAAAAGCAGTTGAAAATGTACCAAAGCCATAAAAACTGCCTTGCCGTTGCCGGGGACCCGGCGCTTGCGGGGCTTTGCAATCACTATATTCCCCTAAAAAGCGAAGACGGAAAGAAAACCGAATTTGTGCTCTATTTAATAGATTCGCTTTCCACTTCGCTTGACGGCCGCTGCGCGGCAGTGACAAAAGAACAAATTGCCTGGTACCAAAGCGTGCGCGATGCCTTAAAAGCCGAAAACGGCGATTATGTGCCGGCGATTTTGTTCCAACACATTCCTGTGCCGGAAATGTGGGATTTGTTAAAAGAAGTGCCGAAATCCCAAAAGCCCCACGCCCAAGGCTTCCGCGAGCATTACGGCAAATATTACGACATTGACGAGCGCTTTTTGCAAAAGGGCAATTGCGATTTCCTGTTGGAAACGCCCGCAACCCCGGCGGAAAATACCGGCGAACTGGAAGCGTTTTCCGAAAAAGGCGATACGCTTGCCATGTTCTTCGGGCACGACCACAACAACAGCTTTGTCGGCAAATATCAGAATATGCTGCTTGGCTACACACAAGGCTGCGGCTTCCACGTCTACGGCCCGCGCTTAAACCGCGGCGTGCGGATTATCGATATTGACGAACAGAACCCGCGCGCGTTTACAACGCACACGATTTTATACCGCGATTTGTTTTCACTTCGCGACATTCGCAACAAGCCGAAATATCTGCTTTATTCTTACGCCCCGCCGAGCGTGGAAAGCGTATTGCCAACGCTTAAAAAACTCGGTATTGCCGCCGGCGTTCTGGCAGTCGGAGCCGCCGCATATGCGATTTGGAATCATTTGAAATAACAAAAATCCAATAAAAAACTGCAAAAAATGAACCCCCCGAAACAACTTGTTTCGGGGGTCTTATTTATTCTGATTTTAATGCCGTTCGTCTTCGTTTGCATACATTTCGCAAAACCGCGCCGCAAACGACGGCGGCTCGCCTTTTGCGTACAGGTGGGAAATATCCCCGAACGAGCTGCAGCGAAACACCGCAATACCTTTTTCGCGCTCCTCGGTGTAAAGCGTCGTCACGGAAGAGGGCGCGGCGCAAAAGCCCTGCCAAAGGCAGACAGGGGAGATGTGCAAAAGATGCGAAAGCATGACGCACTCCACACCGAAATGACAGAAAAACGCGACGGTGTCCATGTTGGGATTTACCGCTTTATAATATTTGCCCTTGCGCTCGTAGCCGTGCGATGCCAGCACTTTGTCAAGGCCTTTGCAAACACGGTTGTATTCCGCTTTCACCCGAACCCCCGAGCGCATATATTTGGTGTCCCCCCACTTGTTGATGTCGTAAAGGTCGTCCTGCGGGGTGTAAAACGAGGGCATCAAATCCCACGGACCGTGGACTTTTTTGGTGATTTTATCATAAACCGGCGCGTGAAATTCCCGAAGCCAGCCGAGCGTTTTGGCCTTTTGCCCGGTGCGCCGAAGCGTGACTTTTGCCGTGTCCTGTGCGCGGCCGAGCGGCGAAAGATAGCAAGCGTCGATTTTTTCATGCTCCAGTTTATCCGCGAGAAATTCTGCTTCGCGCCAGCCTTTTTCGGTTAAGGAATCTTTGGCATAGTCCGGCTCTGCATGCCGAATAATTAAAATCCGCAAATCAGTTCGCTTCCTTTTCCATATTCGCCTGCCGCGCGTCCACAAACGCGTGCACTTTGTCGGCAAGCTCGCCGTAAAGCTTGTATTTTTTCGAGAACACAAGGAAAGAAATCAATACCAAAATCGGCGGAATGACAAAGGTCATCACGCTGATGGTATTTTGCGAAAGCGCGGTCTGCGTTTCCGCTTCGCCCTCATAGCCCGAAAGCCCGAGACCGGAGAACAGAATAATGGTCTGTAAGGTGTAAGCCATTTTCTGCAAAAAGCCTTTCATCGAGAACGTCGTGCTCTCACTGCGCTTGCCGGTTTTGTATTCGCCGTAGTCCACAATGTCGGCGAGCATAACCGTTTGATTGACAAACATCGAAGCAATGCCTATGGAGGCGATAATATAAGCAATATTTAAAAGCATCGTCTGGTGCAATACCGGTCCGCAGAGAATCATGATAAGATACCCGACAATGACCATGATAAGGCAGAAGCGGTAGATTGTGCGGCGAGTGTATTTTTTGCTCATAATCGGAATGACAAACAGGCCTAAGAACGAGCCGACCGCGCCGAAAATGGCAAAGGTGCTTTGCTTGGTGATGTCACCTTCGACGTCTTCGAAATAATATGCGCCGACGCCGCTTGTCAAATACCAACCGGCGTTTGAAAGCATCGCAAAAATCATGAACACGACCAGCTGGTCATTGCTTTTGACAACGTCAAACAATTTGCGGAAGCTGAATTTTTCTTTGTTGTAAACCACGTGGCGCTCTTTGGTAACGGAAACGCAAATCACCGCGAACATGACAAGTAAAACCGCGCAGATAATCGCCCAGCGCGAGAACCCCTGTGCGCTGATTTTCTTTTCCGCCTCATTTGCGCCTGTGCCGAGCAGTACCAAAGCGTAGGGGGTGCAAATGGTGATAATGCCCTGACCGATGCCGCTGAAGGTGCGGGCAATGGTCGAAACGGTGTTGCGCTCACTCGGGTCGTTTGTGAAGCTCGGCACCATGCTCCAATAGGGAATGTCCGCCATGGTGTTGGTCATGCCCCAAAGCACATACATCACCGCAACATAAACAAACATGCCGACAGAACCCAAACGGATGCCGGGGTTTGTGAACATCATCGCGAGCACAACGGCGTTACAAAACGTGCCGATTAAAATCCACGGGCGATATTTGCCCATGCGGGTTTTGGTGCTGTCGACAATAACACCCATTATCGGGTCGTTGATGCCGTCCCAAATACGGGCAATGGGGGTTAAAATCAGCAAAAACGCCGCGGGCATCAACAAAACGTCCGTCAGGTATTTCGAAAGATAAGAATAAAACAGACCGTAGCTCAAGTCTAAGCCAACCGCGCCGATGCCGTAACCGATATAGCGGGCAAGCGAATTCCCGTTGTTCTTTTTCAAAGTCTCGTCCTCCGTTTGTCAAAATACTATAATAGTACAATGATACCTTGTTTTTCCGCTTTCGTCAATAAATCCCGGAAAAAAACAGAGCGGTCGATTCCGACCGCTCTGAAAATTACGAACAAATTTTATTTTGCCGCTTTTTTCGCTTTTCTTTCTTCGATTTCTTTGACCAGTTCTCTCTGGCGTTTTTCCGTCAGACGATAGAACAGCATCGGGATAATTGTGCCGACCATGCTCAGCGCACCGGACAGAACCAACAAATTCCAAAGGGTCTGTTCGCCTTGCGCGGTGATGTAAACACCGTCCGCCGCCGTCGGATTGATACCCGCCCAGCTGTAAGAGAACACGCCGATGAATGCGCCGACCGCCATACCGATTTTGTTGATGAATGTCTGCATGGCGAAGCAGATACCTTCGGCACGCTCGCCGGTTTTCCATTCAAGGTATTCGACGGTGTCGCCAATCATTGCGTAGGTCACAATGTTGTTGACGCCCTGCGGAATGCCGAGCAGCACAAGACCGATTGCGCAGACAACGAGTTTCCAGTTTGCGTCATAGCCAATAAAGTACATGGCGAACATAACGACTGCGCCGAGTACGTGCACGCCGATATAAGCCCATTTTTTGGTGAATTTCTTGGTCATCCACGGAACGAGAATTGAAGCGACTGCGCCGCCGGGTACAACCAAAAGGGTAATCAGGCTGTAAAGGCCTTCTTCTTTGAGAACATATTTCGCGAAATACAAGCCGCCGGTGTATGTATAAACCATTCTGGCACCGCCGAGAATACCGGAAAGCACAACGAGCAGAAGCTCACGATTTTTAAAGAGCAGCTTTAAGTTATGGCCGAGTGAAGGCGGGTTTTCGGTAGAGGTGAATCGTTCTTTGGTGTTTCTGAAACCATAATAGAACATCGGAATGGCAATAGCCGTAAAGACAAGTGCACAAATGAAATAGGTCCATTTGAGGGTGTTTGCGTTGGCGTCAATAAATTGCGGCAGAACCGCACCGTCAGCACCTTTGTATTTGTTGGTGACTGCGGAAGTGATAATCGGAACACCGACGGTAACAATACCCGCGCCGAGCGTGCTCAGAAGACGCGCAACCGTCAAAACATTTCCGCGAATGGTCGTGTTGTTGGTCATGCAGGTGGAAAGACCCCAATAAGGTACGTCTACCACGGTGTAAACCATCGACCAAATGACGTAAACCACGGAAATAATCGCGAAAGTCGAAGTGGCTTTCGGCTCTAAGAACGGGCAGAAGCACAAAATTGTCATAACGGCAATCGGAATCGGCATCCATTTGAGGTAAGGGCGGCATTTGCCCCACTTCGTACGGGTTCGGTCCACGATAGAGCCCATAATCGGGTCGTTGCACGCGTCATAAATACGGGTGCCGAGCATCAAAAATGCGACCGCCATCGCGCCGGAAACGCCACCGACCATAACGTCGGCGGAACCGAACAGCAAAGCGTCCGTCATAAAGACGGTTAAGTAAGAGCCGATAATCGTGCAGATAAAGTTCTGACCGAAACCGGCAATGCTGTAAGCAATCGCTTCTTTCGGCTGCAAGTTCCCGTCGCCGGGCGTTGTGCCGAAGATTTTGTGCAAAATTTTCATGTCATTAAGTTTTGCCATTTTTCTTCTCCTCTTTTTTTATTTCAACGTTCCTATTATAAAGCATAAAATCGGTTTCGTCAATTTATATATTTCCGATTTGACAATTTTTTTTGAATCTGTCGATACGAAACAAATTAAAAGCAAAAAAACAAAAGCAAAAACCCGCCGGCAAAAGAGCCGACGGGTTTGATTTATCAAAGGGGGGAGAAAGAAAATTATGCGAAATATCTCTTCAAGAGGCCTTCGAACGCTTTGCCGTGACGAGCTTCGTCGCGCGCCATTTCGTGAACGGTGTCGTGAATCGCGTCGAGGTTTTCCTCTTTCGCACGCTTTGCAAGCTCAAACTTGCCCATGGTTGCGCCGTTTTCAGCTTCTACGCGCATTTCAAGGTTTTTCTTGGTGCTGTCGGTAACGACTTCGCCGAGCAGTTCCGCAAATTTCGCCGCGTGTTCTGCCTCTTCATAAGCCGCTTTTTCCCAGTAAAGACCGATTTCGGGATAGCCTTCTCTGTGGGCAACTCTCGCCATGGCAAGATACATACCGACTTCGGAGCACTCACCGGTGAAGTTTGCGCGAAGGCCCTCAAGGATGTCTTCCGGAACACCTTTTGCTACGCCGACAACGTGCTCAGCAGCCCAGGTTTTAGCGTTGTCTTCGACAAGCGTGAATTTGGAACCGGGAACGCCGCACTGGGGGCATTTTTCGGGCGGATTTTCACCTTCATAGACATAACCGCAAACGGGGCAAACATATTTTTTCATAATCAATTCCTCCAAAAATAAATTTTCTTTTATTATTTTGTCCGGTTCTGCGCCGTACAATCCGGGCAGACGCCGAAAAAAATCAAACTGTAACCGTGAATTTCGCCGGTGAATTCCGGGAGCGTGGGGGCGTCAAGTTCCGAAAGCGGCGCATAAGGCAAATCGTAAAACCGACCGCAGCAGTCACATTTTAAATGGTAATGCTGTTTTGCGTTCGCGTCGTAATGCTCTTCGCCGCCGACCGATAGACACGCAATCGTGCCGTCTTGACAAAGCCCTTTTAAATTCCGGTAAAGGGTGCCGAGGCTTAAATTCGGCAACTCCTGCCGCACGGAGAGGTAAAGCTCCATCGCGGTCGGGTGGTCATAGCGCGCTTGTAAGTTCGCAAGAATCGCGTCGCGCTGTTTGCTTCTTCGGACCTGTTGCATATACACCACCTGTTGTCGAAATCAATTATCGATAACGATAATCGTTACTGTTATTATATCTAATAAATTTAATTTGTCAATAGCTTTTTAAAATATTTTTTGAAAAACTGGGTTTGTCATAATGCGGACAGGATTTGAATATGTATTTTTAGAAACACATATAGCGAGGAGAGGTTGAAATGGAATTCAATAAAAAGACGACCGCCATGCACGAACGCCGCACATTGTTTGAGGGTACGGCCGAGCAGGCTGTGGATTGCGACATCACCCTGCCCGACTATTTTCCGGACGTCGTGCGGGTGCTCAAATGCACGCTCACCCCGCGCCTTACGGTCGTGCAAGGGGGTGCGGACCGCATCACCGCCGACGGCTCAGGGCTTTTGCGCGTGCTATATCTCAGCGAGGGCAACACCGTTCGCTGTTTTGAACAGAATATCCCGTTTTCCAAATCGGCGGAAACCACGCTGCCCCAAAACGCCTGCGTCCACGCGAGTGCCTCGACCGAATATGTCAACTGCCGCGTGGTGTCCCCACGCAAAATGGACGTCCACGGCAGCATTTCCGTAAGCTTTAAGGCCTATTGCAAAGAACCCGGCGAAATCATTTGCGACTGCGACGGCGCGGGTGTCCAGACCCGCAAAAAGAAATTGACCGTCAGCAGCCTTGCAGGCTGCGCCGAAAAGCTGTTTACGTTGAACGAAACACTTGAAATCGGCAACGCCAAACCCTCTATCGCGCAGCTTGTCCGCAGCGAAGCAACGGCGCAGCTGGAAAGCGTCAAGCTGGTTTCCGGCAAAGCGCTTTTAAAAGGGGAACTGACGCTGCATACCTTATATATCCCCGACGGCGACGACAGCGGTTTGCAAACCATGGAACACTCCATGCCCATAAGCCAAATTATGGAAATCGAGGGCGCCGAAGAGGACTGCACGGCGGATGTTGAGCTTACGGTGTCGGCGCTTGAAATTGCCGCAAAAACCGACGCGAGCGGTGCGCTGCGGCTTTTGGATACTACGGTAACTGTCTGCGCGAGCGTGGAGCTTTATCAAGATTTCGACACCAACGTGATTTTGGATGCCTATTCCACGCAGTATGAAATGCAGGTGCAGCAAAACCCGGTGGAACTGCGGCGCATTTGTGACCGCTTTACCGATACTTACCTTTGCCGTGGCACGCTTGACCTTGCCGGCAGCAATCTGGCGGAAGTGGCCGACGTCCGCTGCACGGGCGTGCAGTATACCGCGTCGGCGACGGAAAACGAAATCCGAGTAAGCGGCGAGGTGGCGGTCGCCGTGCTTTATCGCGACCGTGAGGGCGAATGGGGGTTTGCACAGCGCAGCTTTGAGTTTAGCTATTCCCGCACAACGGCAAATACCGGCGGCACGCTCGTTTGCACGCCGCACATCACCGCGACCGGCATCAATTTCTTAATGAACGCCGAAGATAAGCTCGACGTCCGCGTGGAGCTTGATATTCACGCGCTGGTGTTTACGCGTGTGACCGAACAAATTGTGACCGACCTGCGCTTAAACGAGGAAAACCGCAAAACCAAAAAGACCGCGGCGCTGACAATTTATTTTTCACAGGCGGGCGAAAGCGTCTGGGATATTGCCCGGCGCTACAACACGACCGTCGAGGCGATTATGACGGAAAACGGACTCGAGGGCGATGTGGTTTCGGAAAAATGCAAACTGCTGATTCCGCGAGTCTGAGGAGGGAATAAAAATGGAAAACAGCATTTATAAAGATATTGCCGAGCGCACGCAGGGGGACATTTACGTCGGCGTGGTCGGCCCGGTACGTACCGGGAAATCCACTTTCATCAAACGGTTTATGGATACGCTGGTGCTCCCGAACATTGAAAACGACGCGATGCACGACCGCGCCGTTGATGAACTGCCCCAGTCCTCTGCCGGACGGACGATTATGACGACCGAGCCGAAGTTTATTCCGGAAAACGCCGTCGAAGTTCAGTTGCCCGACAACGCAAGCTTCTCCGTTCGTATGATTGACTGCGTCGGCTATATCGTGCCGAGTTCCTTGGGCTATGTCGAGGGCGACAAACCGCGCATGGTGCGCACGCCGTGGTTTGACCACGAAATCCCGTTCAATCAGGCGGCGGAAATCGGCACGCGTAAGGTCATTACCGAGCATTCCACAATAGGCCTTGTCGTCACCACCGACGGCAGTATTTCCGACATCCCGCGCGACGAATATGAAGAAGCCGAGGAGCGCGTCATTTCCGAGCTTAAGGAACTGAACAAACCGTTTATCGTTTTGCTCAACTGCACCTATCCCCAGTCGGACAGCGCAAAAACCCTCGCCGATACACTCAGCGAAAAATACACCGTGCCGGTGCTCCCGGTCAACTGCTTGGAGCTTACCGAAACCGATATTAAGGAAATTTTAACACAGGTGCTGTTTGAATTCCCGATTCGCGAAATCGCGGTCGATTTCCCGTCGTGGCTGGTGTCGCTTCCGGCGGACCACTGGCTGCGCAACGCGGCTTATGCGGCGGTCAACACCGCGGCGCAGGAAATGAATTTGGTGCGCGACGTCGCCATTTTGACCGAAGAACTCAAAAACTGTGAATACATCACTGACGCGCGCGTCACCGGCATGAAGCTCGGGCAGGGCACGGCGTGGATTTCCGTCACGATGAACGGCGACCTGTTTTATAAGGTGCTTTCCGAAAAAACGGGGCTTGAAATCGACGGCGAGCAGGGGCTTATTTCCCGCATGTGCGAGCTTGCGGAAATCCGCCGCCAATACAATAAGCTGAAATCCGCGCTCGACGAGGTCGAGGCGACCGGCTACGGCATTGTGATGCCGACCATCGACGAGTTGACGCTCGACGAGCCGGAAATTGTCAAGCAGGGCGGCCGTTACGGCGTGAAACTGTCTGCGTCCGCACCGTCGATTCATATGCTCAAAGCCAATATTCAAACCGAGGTCGCGCCCATTGTCGGCAGCGAGAGCCAGTCCGAAGAGCTTGTCAAATACCTGCTCAAAGAGTTTGAGGAGGACCCGAAAAAGATTTGGGATTCCAACATTTTCGGCAAGTCGCTCAATGAACTTGTAAACGAAGGCTTGCGCAATAAACTGTTCCATATGCCCGCCGACGCGCGCATGAAGCTGCAGGAAACGCTCGAACGCGTCATCAACGAGGGCTGCAACGGGTTGATTTGTATTATATTGTAATAGAATAACATTTATAAAAGCTTGTTTTATGCGTTGGAAAGTCATTCGCTTTCCAACGCTTTTTTCGCATATCAAAGGCTATGCATAGCCTAAAAGTAGCACGCATAGCCTATAACGATAATGATTTTTCAGTATTCTAAAAAAAGAAGTATTTAGGAGGTGCAAAGTGGATACTGTAACAGCCATTCGCAACCGAATTTTGGAGTTGTGCGGCGAACGGAACATTACACTCAATAAAATTGCGAATATTGCCGGTCTGCCGCCGTCATCCGTAAAAAATATTTTATACGGCAAAAGCAAAAATCCGAAAATTATCACAATCAAAGCGCTCTGCGACGGGTTCGGTATCACACTCGGCGAGTTTTTCTCGACGCCCGAGTTCGACGAACTCGAACAGGAAATTCGATGAGATTTTTACAAGCAACTCTATAATAGCGCGGTGAAAAATATGTATGTAAAAGATGCAGTTGTTCAACGAATTGAATCCCTTTGCAAGGAACGGGGGATTGCCTACAACGCGCTTGCGGTCAGCGCGGGCGTAACGCCTTCCACGGTTTACAGTCTGCTTTCCGAAACGCGCCGCGACGTTTCTTTGGTCACTTTGAAAAAGCTTTGCGACGGGTTTGGCATCACACTCGGCGAGTTTTTCTCAACACCCGAGTTTGACGCGCTCGAACAGGAAATCCGATGAGCGCGCCGGAAAGCCTTGACCGCCTGCTTTGTGTTCTTTTCCCACGGCGGTGCGCCTATTGCGGCGAGGTAATTTTGCCAAAAGCGCACGTGTGCGACGCGTGCCTTGAAAATCTGCCGCGCATTTTGCCGCCGATTTGCCCCTTTTGCGCTTACCAAAAAGAGGATTGCCGCTGCAAACAGAAAAAGCGGGAATACGACGGGGTTTGCGCGCCGTTTTATTATGAAGACGCCATTGTCAAAGCCGTGCACCGCCTGAAATTTGAAAATAAGGATTTTACCGCTGACACCTTCGCACTCGACATGGCGGCGGTGGTGCGCCGGGAATACGCGGATATAACATTTGACGCGGTCACTTATGTACCGTTTACCAGAAAGCAAATGCGCCGCCGCGCGTTTAATCCCGCCGAAGTGCTCGCCGAAAAGCTGGCTGAAGAATTGGGCTTGCCGAAAAGAACTTTGCTTTTGAAGCTTTATGAAACCCGCACCCAGCACTTTTTAAAAAGCAGCGAGCGCGCGGGCAATGTTTTGGGCGCGTTTGCTGCCGCGGAAAATGCGGATTTAGAAGGGAAAACACTCTTGCTTGTGGACGATATCAAAACCACCGGCGCCACGCTTTCGGAGTGTGCAAAAATGCTCAAACTCGCGGGCGCAAAAGCGGTGTTTTGCTGTACGTTTGCGGCAACGCGTTTGCAAAAAGAGAACACTTGACAAATGGGCGTTTTACTGCTATCCTTTTAAAAAGAAATTGAATCTGAAAACACTGGGAAAAAGAGGAAAATCGTGTCCGCCCTTTCAGAGAACTGCCGGTCGGTGCAAGGCAGAGGAAAGCTCGGTTGGCGTCGCTTTGGAGTGGTTTTGCCGAACTTTTTGTCAGGCAAAAACGGTTAGCCCCCGTTACGGGTTTTAAGCGGTCCGCAATTTGCGGGCAATTTGAGTGGTACCACGGAGTTTTCTTCGCCTCATACTTTCCGGTATGAGGCGTTTTTTATTGTATATTCTAATCCTTAGAAAAGGAGTAACGCTATATATGCCTAAGGAACTTGAAAAACAGTACAATCCGAAAAATGTAGAAGACAGAATCTACAAGTCCTGGCTCGACGCGAAATATTTTCACGCGAAACGCGAGCCGGGCAAAAAGACGTATACAATCGTCATTCCGCCACCCAATATCACAGGTCAGCTGCATATGGGGCACGCGCTTGACAATACGTTACAGGATATTTTGATTCGCTATCACAGAATGTCGGGTTATGATACGCTTTGGGTGCCCGGCACCGACCACGCCTCCATCGCGACAGAAGCGAAAATCGTGGAAGCCATGAAAAAAGAGGGCTTAACGAAAGAGGACATCGGCCGCGAAAAATTCCTGGAGCGCGCCTGGGCGTGGAAAGCGCAGTACGGCGGCAGAATTATCGAACAGCTTAAAAAATTGGGTTCTTCCTGCGACTGGGACCGCGAACGCTTCACGCTCGACGAGGGCTGCAGCAAAGCGGTCAACGAGGTGTTCTGCAACCTTTATGAAAAAGGGCTGATTTACCGCGGCGAACGCATCATCAACTGGTGCCCGCATTGCTTAACTTCCATTTCCGACGCGGAAGTGGAATATGAAGAACAGGCGGGGCACTTCTGGCACTTGCGCTATCCGTTCAAAGACGGAAGCGGCTATCTGGAACTTGCGACCACGCGTCCCGAAACCCTTTTGGGCGATACGGCGGTCGCCGTCAACCCGAACGATGAACGCTACAAAGACGTTGTGGGCAAAACGCTTATTTTGCCGCTTGTTCACCGTGAAATTCCGGTCGTTGCCGACGATTACGTCGAAATGGATTTCGGAACCGGCGTCGTGAAAATTACGCCCGCCCACGACCCCAACGACTTTGAAGTCGGTCTTCGCCACAATTTGGAAGTCATCAACGTGCTGACGCCCGACGCGAAGATTACCGACGATTACCCGAAATATGCCGGCATGGACCGCTACGAAGCGCGAAAAGCGATTGTCGAGGATTTGAAAGCCGAGGGTGCGCTCGTCGAAATCGAAGATTATTCCCACAACGTCGGCACCTGCTACCGCTGCGGCACGACCGTCGAGCCGCGCGTGTCGAAACAGTGGTTCGTCAAAATGAAACCGCTGGCCGGTCCCGCGATTGACGCCGTGAAAAACGGCGACACCCGCTTTATTCCCCAGCGTTTTGAAAAGGTCTATTTCCATTGGCTTGAAAATATCCGCGACTGGTGCATTTCCCGCCAGCTTTGGTGGGGTCACCGCATTCCGGCGTGGTACTGCGCCGACTGCGGCGAAATCACCGTTTCCCGCACTGCGCCCACAGCGTGCGCCCATTGCGGCAGCAAAAATATTGAACAGGACCCCGACACGCTCGACACCTGGTTCTCTTCAGCCCTGTGGCCGTTCTCGACGCTCGGCTGGCCGGAAGAAACCGAAGATTATAAGCATTATTACCCGACCAACACCTTGGTCACGGGCTATGATATTATTCCGTTCTGGGTCATGCGCATGATGTTCTCAGGCCTTGAACAAACCGGGCAAGTCCCGTTTGACACCGTGCTCATTCACGGGCTTGTACGCGACGCGCAGGGCCGCAAAATGTCCAAGTCTTTGGGCAACGGCATTGACCCGTTGGAAATCATCGACAAATACGGCGCGGACGCGCTGCGCTTTACGCTCGCAACGGGCAACAGCCCCGGAAACGATATGCGTTTCTCCGACGAGCGCGTCGAAGCGAGCCGCAACTTCGCCAATAAGATTTGGAATGCCGCCCGGTTCATTTTGATGAACCTGCCGGAAAACGAGCCCGCGCCCTATATCCCGCAAGCGCTCGCGATTGAAGACAAATGGATTTTGAGCCAATATAACACCTTGGTTTCGGGCGTCACCGATTCGCTTGAAAAATTCGAACTCGGCATGGCGGTTCAGAAGCTGTACGACTTCATTTGGGACGTGTTCTGCGACTGGTACATTGAGATTGCCAAAATCCGCTTAAACGGCGACGATGAAGAACAAAAAGCAACGGTGCGTGCGGTGTTGGTTTATGTCATGTCCAATACGCTCAAACTCCTCCACCCGTTTATGCCGTTTATCACCGAAGAAATTTGGCAGACGCTTCCCCACACGGGCGAAAGCATCATGATTTCCGATTGGCCGAAAGCGGACAGTGCACTGAATTTTGCCGCGGAAGAAGCCGAAATGAGCCGGATTATGACCGCGATTAAAGCGGTGCGCAACCGCCGCGCGGAAATGAACGTCGCCCCCTCGAAAAAGGCAAAAATCTTTATCGAGACCGCTTACGCCGACACATTCTTAAAAGGCACGGTGTTCTTTAAGCGTTTGGCTTCGGCGAGCGAAGTTGAAGTCGCCGCACATTTTGACGATATGGACTCCGCTGTTTCGATTATTACCGAAAGCGCGCGGCTGTATATCCCGATGGACGAGTTGGTTGATTTCAAAGCCGAGCTTGCGCGTTTGAATAAGGAGAAAGCCGGCGTCCAAAAAGAACTGGATTTTGTCAACAATAAGCTGAACAACGAAAACTTCGTCAATAAAGCGCCGGCGGCGGTCGTGGAAGGCCAGCGCCAGGCGAAAGCCCAACTCGAAGAAAAAATGGCGCTGATTTTGGAAAGCATCGAAAAAATCGAAAAGCGCTGAACAAACTAAAATAAGCCGCAGCCGTTTCGCTGCGGCTCCTCGAAAAAGCAGGGGGTTGCTTTTTCGCTTTTCCGAAAATTCCGTTTTTAACTTTTTTGATACTATTTTGTTACGCTTTTGTAACCGGGCGGAATTAGAATGGGAGAAGATAAAAGGAGACACTTTTATGAATATACTCGTTACTCTGGATGCAAATTATTTAGAGCCGCTGTGTCACTTGCTGCGCTCGCTTCAGAAAACGCATCCAAACAGAGAATTGCACGTTTACGTTGCCCACGCTTCTCTGACAGCGGAACATTTTCAGAAAATTCAAGATGCGGTCGGCGCGCAAAACAAGGTGTTCAACATTTGCGTGTCGAAGGATATGTTAAAAGATGCGCCGGTGCTTAAACGGATTACAAAATCCACCTATTACCGGCTGTTTGCGGCGGCCTATTTGCCGAAAGACGTTGACCGCGTGCTTTATATTGACCCCGACACATTGGTGCTGCGCGATTTGTCGGCGCTTTACGACCTCGATTTCGGCGATAATCTTTACGCCGGCTGCAGTCACGTCGGCTGGTTTCGCAATTTCCTTAATACCACAAGGCTTAAAATGACGCGGAAAACGCCTTATGTCAACGCCGGAATTTTGATGATTAACCTTTCGGAACTTCGCAAGGAATTTTCCGCTGACGAAATTTTCCGTTATATTGAAAAAAACGCGTCCAAGCTGTTGCTTGCCGACCAGGACGTCTTAAACGCCCTGTATTTTGACCGTATGCGCGTGTTAGACGAGTTTCTCTATAACTGTGACGAAAGCAGCTTCAAACGGCTTTGCGACAAATTCGGGGAAGAGCAGGCGTTGGACTTTGTCCGCACAAAGACCTGTATTATCCATTACAACGGCAAATTCAAACCTTGGCGCACGACGCCTGTTTACAAAGGAGAGCTGAACCGGTTTTATCCGGACGGGCTGGATTCAAAAAACGCTTAACAACAAACGGGAAGAGATATGGTAAAGCGATATTTAGAAAAACTGCGACAAATGAATAAGAAAAATCTCTTTTGGATACTGTTGCCGCTGTTGATTTTAGGGGCGATTGCGCTGACGCTTTATTTGCTGTTCGGTCGCCGGCTTCTTGTGGTGGTGGAACAGCCGGAGGTTTTTAAGGCTTGGCTTGACGGGCTCGGCCCGTGGGGCGAGGTCGCGTTTACCGCGATTCGCGCCGCGCAAACGGTTTTCAAATTTGTACCTGCCGAACCGCTGGAAGTCGCGTCCGGCTATGCGTTCGGCGTTTGGGGCGGACTTTTGTGGTGTATGGTCGGCACGGAGCTCGGCAGCGCGATTATTATTTTGCTGACTAAAAAATTCGGCATGCGCTTTGTGTCGAAGTTCACCGACCCCGAAAAATTAAAATCCTTTTCCTTTTTGCAGGACAACCGAAAACTTCGCCCGCTGTTGTTTGTCATCTATTTTATCCCCGGCGCGCCGAAAGATTTGCTGACTTACTTTTTGGCGTTTACCGACTTAAAAATTTCCGAATACCTGATTATTACGTCCGTAGCGCGTATCCCGTCTATTATTACGTCCACCATGTGCGGGGCGTATTTCGGCAATAAAAATTATCTTGCCGCCGTTTTGGTTTATGCGGTCACGCTGTTAATCAGCCTTCTCGGCGTTTTGGTGTACCGCAAAATCGAAAAGCACGAAAGCAAACCGGAAAACGAAGAAAAATAATTCGATAAAAGACCTGTTCTTCGGAACGGGTCTTTTTTACAATCCGAAAAAACGAACTGTCGGTCGTACTTGACGCATCTTTTAAAAACGGGTAAAATTTCTTTTGGATTTTGAATCAGGGGTGATTTTTATGCCGCAAACGGTGCGCGCTTATACGTTAAGTGACTTAAATCAAATGGCTGAGATTTGGAATGAAGTTGTGCGCGCGGGCAACGCGTTCCCGCAAGAAAACCCGCTGACTTTAAAAGAAGCGGAAGCCTTTTTCGGCGTATGCGCCCCGACCCATCGGCTGGCGGGGCGGACGGTGCCTTTGGACGAACTTGCCGGCGAACGGCTCATTCTGCGCGAACCCGGCTCCGGCACAAGGGCGATTTTGGAAGCCGGATTACATAGCCGCAATTACACGTTAAATCATTTTCACGGCGTTGTGACAATCAGTGATTTTTCCACCATTAAATCCTTAACCGCCGACGGCCTCGGCGTGTCGTTTTTGTATGCGCCGGTTGTTAGAAAGGAGCTTAAAGCCGGCACGCTTGCGCGGTTCGATTTGGAGAACCTCCCCATGCGTGGTGCGTTTTATTTTGTGTGCTTAAAAGATAATCTTTTTGCCGAGAATTGGCTTTCGTGGCTGTCCTGATATTTTAAAAAGAAAGAACGATATAAACAACATATCCCCGGCAGGACCGTAAAGTGAGGTCACGCCGGGGATATTCTTACTTTTCAGTTGTATAAGGGGGAGTTCCCTCAAAAGAACAACTCCATGTCGCGGTGGGGGATTCGTCCGTCCAAATACTCGTCACCGTATTCCTTGAATCCGAATTTGTTGTAAAACGGAACGGCGTAGCTTTGCGCGCTGACATAAGCGCGTTTTGCGCCCATTTCTTTCGAACGCTCCATTAACAGCGTGACGATTTTTGCGCCGAGGTGCTGCCCACGATAGGCTTTCTCGACCGCAATCCGGCCGATTTTTGCCGTGCCGTCGGAAAGCAAGAACAGCCGCCCGGTTGCAACCGGCGTTTCGCCGTCAAATAACACAAGGTGCGGGCAGGTTTTGTCGTGTTCGTCAAATTCCTCTTCTTCGGTGTAGCCTTGCTCTTCAACGAACACGTGCAGCCGCACTTCGGCGGCCGGTGCGTAATCCTCGCCGGCCTCATACCAAACCGCCGTTGTCATTTCTCGTCACCGCCTAAAACAGGTTGCACGGCAAACTCGAATTTCAGCGGAGCTTGGAACGGAATGCGATATTTTTCAAGCGTATCCGGTCCGCAGGAAGCCGTACCCGCACCGCGCACAAATCCGTCAATCGAAACAAAGGTCGTGTTTTGCGGATACACGTCTTCGCGGTGCTTCGCCTTACAAAGCAGATCCTGCGTGTAGTTGTGCACGCTGAAGCTGAATTTGGATGCGCTGAAAAATTGAAGCCCCGTGCCGGTCGTATCCGTTAAACGCAAATATTTTGTGCCGCCGTGGTTGCCGTTGTCCTGCGGCTTAATGTAGTTTTCGTGCATTTCGGGAACCGTGCTCTCATAAATCCCGACGGGCGCCTGCGCGTTCATGTCGGGCAGGTTTTCCGCCGTGCCTCTGCCGTAATAGTACACGTTCGAAAACGCGCGCGGCAGTTCGAGAACCACGCCGAACCGCGGCAAATCTTTCTGCCCGAAAAAGCTGCGTTCAAGTTCTGCTTCCACTTTTATTGTCCCGTCCGGGTAAACCGAATATTCCATTTTGCAGACATACCACGGGAAGAACCCGGGCGCATACGCATAGCGCACGCTGACGGCAATGTGGTCGTTGACCTCTTTTGCCGCAATGCCGGTAAACCGCGGCTGCATTTGCCCGGTTTTCTTGCGCAGCTTCACCATTTTGGCTTCAACCGATTCGTTGTCAATCGGCGCACGGTGAATGTTCGGCAAAAAGCCGTAATTTTCGGAAATCGGCGCTATGTTGAGCATTTCGCGCCCCTTGACTTTATAGCTTTCGAGCGCGCCGGTCTCTTGGCTGAACACCACGGTGCAGTCCGGCGACGTGATGACATAACAGTCGTTTTGCTCTGTAAGCAGCGCTTTTTTGCTTTTGTCAATTTGATATTTCAGCGGCACGTCGTTGATGATAAACTGTTCGTGCGCAATGACTTCGCCGCTGTTGATGTCTTCATAGGTGAAATTCAAAATGTAGTCGCGCTCGCGATTTTTGATTTCCGCCGGAATTTGCACCAGCGCTTCGCCGCGCGGGGGAATGTCGGTGGTCAGAGAACCGCTTTTTATGGGCTTACCGTTTTCGCAAAGCACCCAGTTCACCTGAATATAGTCAGACGGGCGGAAACGGTTGGTGTTGATGAATTTATATGTCGTCGCGTCCATTTTAACCGCGCGGAGCGGGCGATAGACCTCTTTCATTTCCAACGCGCCCGTGTGCGGCGTGCGGTCGGGATAGAAAAGACCGTCCACACAGAAATTGCCGTCGTGCATTTCTTCCTTGTGGTCGCCGCCGTAGGTATATTCGTAACGGTAGCCGTCACCTTTTTCGTGGTGCACCGCGTGGTCGCACCATTCCCAAATGCAGCCGCCCATCAGCTTGTCACTGGAATAAAATACCTGCCAATAATCCTCCAGCCCGCCGGGACCTACGCCCATTGCGTGCGCATATTCGCAAAGGTAAAACGGTTTTCCCTTGTATTTGTCGCCGCGGGTGCCGTCGCGGTATTTGATAATATCGGGAATGCCGGTGTACATTTCCGAAATCACGTCATAAGCCGTACGCGAGGTGCGGATAACGCCCTCGTAATGCACCGGGATTTCCGGGCAGACCTTTTTTAAGTATTCATAGCATTTGTCCTGGTTGTTATAGCCGCCGGACTCGTTGCCGAGCGACCACATTGTAACAGACGGGTGGTTGCGGTCACGCAGATACATCCGGCTGACGCGGTCGACATATCGCGGCGCCCACTTCGGGTCGTGGCTTATCAGATTCGGCTTATAGAGCTTGTGCGGACCGATAGAGCCTGCGCCGTGCGTTTCGATGTCCGCTTCGTCCACAATATAAAGCCCGAGTATATCCGCGAGCGTCAAAAGCATCGGGTCCGGGGGATAGTGCGACGTGCGCACCGTGTTGACGTTGTATTGCTTCATCAGCGTCAAATCTTTTTGGATGTCTTCCGCCGACATGACATATCCCGTGACCGGGTGGCTGTCGTGATGATTGACGCCTTTCATTTTAATCGGAATCCGGTTGAATTTAAAAATTTCGCCTTCAATCGTGACCGCCTTAAAGCCTGAGATGTTGCGAATGACATTTAAAACCTTGTTGCCCTTACGCAAGGTGAGATACAGCGTGTAAACTTTCGGCATTTCGGCGTTCCATTCGGTAACGTCCAGTTTCTCAAAATTGAAAACCGTGCTTTCCTGCGCCGCGGCTTTCGCTTCGGCAAGCACCGTTTCCCCGTCATAAAGCGCGGCTTCCAGCGTGTGCCCCGCGGTGTTACCGAGCACGGCGGCGGTGACGGTCAAATCATAAAGGCCGCTTTTGTGCCGGCGGGTTTTGATTTCAAAATCATGCAGGAAACAGTCGTCTAAGCAGTAAAGCAAAACATCTCTGAAAATGCCGGTTTCGCGGAACATGTCCTGGCACTCTAAATACGTGCCGGTGCTGTACCGGTGCACCACACAGACAAGCTCGTTTTCGCCTTCGGTCAAATACCGCGTAATGTCAAATTCCGCCGTGTTGTGTGAACCTTCGCTGTACCCGACATATTTCCCGTTGACGTAAACGTCCAAACAGGGCGCAACGCCCAGGAAGCTGAGAATATATTTCTTCGCGGGGTTTTGAAGCGTAAAGGTCTTGCGGTAAACGCCAACCGGCATGTCTTCCGGGATTTCCGGCGGCATTAAGTGAAATTCATAGCGCGTGTTGAGATATATCGGCGCACAAAAGCCGGTCCTCTGCCAGGTGGAGGGAACTTGGATTTTTTGAAACTGTACGGCGCTTGTGTCAAAATGGGTCGGCAGGAGCTCTAACTTGTCGTAATACTTAAATTCCCACTCGCCGGAAAGCACGGTAACAAGGTCGCTCCTGTAGCGTTCGGTCAGGCAGTCGGTCTTTTTTAAAGCTGCCTTGCTCGAATAGGGAATGAAATACGCCCGCCCCTGAAGCTTGCCGTCTTGAAAAACATCAAAATTTCGATAATTCTCCCGATTGAAAATGTACTGCATACAATTTCCCCCTTGCATTTCTTCTCATACAACTTTATGTTACCATATTTTGCCTTGGTTGACAATTGCTTTTTCCCATTTTTCCCTTTATAATGGGGAAAGAATCGAAGCGGAGGCGCAGAAAAATGGAGTATGCAAACACAATTTGGAACAAATCGGCTTATAAGGCCCTCGTGGCGGAACTCAAATCACTCGCCGAGCCCGGCTATAAAGCGTTCCAAGAACGCCTTTGCACGACCTCGAAAGCGGAAATCCTCGGGGTGCGAAGTCCTTACGTCAAAAAAATAGCAAAATCTGTCGCAAAAGGCGATGTGTCGGGCTTTCTTTCGGTGTGCGAAAACACCTATTACGAAGAAGTTTTGCTCAAAGCGTTTGTCATTGCTTTTTGGCGTTGCCCGCTTTCGGAAAAATGGGCAACCGTTGAAGCGTTCGTGCCCCAAATCGACAACTGGGCGGTATGCGACGGCTTTTGCGCCGCGCTCAAAATCAGAGAAAACGAACAGGCGTTTTTGCTCGAGCAATGTGAAAAATACAGTCAAAAAGCAGGGGAGTACGACCGCCGTTTTGCGCTCGTGATGCTGATGGATCACCTTTTATCAGAACCTTATTTGGACGCGGCGTTCGAGATAGTCGCAAAAACCGACTGTGCGCCGTATTACGTTTCTATGGCGGCGGCTTGGTGCGTTTCGGTTTTGTTTGTCCGCGACAAAGAAAAAACGCTTGCCTTTTTAAAGACAAGCGCCTTAGATAACCAAACCCACCGGCGGGCGATTCAGAAAATTGTCGAGTCCAACCGCGTGACCGCAGAGGAGAAAGCATTTGTGCGTACTCTGCGCCGCGCGTAAACCCAAAAAAGACAAAGAAAAAACGCCCGCGAAAAAGCGGGCGTTAAATCATTCTGCATTCCAATTAGACTGCGCGGGTAACCTTACCGGAGCGCAGGCAGCGTGTGCAAGCGTACACTCTTTTAGGAGAGCCGTTCACGATCGCCTTAACTCTTTTAACATTGGGTTTCCAGGTTCTGTTGGAGCGTCTGTGTGAGTGCGAAACTTTAATGCCGAATTTTACATCTTTGCCACAGAATTCACATTTGGCCATTACGAGGCACCTCCCTTTCATCAATAACAGACAATATATTAGCAGAAACTTTCAGAGATTGCAAGCATTTTTTTGAAAAATTCGCATTTTCTTTGTACGAGCGGGAAATTTCACAAAAAACTATTGCTTTTTCTAAGGGAGTAGGTTATAATTCAAAAGAACGAACATTTGTGCGATTTGGAGGAGATTCCATGGCGGAAAAAAATAAGGCGCTGGAAACCGCGCTTTTACAAATTGAAAAGAAATACGGCGCGGGCGCGATTATGCGGCTGGGCGAAAGCCGCGCTTTAAATGTGGAGGCAATTTCCACAGGGTCTTTGGCGCTCGATATGGCAACCGGTATCGGCGGCCTGCCGAAAGGCAGAATTGTCGAAATCTACGGTCCGGAATCTTCCGGTAAAACGACGTTGGCGCTGCACGTGGTTGCCGAGGCGCAGAAAGCCGGCGGCGACGCAGCGTTTGTTGACGCGGAACACGCGCTCGACCCCGTTTATGCCGCAAAGCTCGGTGTCGATGTGGACTCCCTTTTGGTTTCCCAGCCGGACAACGGCGAACAGGCGCTCGAAATTGTCGAAGCCCTGGCGCGTTCCGGTGCGTTGGACGTTATCGTCGTGGACTCCGTCGCCGCTTTGGTGCCGCGCGCGGAAATCGACGGCGAAATGGGCGACAGCCACGTCGGTTTGCAGGCAAGACTGATGTCACAGGCGCTGCGTAAACTCACCGGCGTCATTTCCAAATCCAATACCATTATTATATTTATCAACCAGTTGCGTGAAAAAGTCGGTGTCGTCTACGGCAACCCCGAAGTGACAACCGGCGGCCGTGCGCTGAAATTCTATTCGACCATCAGAATGGATGTCCGCCGCGTGGAATCCTTAAAAGGTGCCGGCGGGGAATTTGTCGGTTCGCGCACCAAGGTAAAAATCGTGAAAAACAAAGTCGCTCCGCCCTTCAAAGTTGCGGAATTTGACATTATGTACGGCGAGGGCATCTCTCACGCCGGCGAAGTGCTCGATATGGCGGTGAATTTGGGTATCGTCAAAAAGAGCGGCGCGTGGTTCTCTTACAACGGTGAACGACTCGGCCAGGGGCGTGACAATGTAAAAACTCTGTTCCGCACCAATACCACGCTTTGCGAAGAAATCGCCGAACAGGTCAAAGAACAAATGAAAGCCCAAACGGAAAAGACCGAAGAAAAGCCCGAAAAGAAGCTTGACCCCGCCGACGAGCCGATTGCCTATAAACCCGTGGCAACCACCAAAGCGGCGGCGCGCGCAAAAATCGACGTTGCGGTCGATGACGACGAATGAAACTGTCTGTAAAGCCCGGAAAGCTCGATAAAATCCATATTTTTCTCGACGAAGAATACGCCATGACGGTGGACAATACGTTTTGGTTTTCTTCCGAGTGGTACAACAAAACAGAAATTGACAGCGAGGAGCTGGCTGCCCTGCAAACGGCGGTCAGCTCCCGCCGTGCGTTTAACGCGGCTGTGGATTTGCTTTCCCGCCGTGCGCACGGCAGCGAAGAACTTTATAAAAAACTGCGTCAAAAATTCGGCGATGAGCCGGCGCGGGCGGCGGTGGAAAAAGCCAAGGCTTTGTATTTATTAGATGACGAAGCTTTCGCCGAACAGCTTGCCGAAGAACTTTATGAGCGAAAACACTTTGCGCCCCGCCGGATTTTTTCGGAACTGCTGCGCCGCGGCGTAAATCGTGAAATTGCCCAAAATGCGGTCGAAAGCCTTGACAAAGACGATAAAAATCGTATTATAGTACTGTTGCAGGGGAAGTACAGCGCTTCCCTGCAAGACGAAAAAGGAAAACGGCGCGCCGTCAACGCCTTATTGCGAATGGGTTATAGTTACGGCGACATCAAAGCGGCGCTCGCCGAAGTGAATTCAGAAACAGAGGAGTTTTTCGATGCCTGAAAAAATCGGAATGATCTCGCTCGGCTGCCCGAAAAACCAAGTCGACGCGGAAATCTTGCTTGCAAAGCTCGCTGAGGGCGGCTTTGAGATTACCAACGACGTCGACGGTGCCGATGCGGTGATTGTCAACACCTGCGCTTTTATTGAAGATGCAAAAAAGGAAGCCATTGAGAATATATTAGATATGGCGGAACTCAAAAAAGAGGGCGTTATCGGCAAAATTATTGTCACCGGCTGCCTTGCCGAACGCTATAAAGAGGAAATTTTAAGCGAAATTCCCGAAATCGACGCCGTCGTCGGTATTGGTTCCAATGCCGACATCTGCGATGTCTGCCGCCGTGTGCTTTCCGGCGAAACCGTTGAGACGTTCGGGGAAAAGACCTGTTTGCCGCTTTCCGGCGAACGGCTTTTGACCACGCCGCCGTGGTTTGCCTATCTGAAAATCGCCGAGGGCTGTTCCAACCACTGTACATACTGCGCGATTCCGTCCATTCGCGGCGAATTCCGCAGCCGCCCGGCGGAGGAAATTTTGGAAGAGGCGAAAACTCTTGCCGAAAACGGCGTTAAAGAGTTGGTTGTCGTCGCGCAGGATACCACCCGCTACGGCGAGGATTTATACGGCAAATCCGCTCTGCCTGCGCTGTTGAAAGCCTTGTCTCAAATTGAGAAACTGCAGTGGATTCGCGTCCTTTACTGCTATCCCGAGCGCATTTCCGATGAGCTGATTGACGTTATGGCGTCGAGCGACAAGATTTTAAATTATTTGGATATTCCGATTCAGCACGCCGATGCCGCCGTGTTAAAGGCGATGAACCGCAAGGGCGACAAAGAATGCCTTTTGGCGCTTTTAAAGAAAATCCGCGAAAAAATGCCCGACGTTGTGCTGCGCACAACGCTCATTACCGGCTTCCCGGGCGAAACCGAAGAAGCCTTTGAAACGCTTTGCGAATTTGTGAAAGAAGCGCGGTTTGACCGGCTCGGCTGTTTTGCCTATTCGACCGAAGAGGGCACGCCCGCGGCGCTGCTGCCCGACCAAATTGACGAGGACGTCCGAAAAGAGCGCGGCGAAGTCGTTATGGAACAGCAATATCGGATTTTTGAAGAAAAAAGCCAAGAACTTGTCGGCAAAATCCTGCCCACCGTTGTGGAAGGCTATGACGCTTACACCGACAGTTATTACGGCCGGACTTGGCGCGACGCGCCCGAAATTGACGGGCAGGTGCATTTCACCTGCGGCTATGAACTGCAAGACGGGGATTTCGTCGAAGTCGAAATCTTCGAGGTGCAGGACTATGATTTGATCGGAGAAGTTGTATGAAACTGAACACACCCAATAAGCTGACCATAGCGCGTATGATTATTACGCCGGTCTTTTTGGCGGTCCTTTTGTGGGAATCTTTACCGCACCGCTTTTTGGTTGCCACAATTATTTATTCGTTTGCAGCGATTACCGACGCGATTGACGGCAAACTCGCAAGAAAAAACAACCAGATTACCAATTTCGGGAAACTTTTAGACCCGATTGCCGACAAGGTTTTGACCACTTCGGCGCTGCTCGCGTTTATGGTGATGGACCTTTGCAACATTTGGATTGTGATGATTGTCCTGACGCGTGAATTTGCGGTTGCCTCTATCCGTATGATTGCCGCCGCAAACGGCGTGGTCATTCCGGCGAATTTCTGGGGCAAACTCAAAACCGTCAGCCAAATGACCTTTACAATTGTGATTATGCTGCTCGGCGAAGTGCAAGGTCTCCTGCAAACCTATGCTGCGGATTTTGCTGCAACGCTTCCCGACAACCTGTTGTCGCTGATTTCCAACGGCCTTTTGTGGATTACGGCGATTTTGACCGTGATTTCCGGCGCGATTTATATTAAAGATAGTAAAAATGTCATTGACTACACAAAATAACAGGTGCAAAAACCAGAAACCTGTGCTATACTGTTAATGAACTGCTGTGACGGAGAGAAGTAACACGATGTTGTTCTTTCTAGAGAGAGGCCGCCGCCGGCTGTAAGCGGCCTTAAAGAAGCCCGTGTGAAATGCACTCTTAAGCTGGCGGGGGGAACGAAGTATCCCCGTCCGTTTCGCCGCGTTAAGGCAAAAGAGCGATAAATGCGAAGTGGAACCGCGGAATAACCGCCTTCGCTGTCCTTTTTCGGGGCAGCGGGGGCGTTTCTTTTATTTTGGAGGAAAACCTATGTTTGACAGATTAAAGGAGGATATCCAGGCCGTCAAAGATCGTGACCCGGCGGCTACCTCCACGTTACAGATTTTGCTTTTATATCCGGGGCTTAAAGCCATTCGGATGCACCGCCGAGCTAACTGGCTTTGGCGGCACAACCATAAATTTTGGGCGCGGTACGTTTCCCAGCGCGCCGTGCGCAAAACCGGCATTGAAATTCACCCCGCCGCAAAAATCGGCCGCCGGTTTTTCATTGACCACGGCACCGGCGTCGTGATTGGCGAAACCGCCGAAATCGGCGACGACGTAACGCTTTATCAAGGCGTTACCTTAGGCGGCACGGGCAAAGACACCGGCAAACGCCACCCGACAATCGGCAACGGCGTTTTAATCGGCGCGGGCGCGAAAGTGCTCGGTCCTTTCAAAGTGGGCGATAACAGCAACATTGCCGCCGGCGCGGTCGTGCTCGAAGAAATCCCGCCGGATTCCACCGCGGTCGGCGTGCCGGCGCGCGTCGTCAAACGCCGCGGCAAGCGCGTGGACCTCGACCAGGTGCACATTCCCGACCCCGTGTCGCAGGAACTTTGCAAAATGTCCGTGCATATCGAGCGTCTGGAAAAAGAGCTTGCGAAACTGAAAGCAGAAGAAAAATAACAATCCCGTTGATAAAGGAGAATGTATATGCGCATTTACAACACTTTAACGCGTAAAAAAGAAGAATTGAAAACCATTACGTCGGGCGAAGTGAAAATTTACGCCTGCGGCCCGACGGTTTATAACTATATCCATATCGGAAATGCGCGTCCCCTGTGCGTTTTCGATACCTTGCGCCGCTATCTCGAATTCCGCGGCTACAAGGTGAAATTCGTTCAGAATTTCACTGACATTGACGACAAAATCATCAAAAAAGCGATTGAAGAGGGGACGGACTACAAAACCGTTTCCGAAAAATACATTGAAGAATTTTGGAAAGATGCGAAAGGACTCAACTTCCGCGAAGCGACCGTCCACCCGAAAGCGACGGAAAATATCGACGAAATTATTGAGATTATCAAAACTTTGGTCGAGAAAGGCTACGCGTACCCGGTGGAAAACGGCGACGTGTATTTCAGCCCCAAAAATTTCTCGGAATATGGCAAGCTTTCCCACCAGCCCTTAGAGGATTTGGAAGCCGGCGCACGGATTAACATCGGTGAACTGAAAAAAGACCCGATGGACTTTGCCCTTTGGAAAGGCGCAAAACCCGGCGAGCCTTACTGGCCGTCCCCTTGGGGCAACGGCAGACCCGGCTGGCACATTGAGTGCTCGGCAATGGTGCGCCGCTATCTCGGTGATACGATTGACATTCACTGCGGCGGGCAGGATTTGATTTTCCCGCACCATGAAAACGAAATCGCGCAAAGTGAGTGTTGCAACGGCGTGCCGTTTGCCAATTATTGGATGCACAACGGCTATATCAACGTTGACAACGTCAAAATGTCCAAATCGCTCGGCAATTTCTTCACCGTGCGCGACGTGGCGGAAAAATACGGCTATGAGCCGATTCGCTATTTGATGATTTCTTCCCATTACAGAAGCCCCATCAATTACAGCGTCGATATTATCGACCAGTGCAAAGCGTCGCTGACGCGCCTGCACACCTGCCGCGACAGCCTTGACTTTGCGCTGAATAATGCGGGGGACGGGGAGCCCGAAAACGCCGCGGAAATTCGCGCGCAAATGGAATCGCGCAAACAGCAGTTTATTGAAGCGATGGACGACGACCTCAACACGGCCGACGGCCTTGCCGCCGTGTTTGAACTGGTACGCGACATTAACGTCTCTGTTCTGCAGTCCGGCTCCAAAGCACTGATTACAGACGCGATTAAATTGTTCGACGAACTCACGGACGTGCTCGGGATTGTGTATCCGCACGAACAGGCGGACGATTTGGACGCCGAAGTGGAAAAAATGATTGAAGCGCGTCAGGCGGCGAGAAAAGCGAAAAACTGGGCGGAAGCGGACCGTATCCGCGACGAACTGAAAGATAAAGGCATTGTCTTAGAAGACACCCCCCAAGGCGTGAAGTGGCACCGCGCGTAAGCGCTGCGCAAACAAGGGAGAGAGGGTACTTTTATGAACGAATTAGACAGAAGCGCGATTAAACGAGATGCCCGTGCCTTTATCGGGCAAGACAACCGCTGGTGGTTCATGTTCGTTGCCTATTTGCCGATTTTGGCAATCGGGATTGTTTCTTCCATTGGTTTGTCTATTTATGAATTTTTTTCTCTGAACTACTTTGCAGCGCAAATCAGCGACGCCGGAAGCACTCTGATTGATTTTATCCTGATTCCGTTTACAGTGGCGTTTTACGGCTTTTTCCTCAACCATCTGCGCGGATTTTCACCCGATTGGAAAAGCGTTTACAAAGAAGGCTTCGACCGCTATTGGGATTATCTTGTAGTTGGCTTGGTGACCAGTCTTATTATCGGGGTTTGGTTTTTGCTTCTCATCATTCCCGGTATTATAGCCGCGCTTTCTTATTCACAAGTGTATTATGTTTTGCACGATAATCCGCAAGTCGGCTGCAAGCGCGCGCGGGAAATCAGTTCTGCGCTCACCGACGGCTGCAAGTGGGATTTGTTCGTGCTGGAATTGAGTTTTATCGGCTGGTGGCTGTTGGTTGGTTTAACTGCCGGCATTGCGTTTATCTATGTCTGGCCGTACTATCAGACCACCAAGGCGATGTATTACGAAAACTTAAAACAAATTACGTTAGCGGCCGGCACGATTCAGCCGGAGGACGTCGGGCTTATTCCTTTTGACCCTTACGCCGAGCAGAATCCCACCGCCGAGCAGAATCCCTGCGAACAGCAAAACCCTTATGCGCAGCAAAACCCCTATGGACAGCAGAATCCTTACGGACAACAATATCCTTACGGGCAGCAAAGCCCTGATACACCGCAATACCCCTATGGGTATGCGCCGCAGTCCCCTTACACACAGCCGCCCGCAGACGGGCAGCCGCAGGCGCCGTTTACGCCGCCGCAGCCGGAAGACACGTTCCGACCGGGCGAGGGGAGCGAGCCGCAAAATCCCGATAACGATGAAAATACTTTTAACCCGGAGGCATAAATTATGAAATATGTAGTTGTTTTGTGCGACGGTATGGCGGATTATCCCGTGCCGGCGCTCGGCGGCAAAACGCCGATGATGTGCGCGGACAAGCCCCATATAGACGCGCTCGCGAAAAAAGCGGAAGTCGGTCTTGTGCGCACCGTGGCGCCCGGTATGAAGCCCGGCAGCGACGTCGCCAATATGAGCGTTTTGGGCTTTGACCCGACAAAATATTATACCGGCCGTTCGCCGCTCGAAGCGGCGAGCATCGGTGTGGATTTAAAAGACACCGACGTCACCCTGCGCACCAATTTGGTTACGCTTTCCGACGAAGAAAATTACGAAGACAAAACCATGGTCGACTATTGCGCGGACGACATTTCCACCGAAGAAGCCGCCGAAATCATGCGCGATGTGCAAGCGCATTTCGGCAACAGTGAATTTTCGTTTTATCCCGGCGTGAGCTATCGCCATTGCTTGGTTTGGGCAAACGGCACAACCGACCTCGGCGATATGACCCCGCCGCACGACATTTCCGGCCGCGTGATCGGCGAATATCTGTCAAAATCCGAAAAAGCCAAGAAGCTTGTGCAAATGATGAAAGACAGTTACGCGTTTTTGAAAGACCACCCGGTCAATAAAAAGCGCGTTTCTGAGGGAAAGCGTCCCGCCAATTCCATTTGGCTTTGGGGCGAGGGCAAAAAGCCGATGCTGCCGTCGTTTTACGACACGTTCGGCTTAAAAGGCGCAATTGTTTCCGCGGTCGATTTGTTAAAAGGCATCGGCAAATGCGCCAAAATGGAAACCCCGCAGGTCGAAGGCGCGACCGGCTATATCGACACCAATTTTGAGGGCAAGGCCGAAGCGGCTGTGAATGCGCTTAAAAACGGCTGCGATTTTGCCTATATTCATTTGGAAGCGCCCGACGAATGCGGCCACAGAAACGAGCCGGAAAACAAGGTGAAGGCAATCGAAATGATTGACAGCCGCGTTTTGCCGATTGTTTTGCAGGGTTTAGAGGAAATCGGGGAAGACTATAAGGTCATGATTTTGCCGGACCACCCGACGCCGATTGTGACCCAGACGCACGCGTCCGACCCGGTGCCGTATCTGATTTATCATAAAAACGCCGAACAGCAAGGCGTTGACACGATTAACGAAGAGACGGCAAAGGCGACCGGCGTGTTTATTGACCACGGTCCGGACATTATGAAACATTTTTTGGAGGTTTAACATGAAAGACTACGCAATCGAAACCAAATGCGTGCAGTGCGGTTACAGCCCGAAAAACGGCGAGCCGCGCGTACTGCCGATTTACCAGACCACGACTTACAAATACGACACAAGCGAAGCCATGGCGAAGCTGTTCGACCTCGAACCCGGCTATATGTATACCCGCCTTGCAAACCCCACCAACGATGCGGTTGCGGCGAAAATCACCGCGCTTGAAGGCGGCTTTGCAGGCGTTTTGACTTCTTCGGGTCAGGCGGCGAACTTCTTTTCGCTTATAAACATCCTCGGCGCGGGCGACCACTTCGTAAGCTCCGCGACCATTTACGGCGGCACTTTCAACCTGTTCAATGTCACCATGCGCAAAATCGGCATCGACGTTACGTTCGTCGACCCCAACGCTGACGAAGAGACCATCAGCGCAGCGTTCCGTCCGAACACCAAAGCGGTTTTCGGCGAAACGATTGCCAACCCGTCGCTTGACGTGCTCGATATTGAAAAATTTGCACGCATTGCGCACGCCCACGGCGTTCCGCTGATTATCGACAACACGTTCCCGACGCCGATTAACTGCCGTCCGTTTGAGTTCGGTGCCGATATCGTCACCCACTCCACCACCAAATATATGGAAGGTCACGCATCCACCGTCGGCGGCGCTGTGATTGACAGCGGCAACTTTGACTGGGAACAGAATGACAAATTCCCGGGCCTTACCACGCCGGACGAAAGCTATCACGGCGCGGTGTATACCCGTGATTTCGGAAAAGCGGCTTATATCACCAAGATTGTCGCCCAGCTTCTGCGCGACTACGGCTCCACGCCCTCGCCGCAAAACAGCTTCTATCTGAATCTGGGCCTTGAAACCCTCGCGCTTCGCGTGGAACGCCATTGCAAAAATGCCCAGGCGGTCGCGGAATATCTCGAAAAGAACGACAAAATCTCCTGGGTCAATTATCCGGGACTTCCCGGTAACCGCTATCATGCTTTGGCGCAGAAATATATGCCCAACGGCACTTGCGGCGTCATTTCTTTCGGCGTCAAAGGCGGCAGAGCCGCGGCGGAGAAATTCATGAATTCGTTGAAACTCGCCGCGATTGTCACCCACGTTGCCGACGCGCGCACCTGCGTTCTGCACCCCGCGTCGTCTACCCACCGTCAGTTGAGTGACAAAGAACTTGAGGAATGCGGCGTAACGCCCGACCTTATCCGTTTCTCGGTCGGTATCGAAAATGTCAACGACATTATCGCCGATATTGAGCAGGCGCTCGCAACCATTTAATTTACCTCTTAAAAGCCCGGCAATTCCGCCGGGCTTTTTTTGTTTTTCTTTACGTTGACTTTTCTTTTTTTCTCGTGTACTATACGAAGTAGAAACCTTAATTTTTTGCGGGACGGGAGATGGTCGTTTTGGCAGAACCTCTGCGCTTTTTCTTGGTGACCGACACCCATATTTTCGGGCAGACGCTCGGCACTTCCGGGGCGGCGTTTCAAAAACTCGACGCCTACGGCAGCACCTGCTATAAAGCTTCCGGCGCGCTGTTTGACGCCGCCGCGAAACGAATGCTTGAAAGCCCTGAAATCGACACCGTTCTTGTGTGCGGCGATATTTCAAGCAACGGTGAATATTTAAGCAATGCGGAAGCGGCAAAGCATTTGGAAGCTTTGCAAAACGCAGGCAAACACGTTGTCGCGATTACCGCCACCCACGATTACACAAGCGATGACCGCTTTCCCGACCGCGTGATTTCGTCGTTTTCTTATGCCGGCGAAACCGCCGTACCCGCGCGCGGCACCAAGCGCACCGAATTAGACGGCTTTTATCAAAAATTCGGCAAACAGCAGGCCCTCAGCGTCCACGAAGCGAGCGGCTCTTACTGCATCCAGCTCAAAGACGGCTACCGGCTTTTGTGCCTCAATGACGACGGCAACGGCGTCAACTGCGGCTATGACGAAACCTGTATGAATTGGATTTTTGAAAATATCGAAGCGGCGCGCGCGGCGGGGGAATTCATTTTCGCGATGACCCACCACCCGGTCGTGCCGCCGTCACCGCTTTACCCCATGGTCAGCAAACGGGACATGCTCCTTGACTACGAAACCGTAGCCGATACCTTTGCCGCGTGGGGCCTTACGCTGATTTTTACAGGGCACTCGCATATTCAGTGCATCAGAAGCCGTAAAACACCTTCAGGCCGCACATTTTACGATGTGGGCACGGCGGCGCTCGTGAGTTACCCCGTCCCAATTCGAAAAGTCGAAATTCAAAACGGTGAAGTGCATATCGAGACCCTGCACCCCGAAACTTTTAAAATGGACGGCGAAACTTATAATACTTTAGAATACACCAAAAAGCGCTTTGATTCGACAATTTACAGCGCAATTGACGGCGCGCGGCATGACCTTGACCGCCTTGCCGCGATATTAAACGGTTTGAGCATCGGGCGCGCGGGGATAGACGCGCACAAACAGCTTGTCCGCTTTGCGGGGCTTGTTGCGGATAAAATTACCGTGGGCGCAGTTAACCGCCTGCTTTTCTTACACAGCGGTGTGCGGGTCATTCGCAAAACCAAAGTGAAAGATTTGTTTGCCGACTGTTTCCGCGGTTTTTACGCCGGGGAACGCTTTGTCCGTGAAAACAGCGCGGAATATCGCTTTTTGCGTGCGCTGGCTTTACGAGCTTTGGGTCTTGCTAAAATGGCGGGCGTAAAAAAAGCGGGGGACACGGATTTTAAAGAAACAGTTTTCACGATTTTAGACAGCATAATTTTAAAGCCGGAATATGACCCCAACAACACGGTTTTGAATCTTAAGGAATGAAAACCAACCTTATAAAAAACACCGCTGTGAAAACCCACTGCGGCGTTTTTTGTGTTTAATTCAAAGTTTAATAATTTAAATGCTTTAAAAGTTACGAATACACGGCGGGGGTTATAACTTCGCCGTCAGTATCGAGCAAATAAACAGCGTAAGTATTATGAATTTGCCCCGGGTAAGACTCGGCTACTTCTCCGCTGTAAAGTATTTTTACCCTGTCGCCTGTCGAGAGCGCCGTTTCAGAATTTTGCGACATACCGTATAAGGATACATAAATTTCACTGTTAGGTTTTGTTTCACCTGTTTCCGTTAATTGTTGTATTAAAATGCCGCCGTCATGTGTTTCTAAAACTTCTGCGTTAAAATTTGGATTACCTGCGATTTTTAACTCGTCTGAATTTATAATTATGCCGACTGCCGCAATGCATAACACAACCAATATGAAAAATACGGAAATTACTATTTTCTTTCGTTTCATAATTTATGCTCTTTCTATGGTTACAGCCGAAAACCAACAGTTGTTTATAGATTATCACGCCGCAAAATCAGCTTACGTTTTCTTTGCTTGTTTCCGCTCTTCTCGCTTTGATTTCCTCGGAAATGCGGCTGACAAGGTCGGGTTTTAATTTAAACCATTTGAGATATATCAGCAGCGCCGCAATCAAAATGACCGGCGGAAGCACGAACATAATAATTTCAATGCACCGAACCGCCTCTGGCGTTGCGGTTGTGGCGTTTTCACCGCCGAAGTGCACAATCGAAAAGCCGACCATCGTCGTCATAGAGCTTAACGCCGCCGCAATTTTGCTTAAAAAGGTCAGCGTCGAGAAAATAATGCCCTCGTTGCGCTGGCCGGTTTTCCATTCGCCGTAGTCCACCGCGTCCGCGAGCATGACGTTTTGCATAACGCCCATCGAGCCGAACCCGATGCTCATCACGCACGCCGCGGCGGCGAAGAACGGGAAACTGCTGTCTAAAGTCAGGTTGACTAAAATCATCAGCAAATACCCGAAACACGGCAACAGAAATGACCCGATATAAACGCGATTGCGCCCGAACCATTTGGAAAAGAACGGGAACCCGAACAGCCCGATTGCCTGCGCCGCGCCGAGTAAAATCGTGAACATGCTGTACATGTTTTGATTGCCGACCACAAAATTAAAATAAAAAGGCGAAACGGCATTGGTCAAGTTGTTCGCAAGGTTGAACAAAATCATAATGCCGACAATGACAAGCGTCTGGTCGTTGGAAAATAAAATGCGCGCCGCCGCACCTAACGAAAATTTGTCTTTTCCCTGCGGGGGCATAGAAACATTTTCTTTGGTTGTCATCACGCAGAGGGCGGCAGTCACGATATAAACCGCCGAAGAAATCATCGCGTATTTTAAATAGCCGCCGTTAATCACCGGGCCGCCGAGTTTGTCGACAATCTGCATGGTGAATGCACCGATAATGCCCGCGGCGCCGCCGATGATGCGCGGCAGCATCGACACTTGGTCGCGCTCCTTGCTGTCGAGCGTCAAAGCCGGAATCATCGACCAGTAGCTGACGTCTATCATCGTGTAGGTGGCGTCCCATAAGAGATACATCACTGTTGCGAAAACATAGAGCGCCGCGCCTTTCAATCCCGGCTGCCAAAACAGCCCTACGGTAACAACTGCGTTTAAAAGCGCGCCGGAAAGCACCCACGGGCGAAATTTGCCGAGCCGCGATTTGGTGTTGTCAATAATGGTACCCATCAACAGGTCGTTGACGCCATCCCAAATTCGAGCTAAGAAAAACATGACCGCAAGAAATTCCGTGCTCAACCCTAAAACCGACACGAAATACATCGAAATGAAGCCGTTGGCAAGACCATAGCTCATGCTTTTGCCGAATGTGCCGAAGCCGTACCCGAATTTGGTTCCCCAGGAAAGCTTTTTGCCCATAGTGTGCCTCCTTTGAATATGAAATTGTGCTGATTCGATTGTAGCGTATCGATTTCGGAATGTCAAGAAAAAGCAAAGGGGCGGCGGGCTTCCGCCTCGCGACAAAAACCGCTTGACCGTGGCTTTGAATTCCGCTATCATATAAAAGTATATTGGGGATGCCGTTATATTAGAAAAAGGAGACGCAAAACGCATGAAAACCGCTTTCAACAACTTAAAAAGCAATGTGATTTTTCTGCTGCTTTGCGGCCTTACGATGCTGCTTTTGGCGCGCGGCACGCTGTACGCTTTGCCGGAGGTGCTGTGGGCGCTCCCGACGCTGTTTCTCTTAATTATAGCGGCAAAATCAGAAAACCTGTTGTCGTTCCGCCATACTGACGGCTATTTTCCGCCGCTTTGTGCCGGAATTTGCGCGGTTCTTTCCGGGGCGGATTTATTTTCGGCGTTGGAATCGAATGAAACGCTCAGTATTTTTTCGGCTTCCTGGTCTTTGCCGTATTGGCTGTTGCGCGTCGTCCCTGCGTTTTTGCTTGTAGGCTTGTCCTTTTTCGTTTATCGCGCGATTTTCGTCTGGGTGTCAAAAACACAATCCAAGGCTTTACCGACCGCCGATTCTATCGATGCCAGCGAAGCGGTCTGCCGCCGGACGGATTTTCTGATTTTCCTTTATTGCCTTTTGACGGCGTTTGTCGTGCTGACAATTTGCACGAAATCCTCGTTTTTGTATCCGTTTAACGACTGGGTAGACGCCAACTGCTTTTTCACCGTCGGCAAATCTATGGCCGAGGGCAAGGTGCTTTACCGCGATATTTATGAGCAAAAGGGCATTCTTTTATATGTCCTGCATGCGCTTGCTTACCGTATTTCTGCTGATACCTTTTTCGGCGTGTATCTTTTGGAGGTTTTGGCGGGCGCGCTGTTCCTGTTTTTCGCTTATAAAACCGTGCGGCTTTACGCGCGGCGCGGCATTTTGTTTTGGCTGCCGTGGCTTGGCGCGCTGATATACGCTTCCGCAAGTTTTTGCCACGGCGACAGCGCTGAGGAATTGTGTATGCCGATTTTAACGGCGTGCATTTACCTTTCCGAGCGGTCTTTCCGGCGCGGAAAGCCGCTGTCGTTTTGGCACTGGTTTGTCGCGGGCTTGCTCGGCGGTTGTGTTTTGTGGATAAAATTCAACCTGCTCGGCTTCTTTTTGGGCTGGGCGCTGGTGCCGCTTTATCGCACTTTGCGCGACAAAGGGGTTTTGTCGGTGCTTCGCGCTGCTGCCGGGGTGCTGCTCGGTGTGCTTGTGCCGACTGTGCCGGTGCTTGTCTATTTTATCAAAAACGACGCACTTTCCGACCTTTGGACCGCGTATTTTTACAACAATATATTCCTGTATTCCGCGGCGCAGGACGAGGGGCAGGGGGTGCTCTCCCTTTTGCAACTTCTTTATGGGCGTGTGCGGGTATTTATCAGTTGGGCTTATCCGTTTGCGGTTCCGGCGTTTATCGGTATGGTCTGGTATTCGCTTGTGTCGCCGGCAAAGTATCGTCTTGCGCCTGCCTTTGCGGCGTTACTTTTGGTCCCGCTGATTTTCTCCGGCTCGCTGAATCTGATGTATTATTGGCTTGTATTTGCACCTTTTGCCGTTTACGGGCTGATACCCTTGTGCGTCTTGACCGACCGCTTTTTACAAAAAGATTTTCGCCGCGTCACCGCTGCGCTGACGGTGGTTTCTCTCCTGTGCGCCGGGTTGTTTTCGTGGGTATTCAGCTCCAACACCTATTTGATGCAATACGAAAAAGAGGATATGCCGCAATATCAGTTTAAAGAAATTATTTTAAGTGTAGATGACCCGTCTCTTTTGAATTACGGCTTTTTAGACGGCGGGTTTTACACCGTGTGCGACCTTGTGCCCGAATGTAAATATTTCTGCACGCTGAACATTCCGCTTGAAGATATGTACGAAGCTATGGATATGCAAATTGCTTTAGGCTTACCGGATTTTGTCGTCACGCGAAGCACGCCGCTCATTTCCGAAAACTATATTTGCGTCGCGTCAGCCAATATGTATTTTGAAGGCATAGACTTTGACTATTATCTGTATGCTTCCGTGCGCGTCCTGCCGCAGCTTATCGACGCCGGCGTGTTGGCGTAAAAAATATTTTGTAAAGAAAAGCAGCCCTGATATTTCATCAGGGCTGCTTTTGATATGTGACGCAGAATTATTTGACAACGAAAATAGCTTTGTTGCCGGTCCAGAAATCGGTTTCATATTCCACTTCAATACTCTCTGCGCCTTTCGGCACTTCGAAGTAAACACTGCCGCTTGCTTTACGACCGGGGGAAACGGTAGCAGCCAAATCGTCATCCATAGAATAATACGCTTCTGCGGCTACATCATCTGCATAGCAGGAAAAATCAAAATAGGAAATATAGCGGTCTATGTCGCTGATGTTTTCTACATCAAAGGTCAGTTTAACAACTTTGTTTCCATCTTTCGGAGCGGTAAATTCGTTGTAACCTTTGTATTCCGAACAGGAAACATATGTAATTTTTAGGTCGGCTGTAGTCAGGGTGTCGCCGACATGCGCGGTGAGTGTTTCTGCCGGCGATTCAGTCGCGGCGGCCTGTGTTTCGCCTGACCCGGACGAAACGCTGGCGGTTGAATCTTCACCGCTGCCGAGCGCAAATGCTGTAAACAGCACTACGCAAAGCATAGCAAGGAAAACGGAAAGTGCTTTTTTCATTATAAATTACCCCTTTTTATTATATTTGCGGCGCAAACAGCGGCTGTGGCTTCAGCGATAATGTCGAAAACATCCCCGGTCCCTGTAATTACGCCGTAAAATTGCAAGATTTCAAGCAAAGCACCGAGCGCGACAGTCAGGGCCACCGCAAAAATGTGCTTGTGCCGAAACGGGTTGAGTACGGCAGCCAGCAAAAAGCAAAGCGCCAATCCCCAGAAAAAATCTCCGCCCCAGTTGCGAATCAACACACCGAAAACTCCGCCGAGCGGCAGATAGGGGAGGGAAAGACTAAAGCAGTCTTTTAAGAGCGTATGAATATGCGTGCCTTGCCGACAGAAAATATAGATTATCAGACCAAATAGTAAAGCGATGAAACTGCAAAACAGACTGATCGCCGTTTTCTTGCTCTGTTTCAAGGCATATAAGGATTGGGTTTAAACAATATAATGAAGAAATCAACAAGCACGCCGATGCCGAACAGCCCGCAAGTGAACAAATATAAAATTCCCAGGCCAACTTTGCCTTCATAGAATTTGTGTGCGCCCAAAAAACCTAAAAAGAAGCAAAGCGCAAGTGCGACCCACTTGTTTTTCATTTTTTGCGCCAGTGCTTGGTTGATATTCTGGTTGGTGTTTGTATTTATGTTGTCGTTATGAATAACGACTTGCGGTGCAGATGTCTGCTGTGCGAGTGTTTCAACCTGTCTGCCGCAATGTGTGCAAAGCACGGCGTCAATCGGAATCACCTGCCCGCAGTGCTTACAAAACTTCGTTGCCGGTGCAGTCACCGGCGTAACAGGTGCCCCAGGGTTTTGATTTTCCATTTAATTCTCCTCCAATAGCGTTGATACGACAAAATCGTTCAATTCATCTTACTGCATTTTGCAGTAAAAGTCAATACCGCAAAATGTTGTAAACTATAATGCACTATGGTGATTAGATTATGTATCATAGGATTCGTGACCTGCGGGAAGACCATGACCTAACGCAGAAACAGATGGCGGAGATTTTACACTGCTCGCAACAGGTTTACAGCAATTATGAATTGGGGCAGAGGGATATCCCAACAGCCATTTTGATAGCTTTAGCAAAATACTATAAAACAACAACCGATTATATATTAGGTTTGACCGACACCCCTTAACCGGGGCGAGTTGCGACTATATAAAATCTGTCTGCCTTTTTGAAACCGAAAAGGCAGATATTTCTTTTTTTACAAAAACCACGCGCAAAAAACGAGCATTTTATACACCTCGCCGTAAACACCCGGCGGCGTTTTAAAAACTCAAAAAAACTCGGATTTTTTTTGAAAATAAGTGTTGACTTTTGTCGCGCGTTTTGATATTATATCGGAGCGCTAAGGCGAGAGGGACAAACCCCAAACGCCGCGAACGCACCCTGGACCTTGAAAATTAAACAACGACAAATGAAAGGAACCCGAGATTCTGAGGGTGCCAAAGAGGCACTCAAAGAGTTTTAGCGTACGAAAGTACGAACAGTAAACCGGAGCACTCGCAAGAGTGAAACGGAAAGTAAAGAGCGAAAAGCTTTTTAAAAGATTGGTACGAAGGAAACTTCGTGTTAATACAATTTTTTAGAGAGTTTGATCCTGGCTCAGGATGAACGC
>LBJMR02800__coassemble_159_pt1 | contig 177583 bp, 184 predicted proteins | sample LBJMR02800__metabat2_low_PE_050 | metagenome-assembled genome bin LBJMR02800 | reverse complement strand
CGCCAAGACCACGGACGAAAGGAAGTATGGCGTGGCGTTTCCTACCTTATGAGCTGTATTCTGTGCAGCGATATTTGCAGTACGACACCCTTCTTAGGAATGGTCTGCAGCATTTTGATGCGTGGGCTTCCACCTTTGGGGAAACCATTACCGCACTGGAGCTTGCCCCGGAGGGGACGAATTACCGGGCAAAGACACGGTTTGCCAAGTTCCACAACCTGCCGGAGCTGATGTTAATGTTCCGTGAGATTGCGGATATACAGACCGCTGATATGTTAAAGCTGCCCGTGCCGAAAGTGAATTACCACAATATCAAGGTAGCCCCCAGTGACATCCAGAAAGAAATGGTGGCTTCCCTTGCCAAACGAGCCGAGAAAGTCAGGGCGAGGGCTGTGGAGCCGCAGGTTGATAATATGCTCAAAATCACGAACGACGGGCGGAAACTGGCACTCGACCAGAGGCTGATTGACCCGATGCTGCCGGACGATGCGGGGAGCAAGGTCAACGCCTGCGTGGACAATATGTACCGTATCTGGGAGGAACATGCTGACACAAGGGCGGCGCAGCTTTTATTCTGTGACCTCTCCACGCCGAAGGGTGACGGGACTTTCAATGTTTATGACGATATACGGGAGAAACTCATACAGCGTGGCATCCCCGCTGAGCAGATACGGTTTATCCACGAAGCGGCTACCGATGCCAAGAAAAAGGAGCTGTTCGCAAAGGTACGAAGTGGCGAGGTGCGCATCTTCTTAGGCTCGACCCAGAAGATGGGCGCAGGGACAAATGTGCAGGACAGACTCATCGCTATCCACAATTTAGACTGCCCGTGGCGTCCCTCTGACCTTGAACAGCGACAGGGGCGCATCGAAAGACAAGGCAATATGTTCCCGGAGGTGGAGGTTTACCGTTATGTGACGGAGCAGACCTTTGACGCATACCTCTATCAGTTGGTGGAGTCCAAACAGAAATTTATTGCTCAGGTTATGACGAGCAAAAGCCCTGTGCGCTCCGCCGAGGATGTGGACGAGGTGGCGTTATCCTTTGCAGAGGTCAAGATGCTTGCCACTGGCGATGAGCGTTTTAAGGAAAAAATGGACTTGGATATTCAGGTGTCCAAGCTGAAAGTGCTGAAACAGAGCTACCTTTCCGAGCATTACGACCTTGAGGATAAGATACTGAAATACTATCCGAAGCAGGTCAAAGAATATGAGGAATATATCGAGGGATACTCGCAGGATGTAAAACTTGCCGGGCAGCATCAGGCGGCAGGCGAGGAAAAGTTCTGCCCGATGACGCTGAAAGGCGTGGTCTACACTGAGAAAGCGGACGCAGGCGAGATGCTCCTTGCGGTGTGCAAGGAAAATCCTCTGTCCGCACCCGTGGAGATCGGCAGCTACCGGGGCTTTCGTATGGAGGTCTACTATGATACTCTAAACGCCCACTACTGCCTAAACTTATGCGGAAAGATGAAGCATACCGTTTCATTAGGCACGGACGCTCTGGGAAATCTGACCCGAATAGAAAATGAGATTGCCAAGTTCCCTGCCAGACTGGACGCCGCCAAGACAAAAAAGGCGGAGACACTGGAGCAGATCGAGAACGCAAACGCCGAATTTGCCAAGCCTTTTCCCTATGAAGCGGAGCTGAAAGAAAAGACGGAAAGGCTCAATGCCCTGAATATCGAGCTGAATTTGGACGAAAAAGACACGCCCGTGATGGACGCAGAACCTGAGCAAAGCGAGGAACAGCCCGAAAAAAGAAGTCCTGCTCATGTCCGCTGACTTTACTGTTTGCACATTTGTCATGTGAAAATCTGGGCAGTATAATAAGGTAGGAAAGAACAATCGGAGGTGGAAAGGATGTCGGATGCTTTTAGATTTGAAACATTTGTGGATGTGCATAGCAATATCTTTGAAGAATATCTAAGCTCGGTTATAGGAAAACTGCCAAAGGACAATGAGGACTATCGTGCTGTTTGCGATAAGATACAAGCCATTTATGAGCAGTATCCGAGGGTGTTTGCGGTCTTTGATACGGAAAAAGCGTCGGATTTGACAAAGGAAGAATGTCAGGCTCTTATAGAAGTGTTGGAGCTGAAAAATAAGCTGACGGATATGGAGATGCAGACGGTGTACTTCCGGGGCTGCTATGACGGTGTAGGATACTTGAAAAAGGCAGGAATTTTATAGAGGACTGACCGAGAAAAAGGCGGCGTTGGCGTGAGTGCTGATGCCGCCTTTACATATATGGGTATCAGTTATGGAGTTTTCTGTAGGAAACTGATATAATTATAAAAATGAGAGGAGGTAAAATATGGTCAATAATGTGTTTATTCAGTGTAATGCTTGTAAAATGAAGATAAATCTTCGGGTTCAAATTGGATTATTTGATATTCCTTTTCATGTCCGTTGTCCAAAGTGTCATTCTACTATATATGGAAAAGTTTTTGTAGAAGATAATAATATCGATGTTGAAAATGCCAATATTGTACAATGTGATGATGAGGAATTTTACTCGGTTGAATTATCAGCCGAATTCCCTACCAGAAAAGCAACCCGCAAAAAAATATATGAAATTGAGCTTTCTCCATATATGCGAAATCTTTTACTTTACGGGAGTAATGAAAAGGCAATAGAGGAAACGCAAAAAACCATGTATTTTGCTAATTTTGTTAAGTCTGGATTGAGTGAGATGAAACAAAATTTTGAGTTGTTTTGGAATAATCAAGATAAGATACTCTTTGCAAGGGTTACGGACATGATTAAACAGTACCCGTATATTCCTTTTTCAGAAGTAAACAACTACTTTGATGCGGCAGTAGCATTACACCAACTTTTGCTAACCACAACAGGCATCTCAAGCATTATTGGAAAAGATACTTTAGGAGAGTATACGAAAATAGGGAAATTAGTAATTGAGGATAGAAATCATCTTACTCAGATTAGAGAATTTATTGCTAATAGCAGAATTGATTTTAACAGCATTGAAATAAAAGGGTTCAAACTAATTGAGTTATTTGCTAAGATATATGAGCAATTAATTCCCGTAATAGCTCTAAAAAATGGAGATTGTCTTGAAAATGTTGATAAAAATCAATTTGGCATTATGACGGCTAATTTTGACGAGCTGACAGATTTTTATGCCAAAAGTTATGAGTGGATATTTGATAATCTTAAAGTGATTTTGGGGCTTAATAACATTTTTGTTCGGAATGATTCAACAAAGTGTGCTAATGGCAAGACCTATCAAGATTTTATTAGGGAATCTAACGGAAATAAAATGAAAAATGGATATGTAGACGAAAAAGAACCGTTTGGAAAACCTATTAGCAGTTTGAATAACCGAGTTAGAAACGCCATCCAACATTTTGATAGTGATATTGACTATGAAACACAATTGATTACTTTCAAAGACAGAAATAAGTCTGTTGATTTGTATTTAATAGATTTTGCGGATTTATGTATAGAAAATTTCCGCATTATATTTTATGTATTAGAGTTAGTATATAACTTGAGAAAATTAGATTTTATACAAAAGGGGATTGCTCCGAGTTTTGTTGCCAGTAAAATAAGAGTGGATGGGCAACAGCAAAAGAAAAAGAAAATCGGAAGAAACGAACCTTGTCCGTGTGGAAGTGGGAAAAAATATAAACGATGTTGCGGTAAATAATAAGTCTTTATGTGGTAGGAGGTACAAGTGTGGATTATGATTTCAAATGGATACGCCCTAATATGTCATTATATCATATAGATAAAAACAGCCCATTCCCAATAACATTATTAAACAGTGGTAACTTGGCAGATGACTTTAATAAATATGCGGAAGATTTTTTCAATGCGGCAGAGAGCGTAATTCATTATTTGGGCGAAGATGCAGCAGAAAACGGTGATATAGCAAAACTTGATTTATGGTATTTTGCGATGGTCTATTTATATAGACAAAGCATGGAACTTCTTTTGAAGGCAAATATATTTAAGATTGTCACAGCGGAAAATGATAGAAAGTTGATAATCGGTGACATACGGCATGACCTTAAACAAGGGTATGACAAATTATTAGAGTTAAAAGATTTAGAATATACAGATAACGATAATGCTAATTGGTTATGGAAATATTTAGCGGACATTTCAAGGATTGATAAAGAATCTGATATGTTCCGTTATCCTTTTGGCAATAATCTTAATGTTTTATTTGATAAGCAGACGCATATTTCTTTAGCGGCAACTCATGATAATATGAATAAAGCCTTTAATATTTTGAGTGAGCTATATAAGACGGGAAATTTTACAGAGCAGGAATATGAAGCATATTCACCACAGTTAATTATTGAAGGTGGACATTACTACCAGCAAAGCGTTGTCGGCTATAAATATGCACAGCATTCGTTTTACCCTTACTATTCCTCGTATGAAGAAGTAGGGAATTTTTTAAAAGAAAAAATTGTGGATGACAATAAAAAAGAATTGTTTATGCCAATGTGCTATATGTATCGTAATGCAGTTGAGCTTGGTTTAAAAAGGATAATTATTGAAGATAGCCACATAGAGAGAACAAGGGCGTTGAAGATACTTCGACGAAAAAAGCATAGCATACTTGGACTTTGGAACAGTATTGTTGATGAAGTTGACAAATATTCCGATGCACCAGATGATGATACTACTTTAAATGATACAACACAGTATATCCAAGCGTTTCATGATTTTGACCAAAGTTCTGATTTGTTTAGGTATCCATGTAATAAAAATTTGCAGGTTTACTTTTCAGAAGAAAAGGTATTAGACATAGAGAATGTAGCTTCTTGTTTTGAAGAACTATGCAATTTTTTGGATGCTGTTGATAGTATGTTAAGTGAAATTAAGGATTATGAAGCAGAAATGGCATCATATTACGATTGCTATTAAATTGAAAATACAAATGCACAAACTTTGTTGAGAAATTTTGAAATTAAGACAGCAGAACGAATTATAAACGAGAAATAAAAATATCTTCTTACATAGCCGAGAGGTTTTCACTGCGAAAATCCCTCGGCTTTTTCTATTTGAAGGGAGGTAAAAAGATTGCATGAGAACCAGACGACCCTATGTGCGGATCGACCCGGACGAGCTTGAGAGGATAAGGCAGATCGACCTGCTCACTTATCTGAGAGAGTTTGAACCGAGTAATGTCGAAGAGGTCAAAGGCACGACAAATGTGTACCGTACCGTTGACCACGACAGCCTGAAAATCTCCAATGGCAAATGGTTTTGGTGGTCGCAGGGCATAGGCGGCTACTCTGCCCTCGACTATCTGATAAAAGTCAGGGACTACTCCTTTATAGAAGCGGTGGAAATCCTCACGGGGAAAGAACTGTCAGACTGGACGCCGCCACCGCCAAAGGCAGAAAAAGATGAGCCAAAGGTGCTGCTCCTGCCGCCAAAATATCAGGACAGCAGCCGGGTAACGCAGTATCTTTTTGGGCGTGGCATTGACTACCAGATTATTCAGGAGTGCATTGCGGACGGTATGATTTTTGAGAGCAGCGGGCGTTACCACAATGCTGTTTTTGTCGGGAAGGACGAAACCGGGACGCCAAAGTATGCCGCCTACCGTGGCTTAGGGAGCAGCACTTTCAAAGGGGACGCATCGGGAAGCGACAAGCGGTATTCCTTCCGGCTGCTTGCAAGGGAGCCTTGTAAGTCGCTACATCTGTTTGAAGCCGCCATTGATCTGCTGTCCTATGCCACTTTTCTCAAATGCGAGGGAAAGGACTACAAAGCGGAAAACCTGCTCTCTTTATCAGGCGTATATCAGCCAAAGAAAGAGATAAAAGACAGCAAAGTCCCCATTGCCCTCTCTATTTTCCTTGAGAAAAACCCGCACATTAAGACCATTTACCTGCATCTGGACAATGACAAAGCAGGCAGGCTCTGTACCAAAACTTTAAAAGAGCTGCTCGGAAATGACTATGAAATCGTTGATGACCCGCCGCCCATCGGCAAGGACTTCAACGATTTTTTGTTGTCCTATCTGGGGATTTCCAGACAGAACAATGCCCGTGAAAGGAGGGATGCCCGTTGATTGTCTGCTGAAAACGCAGCCCTGAAACCCTGTCCTAAACTGTAAAAATCAAAATCTGAAAGCGAGGAAAATGCAATGAACAAGTATGATGTTACCCTGACTGCACACTATGAAAAGACCGTTTCCGTCTATGCCGATACCCCGGAACAGGCAAAGGAAAAGATTGAAACCGTCCTTTTCGATACCGATATTATCCAGTTCTCTGACGAGGATTTTATCGGTGGAGACGCCGCCATCCTTGTCGCTGACGAGGGAAAGCCAGATAAGGACGAGTGTTCCGACGAGGACGACTGCTCTGAGTATGATGACTGCTCGGACTGCCCGTACTTCTGTCCCGTATGTGGGGAGTGTATGTGTGAGGACGAGTACGAAGATTGATATGTCTTACCAAGCACTGAATTTGGTTATCCATCCGGCGACGGATACCAAATTCGCTTGTCAGGGGGATGCCCCTGAAACCCCTCTTTAAGAAGAAAGGAAGAAAAAGGATGAGTGAATTTTTAGCTTTTATGGGAGGCGCACTGTTTGGCGTTGCCCTGATGTGCTGTTTGCAGATCAACAGACTTGCCGACAACAGAAAGTAGGTGGAGGATGCGGAAACGAAATGTCCAGATCCTTTTCAGGATGACCGAGGAAGAAGCGGAATATCTCTATGACCTTGTGCGCAAGTCGGGATATTCCAAAGAAGCCCTGCTCCGTGCGATGGTCAAAGGCTATCGGCTCTGCGAGAAGCCTGACCCTGAGTTTTATAAAATCCTGCGGGAGCTGTCCGCCATCGGCAACCGTATCAATCAGCTTGCCGCCAAAGCCAATGCCCTTGATTATATCGACACCCCAATGCTTCAGGAGGAAGCGGCAAGGTGGCGGCAGTTCCAGACGGATGTGCGCAAAGCTTATCTGCTCCCGAAACGGGGATCAGGATAATGGCGGTGTGTGAGATATGGGATGTGCGTGGCAGGCTCGACCACCCGATAGACTATGCCGAGAACCCGGAAAAGACAATCAACCCCAAGTACACGGAAACGGAGCTGCAGGCTCTGGTGGATGTGATGGAATACGCTACCAATCAATATAAGACGGAAAAGCGGTATTTTGTCACGGGCGTCAACTGTGACCCGGCTTATGCCAGAGACGAAATGATGATTGCCAAGCAGCAGTGGAACGATGAAAGTGAGATTGTCTGCTATCACGGTTTTCAGAGCTTCAAGCACGGGGAGGTCACGCCGGAGGTAGCCCATGAGGTTGGCGTAAAGTTAGCCGAGAAAATGTGGGGCGACAGATTTCAGGTGGTGGTGGCGACCCACTTAAATACCGAGTGCCTGCATAACCACTTTGTCGTCAACTCCGTTTCTTTTGTGGACGGAAAGCATTATTACGACAATAAAGCCAACCTGCGGCTGCTGCGTAAGCGTTCTGATGAGCTGTGCCGGGAATATTCGCTCTCCGTTATCGAACATCCAAGTGGGAGGAAAAAGCCCTATGCCCTCTACCAAGCGGAAAAGCAGGGACTTCCCACACGGGACACGGTGGCAAGGCAGGCGGTGGATGAAGCCATCTCCAAGTCCTTTACGCTCCGGGATTTTGACAGACAGATGGCGGAAATGGGCTACCGATGCAGCTTTGACCCTAATCATAAATACTGGACGATTATGGGGAAAGGATGGAAACGCCCTAAGCGGCTGTACCGGCTCGGAGAGGACTATACCAACGAGCGCATTATGGAGCGTATCAATGAAAATTCCTATGCGGTCAAGTTCGCTCCTTTTGCGAAAGCGGATAAGACCGTCCGGGTGCTGCGTGTCCGTGGCTCATTAAAGGACGCAAAGAAGATTGGCGGCTTGCGTGGGCTGTATCTCCATTACTGCTACAAGCTCGGCATTCTGCCGAAACGAAAACAGAATTACGCAAGGCTTCATTATCTCTTAAAGGACGACCTTTTGAAGATGGACGCCATTGCGCAGGAAACAAGGCTGCTCTGCCGACATCACATTGATACAGCGGAGCAGCTTTTGTCATATAAAGGCTCTCTGGAGACGGAACTTAATGAGCTGACCGAAAAGCGCAAGGGGCTTTATTCCCTCTCCCGCAAATCAGACGGGGCAGAAAAAGAAGCGGTCAAGGCTCAGATTTCCCAAATCACAGAGAGGTTAAAAATCATCCGAAAGGAGGTCAGACTGTGCGGGGGCATCGAAGCCCGAAGCGGTGTCCTGAAAGAAAAGTTATCGACCATACGGGCAGATGAAGAACAACAAAGAAAGGAGTTGATGACGGATGAACACAAGCGGCGACGCAGCAGAACAAATCGTGAGGATGAGCTTGGAGGGATTTGAAGTCGCTGCCAAAATCACGGGGGCAGGCGCAAAGAATATTGCTGTCCTGCTTTACGCTATCCTGAAAGAAGAAAAAAAGACCAAAGGGAAGGCAAGGCTCACGAATATGCTCCGTTCCGGCAAGGAGCTGAAAGTGTTCACGGTCAAGCAGAGCGATTTAAAAAAGTTTACGCAGGAAGCCAAGAAATACGGTGTCCTCTACTGCGTCCTTACTGACCGACAGAACAAAGACCCCAATGCGGAGGTGGATGTGATCGCCCGTGCGGAGGACGCATCGAAAATCAACCGTATCAAGGAACGCTTTGACCTTGCGGCGGTGGATACCGCTTCTATCGTGAACGAAGCGGAGAAATCCAAAGAGACAAAGGCTGCCCCGCCGGAGCCGGAAGTGGCAACGCCGGAGAAAGCCCAAAAAGACAAGCTGCTCGATGAGCTGATGGGCAAGCCTATCCAGAAGGAGGAAAATGCCCCAAACCCCTCGGTGGCAAAGACAGAAAAATCCCCTCTGTCCGAGCCTACCTCAGAGCAGCGAGGCAATACCGCAGAGGGGATTACTAAGCGGGCGGATAAGCCTTCTGTCCGTGGGGAGCTGCGCCAGATCAGGGAGAACCGAAAGGCGCAGGAAAAGGAAAAAGAGAAAAACCCTGCGCCGGAGCAAAGCGGGCGTTCCGAAAACGCAAAATCTTCCACCAGAAAGACGGAGCATAAGCAGCCCCCGAAGCGCAGGAAAACGAAAAAATCGAAAGGAGCAAGATCATGAGTATTTATGATGTGTTCAGCGGCAGTAAGCCCTTTGACAAAGCGGAATGGGCGGCGCAGAAACAGGCACAGAGAAAGGAAGCCTATGAGCTGATCGACAATACCTGTCTTGAGATGGCTTCCGGCGGCGACGCTTTCCGCAGCTATCTGGAGGTGCAGGGGCGTTTTGACCGCTATTCTGTCAATAACGCCATTCTGGTATCCGCCCAGATGCCGGAAGCCACGCAGCTTAAGGAAAAAGCGGCGTGGAAAGCCAATCGTGTCTATTTGAACAAGGATGCCCAGAAGGTCATCATCCTTGAGCCGGGGCAGGAATATACCCGCAAAGATGGCGCAAAAGCAAAAGGCTACAATCCGAAAGAAGTCTATGACATTTCCCAGACCTCGGCGGCAGGCAGAGGTCTGGAGCAGGACGCAAAATCCATGCGGGAGCTTGTGGCGGCTCTGGTGGATGCAAGCCCCGTTCCCTTTGTCCCCGTTGACGACCTTGAGCTGCCCGCTTTTTATGACAGTACGCAGGAAGCTACATTTGTCCGCAAGGGGCTTTCCGAGCAGGAGTTGTTCGTGGGCATGGCGCAGGAGACAGCGGCGGCAATCTTTGATTTCAAGCACAATGAGAGCCGGGACAGCTCCAATTTCAAAGCCTATTGCGTGGCGTATATGACCGCTTCCCGCTATGGCGTGGATACCAGAGGTTTTGACTTTAGCAGGCTTCCCGGCGAGTATGCCAAAATGGAAACGCAGGACTTTAAGGCGGAGCTTGGCGGGATGCGTGATGTGATGGGTGAAATCCAGACGGAAATGTATAAGAGCCTTGAAAAGAATAAATCCGCCAGAGAAAAAGAGCAGGAAAGGTAAAGGAGGGACTGCCTATGAAAGAGGAACGATACCACCTGACCCTTGACCGATATGATAAGAATATCGTCATCAATGCCTTGAACACCCTGCGGACACAGCAGATACAGGAGGAACGCCCCACCGACCCTGTGGATGAGCTGATCAGCAAGGTGGCACACGCCCCGACCAAAAAGGTCAGGGTCGTCCCGTGCAGGTGCAATGAGGAACGATAACCAGAAAGCGGGCATCATCCTTGCCGCCTGCGGTATCCTGCCCGTTGTGTGGATCGCCCTGCTCACAGCCCCTTTTGTGGGCGGCGGTCTGGTAGAGGTCATACGGAATTTTCCCATAGCGATGCAACGCCCGTTTTCCATAACGGTATGTGAGGACAGTGTAAAGACTGTCCTTATTTTTTTGCTCGCTTATGCGATGGGCATCGGCATCTACTTCTCCACACGGAGGAACTACCGCAGGCGGGAGGAACACGGTTCAGCAAAATGGGGCGACGCCAAAACGCTGAACAAGAAATACGCCGACAAGAACTTTTCCGCCAATAAGCTGCTGACCCAGACTGTCCGTATCGGTCTGGACGGAAAGAAACACCGCAGGAACTTAAATGTCTTAGTCTGCGGTGGCAGCGGTGCGGGAAAAACCCGCTTCTACTGTAAGATTAACGCCATGCAGTGTGACGCTGAAACCTCAATGGTCATCTTAGACCCCAAAGGGGAAATCGTGCGGGATGTGGGCGGGCTGCTTGAAAAAAAAGGTTACGAGGTGCGTGTCCTTGACCTTATCAATATGCACCGCAGCCATTGTTACAATCCTTTTGTCTATCTGCGGGACGACAATGATGTGCAGCGTTTAGTGACCAACCTTTTCAAAGCGACCACGCCAAAGGGCAGCCAGTCCCAAGACCCGTTCTGGGACACTGCGGCGAGTATGCTGCTCCTTTCGCTGATTTTTTATCTGAAATACGAAGCGCCCCCGGACGAGCAGAATTTCCCGATGGTCATGGAGCTTTTGCGGGCAGGCGAAGTACGGGAGGACGACGACAGCTATGTCAGCCCTCTGGATGAGCTGTTTGACCGTCTGGAGATGGTAAACCCGGAGCATATCGCACTGAAATACTACCGGGACTATCACTCAGGCTCGGCTAAGACCTTAAAGAGCATCCAGATCACCCTTGCTGCAAGGCTTGAAAAGTTTAATCTGGAGAGCCTTGCGGGGCTTACCGCCACGGATGAGCTTGACCTGCCCTCTCTAGGCGAGAAACAGGTGGCTCTGTTCGCTCTGATTCCAGACAACGATACGAGCTTTAACTTCCTTGTGTCGATTTTATACACGCAGCTTTTCCAACAACTTTTCTATCTTGCCGACCACAAGTATGGGGGAAGCCTGCCCGTCCACTGCCATTTCATCATGGACGAATTTGCCAATGTTTCGCTGCCGGACGACTTTGACAAAATCTTGAGCGTTATGCGTTCAAGAGGCGTGTCCGTATCTATTATCCTGCAGAACATGGCGCAGCTCAAGGCACTGTTTGAAAAGCAATGGGAAAGCATTGTGGGTAATTGCGACAGCTTCTTGTATCTGGGCGGCAATGAGCAAAGCACCCACAAATATGTTTCTGAGCTTTTAGGCAAGGAAACCATTGACACGAACACTTACGGGAAAAGCGAAGGGCGCAGCGGGAGCTATTCGACCAACTACCAGATTTCAGGGCGTGAGCTTCTGGACGCTTCTGAGGTACGGATGCTCGATAACCGCTATGCGCTCCTTTTTATCCGTGGGGAGCGACCTGTGATGGACTTGAAGTATGACATCCTAAAGCACCCTAATGTGAAACTGACAACGGATGGCGGTCAACCGCCTTATCTCCACGGAGAGCCGACGAAGGCTGTAGCGACCATTGTATTTGACAGCGAGATACCAGAGGACGCTGTGAAACTGGAGGAAGTCAGCACATCCTATGAGCTTCTGTCCGAGGAGGACTTGGAAGAATTATTCAACATCTAAAGGAGGATTTATCTATGAGAATTTTCAAGCGCAATGAGAACAAGGAAACCGGGAAACTGCCGATGGGCAGAAAGAGCAGGAAAGCGTTTGCGGTCTATGTGGCGGCTGTGCTTTGTATGACCTGCTTTACCACCACCGCCTTTGCCGCCAGTGACCCGCTGACTGTCGTCAACAATCTCTCCGATTTCATTTTCGGACTGATTAGGGCAATCGGTATGATTTTGCTCGGCTTTGGTATCGTGCAGATCGGTCTGAGCTTGAAATCCCACGACCCGTCCCAGAGGGCGAACGGTTTTCTGACCCTTGCGGGCGGCGTCATCATCACTTTTGCCAAGGAAATCCTGACCCTGATCGCAGGCTAAGGTAGCACAGATTTAACCGGGAGAAAGGATGCAGGAGCAGGCTTTGTCTGTCTGCTCCCGTTCCCCTTTCCCCATTCAGGAGGTGGTTATTTTATCGAAACGCAAAAGAAATATGGCATCATCTATGCTGACCCACCGTGGCGGTATCAGCAGAAAAACCTTTCCGGGGCTGCGGAACACCATTACAGCACGATGAGCGTGGAGGAAATCTGTCAGCTCGATGTGGCGTCAGTGGCAGCGGATGACTGTGTGCTGTTCCTGTGGGCGACTTTCCCTCAATTACAGGAAGCGTTGCGGGTAATTAAGGCGTGGGACTTTAAATATAAGACCGTCGCTTTTGTCTGGCTGAAACAGAATAAAAGCGGGAAAGGATGGTTTTTCGGTCTGGGCTTCTGGACACGGGGAAACGCTGAACTCTGTCTGCTTGCCACAAGAGGGAAGCCCCGCAGACAATCAAACCGAGTCCATCAGTTTATCATCAGCCCTCTGCGTCAGCACAGCCAGAAACCGAGTGAAGCCAGAGAAAAAATCGTCGAGCTTATGGGAGAGCTGCCACGGTTGGAGCTGTTTGCCCGTGAGAAAGCCGACGGATGGGACACTTGGGGAAATGAAGTCGCATGTGATGTTGAAATAAACAGCAGACCAGAGACAACGGGAGGTGGTTTATGTGTCTGATAACTGGGTCGTACAGAATTTGCAGAACGCTCTGGATACTTGGAATGAGAAACTGGCGGAAATCTGGCAGCTCATCACACAGTCCCCGGAGGAATTTAAAGGCGGTACGATATGGTCGGTCATCGTGGACATCCACGGTGCGGTGCAGGCAATCGGGCTTGCGCTTTTAGTGCTGTTCTTTGTAGTTGGCGTGGTCAAGACCTGCGGTAGCTTTGCCGAGGTCAAGAAGCCGGAACACGCTGTGAAGTTATTCATCCGTTTCGCTCTTGCCAAAGGCGTCGTGACCTATGGCTTGGAGCTGATGATGGCACTTTTTACGATTGTGCAGGGGCTTATCTCGACGATCATGAACGCCGCAGGCTTTGGCTCGGCAAGTGAAACCGTCTTGCCGCAGGAAATCGTGGACGCTATCGAGGACTGCGGCTTTTTTGAAAGCATCCCTCTATGGGCGGTCACGCTGATCGGCGGTCTTTTTGTCACGGTGCTGTCGTTTATCATGATCATGTCCGTTTACGGGAGGTTTTTCCGCTTATACCTTTATACCGCAATCGCTCCCGTCCCCCTCTCCACCTTTGCGGGAGAGCCGAGCCAGAATGTGGGCAAGAGTTTTATCAAGTCCTATGCCGCTGTCTGCCTTGAAGGGGCGATTATCGTGCTTGGCTGTATCATCTTCTCCCTCTTTGCGGCTTCCCCGCCTGCGGTTGACCCTGACGCTGCGGCGGTGTCAATGGTATGGAGCTATATCGGGGAGCTGGTATTTAACATGCTCGTCTTAGTCGGGGCGGTCAAAATGGCAGACCGTGTTGTCCGTGAAATGATGGGCTTGTAAAGGAGGTGCTTTTCATTTGGAAGTCAAGATAAATAAAGAAATCCGTAACTATACGGAGTCGATGTTTTTTGGACTGTCGCTGCGGCAGTTTATTTTTTCTGTCCTTGCCTGCGGTGTGGCGGTAGGCTTGTATTTCCTGCTCCGTCCCCACTTTGGCACGGAAACACTGAGCTGGATGTGTATCTTAGGGGCAGCTCCCTTTGCCCTAATCGGCTTTGTCAAATATAACGGGATGACCGCTGAGCAGTTTTTGTGGGCGTGGATTAAATCGGAATTTCTGATGCCCAAAAGACTGCTCTTTTCTCCCGATAATCTCTATTACGAAGCCCTGAAAGAAACCATCCAAGACCATGAAAGGGAGGCTATGGGTATCCGCAAGAAACGCAAAGCCCAGACGAAAAAATCCAAAAAGCAGGGAGGTAAACGCTGATGAAAACTTTAAGGACGCTGTTCAAGCAGGACAAGGAAAAATTTGTCGTTCCCAAATCCGTACAGACCGTCATTCCCATCAAAACTATCTGGGAGGACGGTATTTTTCTTGTAGGCAAGAATAAGTACGCTAAGACATTCAAGTTTGAGGACATCAATTACGCTGTGGCGAGCAGGGACGATAAAGAAGCGATGTTTCTGGAATACTCGGAGCTTCTCAACGCCCTTGACAGCGGGGCTACCACGAAAATCACAATCAATAACCGCAGGCTCAATAAGGTGGATTTTGAGCAGACCATCCTGATCCCGATGGCGGAGGACGGTCTGGATAAATACCGCAAGGAGTACAACAAGATGCTGCTCGACAAGGCAACGGGGGCAAACTCCATTGTGCAGGATAAGTATGTGACCATTTCCGTCTCCAAGAAAAACCTTGAGGAAGCGAGAAATTACTTTGCCCGTGTAGGCGCAGACCTGATCGGTCATTTCTCAAGGCTCGGCTCAAAATGCACGGAGCTTGACGCAGGCGAAAGGCTGCGCATCTTCCACGACTTCTACCGCACGGGCGAGGAAACCGCCTTTACTTTTGACATGGTACAGAGTATGCGCAAAGGTCACGATTTCAAGGATTTTATCTGCCCCGATACCTTTGAATTTGAAAGCGACTATTTCAAAATGGGCGACCGATACGGGCGTGTCATCTTCCTGCGGGAGTATGCCGCCTATATCAAGGACAGTATGGTATCCGAGCTTTGCGAGTTAAATCGGAATATGATGCTCTCCATTGATGTTGTCCCCGTTCCCACAGACGAAGCGGTCAGGGAGGTGGAAAACCGTCTGCTCGGCGTAGAAACGAATATCACGAACTGGCAGCGGAAGCAGAACCAGAACAACAACTTTTCAGCGGTCATCCCCTATGACCTTGAGCAGCAGCGCAAGGAAAGCAAGGAATTTCTGGACGACCTGACGACCCGTGACCAGAGGATGATGTTCGCTGTCATTACGATGGTGCATACCGCCGACAGCAGGGAGCAGCTTGATAATGACACGGAAGCCCTGCTCACGACAGCCAGAAAGCATCTGTGCCAGTTTGCGGTGCTAAAATATCAGCAGATGGACGGGCTGAACACTGCGCTCCCCTTTGGTGTGCGCAAGATTGACGCTATGCGTACCCTGACCACGGAGAGCCTTGCGGTGTTTATCCCCTTCCGTGTGCAGGAAATCTACCATAAGGACGGTGTGTATTACGGGCAGAATGTCATCAGCAAAAATATGATTATCGCTAACCGCCGCCACCTGCTCAATGGCAACTCCTTTATCCTCGGCGTATCGGGAGCAGGCAAGTCCTTTACAGCAAAAGAGGAAATGACGAACATTATCCTCACAGACCCCAATGCGGATGTCATCATCATTGACCCGGAACGGGAATATTCCCCGCTTGTAAAGGCGATGCAGGGCGAGGTCATCCATATCTCCGCCACAAGCGACAACCACATCAACGCTATGGATATGAACTCGGATTATGGAGACGGTGCAAACCCCGTTATCCTGAAATCCGAGTTTATTTTATCCCTCTGTGAGCAGCTTATCGGCGGCGCAAGTCTGGGAGCAAAGCAGAAATCCCTGATTGACCGCTGTACTGCCACGGTGTACCGCCATTATCAGCAGGGCAACTATCAGGGGACGCCTCCCACCCTGCAGGACTTCCGTGAGGAACTCTTAAAACAGAATGAGCCGGAGGCTCAGGAAATCGCTCTTGCCATTGAGCTGTTTACGGATGGCTCTCTGAACACCTTTGCCAAGCTGACCAATGTGGACACCCACAGCCGCCTGATCTGCTATGACATTCTGGACTTAGGCAAACAGTTACAGCCGATTGGTATGCTCGTTGTCCTCGACAGCATCTTAAACCGTATCACGATGAACCGGGCGAAAGGCAGGAACACCTTTATTTTTATTGACGAGATTTATCTGCTGTTTCAGCACGAATACTCGGCAAACTTCCTTTTTACCCTCTGGAAGCGTGTGCGTAAATATGGAGCTTACTGTACGGGTATTACCCAGAATGTGGACGATCTGCTCCAGAGCCACACTGCGAGGACGATGCTTGCCAACAGTGAGTTTATTATCATGCTCAATCAGGCGTCCACGGACAGACTGGAGCTTGCCAAGCTCCTGAACATCTCCGACCTGCAGATGGGCTATATCACGAATGTGGGCGCAGGTCAGGGGCTTTTGAAAGTGGGCAGCTCCCTTGTCCCGTTTGTCAATAAGTTCCCACGCAATACGGAGCTTTACAAGCTGATGACGACCAAGTTTGGAGAGGTTTAAGGGCGTGGAGAACGGACGGGAAACAGAGTTTTTTAACCTGCGCAACCAGATTTACTGCACGGACTGTATGGAGCTGATGGCGCATATCCCGGATGGCTTTGTGTCGCTGATCCTGACCGACCCGCCCTATGGCATCTCTTATCAAAACCATTTTGCCAGACAGCCCCATAAGCGACTGGACGGGGACTGCGGGATAGACTATGAACGCTTTGCGTGGGAAAGCTACCGCATTTTGCGGGACAATTCCCACGCCTATTTTTTTACCCGGTTTGATTGCTATCCCTATTATTACGACTGCCTGCAGAAAGCAGGCTTTACGGTAAAGAATTGTCTGGTGGTGGAGAAAGGGACGGTCGGCGGCATTGGCGACCTGAAAGGCAGTTTTGCCAACAACGCCGAGTGGATTATCTTCTGCCAGAAAGGGCGGCGGGTATTTCAGCAGACGCAGCTATTGGAAAACCGTTATAAGGAAGGCACACAGTTCCATAAAGGCAGGAAGCCGAGCAAAAAGTATAAGACAAGATTTCCTGCCTGCTGGTTTGGGGCGGAATATCCAAAGGCGACCTATCATGCCATCTGGCAGAAGCAAAACGGGATTTACCATCCCACTGTAAAGAGTGTGGAGTTTTTGTCGTGGCTGATACAGATTTCCAGTATGCCAAGGGAACTCGTTTTTGACGGTTTTATGGGAACGGGCAGCACCGCACTGGCTGCCCTGAGAAACAGTCGGGACTATTTAGGCGCAGAGATTGACCGTGAGTATTTTGCGGTGGCGCAAAAACGGATTAAGGAGGTATTTGAACATGTCTAACATTCGCTTTCGCTCTGTGGAGCATCAGGATTTCTTTCTGGAAAATATGATGAAATGCAGGGTCAACGACTGCTATCACCGGGCATTTTTCTATGTTATGGGGATTGCCGGGGAAACAAGGAACAACATCAACCAGATGTTTGATTTTAAGAACGACTGCATTGTGCCGGAGGGGATGCATGGAGGTTGGCAGACAAGCGGTACGGTCAAGGTCTGCCACCTTGCCTTTAACCTCTGGAATAACTACGTGGAGGAAGGACGGGAAAAGAGTTTTACCCCGGAAGATTTATTCTGCTGCGAGTTTGCCCCCTACTTTATGGAGGGCATCAAGGTCAGGTATCCCGAATACTGCCGGGATTTGCCCACGCCGAAGCAGAATAAGGACTATGCGAGATAGGAGGGATTTGTCTATATGAAGAAATATAAATTTGTAATCTGTGCTGTTGCCGCCGCCTGCCTTTTAGGTCTGGCGGCTTTTAGCGTCTACCACATTTATGACCATTACGCACAGCTTGAGGAACAGACGGAGAATTTTGAAGAAATAGCGGAGATTGTGGAGCAGGCTCCTGATGACGAGCCAGTGCCGGAGGATGTCCCCGTCAGCGAGGGCGAGGATGTTCTGGCAAAGTATAAGGAGCTGTACCTGCAAAATGAGGATATGGTCGGTTGGATTTCCATTGACGGGACGATCATCAATTACCCCGTGATGCAGACAAAGGATAATCCGAACTATTATCTCAAGCGGAACTTTGAAAAAGAATACAGCGACTTAGGCACTCCGTATATTCAGGAGGACTGCGATCTATTATCGAGCGACAACCTTATCATTTACGGACACCATATCAGTGGAAACCGTATGTTTGGGGCGTTGGAAGATTACAAGTCCAAGAGCTTTTATGAGGAACACAAGACCATCCATTTTGACACCCTCACACAGCAGGGCGAATATGAAATCGTGGCGGTATTTAAGACCGTGGCGTACAGCTCCGAGGGCTTCCGTTACTATGATTTTGTCCGTGCGGAAAGTGAGGAAGAATTTAACGCCTATGTGGAAACATGCAGGGAGCTTGCCCTATACGATACGGGCGTGACCGCAGAATACGGGGATAGGCTCATTACACTCTCCACCTGCGAATACTCCGCTGCCAATGGCAGGCTTGTGGTGGTGGCAAAGCTGCTGAAATGACCTGACCGCAAAACTTCTGGGAAAGGAGGTTTTGTATGGCTGATATTAAGACCAGAGATGCGGTCAAAGGCACAATAAAGACACTGGATAAGGCGGCGGTTGCGTCCGAGCGAATGAAATCCGCTTATGCCAAGACGAAGGAAAAAGCGGAAGAAAGCTATTTTTCTGAGGAAAGCTCCCCGTCTGAATATGCGGGCAACCGTCTCTCGTCCTCTGCCGAGCGTGTCACGAAAGAAGGCATCCACCAGTTTGACAAGCAGGGGCGAAAAGGTGTCCGGGAGACGAAGGAAAATATCATAAAGGCAAAGGACAAGATTGCCGATTTCAGGCAGCGCAGGGCGGAAAAAGCGATGTCGGGCAAGCAGGCAGGAACACAGGTGCGGTATGGTACGCCATCCCATTCCCCTGCAGCCCAGACGGGGAAAGCGGCGCAGCAGGCAAACAGCACGGTCAGGGGGACTGCCCGAAAAGCAAACAAGACGGTCAAAACCGCTGCTAAAGGCACGGTCAAGACAACCCAGAAAACCGTAAAAACAGCGCAGGCGACTTCAAAAGCGGCAATCAAGACCTCGGCGCAGGCGGCAAAGGCTTCGCAGGCAGCGGCACGGGCGTCTGTCAAGACCGCACAGCGGGCAGCGCAGGCGGCACGGATGACCGCAAGGGCTACCGTGGTTGCCATAAAAGCCGCAATCCGGGCGACTATGGCTGCGGTCAAGGCGATTATCGCAGGAACAAAAGCCCTGATAGCTGCCATTGCCGCAGGTGGTTGGGTAGCGGTCTTGGTCATTATCGTCATCTGCCTGATCGGGATGCTCGTCGGCTCGGTATTTGGGATATTTTTCTCCGGGGAGGACTCCGGCACGGGAATGACGATGCAGACCGTAGTGCGGGAAATCAATACCGAGTATGAGAGCCGCCTTGACGAAATCAAGAGCAGCAATCCCCATGATACCCTTGAGATGTCGGGAAGCCGTGCGGTCTGGAAAGAAGTGCTTGCGGTCTACTCCGTCAAGACAACCACAGACCCGGACAATCCGCAGGAAGTGGCGACAATGGACGAAACCAAAAAGGGGCTTCTGACAGATATTTTCTGGGAGATGAATGAGATAAGCTCCCGCACGGAAACCAAGACGGAAACGCAGGTCATTGAGAGTGACGACGGTCACGGGAATATCGTGGAGACGGAAACTACCGTCACGCACACCTATCTGTATATCACAGTGACCCATAAGACCGCATGGGAAATGGCAGACCAATACGGTTTTGACGAAGAACAGAGGGAAATGCTCACGGAGCTGCTTGCCGATGAGAACAATTCCCTATGGTCGCAGGTGCTTTATGGTATCACAAGCGGCGACGGAGAAATCGTGTCCGTTGCCTTGTCGCAAGTCGGCAATGTGGGCGGTCAGCCTTATTGGTCATGGTACGGTTTTGGGAGCCGGGTGGAATGGTGCGCCTGCTTCGTGTCTTGGTGCGCCAATGAAAGCGGCTATATCGACACGGGCGTGATCCCGAAATTCGCAGGCTGCGTCTTAGGCTCACAGTGGTTTATGGACAGAGGTCAGTGGCAGGATGGCAGCTTTGAGCCATCCGCAGGTCATATCATCTTTTTCGACTGGGAAGGCGATGGCGTGACTGACCATGTGGGCATTGTGGAACGGGTGGAAAACGGTACGGTTTACACCGTAGAAGGAAACTCCGGCGACTCCGTCCGTCAGAACAGCTATCCCATTGGCAGCAGTGTTATTTACGGTTACGGTATCCCCGCCTATTAAAAGAATGGCAAAAGAAAACCAGAGGTCATTCCTCTGGCTCTTTTGCCTTACATAGCCCGTTGATTGTGGCTTCAATGACAGAAAGCTCTCTGTCGTCCAATCCGTCAAGCAGGGTATCTACACGCCTGCGGACGGAGCTTTTCTCTGCCTTGCTGCCCGTATGTATATATTCGTCAACCGAAATATCAAACATCGTGATAAGCTGAATGAACAGTTCCATGCCGGGATACTGACCCTCGTTTTCGATTGCCTGCAGGTGTCTTGGGTCATAGTCCACGATGCGGGCAAGCTGCTCTCTTGTCATCCCTTTGGCTTTACGGGATTTCTTAATCGCCTGCCCTATCGGAGTAAAATCAAAGTCAAAATCATTATTCCTTTTATCCATAAGCTCACCACCTTGTACTCTGAAAATATTTCCATTCTATTTTACAGAGATGTGGCTTCTGATTGAACGATATAAAATCCCCTATAATAAGAGATATAATATCTTATAAAGAGATACAATTTCGCTTATAAAACATCTAAAAATCATCATTAAAAAAGTCCGATTATATAAGGGAAAAATTTGGTTTCCGAAAAGTTTCCGAAATCAACCCACGCTATTGCTGCTAAAAGGGAGAAATGGTACAATAATACGGACAACTAAATAGATGTGTCTTCGGGGCAGGGTGAAATTCCCGATTGGCGGTAAAGTCCGCAAGCGTTTATCGCATGATTTGGTGTAATTCCAAAACCAACAGTATAGTCTGGATGAAAGAAGATGATTTTGTTTTCCACGGTTTGCTCTGTGGTCTATTAGATATTTAACACCTGAAAGACATTTTCTTTTAGGTGTTATTTTTATGGTTACGGAGGAAATCGAACATGAACGGTAAAACAAAAAAACTTACAACAGTTGCTATGCTATGCGCTATTACTTATGTTGTAATGGCTGTTGGAAGAATACCGATTGTGCTATTCCTAAAGTATGACCCGTCAGATGTTATTGTTACTTTAGGTGGCTTTATTTGGGGACCAATGACTTCTTGCATTATATCAGTTGTAGTAGCAATAATCGAAATGATTACGGTAAGTGAAACGGGAATTTTGGGATGCATTATGAATATTGTACAAACTCTTTCGTTTGCATGTACCGCCGCTGTGATTTATAAGAAAAAGCATACATTGTCTGGCGCAGTTATCGGTTTGGCTTCAGGATGGATAATAAGCGTATTTGTCATGTTACTATGGAATTATCTTGTGACGCCTCTCTACATGGGATATTCGAGAGAGGCAGTAGTAGAAATGTTACTCCCGGTTTTTCTTCCGTTCAATTTGCTCAAAGGTGGATTAAACGCCTCTATTACCTTTTTACTTTATAAACCTGTAGTTACTGCATTAAGGAAAAGTGGCTATGTTTCCACTGTAGAGAAGGCGGCAAGGCGCAAGCATACAGGACTTATGTTATTAGCCTTTTTGATTATTATTACTTGTGTGCTTTTTATTCTGTCGTTGAATGAAGTTATATGAGGATTGATAATGGATAGAAGCAGCAAAGAAAAAGTTATTTACAAGACAATAACAGAAACTGTCATACATGGGCGAGGTATTGGAAAACATGTAGGAACACCTACTGCAAACTTAAGAGTTGAAAAGCAGATAGATTTACCAGAAACAGGTGTATATTTTTCAAAAATCACATTATGTGACCAATTTTTTTATGGTGTAACTCATATAGGCACACGCCCTACTCTCGATAATGATAAGGAAATTTCCATAGAAACGCATATTTTTAATTTTGATAAGGATATATACGGATGTGCAATTACGATCAACCTGTATAAAAAGGTTAGGGAAATAAAAAAATTCAATAATTTATCCTTACTGTTAAAACAAATCAGAAAAGATTGTGCGGCTGCACAAAAATATTGGGGAGTAATAAAGCAGCCTGTTTTATTAGAAATGGATAAAGAAACGCATCGAGTTATGATAAATAGCCAAGATATATACTTATCAGTTAAAGAATTTGAGGTTTTGTATATACTTTATGCTAATCCAATGGCTTCCTTTACAAAGGAACAAATTTATAGCGCAGTATGGAATGAACCACCGATAGGAGGATGTCATGCTGTGGAAAATACAATATTTCAAATTAGAAAGAAGATTGGGTGTGTTATTCAAAATCAAGATTGTATTAAGACCATTGTGGGATATGGATACAAATTTAATCTTTGCAAGCATTAAATAACATATGACAGTTAAGAAATAAAAAATTACTCCGCATCATGTTACGCTATATTGACAAACTGACACTTGTGTCATAAAATAAATGACACGAGTGTCAGTTTTGGGGATGACTATTTATCTTAATTGGCTTTCAAACTGAAATTGTAGAGTGTGGAGGTAATGAGATGGCAAAAAAATCGGTTGAAAAGCGAAAGCTGATTTTAGAACATGCGGAACGAATATTTAGCCAAAAAGGATTTTCGGCAGTTACTATGAAAGATATAGTAGATGCTTGCCACATTAGTCGTGGAGGAATATATCTTTATTTTAGTTCAACTGATGAAATTTTTATGGAAGTAATCAAACTACACCATCAAGATTGTATGGAAATTATTAAAAATAAGATGAACAAGGACAATGATTTCCAAGATATTATTGATGAATACTTTCAGAATTTGAAGCAAGATATGAAGAATATTAAAGGGAGCTTAAAATTAGCGATGATTGAGTTTTTCATATCGCATAAAGCAGCTCCAGATAATGATTTTTTTGTCGAAGCCATGAATGGACTGAAGGCTCCTATTTTTGAAATGCTGTCCTTGGGAAAAAATCAAAATAAAATTTTCTATCAAAATATATCCCAGATAGCGGATTTAGTTTTTTATTGGCTCATAGGACTTGAGGAAATTATGCTTTCTACAGATGTTCCAGAAAAAAGTATAAATGATCAGATTGATTTAATGAAAAATTTGCTGTTATCAGGAAAACTTAGATTGGGAGATGATGAAAATGAAAGAAATTTTTGAACGAAGAAGTATACGGAAATATGAAAATAAAGAAATTCCACGGGAATTGATACAACAGATAATTGGTGCGGGACTTAAAGCACCGTCAGCAAAAAACAGACAACCTTGGAAATATATAGTCTTGACTTCTGAATACAAGAGAAATTTTATTGAAGAAATGCGTCGGGGAATAAAAAAAGAGCTTGCTACAAAAAGCCTTCTCCCTAATAGTAGCAATTATATCCCTGCTGCTCTTCATACTGCAGATATAATGGAACAAGCTCCTGCCCTAATTGTTGTGTGCAATCCGGCAGGGCATTCATTATATGATGAATTGACACTAGAAGAAAAAATATACGAATGTGCTGATATTCAATCTATTGGAGCATCCATTCAAAATATGTTATTGGAAGCGACTTCGCTTGGAATTGGCACATTATGGATTTGTGATATTTATTTCGCATATGACAATTTGAAAAATTACTTTAACGATAAAGGAGAAATAATTGCCGCTGTAACATTAGGCTATCCTGCGGAATATCCTTCTGAACGACCAAGAAAGGATTGGGATGAAGTGGTTGAATTTCAGTAGGTTATTGTATTTTTAGATTATAGCAAGAATAATGAAAAAGTAAAAAATCCTCTGTGCTACAATACCTCTTTGGAAAGGAGGAAGCGCAATGCAAGGTCAGACAGTACACATTGTTTCAAAGGCTATCTGCTATATAGAAGCAAATTTGGATGACAAACTTGATTTAGAAGCGGTTGCAGCATCTTTGCATTACTCGAAATATCATCTACATAGGATATTTACGAAAACGGTCGGTTTGACAATACATGATTATATCCAGAGGCGACAGCTCACAGAAGCAGCAAAATTATTGGTATTTTCCAAAAAGCCTATCATTGAGATTGCTCTTCTCAGCGGATATGAAAGTCAGCAGGCATTTACAACTATTTTTAAGGCAATGTATAAGATGACGCCTGCAGAATACAGAGCATCAGAAGAATTTTATCCTTTACAGCTTCAAATATGTTTAACTGAAGAACCGATCAAAATGGACTTCATCAAAGAAGATATACAATTTGCGACATTATCGGATGTAAACGATTGGATGGAGTTAGTCCATCTGACTGTTGACGGATACCCTTATTTGAATGAAACAGAATATGTTGAAAATCTCTGCCATTATATTTCCGACAAGCGAGCGTTGATCCTGCGGGATGAGGGTATGGCAATCGGCATCATGGGATTTTCGGTTAAAACAGGAAATATTGATTTCTGGGCGATACATCCGCAATATCGTGGTCTGGGTATTGAAAAGATTTTCCTTGATAAACTTGCGGATGGACTGCTTTGTGGGAAAGAAATCAGCCTGACGACATACCGCAAAGGAGATAAAGCAGACACGGGATACCGGGATGAATATCTCCGTCTTGGATTTGCGGAAAGAGAACTGTTGACGGAGTATGGTTATCCAACGCAGCGTTTTGTGCTTCCCCCAAGAGATAAGGAGGAAACACATCATGCTGAAAACACAGAGTAACTGGAGAAAGAAAATTGTTCTTTTCCTTGTCAGCCAAAGTATTACACTGTTTGGCTCACAGATTGTTCAAATGGCAATCGTATGGTATGTAACACTTTCCACATCAAGCGGAGTCTGGGTGGCGGCGTTTTCGGTATGCTCCTATCTGCCTCAATTTCTGATTTCATTTATAGGTGGTGTCTGGGCAGACCGATACAGCCGGAAGATGCTTATTATTTGTGCAGACGCCGGAATAGCGATTGCCACACTAGGGATGTTTCTTTTGTTACCCTATATTTCACAAAATGAAATGTTGCTTGGAATGTTATTAGCAATGTCAGTCCTTCGTTCAATAGGTGCAGGTATCCAATCTCCTGCGGTTAATGCTATTATCCCGCAGCTTGTTCCAAAAGAGCATTTTATGCGATATAACGGTATTAACGCCACAATGCAGTCAGCAGTACAGTTTTCTGCCCCCGCTGTGGCAGGTTTGGTTCTTACAATGGGGACACTGCGTTCAACACTGATGATTGATATTTTTACAGCGGTTATCGGGATTGGCTTATTTTCCTATGTACGATTGCCAGAACGGAAATATGAAGAAGTACCTGTTTCAACATTCTCTGATATAAAGACGGGTATTCAATATGCTTTCACACAAAAGCTGATAGGCGGATTGCTCATGGTTTATGGTTTATTTACCTTTCTATGTGTTCCGGCAGGTTATCTTTCAGGGCTGCTTGTCAGTAGATTGTATGGAGATACCTATTGGTATCTGACCGCAGTTGAATTATGCGGTTTCGGAGGAATGATGGCAGGCGGACTCCTGATGAGTGTGTGGGGCGGATTTAAAAAGCGCAGGAAAACAATGTTTCTTGGCTTGGTAATATTTGGCGCAATGGCAATCGGTATGGGTGTGACAACGCATTTTATACTGTATCTTACTTTTATGATCATATATGGTGTTGCATTGACGACTGTGCAGACAACGATTACCACCTCGCTTCAGGAAAATACAGAAAGTTCTATGCAAGGACGGATATTCGGCTTTATGGGTTCCATGTATGCTGTCTGTTATCCCGTAGGCATGGCTATTTTCGGGCTAATGGCAGATACAATACCATTGCAATGGATTATGGTAGGCTCCGGCATTGCTTTAATTTTAATACCAGTATTTATAGCCACGAAAAGAAAACTTCAAAATATGTAGATTAGAATGGAGAAAGAAAATGGATAACAAATGGGTATTATGCCCTGTTTGTGGAAATAAGACTCGAAATAGAATTAGAGAGGACACTGTTTTAAAAAATTATCCTCTATTCTGTCCTAAATGTAAGCAGGAAACATTGATTGAAGCAAAGAATTTTCAAATAACTGTCATCAAAGAGCCAGACGCACAGACGCAGAGCCGATGAACTTGTGAGACACCTCACAGCTCATCGGTTCTTTTTTACAGTTAAGTCCACCAAATAAAAAAAACGGAGTTTGGTGGGCAGATTTGTTATGCTCAAGTAAGAATAACCCTCTAAACCCGTTGGTGTTTGGAGGGATTTATTATGTGTTGGTCTACTCAGACCACTGCGCTGCTTGTTCTAAGCAGTGCACATCTACTCAGCTTTATTCAGGTATGAGGATAACCTGTTAAAAAAATCCTTATTTGTTTTTGGAACTTTTGTACCTCTAATATAGAGGTTAAATATCCTAATTATAGAGGTCTTTTTTCTCATATCCGCTTAGGTGTATCAGCCTTTGCGGTTTTTCTTTTGTCGTTTTTTGTCAGAACACGACACAAAGAATTTTTCAGTGTAGGCTGTCGTTCTCCACCGACCAATCTGGATTTTTCAAAAAAATTCAGATTGGAGGGAACGATATGTCTTATAACAAAGCCAAAGAAGAAAAGAAATGGCGGCTCTGGAAAGAAGCCGAAGAAAATAAATTGCGGAGCTTAGGCGTTGATGAAGATACCATTGAAAAGCTCCGTGTCCACGATTGGGAAGTATTCAATTCTGACAGACGGTTTTACCAGAGACTAAAGGATGTGGCTACATACCTTGAGGAAATGGAAGCCGATGCAGAACTGCCCGAAATAAGAAGCGTTGACGACTTGCTTAACAGCATTGAAAATCAGAAACTCCATCAGGCTCTTATCATGGTGGACAAGCTGACCCTGCAGATTGTACTCTGGAAAATGGAAGGCTTTAGCAGTGCTGATATTTCTAAAAAATGCGGTTTATCTGTTAATGCAGTAAATTTTCGTATGTGGCATCTGAGAAAAAAATTGAAAAAAGTTTTTAACATCTAATATTAAGACCGTTGCCACGGGCTATGGGATGAGAGGCAAAAATCTCTCATCCCATTTTCCTTGTGTGGCGAGAATGGGAATGTTCCTTGAAAAGTGAATACCCATTCGCCAAATACTTCCTCTTTGTGATTGTGATGAGCATAAGCGTGTGCAGCGGTACGCCAAGACCTGCCGACAAGCAGAAAAGCGATGAAAGGTGGTGAGCGATTTCTTACCGACTCAAAATATCGGGCGGCTCCCGATTGCGCCATAACCCACAAAGAGAACTATGGTACTCCCGTCCAGTCACAGTCCGAACGGTAATCAATCCGTCGCAGGCAATGAGGGCGGCTCTGGCAGACCGTCAGAGGGGGAAACACCCGTGGAGTCAGTTCGCTGCTGACCGTTTGGCGACTTCCCTGCGCATTTTAGCGCATTGGCATTTTGGGGCGTCGAGGACAAATAAAAATGCTCCTATTCATATATAGTCAAACACAAGGCGGTCATTGAAGCAGAGAATTGTTTATACTCTCTCGACCTTAAAAACTCCCTTGTGTTTGACTGCTTACATAGGCAGATCGTGTTTGCCTAAATAAGATGGGAGGTCATACACATATGGAAAGAAAAATAAAGCGGGGCGACATTTATTATGCCGACCTAAATCCAGTTGTAGGCTCGGAGCAAGGCGGGACACGCCCCGTACTTATCATTTCTAATAATATCGGGAACAAGCATAGCCCCACGGTCATTGTTGCCGCTATTACAAGCAGAGCGCATACAAAAAGCAGATTGCCTACACATAAAAACATAAATGAATTTTCAGGTTTGACTCAGAACTCAGTCATACTTTTAGAACAGATACGCACTATTGATAAGCAACGCCTGCAGATGTTTTTAGGAACTCTGGACAGGCGTTTTATGGTATCTGTTGACGATGCGCTGTCAATTAGTTTAGCTTTGGAAGGGAGGAAGAAAAGTGCATGAGTTTAAATTAGACAACCATTATGCTGCACTGAAATTGATAGAGATACTTCTGGAAATGGGAAAAATCAATCAAGCTACTTATGCAAATATAATGCGTCACCAAGATTTGCACATTTCACAAGCGGCTTGAAATTGGCTACAATGTAGCTGAAATTAAGGAGGTATCGTTATGAATACAGCAATAAACGAGTACAATTACAGATTTAAACTTACCGATTATTCCTTGTTTGATAGGAACAGAGAAAGGCTGGTGGCAATCTATGGTCGTGTTTCCACGGAACACGAAGCACAGCTCTCTGCGTTAGAAAATCAGTTACAATGGTATGACGATCAAGTCAAATATCATCCAAACTGGACAGTCTGCGAACGGTATATTGATGAAGGAATTACTGGAACGCAGGCAAAAAAACGCCCTGCCTTTTTAAGAATGATTGATGATGCGAAACACGGGAAGTTTGATTTAATCGTAACCAGAGAGGTTTGCAGATTTGCCCGTAATGTTGTAGATACCCTCGTAGTAACAAGAGAGTTAAAAGGGATAGGCGTTGAAGTGTTTTTTATTGATGATAATATTTGGACAATGGACGGCGATGGTGAATTGAGATTGTCATTGATGGCAACACTGGCACAGGAAGAAAGCCGCAAGACTTCTGAGCGTGTAAAAGCAGGTCAGAAAATCAGTCGTGATAATGGTGTCCTTTATGGCAATGGAAATATCCTCGGATATGACCGGGCGGGAGACACCTATGTTATCAATGAAGAACAAGCGGAGACAGTCAAAATGATATTTGATCTTTATTTACAAGGTTATGGATCAATGAAGATTGCTAAGATACTGACGGAAAGAAAAAGGAAAACTGCATCAGGGCTTGTGAAATGGAGTGTATCTAATATAATGCGGGCTATCCGTAATGCCACATACACAGGTACGAAGTGTTACAATAAATCCAGAAGCAATAATTTCTTGGAACAAAAGCGCATCAACAACTTGGATATGTCTACTTATGAATATGTAGAGGGAGATTTCCCCGCTATTGTTTCACAAGAGGTTTGGGATAAGGCACAACAGATACGGATGAATAGAATGAAGCCTTCTCTGGTATCCACAGAAAAAACTACCCACAGCAAGCGGGACTCAAAAGATATTTGGGTCAATAAGTTAAGATGCTCCTGCGGCTCGTCTTTCCGTAAAAATCGGTGGCACACTAAGAAAGACGGAGGAACTTCGTATGGTTATCAGTGCTATAATCAGCTTAATAATGGTACAAAAAGGAAAAGAGCTGAACTTGGTCTTGATACGGATGGCTACTGCGATATAAAAATGATAACAGACTGGAAACTCGACTTTATGGCGAAAGAGCTGTTAGAACATTTGTGGCAGAGCCGGAAACAATCTGTTCTTATTGCAATAGACCTTATTAAGAGGTATTATAAAGAGGACAGAGGTAGCAACAACTATTCTGATGCGATTGCTCTGCAGACAAAATTGGATAAAGCGCAGACCCGGTTGACAAATCTCATTGCGATGCGGGCGGACGGAGAATTGTCAAAAGAAGAATATCAAAATATGCGTGTGCCGATTGATACAGAAATTCAGCAGCTTCAGGACAAGTTAAAATCTGCGGATACTGATAAACAGCCGACAAGAGGTTTAGAGCTTGACGAGATTATTAAGACGCTGAATACGCTGATTGATTTCAGCGGCACAAAGATTAGCAGGGATGTTATCAATCAATTCGTGTATAGAGTAACGCCGACAACGGATAAGACCTTTGACTGGTATATTCATTTACACGGAACGGTTGATGCCAAGGCGACATTTACTGCTGATGGTAGAAAGGGACGGGCAATTATCAGGTTAGAGGAAATCGAGCAGATTTCCTCATTACATAGGAAAGAGAATGAGAGTAACAGCGATTTCATAAAAAACCCCATTGTTTTTTCCTTTCTGCACAGGCTGCTATTAAGGAGCAGGGAAACAAGTAATTGTTCCTTTCTCAAAGTTGCCGATTTGACGATTGACGAAGCGTATGCTCATAAGTATCTGGAAACAGTTTCGGATGTGCACCACTTCAAGACATCAAGTTGGAAAAATGTAAAGGTAGCAATTTATATCTAAAAAATCCCTCTGTCGGGAAACCGGCAGAGGGATTTTTGCATTGAGGTATGATTCTATTTAATCGTCGTCTTCGTCATCGTTAGACCACGATGATATGATATGAATATCACCAGTATCCATATCCATCGCCATGTTATCGCCCAGTCTCATCAGAAGATCACAATCGGAATCAATAGCCATATTATCCGATATCGTATGGGTAAAGTCGCCATCTTCAAAATCAAAGAAATGTTTGCTCATTTTGATTCTCCTTTTTAATCATCATATTCCGGGTAGTCGGGTGCCCATTCGGGCCAGATTTGATCTTTATGCCTACGGTTAGAGTTGTGAATCTGCTGATGTGTTTTGCGATTTGGATTCAATTGGTTAGCGTGATTATTAGCATTTGACCGATACGCCTTATTGTTTGGATTGTTCTGGTTTGCCCAACTGTCCAGTTGCTCTTTGGTATGAGTCTTCCCCGATACTTTTTTACCGCTCATCTTTTTCTCCTTTCTGAACCGAAAAAATCCACGCACTTGCATTGTGCGTGGACGACGATTACAGATATACTGCTTTACACGCAACAAAACAAGACCGATGAAATACTATCGGTTCGTAATGTGGTGTAAAGCAACGAAACAACAGGGGGACAACTACAGTCAACCAACACAACTGCTTTCTTGATTCCATAATGAGAATTTGTAAGGAATCAATAGTTTCGATGATTTACTCATTTGTTTGTCAAATGCCCAAACCCTTCCGAATCTAATTCGTACTCTCATTCTACGAATCTTCAATACTAAAGGACACATTATCACTTGACAAATGTATTATAGTTCAAAAACCGTGATTAGTCAATATGTTTCTGTAAATTCAAATCGCACATTTTTGTTATTTCCTCCGTTGCGGTACAATGTACTTGCAAAGGAGGATTTTGCTTTGAAAGATGAATTTATTACCCGCGTCGGCGTTTGGGGACAGCAGTATCTGCGCCATATTCGGCAACAGGCAAAACCAGTCATTTACCTTGGCTTTTCGCCGAAGCGGGAACAAGTGCTTTTACGTTTCGGGCATAAAAAAAGTAAGCCCCCGCTTTTCGGCGGGGGCTAAGAAGGGGTTGCGCCGCAAAAAAGCGGCACAAGAGGGGGGCAGGAGAAAGAACATATCGCGAGAAATGCAGTCCCGTACAAGGGCGGAAACGTTACGTATCGCCGAAAGCACCGCGGCACAGCATTTCTCAAAAAAAAGAAAGGGTTTTTGTTTGCCCTTATTATATAGGGGCAGGCCGAAAAAAGAAATACTCTGTCGGAATACAATCCGAAAATTTCAGCCGTATGAAACCCGAACGCCGTCCGGGCAGTAGAGCGCGGAAATAAACAATTATTAAGAAATTATTAAATAATATAAAGTATATTGCATTGCAAGGTAATGTGTGTTATGCTTTAGCTGTCGAAAGAGAAAACGGCCGAGAGCCGAATTTGGACGGAAAGGAGCGCGTTATGAATACACAATTCAAAAAAGGCGTGCTGGAACTTTGCGTGCTTTCGCTTTTGAAACAGGGCGACAAGTACGGCTATGAGCTGGCGGACACCGTCGGAAAACAAATTGACATTTCCGAAGGCACGATTTATCCGCTGCTCAAGCGGCTGCGCGCCGAGGGGTATTTTGAAGTCTATTTGAAAGAATCCACTTCGGGACCGGCGCGCAAATACTATAAATTGACCCAAAAAGGGAAAGATATGCAAGCACATCTTGCACAAGAGTGGCAGGAATTTACAAAAAGCGTTTCCACATTTATCGGAGGTGACGGGCAATGACCAAAGCTGAATTTTTACAACAACTTCAAAACCATCTTCTTCCGCTTGCCGCCGCCGATCGCGATGAAATTTTGGCGGATTTTGAAGAGCATTTTCAGGCGGGGCTTGAATCGGGCAAAACCGAAGCGCAAATCTGCCAAGAGCTCGGCAACCCATATAGCTGCGCGTTGCAATATCTTCGTCAGCCGGGGGCTTACACCGTCCCACAGCAGCCGCCGAAGCCTGCAACCGAACCGCCGAAGTATAACGCAGCCGCCGCGGCGCAAAAAGCGGTTTACGAACGACGCAACCACACATTGTGGAGCATAATGTTTGCCTTGTTGGTGGTTTGCGCGTTCGGCGTTTACCCGACGGCCGTTACCTTAATGGCTTCTCCGCTTATTGTGCTGCTGATCTCGATTTTCGCGGTCGCGTTCGTGCCGACTGCCGGTATGGTCGGTTTTTTGGTCTCGCTTTGCGTGTGTTTGTTTACCGCGGGGCTGTTTATATTCCTTTTAATGACGTGGCTGTTGAAGTTAAGCTACAAGCGTGCGGGATTTTAAGGAGGGAGAGCGTTTATGAAAAAAGCGATGATTGCTTGCGCAATTCTTTGCGTGATTTCCTTACTTTCGACGGTCGGTTTCGCCGCGGCGCTGGGTACACAGGCGGTGGGCGGTCTGTTCGGTCCCTCCGGCGTTGCGCGTCAGTGGTGGAATGAAGTACGCGGCAACAATATTTCCGGACAAATCGGACAACAGATACAACAGGAAATACAAGACGATGACGACGCGCCGCTGCAAAGCACGGAGTCTTTGGATTTTCAAGCGGGTGAAACCCTGACCGTTCGTGCGGACAGAGGCGACATCCGGCTGGTCAAAGGCACAGGAGACCGTGTGGAAGTGAATTTACAGCAATATGCCTACGGGCAGTTGAGCGAGCCCGTCTATACCGTTTCGGTGCAGAAGGATTCCGAAGTTACGCTCTCTTCGGCGGAACAGCAAGGCAGCGGCGTAAAAGCCGTTTTGGAAATTCGCGTGCCGGACCAAGTGAAAAATATCACGGTTTCTACCGGAATCGGCGACATTGACGCAACCGGTATTACGCCCGGCACCTTGACGGCAACGGTAACGACCGGCGACGCGGAGCTTGAATATATAACGGCGGACACCGTGACCGTCAACGTGACAACCGGCGACGTGAGCGTCGACCGCAACACCAATGTCGGGGCTTTGCAAATTGCAGTCGTCCGCGGCGAAGTGGATTATGACGTTCCCGTGGCAACGCCGTTTACGCTGAATTATGCCGTTACCACCGGCACAGTTGAGTTTGACGACGGCGTGCAGAGAAGCTATTTTGTGGAATCCAAACGGTCGGGCGCCGGCGTCAGCGGTAAAGTTACGCTTTCCGCAGACGGGCAAACAACGCAAACTGTCTCGGTGCAGATAGAAACCGGCAAACTCGAAGTCAGCAACGATATGGACTAACCGTCACAAAGACGCATACTATAAATAAAAAGGAGTCAATGCTTTATGAAAAAGAAACTGTACAGAAGCAATACCGATAAAATGCTTTGCGGCGTGCTCGGCGGGCTTGCGGAATATCTGAATGTGGATTCCACCTTAATTCGGATTCTCTATGCCGCGCTTTGCGTGTTTTCCGCCGGATTCCCCGGCCTTGTGCTCTATATTATCTGCGCTGTTATCATTCCTGCGGCGCCGTTTGATGTGGAACCGTAAGCCAAAAAGCTGTTTTTTCGCCCGTCCCTTTCAGAGGACGGGCGTTTTTTCATAAAAACAACTTTTTTCAACAGCACAAACCGACGCTTCTTTCACCGCGTCGCGGGTATAATGTCTATCGTGCCGGAGCTTGTCCGGCAAAAACAATTTGTTTGACATTTTACCGACGGGCGGGGTGATTTTTTGTTCGTATCCGAAAAAGAAACACAGAAAAAAGAATGGACGCAAAAAGCGGAAAGTCTCGCGGGGGCGCTGCCGAAAGGTGTCCGGCGAACGCTGTTACATATGTTCCTGTTCCTTTGCGGCTTGTTGTTGGCGAGCGTTCGCACGGGCGACCTTCTTTCCCCTTTCGGGGTGAGCTTTTTGGCGGCGGTGCCGTCGCGCTATATTTTATCCGCAGGGCTCGGCGCGGCCGCCGGCTATATTCTCACACAAGACAGCGTTTCGGCGCTGCGCTATATCGCCGCGCTGCTTTCGGCGGGCGTGCTCGCAAGGCTTGCGTGTGAATTTGAAAAAATCCGCAATTTCCGCCTTTTGCCGGCGTGTATCAGCTTTTTGGTCTGCTTTTTGACCGGCATGGCGCTCTTGACAGCGGACGGGATGCGCCTGCAAGGCTTTTTTCTTTATCTTGCCGAATCCGCCACGGCGTTTGTTGCCGCCTATTTCTTTTCGTCGGCGATGGATACCGCTAAAGGCCTTTCCGTCCGCACCGGTGTTTCCGTGCGCGCTTTGCCCGCGGCGGTTTTCACAACCTATTTGCTGCTCATTTCTTTCTCGGATATTGCGGTGTACGGCGTCTCGTTTGCGCGGGTGCTGCTTGTTTACGCGATGCTTTTGGCGGCGTGGCTTTACAAAGAGCCCGGCGGCGCGATTGCAGGCGTTGCCGCCACAGCGGTTTTCTTGACCGACAAAAATGTGGGACTTGCGGCGTGCGCTTACGGCGCGGCGGGGCTTTTGTCAGCCATGTTTTTTCACAGCAAGCGCTATTTCGGAACGCTTGTGTTTTTCGCTTCGTTTGCGGCGGCATTTTTGCTGACCGGCAATGATGCGGATAAAATTTATCTGCTCGCTGAGGCGTTTGCCGGCTGCGGGCTGTTCCTTGTTACGCCGCGCTCAATTTTGCAAAAGGCGGAACGCCTGACCGACGACGTAGTGACCAGCGCGCAAAACAATCCCCAACGGCAGGAAATTTTGCACCGCCTGCAAAGCGCCGCCCACGCTGTGGACGAAATGTCCCATTCCGTGCGTTCGGTTTCCGAGATTTTGCGCTATTCGATGCTTCCCGAAGAAAAAGACGCTTTTGCCCGCGCGCGCGACGAAGTCTGCAGCGGGTGCGGGCGTTACGCGGTCTGTTGGGAGAAAAACTGCCGCGAGACGCTTTCTTCGCTTGAGAGTATGGGCAAGGTGCTGCAGTCGAACGAAGCGCTCAAACCCACCCACGTCCCGCCGACCTTTTCCACGCGGTGCATCAAGCTTTCCACGATGCTCGAAAGCCTAAACCGGCAATATGTCCGCAGCGTCGAGCGCACCGCCGCCCGGCGGAAAATAGAAGAAATCCGAAGCGCCACCGCCGACCAGTTTGACGGGCTTTGCGATATTTTAAAAGAGTTTTCCGGGGAAATCTCCGAAGAACTGACCTTTGACGAAAGCGCCGCCGCCCGCGTGCGCGAAGTTTTGCGAAACGACTTTTCCGTGGACAACTGTGCGGCGACCTGCATTTACAATTCGGAGGGGAAACTGCGTTTGGAGCTGGATTTGTCCGTCAATCTCCCGCCGACAGACCGCGCGGCTATGAAGACCGCACTGGAGGAAGCCACCGGCCGTGCGCTTGAACTGCCGTATTCCGAAAGCACAAAGACGGGGCTGCACTTAACCTACTGTGAACGCGCGGCAATCGCGGTGGAAGCCGCCGCCGCGAAAATCACCGCCGAAGATGAGCCGCTTTGCGGCGACAGTTATGAAAGCTTTTATGACGGGCGCGGCAATTATGTCGTGATTTTAAGCGACGGTATGGGGCAGGGCACCCGCGCGGCGCTCGACAGCACAATGGCAACGACTCTGACGGCAAAGCTGGTGCGTGCCGGAATTCGCTATTCGAGCGCGCTGAAAATGGTCAATTCCTCTTTAATTCTCAAATCCAAAGACGAGTCGCTCGCCACGCTCGATATTTTGAATATCGACCTTTACACAGGCCGCGCGACTTTCTATAAAGCGGGCGCGGCAAAATCCATTTTGCTGCGGCAGGGGAAATATACGGAAGTCAAAAAAGCCTCTTTGCCGGCGGGGATTTTGCGCGATATTTCCTTTGCCACCGCCGAAGGCCTTTTGCAGGAAGGCGACCTTTTGCTTTTAGGCTCGGACGGTGCTTTTGAAGATGCGCCGCAGGCGGTCAAACACGCGCTTGCGCAAACAAAACCGGAGGACTCAAGCGCCGAAATTTCCGAAAGAATCGCGCGCGCCGCCAAAAAGCAAAATGCCACCGGTCGGTGTGACGACATTACGGTGATTGCCTTGAAAATCAAGAAAAATCCGGCACAATAACCGCTTTTTTTCTCTTTTTTTCACCGCTTGCCGAAAACAGGTGCCTTTTTTTCACAAATCCGTCAAAATTTAAGGATTCTTTATTGACATTTGTGCGATTTTATTGTAAATTGTAGTAGTATCGATTAGCATGGGATGTTAATCTGTTTATTGATAAGAAAGGGGATTCATTCAGAATGGCAAAGAAAGAGAAAATCGAGCTCACGCCTGAAGAACGTCAAGCCCGCGAAACCCGTAAAAAGGAAAAGAGAAAGCTTTTCGGCGATACCTTTGTTCGGGCATGCGTGTTCTTCTTGGCCGTGGCTTTTGTCTATTCGGTCACCTATGTGGCATTCGGCCAGGGCACCACGATTTATCAGAGTGTGCAGGCCAGCGGTACGGCTTCCGGCGGTTCGGCCGGAACCTCCACGGGCGGCAGCACTTCTACCGACACAGCCGCACCGGTAAGCAATGAAGCGGAAGAAGCTGCGAAAGCGATTAACGAAGCAACCGCAGCGGCGGCAGCGGCCGGTTACACTTGGAACAGAACCAGTGAGTTTACCAAAGACATTGACGTCGGCGGCAGCACCGCGACCAACGCGATTAACACCGTTATTCAGGCGGTGGACTCCAACGCAAACATCAACTCCGTTGTCGGTGGCTTCATCGGCATCGGTACGAAAGACGCAACGATTGCAAAAGGCGCTGACGCCGCAACGGAAATCGGTTATCACGGCGACAGCTACAAGCTGAAAGCGACCACTTTGGAAGCGGCTGACCTTCAGGGCCTTACCAAGAACGGGGATACATACACCTTTACGCTTGCCAATGCTGACACCCCGAAGAAAGACGGTGCCACCGCATTGAACAGATTGACGGACGACATCGTCACGCAGGAAGAAGTTTCCGCAGAAATTCAGGAACAGGTCGGCAGCAGCATTACAGTAAGCAGCCTGGTCGGCACATACAGCAACATCAAAGTCGAAGTGACCATCACCGACGGTAAGCTGCAGAAGCTGACTTATTCCTATGATGCAGAAGTTACCGAGCTCGGTCTGAAAGTTGCAATCCTGACTGTTAAGGGCACGGGCGCAATGCACACTGAAGCGACTTACAGCGACTTCGTATATTAATTCGGAAGATAGAGGGAGACGGAATCATGGCAAAAAAATCAGAATTGACGCTCGAAGAGCTCGCTGCCCGGAAAATCAGACGTTCCAACGGCTGGACCCGTTTTTGGGCAATCGTGCTTGCACTTGTCCTTGTCAGCGGCGTAGCTTACTTTGCAAATAACCAGGCGAAAAAGGCCAACGAAGCGGCTGAAGCGGAAGCTTCCAGCCTTGCCGCGGAATATGCGAACAGCAACGCCGGCGGCCAGAGCTGGAACGACGGTTCCGCAAGCGGCGACAATGGTTCGGCAAATGCCAACGCACCGGCCAGCAGCGAAGCCGAAGCGGCGGTTAAAGCAATTAACGCGGCAACCGCACAGGCGGCAAACGCAGGGTACACTTGGGCGAGAAAATGCGAACTGACGCGTGCAATTGACGTCGGCAGCGCAACCGAAACGCTCAACGGCATTATCCACCGCGTTGACTCCAAAGCAGACTTGAACTCCGTTGTCGGCGGCTTCATCGGCCGCGGCGATAAAAACGCAACTTACACCGCAGGTGCGGACGCCAAAGAAACTTTCGGCAATGCAAACTACGCGTTGAAAGCAACCCAGTTGCAGGCTTCCGATTTACAGGAACTGAAAGTCGACGGCAACACCTACACCTTTAAGCTTGCGAACGCTGACAACCCGCAGAAAGACGGCGGCACGTCGCTCAACAGACTGACGGATGACTTCATCACCCAACAGGAAGTTGCCGACGGCATCAAAGAAGCACTCGGCTTCTTGAGCAGCCTGCTTTCCGTCAAATCCTCCGATGTTTCCTTCTCGGAAATCGAAGTTACGGTTGTGCTTACGGATGACGGCAAACTCGAATCCCTGCACTACTACTACGTGATGGATGTTAAGAAGCTGGAACTGAGCGTTGCAACCGGTACCGGCGCAGGCTACGTAGACGCAACGTACAACAATTTCGTATATTAATTCCTGCTCTTGCGCACGGAATAACCGATAACCAACGAAAGGAAGAGCATTATGGCGAAAAAGAAAAAAGCCGATCTTACGCTTGAAGAACTTCAGGCAAAAAAGGCAAAGACACAGCGTGGCTGGGTTCGCTTCTGCGCAATCGTGTTGGCTGTGGCGCTGACTGCCGCTATGTACGGCGTTGCGTCTAAAGGCGGCCCGAAGAAAGTTCCGGTTTACCCGAACACGGTGCAGACAGTTGTCAACAACGGCGGCACAAGTACCGATGACACAACCACTCCCTCCACCGATACAACCACCCCGTCAACCGGCACTTCAACAGACACATCTTCTGACGAAGGCGGCGGCATTTTGGATTCTATTTTGGGGATGCTCGGCGGTATTGACCTCGGTTCTATCGCGGGCAAACTGGACCTCAACGGTCTCGGCGTTGCTGCAATCGGCGGTATTCAGACCGCGAAAGAATCCCTGCTTGCATTTGTCGATCAGTTAGAAGCCTCCATCACCGGCAAACCGACGATTTCTCATGATGCGACGGAATATCCGTTTGCGGACGGCACAAATGTCGGTTCCCAGGCTGATCGCCAGGCGATTGTGGATTTGCTGAACCAAGCCACCGCCCAGGTGAACAACAGCAAGGCAGCTTATAGTTTTAACAGAGCTGCGCAGTACACAACTGACGGCCACGCCAGCATTGGCGCGCAGACCGATACCATCAACCAGCTTCTCGGTTCTCTTGGCAACGGTATGACTTTAGACACCGTTGTCGGCGAATTCAACGGTGCGAACGCCGCTGTGGCAGCGAGTGTTCCGGCCGGTCAGACGGCGGACGATTTGGTAACGGCGGGCACGCTCAATGCAGCGACCAAGAATTATGCGCTGATGACTACCCAACTTACCGCGGATGACATTCAGATTGTCAACCAGACCCCCGCAACCGGTACATATACCATTCTTCTTAAAAACGTAGACAATCCGAACAGACGCGCAGATTGCGGTTTGACTCGTTTCACCAATGACTATTTGGTGCAGAACGAAGTGGCGGATTCTATTAAGAACAGTTTGGCACTCAACCAGGCCAGCTTTGAAATTCTGAAACTGACCGACCTTGAAATGAAATACAGCAACATTGCCGTTTCGTTCCAGGTCGATCCGTTGACCGGCGCGCTGAAGACTTTGAGCTATCAGTATCAGGCATATAGCAAATTCACCGTCAGAACCAACACGGTTCAGATTATCGGCGCGGCAACCACGCAGACAGTGAATACGTATACATTCTGATAAAACCTGTTTTGAATCCCACAAAAAAGCCCTCCCGTTTTTGGGAGGGCTTTTTGTTCGCTTTATTTTTTATAGAGCAAAAGATTCGGAAGCATGTTCTGCTTCAGTTTACAACGTGAATCGGGTGACCGTCGCAAAACGCTTTTATATTTTCTTTGAAAATGCCCAACAACCGTGCGCGGGTTTCATAAGCCGCCCAGGCAATGTGCGGGGTAATCAGGCAATTTTTTGCTGTTAACAGGGGGTTGTCGGATTTCGGCGGCTCGACTGAAAGCACGTCAAGCCCCGCGCCGGCTATGCGGCCCGCGTTTAGCGCATCAGCAAGTGCCCGGTCGTCTACAACCGGCCCGCGGGACGTGTTGATAAGATAAGCGGTTTTCTTGCAGCGCGCCAAAAATTCCGCGTTCACAAGGCCTTGCGTCTGCGGGGTTAACGGGCAGTGCAGTGTGATAAAATCCGCCTGTTCGGCAATCTCTTCGGTTGTCGCCCACGAAAAGTTTTTGCGGTGGCTTTGGTCGGTTTCGTGCCCGGAACTTGCTAAAATCCGCATGTCAAACGCTTCGGCAATGTCCGCGACCTTTTGCCCGATTTTGCCGAAGCCGATAATGCCGAGCGTCTTGCCCGAAAGTTCCGTAAGCGGGGCTTTCCAGAAGCAAAAATCCGCACACGCGCTCCACTCGCCTGCGCGAACAGCGTCGCTGTGCTGCGTTACCCGGTTGCAAAACGCGGTCAGAAATGCAAAAACCAACTGCGCCACGGCGTTCGTCGAATAAGACGGAATATTCGAAAGCGGAATACCTTTTTCGCGTAAGTAAGCACCGTCCACAACATTGTAGCCGGTGGAAAGCAGCGCCACAAACTGCAATTTCGGCATTTGGTCGATTTCCGTTTTGGTCAGAGGCGTTTTGTTGGTCACAACAATTTGCGCGTCTTTGCAGCGTTCGACGATTTCTGCGGGCTTCGTGCGGTCATATACGGTCACTTCCCCGAACTGCCGCAAAAAATCCCACGACAAATCGCCCGGGTTGGTGGTATAGCCGTCTAAAATGACGATATTCATAAAACTGCTCCTTTTTCAAAACAATTCCGCAAGCGCGTTCATGGGTATATTGTATCACAAAATTTCATACCATAACAGCGAAACGCGAAAAATTCCGGCAGAGAATATTTTGTTTGACCTTGAGCCTGTTTTGTTATAAAATTACAATAGGTATGTTATGCGATAGAAACAAGACTTTTACTTAGAAAGGCGGTGACCGCGCTTGACACACACAAAGCTGAACCGGCAAAAGCTTTTGAACCTTTTAGCCTTTTTCCTGCTGATTCTCGCCGCCGTGTTGTTTTGCGTGGCGCTGTTGTTCCAAGACCCCACCTTTTTAGCGCACTATGACGACATCATGGGCCGCCTTGCGGAATTTGAATACAAGGTGGCAACCATTCCTTATAAAGGGATCGTCATTCTTGTGATTTTGCTTATCTATCTTTCCAAAGCGTTTTTGCCTTTGCCGATTTCCGCCATTTGCGTGATTGCCGGTATGGCGTTTCAAACGCCTTACGCCATTTTGATTAACATTGTCGGCTTTTCTCTGCTTTCCGCGATTAAATATTTTTGGGGTAAGCATTTGGGCGGCGGCATCGTCCACAAATTCTTGGTGAAAAACGAGGGCGTGCGCCGCGTGATGAACGCCGACATGAAAGCAAATACGATTTTGCTTTTGGCGTTCCGGCTTGTGCCGAGTTTTCCGATTAACACAATAAGCCAGGTCTACGGCGCGATGCAGTTTGATTTTAAAAAATACCTTTTGCTGTCCGTGCTCGGCTTCTTGCCGAAGCTGATTTCTTACAGCTTCATCGGTCGTAACGTCTACGACCCGTTCTCGATGGCCTTCATTTTGCCGATTGTCATCTTGCTCCTGCTTTCAGGGCTTTCGGTGTTCGGCATCAACGCCATGATTGAATTTTACAGCGAAAAGTCCAAAAGCAAGGATTCCGATAAAAAATAAAGAGAGGAAAGGAAGTTCCAAAAGATGCCCGTCTTAAACGAACTGAAACAAAAAATCACATCGGGGGAATACGACGACCGTTTCCGCCGGGTTTATGTCACCGATTCGGAGGTCGCGGCGCAGCATGCGCGGTATTGTAAGCTTGCCGAAACCTTTGCCGAATTATACGCGCCCGACCGCGACATTCGCCTGTTTTCCGCACCGGGCCGTACCGAAGTCGGCGGCAACCACACCGACCACAACCACGGCAGAGTGCTCGCGGCCGGTATCAACCTTGACGCCATTGCCGCGGCGGCGAAAAATGAAGAAAATATTGTCCGCGTGAAATCCGAGGGCTATAACATGGACGTTGTGGATATTGCAGACCTTTCCGTGCACCCGGAAGAGACCGGCCGTTCTCCGGCGTTGGTGCGCGGCGTGTGCAAAGGCTTTGTCAACGCCGGCTATAAGGTCGGCGGCTTCGACGCGGCAACCGCGTCCCGCGTGCTTTCCGGCTCCGGGCTTTCGTCGTCGGCGGCTTATGAAGTGCTTGTCGGAACAATGCTCAACTACCTTTACAACGACGGCAAGGTGGACGCCGTCACGATTGCCAAAATCGCGCAGTATGCCGAAAATGAATATTTCGGCAAGCCCTGCGGCTTAATGGACCAGACCGCCTGCTCGGTCGGCTCGTTCGTGACGATTGATTTCAACGACCCCGCGAACCCCGAAATCGAAGAAGTGAAATTTGACTTCGCTGCCTGCGGTCACGCGCTTTGCATTGTCGACACCAAAGGCAGCCATTCCGATTTAACTGACGAATACGCCTATATCCGCGAGGAAATGGAAAGCGTCGCGCATTATTTCGGTAAAAATGTTTTGCGCGAAGTGAACCCCGAGGCGTTTTACGCCGAAATTCCGGCGCTGCGCAAACAGGTCGGCGACCGTGCGGTGCTTCGTGCGATGCACTTCTATTCCGACAACGACCGCGTGCTGAAAGAGGTTGCGGCGCTTCGCAAAGGCGACTTTGAAGCCTTTAAGAAATACATACTCCAAAGCGGCTTTTCTTCTTATATGTATAACCAAAATGTCTTTTCGGTGAAAAAGCCGCAGGAACAGCCGGTGTCTCTGGCGCTGGCGATTTCGCAGCAGATTTTGGAGGGCCGCGGCGCGTGGCGCGTCCACGGCGGCGGGTTTGCCGGCACCATTCAGGCGTTTGTGCCGATGGATTTGCTGGACGATTATAAATCGGCTGTGGAGAGTGTGTTCGGAGAGGGCACTTGCTATGTCCTTTCCATCCGTCCCGTCGGCGGAACGGAAATCTGAGTGTAACAAAAGGAGCGAATTTCGGTGGAGCTAAACGCGATTTTGCGGGAACTGACCGCCGCGCCCGGCGCTTCGGGCGATGAACAGCAAATACGGGAAACGGCGAAGCGGCTGCTTGCGCCTTACGGCGAAGTGCACTTTGACAAGCTCGGCAACGTCGTTTGTGAAGTGAAAGGCAGCGGCAAATACCATGTGCTTTTAGACGCGCATATGGACCAAATCGGGCTTGCGGTTTTGGAAATCACGCCCGAAGGCTTTTTGCGCGCGGCGCCCTGCGGCGGTGCGGACAAGCGTGTGCTTGCCGGCGAAGAAGTCGTGGTATACGGCAAAGAACCGCTGTTCGGCGTGATTACAAGCACGCCGCCCCATTTGCTTTCCGACGCGGACAAAGGCAAGGTGCCGGAGTCGCTTTTGGTGGACATCGGACTTCCCGAAGAAAAGGCGAAAGCGCTTGTCACCCCCGGCGACCGGATTTTGCTGCGCCATCATTTCCGGGAACTGCTCGGCAGCGCGGTGAGTGCCCCGGCGCTCGATGACCGCGCGGGGCTTGCGGTGCTTTTGTATGCGCTTGAATTTTTGAAAAATGCAAACAGCACAACAGATTTGACCGTGGTATTTTCCACCCGTGAGGAAACGACCGAGGGCGGCGCGAAAGCGGCGGCGTTTGCCGCGGGCGCCGAAGAATGCATTGCGGTGGACGTGAGCTTCGCCTATACCCCGGACGCGAAACACGAGGATTGCGGCGTGCTCGGCAAAGGACCGATGATCGGTTTTGCGCCGGCTTTGACGCGCGAAATCAGCGAACAGCTCGAAGAGATCGCGATGGAAAATCAAATCCCCAGCCAGCGCGAAATCATGAGCGGCTCGACGGGGACAAACGTGGACGTCATGACGCCCCAAGCGGGCGGTATGCGCAGCGGGCTTTTGTCTATTCCGCTTCGCTATATGCACACCGGCGTTGAGGTTGTCGACACAACCGACGTCGAAAACACCGGGCTTTTGCTCGCGAAATATATTTTGCATAAGGAGGAAGCGATATGTTAAAAGACCTTTGCGCTTTAAACGCGACCTCCGGGAGAGAAGAAGCTGTGCGCGACTATCTGATTGCACATTTGCCGAAAGAGGTCGAATATTTTGTCGACCCCTTAGGCAGCCTGATTGTGAAAAAGAAAGGGAAACGCCGTCCGAAAAACCGTGTGATGCTTGCGTCGCATATGGATGAAGTCGCGCTGATTATCACTTATATTACAGGCGAAGGCTATTTGAAATTTGCGCCGGTCGGCGGGATTGATTCGCGTGTGCTGTTCGGCAAACGCGTGAAAGTCGGTCCGTCCGCTTTGCCGGGCGTGATTGGCGGAAAAGCCATTCATCAGCTGACAAAAGGCGAAAAAGACACCGTCCCCGAAGCGGAAAACATGTTGATTGACATCGGCGCGGCGGATAAAAAAGACGCGGAGCGGCTCGTTTCACTCGGCGACAACGCCTATTTTGATTCGGAATATGTCGAATTCGGCGACGGCTTTGTAAAAAGCAAGGCGCTCGACGACCGCGTGGGCAATCTGATTATGCTCGAAATGCTCAAAAAAGATTTGCCGTTTGATATGACGTTCTGCTTTACCGTGCAGGAAGAAATCGGCACGCGCGGCGCGACGGCGGCGGCAGCGCGGATTGCGCCCGATTACGCCATAGTGATTGAAAGCACGACAGCGGCGGATTTGCCCGACACGCCAAATTACAAACAGGTTTGTAAGTTAGGCGCGGGCGCTGTGGTCGGCTTTATGGACCGCGGCACGGTTTATGACCGCGCGCTTTATAAACAGGCGTTCGAACTCGCGAGCGAAAACGGAATCGCCTGTCAAACCAAGACGATGATTGCCGGCGGCAACGATGCGTCCGCCATTCACAAAGCGGCCGGCGGGGTGCGCACCCTTGCGGTGTCCGTTCCTTGCCGTTATATCCATTCTCCCGCGTGCGTGGCGAAAAAGTCTGACATCGACTGCGTCGCGGCGTTGGTCGAGCGTTTGGCGGAGGCGTTTTGCGATGCTCCGGCGGATTGAGAATATAAACGCCCAAACCGCCGAGCAGTTACTGGGCCTCCTGCCGCAGAGTTTGATGACCGCGTTTACGCTGTTTGCCCTTTTGGATTGGTGCGCGGTGGACGGCGCGTGGGTGCAAAGCGACGAACAAGAACAGGTCACGGCGCTGGTCGTGCAGAAAGACCAGACCAAGGCGTATGTGAGCGTCGGGGAAAACGCCGATTTTGAAGAGCTCGCGCTGTTTTTACGGCATTTGGGCGGGCTTGTGATTCACTGCGTGCCGGATTATACCGCGCGCTTGGGCGTCACGCCGTTTTCGCGCCACAGCTTTATGGTGCTTTCCGAAACGCCCGAACCGGGCAAAGCAGCGGTCAGCGTGACCGATACAAACGCGCTTCGTCCCGTATTTGATTTGCTGACGCAGTCTGCACGCGCAGCGGCGGGGGACAGTGCCCAGTTTCGGAAATACAGCGAACGCGCGTTTCAAGAGTGGCTCTCGAGAACCAGCCGCGGGATGCTCGGCGGCTACACGGCGGTCAAGGCGGTTTACGCCGCTGAAAATTCTCTGCTTTCCGCGGCGATTGCCGACACGCTTGGGCAATATGTCTATATCCGCGACGTGGCGACTGACCGCGACTACCGCAAAATGGGCTACGGCTCAGATTGCGTCCGCGGGCTTTGCGCCGACTTGAAACAGGCGGACAATCAAATTTTTCTGCTTTGTGACGATTTGAAAACAGAGCGGTTTTATCAAAAATCGGGTTTCGCGCGGCAAGGCTCGGTGGAATTGGGAATTGTAGAACTATGAGTACATTTTTTTCAGTGTCGGAAAAGGTGCAAAGCGCTTCCGAAAAAGCGTTAAAAGAGGCAAAGCCCGCCTTCCGGCAGATTGAGGAAATCACAGAATATAACCAGCAAAAGGTGCTTGCGGCGTTTATTCGCAACCGTGTGGACGAAGCGGATTTCGGAACGACCACCGGCTACGGCTACAACGACCGCGGCAGAGAAAAGTTAGACGAACTTTGCGCCGATATTTTCGGTGCAGAAAAGGCGATTATCCGCGCGGGGATGCTCTCCTGCGGGACGCACACGCTTTCGGTGTGCCTTTACGGCGTTTTGCGGCCGGGTGACACGCTTTTGTGCGTCAGCGGCACGCCTTACGATACCATTCATTCGACCATCGGCATCGACCACGGCAAAAGCAAAGGCAAAGGCACGCTTTTGGATTTCGGCGTTTCTTACAGTCAAATTGATTTGACCGCCGACGACCAATTGGATTATGACGCAATCGAGAAAGCGGCGGCAAAGCCGGATGTGCGCATGGTGTATTTGCAACGTTCGCGCGGCTATTCGTTGCGCCACAGCCTTTCGGTCGACGAAATCGGTCGCGTGTGCGAGATTGTGCACCGCGTCAACCCCCGTGCGGTGGTGATGGTTGATAACTGCTACGGGGAATTTACCGAAAAACGCGAACCGACCGAGGTCGGCGCAGACCTCATTGCCGGTTCGTTAATCAAAAACGCCGGCGGCGGGATTGCCGCTTCGGGCGGATACATAGCCGGCCGCGCGGACCTTGTGGAGTTTTGCGCCTGCCGCCTGACGACGCCGGGACTGGGCTTAGAAGTCGGCGCGACGTTGGGGCAGAACCGAAGCCTTTACATGGGGCTTTTCCACGCGCCGCACGTCGTGGGCGAAGCGCTGAAAACCGCGGTGTATGCCGCCGCGCTGTTTTCACAACTCGGCTTTCAAGTAACCCCGACCGTCGAAGAGACGCGGCATGATATTATTCAGGCAATTTGCCTTGAAAATGCCGACCGGCTCATCGCTTTTTGCCAAGGCATGCAGAAAGGCGCGCCGGTGGATTCTTACGTCACGCCCGAGCCTTGGGATATGCCGGGCTATGACAACCAAGTCATTATGTCCGCCGGGGCGTTTACGGGCGGCTCATCAATTGAGCTTTCGGGCGACGCGCCGCTTCGCGAACCGTATGCGGTTTGGATGCAGGGCGGGCTTAATTTCCACAGCGGCAAAGTCGGGGTGACCCTCGCCGCAGAAGAACTGCAAAGGAGAGGATTGTTATAATAGCTTTTGCAACTATATTGTTAAAGCACATTGAAAGATGAACATTATTTTAGTTGATAAAATTTGAATCAACTAAAGTAAAATGAAGAGTTGTCTTTGCAAAAGTTAGGGGACTAACAGTCTGGAGGGAAATTTTGAAAAAAGAGTGTAATAATTGCGAATACAATTTCAAGGGTATTTGCGCGGGCAATGGTGATCTTTATAAAAATGGTGAACCAATAATTGATGGTACAAAATGTTGTAGTGGATGGGGAGCAAATATAGACTTTTTTTGCGAAGAAAAGAGGACTGCGCCTCGGTTCTTAAGAGAAGCATTTAATGATTGTAGCCTTTTCTATGATGACTTTTCCAAGCAATGCGATGCTTATTTTTCTGGGGAATATATTCCTATTAATATATTTGATGCTGTGAAATTTATCTATGGGTTAAGTATGGTTGATATAGCAGTACTCATGGATGTTTCTTTTGGTGTAGTTTATCGTGCAAAAGTACAAGGAATTACTGAAAAGCGAATTAATCAATTTTCTAAGGCTTTGTGTATTCCTACTGACATACTACTTGTAGGTACAACAGAGATTTTTCCAGCACTGCGCGAAGGAAAGAAAAAACTTTTTACACAGTCAAACATAAAAGAAAAATTAGATTCAATGCCAAAATGGAAAAGCTATCTTTCCGCTGAAATCAGTTCGGAATATCTTGGTTGCCCCTTAGAGTTGGCAAAAACTTTTGCCCGCATTGATAAGTTTTATTGGACTACCGATTTGGAAACAGACGATTTTACTGAAAGTGAGATTTTGCTTATTAATTATATAGCAAAGTGTAATCCTTATCGAAAAGTATTAACCAGTTTGGAATATTCTTTAGATAGGGCTTGTAAGCCACATATACATATGTCCTTTGCACCTCAAAAGGAGTGAAGATATGAATCTATTGCACTTAAAAAGCGGAACCGATGTCCGCGGCACGGCGGTCAACCCTGAAAATCCCGCGCAGATTGATTTGACCGACGAAGCGGTCCGCCGCATTTCCGGCGCGTTTGCCCGCTTCCTTGCGAAAAAACAGGGCAAGCCGGCTTCGTCTTTATTGCTTTCGGTCGGGCACGATTCCCGCGTCTCCGCCGAACGCATCCGCCGGGCGGTGCTTTTGGAACTGACTGCCGCCGGCGTGCAGATTTTGGACTGCGGGCTTTGCTCGACACCCGCGATGTTCATGACAACGCAGACGGAAAACTGTGACGGTGCGGTGCAGATTACCGCAAGCCACCACCCGTGGGACAGAAACGGCTTGAAATTCTTTACCCCCGAAGGCGGGCTTTCCGGCGCGGAAATTACGGCGATTTTGGAAGACGCCGAAAAAACACCGCCGGCGGACTTTTCCGGGGAAATCAAAGCAACGCCGATTGACTATCTTTCGACCTACTGTGCGCACCTGCGCGACTTAATTTGCCAAGGGGTAAACAGCCCCGACGATTACGACCGCCCGTTAAAGGGCTTAAAAATCGTGGTGGACGCCGGCAACGGCGTGGGCGGCTTTTACGCCGACCGGGTGCTCTCTCCGCTCGGCGCGGACACAACCGGCAGCTGCTTTTTAAAGCCGGACGGCATGTTCCCGAACCATATTCCGAACCCGGAAAACAAACAGGCAATGGATAGTATTCGCGCGGCAACTTTACGTGCGCACGCGGACCTCGGCGTGATTTTTGACACCGATGTGGACCGCGGCGGCGCGGTCCCCGCAGACGGCGAAGAGCTCAACCGCAACCGGCTGGTCGCCGTGGCGGCCTCCATTGCGCTCGAAGAAAACCCCGGCGGCTATGTGGTGACGGATTCCGTGACCTGGGCAGGGCTTACCGATTTTATCGAGCAGACGCTCGGCGGGCACCATATCCGCTTTAAACGCGGCTATAAAAATGTCATAGACGAAGCCGAACGCCGGCAATCCCTCGGGGAGAACACGCCCCTTGCGATTGAAACCTCCGGCCACGCGGCGTTTCGCGAAAATTATTATCTGGACGACGGCGCCTATCTTGTCACGCGCATTATTATTAAACTTTGCCTTTTAAAACGCGAGGGCAAAACGCTTTCCGACTTAATCGCCGACCTGCGCGCGCCTGCCGAAGAAGCGGAAGTGCGCCTTACAATCACCGACCCGGATTTTCACGCACGCGGCGAACGCCTAATCGAGTTTGTGGAAGAAAAGGCAACCGGGGAAAACGATGTCCGCATAGCAACCGACAGCTATGAAGGCGCCAAAATCATTTTCGACGCCGAAGACATAAAAGGCTTTTTCATTTTCCGCTTGAGCGTCCACGACCCGGTGATTCCGATCAATTTTGCCTGCGATATTTCCGGCGGACTTTTAAAAATCGCGCGGACGCTGCTTGCGTGGCTGTCGGACGCAGAGGGCTTGGACCTTTCGCCGCTGCAACAATTTTGCGGGGAATTTTGAAAAGGATATTGACAAAGGAAAATAATTTCATACAATATTGTAGTATATGTGATTGCGACCGTTAAGGAGGTACCTTTATGATTTTTGAAAAAGTTAGAGATATCATTTGCGAACAGTTTGATTTGGAGCCGGATCAGGTAACCGAAAACACCCTGCTCAAAGAAGACCTGGACGCCGACAGCCTGGACCTTGTGGATTTGGTTATGTCGTTTGAAGACGAATTCCAGATTGAAGTCCCCGAAGAGGAAGTCCGCAACATTAAAACCGTCGGCGACATCGTGAAATATATCGAAGAACACTGAGCCTTTCCGGGTTTTCCCGGGGAAACAGTGGAAAAGTGAAGGAAGTAAAACATGGCACAACAGAAAAAAATGGTTGAAGAAATCACCTCGATGGAGGAAGATTTCGCAAAATGGTATACCGACGTTGTGAAAAAGGCGGAGCTTATCGAATACACCAGCGTAAAAGGCTGTATGGTCATCCGCCCCTACGGCTATGCCATTTGGGAAAATATTCAGAAAGAGCTCGACCGGGAGTTTAAGGCGCTCGGACATGAAAATGTCTGCATGCCGATGTTTATTCCGGAAAGCCTGCTCAATAAAGAAAAAGACCACGTCGAAGGCTTCGCACCCGAGGTCGCCTGGGTCACCTACGGTGGCAATGAAAAGCTCGAAGAACGCCTTTGCGTGCGCCCGACCTCCGAAACCCTGTTCTGTGAACACTATAAAGCAATCGTGCATTCTTACCGCGATTTGCCGAAGCTTTACAATCAGTGGGTTTCCGTGGTGCGCTGGGAAAAGACCACCCGTCCGTTTTTGCGTTCCCGCGAATTTTTGTGGCAGGAGGGGCACACCATCCACGCCACCGCCGAGGAAGCGCGCGAAGAGACAATCCGCATGCTCAACGTGTATGCGGATTTCTGTGAAAACTATCTTGCAATGCCGGTCGTCAAAGGTGTAAAAACCGAAAAAGAGCGTTTCGCCGGTGCGGAAGACACTTACACGATTGAAGCGCTGATGCATGACGGCAAGGCGCTCCAAAGCGCAACCTCCCACTATTTCGGCGACGGTTTTGCGCGCGCGTTTGACATCCAGTTTACCGACAAAGATAATAAACTGAAATATCCGTTCCAGACCTCCTGGGGCAGCACCACGCGGCTCATCGGCGCCATTATCATGACCCACGGCGACAACAACGGTCTTGTTCTGCCGCCGAAAGTTGCACCGATTCAGGTTGTCGTCATTCCGGTCGCGGCGCACAAACCGGGCGTTTTGGAAAAAGCGCAGGAACTCACCGACCGAATCGGCAAATTCTGCCGCGTGAAAATCGACACCAGCGACAATTCCCCCGGCTGGAAATTCGCCGAATATGAAATGAAAGGCGTGCCGCTGCGTTTGGAAATCGGACCGAAAGACATCGAGAAAAATCAGTGTGTATTGGTCCGCCGCGACAACCGCGAAAAATATTTTGTGTCGCTTGATAATCTCGAAACCGAAATCCCGAAACTGCTCGACACCGTGCAAGACGGTTTGTTCCAAGCGGCGCTTGCGCGCAGAGCCAATATGACCTACACCGCGAAAACGCTCGAAGAGCTCAAAGACATTGCCGACAACAAGCCCGGCTTTATCAAAGCCATGTGGTGCGGCAGCCGCGAATGTGAAGAAAAGCTCAAGGAATATGCCGGTGTGTCCTCGCGCTGCATTCCCTTTGAGCAGGAACATATTGCGGACACCTGCGTTTGCTGCGGCAAGCCTGCCGACAAAATGCTCTATTGGGGCAAAGCGTATTAAACCGCAAAAACAATGCAATTTTTCTCACCGCTTACCGGTTTCGGCAAGCGGTGATTTTTTATCGGCGGCGCGCGGGACAAATTCGGGATTATAGATTGACTTTTTTCTGCAAAAACTCTATAATTTTTATAACTGCTTAACGCGCTACCGAAAACCTGCCGGTATAGCCGGCGAACGGAGGAATCCAAATGCAAAAAAAGATTATCGCTGCTGCTGCTTTAATGCTGGCACTGGTTCTACTTTTTGTCGCCTGCGGCAAAGGTCCGACGATTGTCACAAAAGAGGGCTATGAATATCCGCTTGTGACCGATGAAGAGGGAAACACGGTTGTTAATGATAATGGCGAGCTTGTTGTATATGTGACCGATGAAAACGGAAAATATGTGGAGGACGCAAACGGAGAGCCGCAGACTAACGCGGTGACTTTCCCGGACAGAATCTCTTCTGGCACCACACTGGAAACGCCGGAATATAAGATTACTTATCCGGACGGCTGGACCATTGATGAAATGAACCGCGCTTTCAAAGAAGGAAACGACAAGAGCTATGTGCAGATTACAGATCTTGGCGCTGCTCCGGCCACGGCTACCATTGACAGCATTTTTGCCGAGAAAAAGCAGCAGGCTCAGGAAGTTGCGCAGCAGATGGAAAAGGCTTACGAAAACAGCACAGCTTCTTTTGAATATGCTGAAAAAACATTAACCCAACAGTCGCTGGACTGCAGAATTATGACATTTTCTCTTACACAAAGCGACGGCACCCAGCTTTTCTATTCGCAGATATTCTATTATATTTATCAGGGGCATGTATTTAAAATTGATTATATTTGCGGCGATGGCAAGCAGGACACCTCTTATGATGTTTCAGCTATTATTGACGCGAATTTAATTATGAAAGATCTTCCCAAGGAAACCGAAGCCAAATAATGGCTCTGTGTTATAATGTTTTAACGGCAGGCAGCGTTGAAGCTGTCTGCCGTTTTCTATATTTTGCGGTTGGAATTTTAATAAAAAACAAGATGTTGTATGGCGAAAAAACAGTGGTTTTATATGCCAAAAAAGAAAAATAGAGGCGAAAAATCCGGCCTCATCTAAGTTCATAATTTATTCATAACTTTAGAACAAAATTGCCAAATTTCTTTGCATAACTTGCCCAAAAAACACAAATTTATTTGTTGAAATCATAAAAACGAGAAAAAACCATGAATAATCTGTTGACTTTTTTTTATAAAAATTCTATAATTTTCCTAACCATAGGAATGGTGTATTGGGGCGAAGTGTCTTCTTTTTTAAGAGGCAACTGTCCCCTAAAAAACGCGGGGGACGAGTTCCAACCCATTTTGATACACATCCTAAGGTTTACGCTCGGGTGTGTATCATCTGTCTTCCGCCGACTTTGCAAAGAAAGCGGAGTTTAGGTGGAGGGCCTCCGAGTAAAGACGAGCGCTTTTGCCAGTCCTTCCGCAAATTCTGCGGTTGGTCAGAGGAGGAAGCAATCGGGCTCCCAACAATGCCGGCTTCAGTCCCGCGCCGGCAAAGAGAAGGCGGGGCGGATGCATTGTCTTCCGACAATGTAAATTTCAATAGGAGGAAAACAAAACATGAAAAAGTCAACAAAATTGTTGAGCGTCATCTTGGCAATTGTGATGCTTTTCTCGAGCATGACCGTGCTGGCTTCTGCGGCGAAAACAGAATATAAAACTGTTGAAAACCTGCAGGCACTGGAAGCTTACAGCCCATACGGCGCAGTCACCAGACTGTCTACAGAAGAACGCGTGTCCATTCTGTTCGACTATCTTGACCAGGTGCTTGGCGATGCCAACATTGTGATGGCTCCTATCGACTTGAGCATTTTGGGCACACTGAACATCAACCTGTCTTCGGTTAACGCATTGTGCGGAACGGTAGACAATGTGAAATCCATTTTGAACAGCGGTTGGATTGCCGGTTTGAAATGGATGGTTGGTGTCATCGGTGATGTCAACTTGGACAGTTGGCAGTCTGGCATGACGCGTGAAAACACCGAGCAGCTGACGATTATTTATGAACTGCTTGAGGTTCTGAAAAACAATGCAGGTGTTGTCGGTAATGTTCTTCGCACCGGCAAGCTGGATCTCGGCGTTGCAAACAGCTTTGTCGATCTTAGTGCTGTTAGCGGCTATATCGGCGATATACCCGGCCTGATCAAAGGCCTCATCTTCCCGCTGCTTGAAAGAAAAGACGACGACCTGACGCAGATGGGTGCTTTGGCGAGCACGCAGGGCAACGGCGGTGTGCAGACGGTTTTGAACAGCTTCGTGAAGTCTTTGTTCACAAAGCCTCAAAGCAACACTTCTTATAAAGAGAATGCTGAAGGCGTATGCATCAGCAACCACACGCTTCCCACACAGGACGATTATTTGCGTTACGCGTATGAAAAGGGTCAGGATTCAACCGGTGAGTATTACACCTTCTATGTGCTGGATCCCGTAACTTATGAATACACGGCTGAAGAAGCGAAATACTATAAGACCGAAGAGCCGGTCGGCAGTGGTGAATATGTGTTCAAAACTGCTGAAGGCGACAATCTGAAGTATTATGAGAACGACAGCTACTGGCTTCCGTCTTTCGCAAACGCTCTGAGCACTGGCAGTGCAACTTTGGATCTTGAGACAGATTCTGCAGCTACTCTGCTTTACAAGTTTGCACCGTATGTATTCCAGGAAATGGCGCCTGTCGTTCTGAACGGTTCTGTTAAGAAAGCTCTTGCACAATGGTTCGGTGCTTCCTTTACATATGTCGGCGAAGTCGGCAGCGAAGAAGTTACAGCACTTCCGGATTCCGGCAACGCTTTCTTCACCCAGGAACAGGGCGAATACCTTTGGGAGTGGTCTGATTACGCTGTAATCAACGGTAACCACTATTATCGTTTTGAAGATCAGATTTACTCTTCTGACCTTTCCAACACCAATCCTTATTTTGATATCATCAACTGGGATTATAAGATCACAGATGATTTCATCGATGAGTTCATTCCTGCAGCAGCTGACGGCAAGACTGCTTCTGCGGCTGGTTATACCACCGTTCTGCAGGCTGCAAATGATTTCTTCGGTAAGGTAATTGAAACCGTTTTCACCCCGGATGTTGTTTCTGCAATTGCTTGGGTTGACGGTGATAACTCCAACCTTCTTGAAAATGCGAAGAAAGCTGCTCGCTATGTTGTTAGCTACAGCCCCGAATCCATTTTCGGCGAAGACTATAACAACGGTTATTATCAGCTGATGATGAGCGAAGACTCCAGCAATCAGGAAATCGTTTGCGGTATTGCTGCGAAACTGATTGAACTGCTTATGCCGCAGTTGGTTCTTCCGTCTGCTGAAAATCTGAAAGGCCAGAATGTCGGCGCTCTGTTGGCTGCAGTTCTTCGTGAGCTTGCAACACAGTTTGTCCCGACCTATAACTATGATGCTCTGATTTATTCAGATTACAACACCAAGACCTTCGTGGCTGGCAAAGACAACGACTACTGGCTTGATGTCTGCCTGACCATCGGTGTGGACATTGGTATGTCTTATCTGAAAAACCTTGCTGACCTCGGCGAGGATACGGATGTCGGCTATAAATTTGCTGCATCCAAAACTTATGAACTCGGCGAGTTCGAAGCTAACCCGCAGAAGTGGGAAGAGACGATTGACTGGGTCGTTGACTGGGCTCTTTGCAATGACTATGAGTGGACTTGGAAGATGGAGAACTTTGTTGATACCAGTTCCTTCACCATCGACCTTGCAACCGCACAGGATCCGTGGGTGAAGCTTGACGCAATCATCCGCAGCTTGCTTCCGGTTGAGCAGATTCTTAATGTTACACCTGCTGATGGCAAGACTTGGCTTGAGACTGCTTTGAGAGACAACTTTGTTGTTTCTTTGCTGAATTTGGACATCGTTAAACCGGTCAATATGTTTAACATTCCCGAAAACAGTGTCTTGAGAACCACCGGCACATTTACTGCCGTTGTTCAGGTCGTTCGCGATCTTCTGAATGGGCTTCTCAAGAAAACAGCTGGTGGCGACTTGTTAGATTCTTCCGTGATTACAAGCATTGACAGCGTGTTTAACCAGACAAACATTGCTAACTTTGCTGAAAATCTTTTGGCGAAGCTCTTTACAGCGTACCAGAATGGTCTCCTTGATGGTGTAATGCCGCTGTTGAACTTCTTCGTTGGTTGGACGACAGATGCACAGAAATTAGCAGCACCTGATATCTCGTTTACAAATGCAAACGGATATGATTACATTTATATGGGTGCGGCTGAGACCGTTAAGATTACCAACCTTTCTTCCGGCATGCTGTTGAAGCGCTCAGATGGGTCTTATGACCAGCCTTATAACATTGTAATTGATAATATCGTTGCAACAAATGGTTCCGTGTCTTTCTCAGGGAATCAAACAGTCGCTCCGGGCGCATCTGCAAGCTATGCCTTCACGGCTTCTGGCGAAGGTGCTGTTACAGTTGAAGTGCAGTACCACTACACCTTTAAAGACGGTACCACACTTGGTACACAACAGTCCGTTTATGAGTTTAACTATGCGACAGCACAGCTTTCCGACATGAATGGTACATTCACGGGTTCAGGCGCTGAAACTTCAGTTAACGGTTCACCGTTGAATCCGGTTGTTACTTCTATTAAGAGTATCCCGAACACTATTAACAACTTGTCTGTTACCTTCACAGGTACATCCAGCTTGGGCGGAAGCGGCGGCAAGAACGGTAGCTATACCGGCTTCGATGGCACCTATGTCCGCGACACTGGCGCTCGATTCACTGGCGTTGACAAACAGTCTGTCGTTGTTATCAAACCCGCAGCATACACTGGTGCTGATCTCTCTGGCTTGCAGTCGGGCGACAGCATTGCTTTGGGTAATTTCTACGCACAGTCTACATTCATCTTTAACCCGGACGGTAAATTCAATGTCAACTTTGATCGCCTGTGGTATGCTAATACTGGTGAATTGCAGGCCTTGTTTGATTCGACAGTAGATGCTGGTTATCAGAGAGTTTACTTTGATGAATCCGCCGATGCGGAGTGGAGTGCATATCTTGCTGCGATGCAGAATGCGGCGTACTATTTGAAAGCTCCTATGATGACCTCCAGCTTCTCTTCTGTTTACACCCAGCAAAACTTGGATGCAGCGGTAGAACAGCTTGAAACAGCAGTCGAAAACCTGCTCAAGAAGTCCTCGACCGCAGCAACTGTTGATGTTTTGGAAGAAGCTCTTGCACAGGCTGAAAATCTTGATAAAGAAATTAACTATCAGGACTACAGACTTCATGAATATTTTGAGTATCAGGACGAAAGAACTGCTACAAGAAATAGAATTCAAGAGTACACTGCTCCCGAGGCTCCGGATGCCTATATTGAAGGATGCGACCTTTCTGAAGCAGAAATCCTTGAAATTTCTGCGGCAGCAGCTAATAGCACTTTGAAAGATGCTATCGAAAAGACCTTGGTTCAGCCGTCCGAAGCTGATAAGGATGCTTATAAAGCTGCTTTGGCAGAGTATGTATATCCGACTTATACCGCTTTGGACAATGCAAATCAGGCAGCTTTGCTTGGTTACTACAAACAGTTCCTGATTGCAAAGACTACTGAAAAGCAGTTCCTTGCAAAAGAAATTGCTGCTGCAAACGCACAGGGCTATGAAGAAGGCAACTACTCCACAGATTCTTGGGCGGCTTACAGTGCAGCGCTTGCAACTGCAAACGAAGTCAACAGCGCACCCGATGCATTGCAGTCTGAAGTCTTTAACGCGAAATACAACCTGATGATCACACAGAATCAGTTGATGGCGAAAGAAGATTCCGCGAAAGACAACGGCGCTTACATGCAGCTTGAATCCTTAATCGCTCAGGCAGACGTTATGTTCCAGAACACCGACCTTTACACCGTGAAGGAAGGCGAAGCTGCTGACGCTTGGGCAAACCTTGTTGCCGCACTCGGCTATGAATATGAAGACGAAAACGGCGACATCCAGAACCTCTACGTGAATTCCGCAAAAGCCTATGTGGCTTCGGATCGCGTTATGAGCTCCACGACCGACGCTGAACTTGCTTCTCAGGTCGCGACGCTCCAGGATGCTATCAACCAGTTCACCTGCGCAATCCAGGTTGTTCCGGACGAAGACGTCCCGGATAACAGCACCAACGTTGAGCAGACCGAACTCATCATTGATGGTCTTGTTCCTGCAACCATCGCTTCCGGCGAAGACCTGCTTGCGCTCGTCAAAGCTGCTGCCCCCGCAGGCTACACTGCAACGCTTGAAAGCGTTGCTTCCGCTGCCGGTTATTACGGCACCGGCGCAACCGTGAAAGTTAATGTTGCTGAGCTTGGCGGCCAGACGGTTGCTACCTACACCGTGGTTATTTACGGTGATGTGAACGGCGACGGCGCGGTTGACGCGTTCGACGCGGCGGTTCTTGACCTTGGCTTGGCTGATGTCCAGGCGCTTACCGGTGCTTACGGCCTCGCGGCTGACACCAACGCCGACGCACAGGTCGCTGTGGCGGACTACACACTCGTGAAAGACGCTATCGCGGGCACTGCTACCATCAGCCAGGTTAGATAACCAAAGCAAAAGTTCTGACAAATCCCAATAACAAATGTGCCGCCGGTCTCTCCGGCCGGCGGCACGCATGAATTTCCATCGCAGACATTTCTGCGAAATGTAGTATGCAAAATAAACGGCGGAAAACTTCTGTTTCACCACTTTTTTGCAAAAAGGGCGGTTAGAGTGATAGCTGATTGTCGATTTTTGCAAACAGAAAGTTTTTTCCAAATAAAAGTTACTTGTTGACTTTTTTCCGTTTTGCAGGTATATTATATGGGAAGAATATAAGGAGGAAAAATTATGACAAAAGCAAAAAAAGCGATTAGCGTCGTTTTGGCTGTTGTTATGATTGCGGGATTGTTTGCGTTCGGCGCTTTTGCGGCGGATCAAAACGCAACAATCGCAGTTTCCGCGAGTGAGACGCAAGTCGAAGTCGGGGCGACCGTTACCGTGACTGTTGCTGCTACAACGGATTATTATGCAGCGGCGACTTCGGTTCCGGTTTATTACGACGCGGCGGCGTTTGACCTCGTTCCCGATTCTGTTACCCCCAGCACCGACCTTTACGGCGCTGGCTATACAGATACTGCAATCAACACAACAGAAACTGGTTGTGTCATGGTCGCTTTCATCCCGAAAGCCGGCGGCACAGCGAAACAGCTGAACAACACGACTTTGTTTACCTTCCAGCTGACCGCAAAAGCGAACGCCCAGGCGTCCCCGATTGCGACCAAAGCGGATGACCAGAAGACGGCTACCAACATCGGCGGTAAGCTGTATTTGGGCGCCTATTCTACCGCAGATGTCAACACCGCAACCGTAACGGCTGTCGGTCAGGAATTCTCTCTGACCAATACGGCGGTTACTATCGGTAGTGCAGCTGCTCCCGAACTGGTTGTTACCGAAAGCACAACCGGTTATATTGACGAAGCAAGAAAATATGTTTACGGCGTTGCAATTGGCGACGAAGCAACCGCATACTTTGAAGCTACCAATGGTGGCTCTATCGAGATGGTTGCGAATGATGCCGGTGTTACAAACGGAACAGGCGCTCAGCTTCAGCTCAAAGGTGCAGACGGTTCCGTAATTGACACCTACACCCTCATCATCTTTGGCGATGTTGATGGCTCCGGCGCGGTTGACGGCACGGATAGCGTTTCTATCATGCAGTATGTTGCAGCTCCGATTGCAAACGCTTTGACGGATATTCAACTGTTCGCAAGTGATATTGACAATTCCGGTGCAACTGACGGTACGGATAGTGTTTCTATCATGCAGTATGTTGCTGCACCGATTGCGAACGCACTTCCCGTCAACCCCCACGCATAAGCAATAGTATATTTTTAGAAAAGGAGACAGAGAAAAGCAATGAAAAGTGCTAAGAAAATCCTTAGTGTTGCTTTGGTGCTGATGCTTGCGCTTTCCGTTATGGTTTTGCCTACCTCTGCCGCAGAGCCGGTCGTTAAGGCCGATGTTGTAGCAGAATATCAGGGGCAGACCTCCGGCGGCTACGACTACTACAAGTTCAGTGTGTATCTGGATTCAACGCTCTCACTTTCCGCATACCAGATGAATATCACATGGGACAGTGCGGTATGGCAGATGCTCAGAGCAACCAACTTTGCAGACCAGTCTGCATTTGTTGCCAATATGTGCATTGACAAAACTGATCCCGAAAACATTATGTACGACAAAAGCGAGGCTTATCAGAACTACGGCGGCGGCAACTGGGACTACGGTTCTGACGATGGCTATGTTTTGATGCCCTATGATGGCACACAGCCCACTTTTGCAAAGATTTCAAATGACAATATGGGTGTGGAGCTGACAGATGCCGGCTATACAGGCTTGTACTCCACATGGATGGTCGACTTCACGGACAGCTACATGACGCTTTCTGGCGGAACGATGAATGGCTACGATTCTCCTACCAGTGGTAGACAGATGGTTCTGTCCTGGTACATGAGACTGAAGGACGACGTTGCTCCCGGCAGCTATGAGGTCGGCTTCAATGCAAAGCAGTTTGCTCGTCTGACCGGTACCTACAACACCATGGATGCGGTTGAATCCGACTTGGTTGGTGTGAACAAGTGGTCCATCGCTCCTGAGCATGTAACCTATACCAACGCTGTTGTTAAAGTTGGCGAAGCAGGTCCTGCAGTTACCAAGACTCAGGCTGAAGTTAAGATGACGCTGAACGAAGAGAAGACGGCTGTTGATTACGCAGCTGCTCCGTTCCAGTTCCGTGTTATTTCCTCCATCTCTGAAGATGACTGGAACACTTACTTCAACGGCGACGGCTCCAACATTAACTCTGTTGGTTTCGTAGCTTACAAGGGCGACGGCGCGTTTGATATGGAAACCGCGAAATCTGTCGCAATGGGCGGTTCTGCTGCCGACTATCAGGCTGCAAAGACCGACTACATCCAGAAGGTAGACGGCCAGCCCGCGAACTTCGGTGCTCGCATCGACTTCACAGCGCGTGAAAATGTCAAGGATGTTACCTACATTGCATTTGTTCAGTATGATACTGACCAGTATGCATTCTACGACACTTCCTTTGATGCTGATCTCAATTCAAATTATGACGACATCGTTTCTCAGTACGCTGGGTTTATTGCTGGCTAATACGGAGACTTTTGTGAAATGAAAACGCAACGCAAACAATATGCTGCGCCTGATTTTGAGTTTACAGCATTTGAACAAGTGGACACAGTAACAATCAATGTTTCTGAACATCCGGTAACCGATGATGATGATGCAGTAATTGTTTGGTGATGCACCAATGTTATAATTTGAAAGGAGAGCACTTTAGATGAAACAAGTGTATACAACACCCGATTTCGATGTTTCACTCTATGATGTTGAAGATATTATCACGATTTCCGTTGGTCCCGGCCCTGTTGAGGGCGGCGACCAGGGCTGGATGCCCATTGGCTAATCGTTGATAATCCATCTGTGTGACGCACGGGTTTATTAACAAAACACAAGCAAGGCAGAGTGTAAAAACTCTGCCTTGTTTTTTTGTGTAATAGCGCTTTATCCCTCAAAAGCCGGGAAAAGAAAATATTTCGGCGCGCGCAGGGGAACCTCCGGCGAGGGTTCCCCACGCCAAAACAGTCCGCCGGACTGTTTTGCCTCCCCTCCTGCGCCTTCTTAAGAAAAAGAATTTCGCCCTGTGCGCAGGGCGACCAAAGGTTTCACCTTTGGATTTCACCGCCTTTAAAAAGGCGGGCGAAATTTTACTTTCGGGTAGATAGTTTGCAAAAGACTTGCCTTTTTACCCGACCGGGGGATTTTATCAATCCGTAGGGGCGGGGTTCCATCCCCGTCCGCGGAAAATTTATCTTTGCCGATGTCGGGAGGACCAGGCTGTTTTTCTTGCAAAGTAAAAGCCGCGTTTCGGTGCGCGTCGGCACGCGCACTTAAGAGAATTGTAACTTTTTTGCGGCTTGTTTTGTTAGAAATTCCTGTTATAAAGTATATATAGGAGAAATGCAGAGTTGAGAAATGAAAGAAAAGGTTTTCGTTTTACCAAAAATCTGTTATGATAAAGAAAACGATGATTTCATATAAAGAGGGGTAGTTATGTATACCGTTTTAATTTGTGACGACGACAAAGCGATTTTAGATTCTTTGGAAATTTATCTCCATTTGGAAGGGTACGAGGTCATTAAAGCCGAAAACGGCGAAGAAGCCCTCAAAGCCGCCCAGGAGAACGAAATCCATTGCATTATATTAGATATCATGATGCCCGGCCTTGACGGCCTGAACGCAACGCTGAAACTCCGCGAAACCAAAAATATTCCGATTATTTTGCTTTCCGCAAAAAGTGAAGATACCGACAAAATCACCGGCCTTTCGTTCGGCGCGGATGATTACGTCACCAAGCCGTTTAATCCTCTGGAACTGATGGCGCGCGTCAAATCGCAAATCCGCCGCTATGTTTCACTCGGGAGCATGGAGGTCCGCGAAAATGTCTTGACCACCGGCGGGCTGACACTTGACCCCGACTCGAAAGAGGTCACCCTTGACGGCGAGCCGGTTCGCCTGACCGCAACAGAATACGGCATTTTGGAATTGCTCATGCGTAACATGGGCCGCGTCCTTTCCACCAACCAAATTTATGAAGCCGTGTGGAACGAGCCTGCCTTTTCCACCGAAAAAACCGTGACGGTGCATATCCGCCGTATCCGTGAGAAAATCGAAATCAACCCGAAAGAACCGAAGTATTTGAAAGTGGTGTGGGGCATTGGATACAAAATTGAAAAGTATTAAATACAGCTACGGCTTAAAAACCGTCGCATTCCTGGTGGCGCTTGCCTGCGTCTTTTCCGCGGCGTTGTATACCCAGATGGTCGTGCAGACATTTTACAGCTACGGCTGGCAAAAGGGGCTTACAAGTGACGAGCTGACTTTTACCGACTCGTCCTTGTTCCAACAAGAAGTCGTTTCCACTTTGGACGATTTGAACCGCGCCTATGTTCAAAACGATTGGGAACGCGATCAGTTGCCCAAATATGACACTTTGGAAGAAGAACAAGACTATGTTCTTACGCAGTTCCACCAATTTCAAGAGGAAATGCTGGCAACCTATGGCGGGGAGGTCTATGCCTATTCCGCAACCGGCAGTTCCGTTCACGTCGAGGAAACAACGGGATATGCGTATCCGACCGGGGTAATCGGCTGCTTTGCAAGCACTTTCCATCTCAACAGTGTGGGCTCGGCGGAGTTTACTTTGTATTCTGACGAGACCGACCAGGAGGTGCTCGACACCGTGGCGGAAGTTTATAACAGCACGTTGGAAAACTATAAACGGCAGTTTGAGTCGTCCGTCCTCCAAGCGCAGCAGGCGCTCGGGAAGCTCAAAAACGTGCACTATTATTTGTATAATACCAATACGGGCGATGCGATAACCAACATGCCTGCCGGCACCACACCGGAGGATTTCACAGACCAATTCGGTCAATTCCAAGCGGACGACTGGTATTTCGGTTACACCTGTGACCGCGGGCTTACCATGTATTCCGATTCTTTAGACATCGACACATTTTACCAGAGCGCTTACGCCGATCCGATGGTGTCCACCTTAAACAGCGATTTCTGTGACAATGGCTATGACGTCTATCTTGACATCTCGATGCCGCTGGAAGCGGGCGACAGCTTTAATGATGCAGAAGTGGCATTTTTGTCCGGCGCGTCCCAAATTCGGACGCGATGCCTTGCGACGGTCGTCTTGCTGATTGCCGCCGCGGCAATTTCGCTGTATTTGGTGCTTGTGACCGGCCATGTCCGCGGGCGGGAAGGCATTTGCCTTGCACCCGGCGACAAAATGCCGAACGATTTACACTTTGTGTTAAGCTGGGGCCTCGGGTTTGCAGCCGGCACAGGGGCGGTCGTTGCTTGCTCGTACGCAATCGGCCCCAGTACGGACGAAATTTTCTTCCCCGCGCTCGGCGCCCTGCTTTCGGCTGTGGTTTATGCAATCGCTATGGAATGGATAAACTCCGTCGCCAAGGGCTATAAAGCGGGGCGGCCGTATTTCCGCTCCACATTGCTTGCCAAACTGTTTATCGCGTGGCACAAGGGCAACAAAAAACTTTTCGGTGCGCTTCGCCGTATCTATTTTGCAAAACTGAACTCCCTTTCCAAAAAAGTCCGCTGGTTTGCGCTTTTCTATCTTGCCGTGAACGCGGTGCTTGCGCTGTTTACGTTTGAACGCATCGCCGTTGCGCTGTTCTTATTGGTTTCGTTTAATGTAATCTGTCTGATTTTGGTTTGGCGCTATGTCATTTCGCTCGACAAAATCATAACAGCCGCCCAAAAATCGCATGACGGCGAACCCGCGCAGCTTTTAGATACGCAAAACATGCCGCAGCCCCTGCGCTCGCTTGCCGAGAATTTCACGGCCGCGCAGGAGTCCAAAGCCGCGGCGATTGAAGAAGCGCTCAAAGGCGAACGCATGAAAACCGAACTGATTACCAATGTCTCGCACGATTTGAAGACGCCGCTGACTTCGATTATCTCTTATGTGGATTTGCTCGAAAAATGCGACATTCAAGACGAGACCGCGCAGAAATATATCCACGTGCTCGATGAAAAATCCGGCCGGCTCAAGCGCTTGATTGAAGATTTGGTTGAAGCTTCCAAGGTTTCCTCCGGCGCGGTCACGCTCAACAAAATCCGCGTCAACCTTTGCGAGCTCGCGACGCAGGCCGTCGGCGAAATGGAAGACAGCTTCGAAGAACGGCGGCTTGAAATCGTGTTAAATACGCCCGAAACGCCGCCGGTGATTTTTGCCGACAGCCAAAAAACATGGCGCATCTTTGACAACCTGTTAAACAATGCCCGCAAATATTCTCTGGAGGGCACGCGCGTATACGTCGATGTGCGCGAAGAAAACGGCGAGGGCATTTTCTCGGTGAAAAACGTGTCTGCTGAGGCGCTGAACATTCCGCCCGAAGAACTGACCCAGCGATTTGTGCGCGGTGACCAGTCGCGAACCAAAGAGGGGAGCGGGCTCGGGCTTTCGATTGCAAAAGACCTTTGCGCCCTGCAAGGCGGCGCGTTGGAGTTGCAAATTGACGGCGACCTGTTCAAAGCGACGGTCAAACTCCCGTTAGCTTACGACGGTGACATCGCCGAATCGGTGTCGCCGGTGTCGCCGGACACGCCGAATTCGAGCAGTCAGTGACATCAATATTTTACTTTCTTGACCCGGAATCGGCTGCGCGAACATCTTTGCGGGCTGGCGGCGGAACGCCGTCCCTACGAAAAGGCAAACGGTTGATTATGCGCAACCCGTAGGGACAGCCCTTGCGGCTGTCTGCTCGTGCCCGCAATAACGGCAAAAAGCGAATTAAAAGTCCCGAAAAACACGGCGGTTTTTCACGAAAAAACACAACATCTTGTGCCGAAATTTTTCCACAAAACAAGTCGGAAAAATTTCGGCTTTTTTTACGAACTTTTTTCAAAAAGTTGTTGCATTTTCATAAACCATATGGTAAAATACCAAAGCACGCGTGGAAAAGGGCGAGCCATGTCCTTTTTTAGGCGACTTGATATGCGATGATGCGGTAGGTGGCTGCACTTTGATGCAGGGAATTACCGCGGAGTATGTCCGATTACAAACCGGGCGACCCATACTGTGAAACTTTACGGCTGCGTACCCCAACTGCGCGCCGAAGAGGGACACTGTGCGCTTTTCTGTGCCGTCCGAAAAACCCCGGTTTTTCGGATTTTATAATCGAAAAGGTGAAAACACCCGGCAGGGTTGCAGAAAAGCATTTGCCCTAACTTCACAAGGAGGCAACAAAACAATGGCAGCAGCAAAAGGCAAGAAAATTCGCATCAGACTCAAAGGCTATGATCACGACATCGTGGACAGAGCAGCGGAGAAAATCGTTGAAACCGCAAAGCGCACCGGTGCTCAGGTTTCCGGCCCCGTTCCGCTTCCCACCGAAAAAGAAGTCGTCACCATCCTTCGCGCGGTTCACAAATATAAAGACAGCCGCGAACAGTTTGAGCAGAGAACACACAAACGGCTCATCGACATTCTCAGACCTTCAAACAAGACCGTTGAAGCTCTGACCGGCCTTGAGCTTCCCGCAGGCGTAGACATCGAAATCAAACTGTAATTTCGGTTTTGCGCTTACAGGTCATGTTGGCGAAAGCCAACCAATAACCAAAGGAGGAATAAACAATGCAAAAAGGTCTTATCGGTAAGAAAATCGGCATGACGCAGCTTTTCGACGAAAGCGGTAAAGTAATCCCCGTAACCGTCGTGGAAGCCGGTCCGTGCGTCGTCGTCCAGAAAAAGACGATGGAAAACGACGGCTATGAAGCGGTTCAGGTCGGTTTCGGTGATGTGAAAGTCACAAGAGTGAACAAGCCCCAGGCTGGTCACTTCAAGAAAGCGGACGTTGCGCCGAAGAAAGTGCTTCGCGAGTTCAGATTGGCTGACACTTCCGCGCTTTCCGTCGGCGACATCCTCAAAGCGGATGTCTTCGCAGTCGGCGACAAAGTCGACGTTGTCGGCACCAGCAAAGGTAAAGGCACTGCCGGCGCCATCAAGAGATGGAACTTCTCCCGCCTGAAAGAATCCCACGGTACAGGTCCTGTCGCAAGACACGCAGGCTCCCTGGGCGCGTGCTCCGATCCTTCCAGAGTTTACAAAGGGAAGAAGCTCGCAGGTCACCTCGGTGCAGAACGCGTTACGATTCAGAATCTCGACATCGTTAAGGTTGACGCTGAAAACAACCTCATCGCCATTAAGGGCGCCATTCCGGGCCCCAAAGGCGGCATCGTTGTTCTCGCGGACACGGTGAAAAAATAAGGAAGGAGTGGTTTAAATGACAAAGCTTGCAGTACTCGATAAAACCGGCAAGAAAGTTTCCGATATTAAGCTCAACGAAGCCGTTTTCGCCATTGAGCCCAGCAAATCGGCAATGCATCTGATGGTTGTCAACTACCTGGCAAATCAGCGCCAGGGCACGCAGTCGACACTCACTCGTTCCGAAGTGTCCGGCGGCGGTAAAAAACCGTGGCGTCAGAAAGGAACCGGTCGCGCAAGACAGGGTTCCACCAGAGCGCCCCAGTGGACGCACGGCGGTATCGCGCTCGGCCCGAAGCCCCGCGATTACAGCTTTGACGTCAACAAGAAGGTCAAAAGACTTGCTATGAAGTCCGCACTTTCTTCCAAGGTCGCGGCAAAAGAAATGATCGTGCTTGACGACTTCGGTCTCGACGCCATCAAAACGAAAGAGGTTGCCGATGTGCTCGCCGCTATCAAAGCCGGCAAAAAGACGCTGATCGTCCTTCCCGAAAAGAACGACGTCGTTTACAAGAGCGCACGCAACATTGAAGGCGCAAACGTCACCCTCGTCAACACGCTGAATGTATACGACATTCTCAACTGCAACACCATCGTTGTGCTCAAGGATGCCGTTGCAAAGATCGAGGAGGTTTATGCGTAATGAAACTGGCACAAGATATCATCCTTCGTCCTGTCATCACAGAAGAAAGCATGATGGGTCAGGCGCTGAAGAAATACACCTTCAAGGTTGACAAAAAGGCGACCAAGCCGGAAATCAAAGCGGCAGTTGAAAAGCTGTTCGGCGTCAAGGTTCAGAAGGTCAACGTCGTCAACGTAAAAGGTCACTTGAGAAGATACGGCAGATTCGAAGGCTACACCGCCTCCTGGAAAAAGGCCGTTGTCACCCTGACCGAAGACAGCAAGACCATCGAATTCTTCGACGGCATGATGTAAAATCCCGACGATAATGTATGGAGCCTCGACATGCTCCGCTAAATCGTTTTAAGGAGAGTGAATGAAATGTCGATTAAAGTCTACAAACCGACAACCAACGCAAGACGTAACATGTCGGTGACAGATTATTCCGAGCTTTCGAAGGTCGCTCCCGAAAGAAGCCTTCTCGCGCCGCTCAACAAAAAAGCCGGCCGCAACAGCTACGGAAGAATCACCGTTCGCCACAGAGGCGGCGGCAACCGCAGAAAATATCGTATCATCGATTTCAAACGTGATAAGGTAGATATGCCTGCAACCGTGCTCACCTTAGAGTACGACCCCAACCGTTCCGCGCATATCGCACTTGTGCAGTATGAGGACGGCGAAAAAAGATATATCCTTGCACCTGTCGGCCTGAAAGTCGGCGACAAGATCGAAGCCGGTGCTTCCGCGGACATCAAAGTGGGCAACGCCCTTCCGCTGAGCGCAATCCCGACCGGTACAATGGTCCATAACGTGGAACTGTATCCCGGCCGCGGCGGCCAGTTGGCACGCGCTGCGGGCAATGCCGCACAGCTGATGGCAAAAGAAGGCATCTATGCACTTCTCAGACTGCCGTCCGGCGAGTTGCGTAACGTCTCGGCAGACTGCATGGCGACTGTCGGCACCGTCGGCAACGCAGACCACGAAAACGTCAAGCTCGGTAAAGCCGGCCGCACCCGTCACCTCGGCGTTCGTCCGACTGTCCGCGGTTCTGTTATGAACCCGAATGACCACCCGCACGGCGGCGGCGAAGGCAAAGCGCCTGTCGGTCGTCCCGGTCCCTGCACCCCGTGGGGCAAACCCGCGCTTGGTTATAAGACCAGAGCTAAGAAGAACCGTTCCGATAAGTTTATCGTGAAACGCCGTAACGCGAAATAAGTCGAAAGGAGTGTAGAGGATGAGCAGAAGTATTAAAAAAGGACCTTACGTTGCACCGAAACTGCTTGCGAAGGTTCAGGAAATGAACAAGAACGGCGAAAAAATCGTTCTGAAAACATGGAGCCGCAGCTCGACTATATTCCCCGACTTTGTCGGTCACACATTTGCAGTCCATGACGGCCGCAAACATGTGCCGGTTTACATTACGGAGGATATGGTAGGCCACAAGCTCGGCGAATTCGCGCCGACCAGAACATTCCGCGGCCACGCCGGTTCCAAAACTTCCAACAACGGTAAATAAGCAGCAAAGGAGTGTATAACGAATGGAAGCAACTGCAAAAGTGACCCACGTACGCATTGCGCCCCGTAAAGTGCAAATCGTGCTGGATCTCATCAGAAACAAGCCTTGCGACGAGGCGATGGCAATCCTTAAGTACACACCGAAGGCTGCGTGTGAACCGCTTGGAAAGCTGTTGAAATCCGCAATGGCAAACGCTGAATACAAAGACATGGACACTTCGAGACTTTATGTCGCCGAGTGCCGCGTCGACCAGGGCCCGACCTTAAAGCGCATCCGTCCGAGAGCGCAGGGCCGTGCTTACAGAATCAACAAAAAGACTTCGCACATCACGCTTGTGCTCAAAGAAGCAGAATAAGCGGGAGGAGGTAAAATTATGGGACAAAAAGTAAATCCCACCGGTCTTCGTATCGGTGTCATTAAAGACTGGGAGTCTCGTTGGTACGCCGACAAAAAGGACTTCGGTGACACACTCGTCTCCGACAACAAGCTCCGTAACTATCTCCTGGAAACTCTCGCTCCGGCTGGTGTTCCGAAGGTAGAAATCGAAAGAGACGCAAAACGCGTCCGCATCAACATCCACTGCGCTAAACCGGGCATGGTAATCGGCAAGGGCGGTTCTGAGATTGAAAAACTCAAAGCGACCTGCAAGAAAATGCTCGGCGGCGAAAAAGATGTTTATATCAACATCATTGAAATCAAACAGCCCGACTTAAACGCACAGCTCGTTGCTGAAAACATTGCTTCGCAGTTGGAAAGAAGAATTTCCTTCCGCCGCGCGCTCAAACAGAGCATCAGCAGAACCATGAGACTCGGTGCAAAGGGCATCAAAACACAGGTAAGCGGGCGCTTGGGCGGCGCAGAAATCGCGCGTTCCGAGCATTACCATGAAGGCACCATTCCGCTGCAGACCATCCGTGCAGATATCGACTACGGCTTTGCGGAAGCAAAGACCACTTACGGCCGTATCGGCGTTAAGGTTTGGATCTACAAAGGCGAAGTTCTTCACGACAACCGCAAGCCTCAGAAGGAAGGAGGCACAAAATAATGTTACTGCCTAAGAGAGTGAAATACCGCAGAGTCCACAGAGGTCGTCTGACCGGTAAGGCTTCCAGAGGTACAAAGGTCACTTACGGTGATTACGGTCTTGTGTCTCTTGAACCCGCTTGGATTACGTCCAACCAAATCGAAGCCGCCCGTATCGCTATGACGCGTTACATCAAGCGTGGCGGTCAGGTTTGGATTAAGATTTTCCCGGATAAGCCGATTACCGAAAAACCGGCTGAAACCCGAATGGGTTCCGGTAAAGGTTCGCCCGAATACTGGGTGGCCGTTGTCAAACCCGGCAGAGTTATGTTTGAAATTGCAGGCGTTCCGGAAGAAACCGCGCGCGAGGCTATGCGTCTTGCCGCCAACAAGCTCCCGGTCAAATGCAAATTCGTTTCCAAAGCACAGCAGGAGGAGGATGGTGAGCAACAATGAAAGCAAGTGAGATCAAGAAACTCTCTCCCTCGGAGCTGGATGCTAAGCTCCTTGAGTTGAAAGATGAGCTTTTCAAACTGCGCTTCCAGCAGGCCATCAACCAGCTCGACAATCCGATGCGGATCAGCGCCGTCAAAAAAGATATCGCCAGAGTCAAAACCGTGATGCGCGATATCGAACTCCACGGCGCACAGTCCTAAGGAAAGGGAGGGTCATAAACCATGAGTGAAAGAAATCTCAGAAAAACACAGGTCGGTCTTGTAACAAGCGACAAAATGGACAAGACTGTCGTTGTTTCCATCAAAGACAGAGTTCAGCATCCGCTTTACAAAAAGATTGTTAACCGTACCGTTAAAATCAAAGCCCATGATGAAAAGAACGAATGTGGCGTAGGCGACAAGGTTCTCATTATGGAAACCCGCCCTCTTTCTAAGGATAAGAGATGGCGCGTAGCCGAGATTATCGAGAAAGCGAAATAATTTCTAAGGAGGCTATTCACTGTGATACAGCAACAGACTTACCTCAAAGTAGCCGACAACACCGGCGCGAAGGAAATTATGTGCATTCGCGTTCTCGGCGGTTCCGGCAGAAGGTATGCAAATATCGGCGATGTCATTGTAGCTTCGGTCAAAAAGGCAGCACCCGGCGGCGTTGTCAAAAAGGGCGATGTTGTAAAGGCAGTCGTCGTCAGAACGGCGAGCGGCGTTCGCAGAGATGACGGTACTTATATCCGTTTCGACGAAAACGCAGCCGTATTGATTAAAGAAGATAAAAACCCCAGAGGCACCCGTATCTTTGGGCCGGTTGCAAGAGAGCTTCGTGATAAAGATTACATGAAGATTCTTTCTCTTGCTCCCGAAGTGCTTTAATGGAGGTGCAGTAAGATGAATAAAGTTCACGTGAAAACCGGCGATACCGTCGTTGTTCTGAACGGTAAAAACCGCGGCAAGCAGGGCAAAGTCATGCAGGTCGCTCCCGCTGAGGGCAAGGTCATCGTCGAAGGCGTAAATGTTGTCACCAAGCACGTAAAGCCCCGTAAAATGGGCGAAGCAGGCGGCCTTGTGAAGGCGGAAAGCGCTTTGTATGCAGATAAAGTTCAGCTTGTCTGCCCGAAGTGCAATAAGCCCACCCGCGTCGGCCACGCTGTCGGCAAAGACAACAAAAAGATGCGCGTCTGCAAAAAATGCGGCGCCCAGTTTGAATAAGGGAGGGACATAACAACATGGCAGCAAGACTGAAAGAATTATATACTGCACAGGTCGCTCCGGCACTGCAGAAAAAGTTCAGCTACAAGAGCGTTATGCAAATCCCGAAGCTCGACAAAATCGTCATCAACGTTGCCTGCGGCGAAGCCCGCGACAACTCCAAAGTGATTGACGCAATCACCAAGGATTTGATGCAAATCACCGGCCAGAGACCGGTCCCCTGCAGAGCGAAGAAATCCGTCGCAAACTTCAAGCTGCGTGAAGGCATGGTTATCGGTGCCAAAGTCACGCTGCGCGGTGACAGAATGTATGAATTCTTAGACAGATTCTTCAACCTCGCACTTCCGCGTGTCCGCGACTTCCGCGGCATCAACCCCAACTCCTTCGACGGCAGAGGCAACTATTCCATGGGTATCAAGGAACAGTTGATTTTCCCGGAAATCGAGTATGATAAGATTGACGCCGTCCGCGGCATGGACATTTGCTTTGTTACAACTGCAAACACGGACGAAGAAGCCAGAGAGCTTTTGAGCCTCATGGGCGCACCGTTTGCGAGATAAGGAGGGATTACAGTGGCCAAAACATCTATGAAAGTCAAGCAGGCAAGACCTGCGAAGTATTCTACAAGAGCTTACAACAGATGCAAAATCTGTGGCCGGCCGCACGCCTATCTCCGCAAATACGGTGTCTGCCGTATCTGCTTCAGAGAGCTGGCGCATAAAGGTCAGATCCCCGGCGTAAAGAAAGCAAGCTGGTAAGCGAGCAATTGCAAAGGAGGCAAAAGTATGCAAATCTCGGATTCCATCGGTGATATGCTCACCAGAATTCGCAACGCGAGTTCCGCAAAGCATGACACGGTGAAGGTACCCGCGTCCAACATGAAGAAAGCAATTGCTCAGATTCTTGTGGATGAGGGCTATATCAAGAGCTTTAAAGTTGAAGACGACGGGAAACAGGGCGTCATTGAAATCACGCTGAAATACGGCGAGAACAAGGCGGCTGTTATCACCGGTCTGCGCAGAGTTTCCAAGCCCGGCCTGCGCATTTACACGAACTGCGAAGATATGCCGAAGGTTATGAAAGGCCTTGGCGTCGCAATTCTTTCCACATCGAAGGGCGTTATGACAGACAGAGAAGCACGCAAAGCCAACGTCGGCGGCGAGGTTCTCGCTTATATCTGGTAAGGAGGTTTCAGTATGTCAAGAATCGGCAGACAGCCTATCGCTGTTCCCGCAGGCGTCGATGTCAAAATCGACGGCAGTACTGTTACCGTGAAGGGCCCCAAAGGGGAACTTACCAGAACAGTACACAACAATATGCAGGTCGCTATGGAAGACGGCGCGATCGTCGTGACCCGTCCCGATGACAGCAACCTGAACAAATCCCTGCACGGGCTTACCCGTACACTCCTGCACAACATGGTCGTCGGCGTGACCGAAGGCTTTAAGAAAGAGCTCGAAGTCAACGGCGTCGGTTATCGTGTTGCCAAGCAGGGCAAGGAACTTGTTATGAATATCGGGTATTCTCACCAGGTGTTCGTCCCCGAAATCGACGGCATCACCATTGATGTACCCGCACCGAACAAAATCATTGTTTCCGGTCCCGACAAGCAGAAAGTCGGACAGTTCGCAGCAGAAATCCGCGAAAAGCGCCCGCCGGAGCCTTACAAAGGCAAGGGCATCAAATATGCTGACGAGCACATCCGCCGCAAAGAGGGTAAAGCCGGTAAAGGCGGAAAGTAAAAGGAGTGTATTTAAATGGTTAACAGGACTGACAGCAATAAGGCTAGACAGAAACGCCACGCAAGAGTCCGCGCGAAAATCTCCGGCACCGCTGCGTGCCCCCGTCTTGATGTTTTCCGTTCACTCCAGCATATTTATGCACAGTTGATCGACGATGTCGCGGGCGTAACGCTCGTTTCGGCATCTACCACCGAAAAAGACTTCAAAGAGTACGGCGGAAACAAAGAGGCAGCCCGCGCGGTCGGCAAGCTGCTGGCTGAAAGAGCCGCTGAAAAGAACATCAAAGACGTTGTGTTCGACAGAGGCGGTTATGTTTATCACGGCAGAGTCCAGGCTCTCGCCGAAGGTGCCCGTGAGGGCGGCCTGAACTTCTAAGAAAGGAGAAAATGAAAATGGCTTTAAAAATCGACGCATCCACGATGGAACTGCAAGAAAGAGTGGTTGCTATCAATCGTGTCTCCAAAACCGTTAAGGGCGGCCGTATCATGAAATTCTCCGCTTTGGTAGTTGTAGGCAACGGCGAAGGCATTGTCGGCTTCGGCCTCGGCAAATCCGGCGAAGTTCCGGACGCCATTCGCAAAGGCATTGAAAATGCCAAAAAGAACCTGATTCAGGTTGCGCTCAAGGGAACCACAATCCCGCACGAAATTATCGGTAAATACGGCGCAGGCGTTGTGCTGATGAAGCCCGCCGCTCCCGGTACCGGCGTTATCGCCGGCGGCCCGGTCCGTGCCGTTGTGGAAATGGTCGGCATCAAGGACATTCGTTCCAAGGCCCTTCGTTCCAACAATCCGTGCAACGTGGTTCGCGCCACAATCGACGGCCTCTCGAAGCTTCGTAACGCAGACGAGGTTGCCGCCGTTCGCGGTAAATCCGTGAAAGAGATTTTAGATTAAGGAGGGGCAGAAATGGCGAACGTAGTAGTAACACTGAAAAAGAGCCTGATCGGCAGCAAGAAAGATCAGATTGCCACAGCCCATGCACTTGGTCTTAAGAAAATTGGGGATAAGGCGACCCAGCCCGACAACCCGCAGACACAAGGTAAGATTAAGAAGATTTCTCATCTTATCGAGGTAACGAAAGCTTAAGGAGGTGCGAACATGAAATTGCACGAACTTTCACCGGCCGAAGGCTCCAAGAAGTCGGTCAAAAGAATCGGCCGCGGTGCCGCTTCCGGTCAGGGTAAAACGGCGGGCAAAGGCCACAAAGGTCAAAAAGCCCGTGCCGGCAGAGGTATGCGCCCCGGTTTTGAAGGCGGCCAGATGCCTTTGCAGAGACGCGTGCCCAAGAGAGGTTTCAACAATATCTTCGCGAAGGAAATCGCGGCGGTTAATGTTTCCGCTCTGGACAAAGCGTTCGACGACGGCGCTACGGTTACCGTAGAGGCCCTCATCGAAAAAGGTCTTATCAAAAAAGCGCTTGACGGCGTTAAAATCTTAGGTAACGGGGAACTCAGCAAAAAGCTGACGGTTCAGGTCAATGCTTATTCCGAATCGGCAAAGCAGAAGATCGAGGCGGCCGGCGGAAAGGCTGAGGTGATCTGAAATGTTTCAGACGATCATCAACGCTTGGAAGATTGCTGACCTGCGGAAAAAGCTGCTGTATACAGCGCTTGTGCTTCTGATTTTCCGCATCGGTGCGGCGCTTCCGGTCCCGTTTGTGGACATCGCTGAAAACGGCATTATCGCCGACCCCAACGCCAACAACTTTATGACGTATCTGAGCATGATGACCGGTGATGCGTTCAACTACGGTACTTTGTTCGCAATGTCGATCACGCCGTACATCAACGCGTCCATCATCATCCAGCTCCTCACCGTCGCCATTCCGCCGCTGGAGCGGTTGGCAAAAGAAGGCGAGGAGGGCCGCAAAAAGATTTCGACAATCACCCGTTTTACGGCGGTTGCCCTTGCGGCTTTGCAAAGTACCGCGTATTATTTCTATATCCGTTCGCAGGGCTATCTTACGACTGGCACCGACGGTGCGGCACTTACCGGTTTCTTTGCTGTTTTCCAGGCGCTTGTCATTATCCTCTGCTACACAGCGGGTGCTGCGCTCTTAATGTGGTTGGGTGAACAAATCAATGATAAAGGTATCGGCAACGGTATTTCCATCATCTTGTTCGCCGGCATCGTGTCTCGTATGCCCACCACACTTTACAGCCTCTACACCTATATCAACAGAGGCGGCGCGTATTTCGCGCTGATTCCGATTGCGTTTGTCTGCATGATTCTGATGATCGCGTACATCGTTTGGATGGACAACGCGGAAAGAAGAATCCCCGTGCAGTATGCAAAGCGTGTTGTCGGCCGTAAAATGTACGGCGGCCAGAGCACCCATATTCCGATTAAGGTCAATATGTGCGGCGTTCTCCCCGTTATCTTTGCGTCCTCGATTTTGTCGCTGCCCCCCACAATCCAGATGTTTGTGACGCTTGACCCTGATAACAGCAAATGGGATGCGTTCTGGCAGGGCTTCTTTAACATCTTCCAGACCACCCACTGGGCATACGGCATTATGTATTTCGTACTGATTATCTTCTTCGCATACTTCTATGCGGCGATTCAGTACAATCCGATTGAAATGGCCAATAATATCCGCAGAAACAGCGGCGCAATCCCGGGCATTCGTCCCGGCAAGCCGACTTCGGATTACATCACCAAGATTTTGTCCAGAATTACACTGCTTGGTGCTTTGTTAATCTCGGTTATCGCGCTGTTCCCGATTCTGTTCTCGCAGATCACGGGCGCTTTCGACAAACAGGTCAACTTGACTCTGGGCGGCACTTCCATCATCATTATGGTCGGTGTTGCGCTCGAAACCGTGAAACAGCTCGAGAGCCAGATGATGATGCGGCATTACAAAGGCTTCTTAGATTAATTTTAAAGGAGGAAACTTTATGAACCTGATACTTCTCGGCGCTCCCGGCGCAGGCAAAGGCACGCAAGCGGAAAAGATTTGTGAAAAGCTTTCCATCCCGGCGATTTCCACCGGTAACATGCTGCGCGAAGCCATGGCCAACGGAACGAAAATGGGACTTAAAGCGAAATCCTTTATCGACGCAGGTAAGCTTGTTCCCGATGAAGTCGTCATCGGCATCATCAACGAAAGACTCAAAGCGGATGATTGCAAAAACGGCTTTATCTTAGACGGCTTCCCGAGAACCATCCCGCAGGCGGAAGCGCTCGACAATATGGGCGTGCGCATTGACCGCGTGATCGACATTGAAGTGCCGGATGATAAGATTGCTTCCCGTCTTTCAGGCAGACGCGTTTGCCTGAAATGCGGCGCAACCTATCACACCGCCTACAAAAAGCCGAAACAGGAAGGCATTTGCGATGTCTGCGGCGAAAAACTCGTCCAGAGAAAGGACGATATGCCCGAAACGGTCCTCGACCGGCTCAAGACCTATCATGAGCAGACCGAACCGCTTAAGGGCTTCTACGAGAAGAAAGGCATTCTTCGCGTAGTCGAAGGCCAGGAGGAAGTCGCGGACACCACCGCGTTAACATTCCGGGCATTGGAGGATTAAGCATGATCGTGCTGAGAACCGCCCGAGAAATCGAGCTCATTCATAAAGCTTGCATCATTTCGGCGGAGGCATTACAGCTGGCGGGCGAGGCAGTCAAACCGGGTGTCACCACCTATGAGATTGACAAAATCGCATATGATTTCATCAAGAAGCAAGGCGCTGAGCCGAACTTCCTGCATCTATACGGTTACCCCGCCACGGCATGCATTTCCATAAATGACGAGGTCATTCACGGAATTCCGAGTAAAAAGCGCGTCATCCACGAAGGCGATATTGTCAGCATCGACCTCGGCGCCAAAGTGGACGGCTACAACGGCGACAATGCTGCTACTTTCGCCGCGGGGAAAATTTCCGAAGCGGCGAAGCGGCTGTGCGACACAACCCGCGAAAGCCTTTATAAAGGCATTGAGCAGGCGGTCGCGGGCGGCAGAATCGGCGACATCGCTTCTGCGATACAGCGCTATTGCGAAGAACGCGGCTACGGCGTCGTCCGGGAATACACCGGGCACGGCGTCGGCGCCCAACTCCACGAAGACCCCAGCGTACCGAATTTCGGCACACCCAAAAGAGGTGTGCGCCTGTTGCCGGGCATGGTGATTGCCATTGAACCCATGATTACCGAGGGCGACAAGGCAATCCGACAACTGCCCGACGGTTGGACTGTAAAAACCAAAGACGGCAAGCTCGCCGCACATTTTGAGCACACCGTTGCCATTACCGCAAACGGTCCGCAAATCCTTACGCAGCTGTAAGAAAAGGCGGAACCTTATGGAGTGGAAAAACGGAATGGTCGTGCGTTCGCTTTGCGGGCGCGACAAAGACCGGCTCTTGTGCGTCTTAGGCGAAGAAAAAAACCGCGTGTTGGTTTGTGACGGAAAGGAACGGCCGATGAATAGGCCCAAACGCAAAAATCCGAAACATCTCGCACCGACAAAGAAAAGCTTGACGGCAGAGCAAATGCGGTCAAACCGGGCAATAAAACAAGCGTTAAAGTGAATTTCTGGAGGCTTAAGTTTATGTCAAAACAGGATATGATTGAAATTGAAGGTACAGTCGTTGAGGCGCTCCCGAACGCACAATTCCAAGTGGAGCTCGAAAACGGACACCAAATTTTAGCCCATATTTCCGGCAAACTTCGGATGAACTTCATCCGTATTCTGCCGGGCGACAAAGTGACGGTCGAAATGTCGCCATATGACCTCACGCGCGGGCGCATTACATGGCGTTCAAAATAAGCAGAAAAGTTCTTTATTTCAAGAAGGAGGTATTCCAATGAAAGTCAGACCTTCTGTCAAAAAGATTTGCGAAAAGTGCAAGATTATTAAACGCAAGGGTAAAGTCATGGTGATCTGTGAAAACCCGAAGCACAAACAGCGCCAGGGCTAATCAATCCCGCGCTGCGATCGTTGTTAAAGATCTAAACAACGATCCGTGCACTTGCGAAAATCTCAATTTTCAAATGGTAAAATTTACCGCATCAAATGGAGGTGCAACTGTAAATGGCTCGTATTTCAGGTGTTGATTTACCGAGAGACAAGAGAGTCGAAATCGGCCTCACATATATCTACGGTATCGGCAGAAAGACGGCAAGCGACATTATTGCCGCAACAGGTGTCAATCCCGACACTCGTGTCAAGGATTTGACCGAAGAAGATGTCGCGAAACTTCGTGAATACATCGAACACAATATCAAAGTGGAAGGCGATTTGCGCCGTGATGTTGCATTTGACATCAAGCGCCTTATTGAAATCGGCAGCTATCGTGGGTCCCGCCATCGCAAAGGGCTTCCCGTTCGCGGCCAGACTTCCAAAAACAACGCGCGTACCCGCAAAGGTCCGAAGAAGACCATCGCGAACAAGAAGAAATAAGGGAGGGATTTGTAAATGGCTACCGCAACAAAAAAAGGCGCGACCACCCGTCGTCGCCGTGAACGCAAGAACATTGAAAAAGGTGCAGCTCATATTCAATCCACCTTCAATAACACAATCGTAACCATCACCGATGTGCAGGGCAACGCTGTTTCGTGGGCATCCGCCGGCGAAATGGGCTTCAGAGGCTCCAAAAAGTCCACGCCCTTTGCCGCACAGACCGCCGCTGAGACCGCTGCAAAAATCGCGATCGAGCACGGCATGAAAACGGTTGAAGTTTACGTCAAGGGCCCGGGTTCAGGCCGTGAAGCCGCAATCCGCGCTTTGCAGACCGCCGGTTTGGAAGTAACGATGATCAAAGACGTTACCCCGATCCCGCACAACGGCTGCCGCCCGCCCAAGAGAAGAAGAGTTTAAGGTTTTGGAGGTGTAATTTATGGCAAGATATACAGGTGCGGTTTGCAAACTTTGCCGCCGTGAAGGCAAAAAGCTTTTCTTGAAAGGCGAACGCTGCTATACCGGCAAATGTGCTTTTGAACGCCGCAGCTATGCGCCCGGCCAGCATGGCCAGAGCCGCAAAAAGACTTCCGAATACGGCATGCAGCTTCGTGCGAAGCAGCAGGCTCGCCGTTATTACGGTATCCAGGAAGGTCAGTTCCACAAGTATTTCCTGATGGCAGAACGCCGCCAGGGCATGACCGGTGAAAACCTTCTGAAAATCTGCGAAAGCCGCTTGGACAATGTCGCTTATCTCCTCGGTTGGGCTTCTTCCAGAGCGGAAGCAAGACAGCTCACCACCCACGGCCATTATCTCGTCAACGGCAAGAAAGTGGATATCCCCTCTTACCTTCTGAAAGAAGGCGACGTGGTTTCCCTTCGCCAGAAGAGCCTCGACAGCGACAAAATTAAGGCTGTCCTCGAAGCAAACGGCTCTCGTCCCGTTCCGGAATGGCTCGATAAGGACAGCGAAAACATGACCGCTAAGGTTGTGAAAATGCCCGACAGAGAGCAGATTGAAGTTCCTGTTGAAGAACATCTTATCGTCGAGTTCTATTCGAAATAATAGGCTCCGTTTCAAGAAACAGGTACGAATATATGTAAGCATTCGGGCTTTTTGCCCGAACCCACGATAGGAGGGTTTTGAATGATAGGAATTGATAAGCCCAGCATTGAAGCACTCGATTTGGCTGCGGACGGAACCTACGGCAAATTCGTCATGGAACCCCTGGAAAGAGGCTACGGCACCACGCTCGGCAACTCCCTGCGCCGTGTGCTTTTGTCTTCACTTCCCGGCTACGCCATTACTTCGGTGAAAATCGACGGCGTTCTGCACGAGTTTTCCACCATTGAAGGTGTGAAAGAAGATGTCACCGAAATTGTCCTGAACTTGAAAGGTGTTATCCTGAAAATCCAGGGCGACGGTCCGAAAACGCTGTATGTGGAAGCCAGCGGCAAATGTGAAGTCACCGCGGGCGACATCAAGACAGATTCCGAGGTTGAAATTCTCAATCCCGACCACTTGATTGCAACGCTTTCCGAAGGCGCCACGCTCAATATGGAGCTGACCGCCGACAGAGGCCGCGGCTATGTTTCTGCTGAACGCAACAAACAGATGATGCAGCCCGCCATCGGCGTGATTGCAATCGACTCTATCTATACACCCGTATTGAAAGTGAACTACACGGTCGAAAACACCCGTGTGGGGCAGATCACCGACTTCGACAAACTGACGCTCGAAGCCTGGACGAACGGCACCATCTCTGCGAAAGAGGCGGTCTCGCTCGGCGCCAAGATCCTCACTGAACACCTCAACCTCTTTGTTGACCTTTCTGACGAAGCCGGCAACACCGAGGTCATGGTCGTGAAAGATGACGACGGAAAAGAAAAAGCGCTCGAGATGACCATTGAGGAGCTTGACCTGTCCGTGCGTTCCTTCAACTGCTTAAAGAGAGCAGGTATTAATACGGTTGAAGACCTTATCAGCAAATCAGAGGAAGACATGATGAAGGTGCGCAACCTTGGCAGAAAGTCTTTGGAAGAAGTCATTGCCAAGCTTGAGTCCCTGAACTTCACTCTCCGTAAGGATGACGAATAAGAAGGAGTGATTTAGATGCCCGGAACCAGAAAACTCGGCAGAGCTACGGACCACCGTAAAGCAATGCTCAGAGGTATGGTAACTTACCTGCTGGAAAACGGCAAGGTGGAAACCACCGTGACCAGAGCGAAAGAAGTCCGCTCCATGGCAGAAAAAATGATTACCATCGCGAAAGACAATACCCTGCACGCAAAGCGTCAGGTTTTCGCTTATGTGACCAAAGACGATGTCGTGAAAAAGCTGTTTGACGAAATCGCGCCGAAATATGCGGATGTCAACGGCGGCTATACGCGCATCATCAAAACCGGTACACGCCGCGGGGATGCTGCGGAAATGTGCATCATTGAACTTGTAGAGCCGAAAACTGCTGAAGCGGCGAAATAAGTTTGAACCGACAAAAAGGAAACCGCACAGAGATTTCTCTGTGCGGTTCTTTTTATTGATTTAGACTTTCCTAAAAGGGTTATGCCATTGCCACGGCACCGACGCCGAAAATGAGAAAAACGGCAAAAAGCCAAATTAAAAGCGGAACGGCAAACCAAACTACCAACCCGATAACACCCATTTTTAAACAGGCTTTTGCCGAAACCGGCTTTTTGTCACGGTCTATGGCATACAGAATGATGCCGACCATCGGAATAAAAAACGAAGCGACTTTTAAAAGTGTGTCCGCATCTTCATAAGAAACCGGTGTCACGGGCGGAACCGGCGGCACATAGCCGTATTGCCCGCCGGCTGGCGGAGCGTTCGGCGGAACAGTCCCCGCGGGGGTGGCGCCGTTGACCGGCGCGCCGCAACTTGGGCAGAACGCCGCATCGTTCGGAATTTCGTGCCCGCACGCTTTACAAAACATAGGAACCCCCTGTTATAAATGAGAATAATATGTGCTCGGTGTAGAAGACACTCCAATCACAAAGAAGAAAAAGAGCAGGAAAAGGAACGCGAGAATAAACAGCACAAGGCTGATAATACCGAGCACTTTGCAAACTTTTGTTTTGCTTTCCGCGTCTTTGTAATCGCCGTGATTATAAGCGGATTGCCCGAGCGCGCCGAAAACAACGCCGACAATCGCCAAAATGTTGGAAAACCCGGACAACACAACCAAAACAATGTTGAACACAAGCCAACCGACCGAAGGCTTTGCCGGAATCGGATACGGCTGCCCGTAAGACGGCCCCGGCTGGTACGGTTGCCCGTAAGGTTGATAGGGCTGCCCGTTATACGGCGAAGGCGGCATCTGCGCTTGCGCGGCGTCCGGGGCGACATAGGCCCCGCACCGCGGGCAATTTACGGTCCCGGGCAGGATTTCCTGCCCGCAATTTTTACAAAACATTTTTGCCTACTCCTTAATAAAGAGAAGCCGTTGTGAACATCGTCATCAGGAAGCTCAGGAAATAGAACACAACGCACATGATGATGCTGACAAGCGCAGCGACACCGCACTGTTTGGCATAAACCGGTTTTTCATCTTTTTTCACGAAATAGAGAATAATGCCGACAAGCGGAATCAGCCAGCAAAGGAAGCGCAAACCGCCGGAAGCAGGCTCCTGAGAGACCTGCGGCGCACCATATCCGGGATATGGCTGATAAGGCTGCTGCGGCTGACCATAGGGCTGCTGCGGCTGCGTGTAGGGCGGCTGCTGCGCGGTCCCCTGTTCAGCTGTCGGCTGTTCAGAAGCTGCCGGTGCGGTATCCGGCTGCGTAACCGTCATTCCGCAATTCGGGCAGAATGCAGCGCCTTCGGCTAACTGTTGTCCACAATTTTTACAAAACATAATAAACCCCCATAAATTTTATTTGGTGTTTTCAGAATACCATAAATTCAGATAAAAATCAACAAAAACAAGAATTTATTTTTAGCCGGATTTGGTAACTTTTCATTGCGTCGGCAACGACTTACCGCCGTCTTTTTTCTCCCTCTTTCCCATATATATAACCGAGGAGGGGAGCGTATGCGATTTTTAATTTTGACCAAGCGCAGTTTGCTTTGTGCGGCGCTGATTGCTCTTTCTGCGGTTTTGGTCGCGGCGGGTTTGGGGCGGCAATATCAAACCAGTTCGGCATCCAACACGGGGGAGCGAAAAATTCCGGTTTATTGTGTGGATACAAACGAAAAAAAGATAGCGATTACCTTTGACGCGGCCTGGGGCGCGGACGACACAGACGAACTTTTGGCGATTTTAGCGGAATATAACGCCAAAGCCACCGTGTTCGCGGTCGGCGACTGGGTGCGCCAAAATCCGGACGCGGTCAAGGCGTTTTACGAAGCGGGGCATACAATCGCCAACCATTCCGACACACATACGGCATACAGCAAGCTATCTTATGAAGAAATCAAAGCAGACATACAGCGATGCAACGCTGAGATTGAAAAATGCATCGGAAAAGCACCTGCGCTTGTGCGCGTGCCGTCCGGAGATTACACCAACAACGCAATCAACGCTGCGGAAAGTCTTTCCATGCAGACCATACAGTGGTCGGTAGATAGTTTAGACTGGCAGGGTGTCTCCGTAGAGGAAATGGTGGAACGCGTAACCGGGGCTGTCGAAAACGGTTCGATTTTGTTGTTTCATAACGATGTGAAAAATACGCCGGAAGCACTGCGGCAGATATTGCAGATTCTTTCTGAACGCGGTTACCGGTTCGTTACGGTAGATGAACTCATCTATACAGAGGATTTCCGCATTGACGCCACCGGCAAACAACATAAAAACGCCGCATAAAAAGAAAACGCAGGAAGCACCTTTTGTGTTCCCTGCGTTTTTACATTATAAACGAAACTGTTAAAATGGGCGGTAAGCGCCGGTTTTGCAGACCTCGATTTTTTGCATGTAAGGTTCATTGCGGCATTCTTCAATGACAAAACGAAGTTTATCAGTCACAACAGGACGGTCGAAAATGGCAATCCGCGAAAAGCCGATGATTGTGCCGCGGAACACGCATTCTTCCCCTGCGTAGACAGAAAACTTTTCGACGCGCTGAGATTTGGTTGTGTCTTCGGCAAGCCGTAACCGGTCCACAGACTGCTTCGGGAAAGTGATTTCTGCTTCTCTGCCGTCAGCAGAAAAGACACAGCTGCTTTCCAGCACACATTCCTCTTCGCGCCGCAGCCATTTGCCCATTTCCCGAAGCCGCCGGACATCGCTTTTGGCAAACTGTCCCTTGCGGTTTGGCGGAATGTTCAAAAGCATCAAGCTGTTATTTCCCACGGAATTGTAGTAAATGGTCATCAAACGCTTTAAAGATTTCAGCGTCAGCCGCTGTGCAGGGTGATAAAACCAGCCCGGCCGGATAGAGACATCCACTTCGGCGGGGTACCACATAAATTTGTCGTAATTCGCTAAGAATTTACGCGACCCCATGTCCGGCAGCATAACATCCTGACAGCGTTTCTGGAATTTTTTCAAATCATCATCCTGCTGGCAGTTGGCGGCAAAATTTTGTTGGTCATATTGAAACTGCGGCACAACATTCCATTCACTCTCACGCGTTTTGCCGCTCTCGTTGCCAATCCAGCGCACATCCGGCGCGCAGCCGGACATAACGATATTCGGCTGCAGTTCTACGGCGGTTTTCCAAATACGCTCGAAATCATATTTCTGCACCGGTTGCCCGTCTGCTTTGGCGCCGCACGCACCGTCAAGCCACAGCATGAAGATTTCCCCGTAGTTTGTGAGCAGCTCTGTCATCTGTTCAATATAAAAATCATTGTAAGCGGGCGTACCGTACAGTTTGCTGTTGCGGTCCCAGGGGGAAAGATAGACCCCGAATTTTAAGCCGTATTTTTTACAGGAGTCTGCCACCTCGCGCACAACATCGCCCTTGCCGTTTTTATATGGGCTGTTTTTGATGGAGTGTTCCGTTGTTTTGGTCGGCCAAAGGCAAAACCCGTCGTGATGTTTACAGGTCAAAATAACGCCTTTCATGCCGGCGTCGCGGATGGCGGCGCACCACTGGTCCGTGTTTTGGTCGGTGGGGTTAAACACCTGCTCCGACTCTTTGCCGTTTCCCCATTCTTTGTTGGTGAAAGTGTTGACCGTGTAGTGCACAAAGGCATAGTATTTCATTTCCTGAATCAAAAGCTGCCGGCGGTTGGGCACAATGCTCGTATAGAGATCCAGTCTTTCCTGCTCTGTCATGATGCTCTCCTTTAAAAAAAGCCCCATAGGTTCTCTATGGGGCTTGGCGTATGATAAGGTTAGATAAAAGGGTTATTCGGCTTCAGATTCCCAGCCAAATTGATAGAACATATTGCTGCCGCAGTTGAATTGAAGCGTCTGATTGCCGAGGGATTCCAAAGAACCTTCACCGGTAACAGAAGCGGTGACTTGCATATTCTTGTCATAGGAAAGAGACAAAAGCTCATCGGTTACCGCGTTGAAGGTTGCCGTAATCACGCAGCCTTCGCAGGTGAAGTCGTAATTATCCACGGTAAACGAATTCTGCGGCTGGTTGATTTTGGAAAGAATATCGGTTTTGTCGCGGAAAGTAATGGCTTTTTCCACAGAAGCCTTGTCCGCTTTCAGGTGGATTTCCACCGTGCGGGTCAGCGCGGTCACGACCGGTTCTTCTTTCGAGTTTAACTCCGTGGTGGGCGTAACGGAAGAGTAAAGCACGTCAATGTCGTCCATGGTAAGTTCCGAAACTTTATCGGTGCCTTTCAAATACAAAATATCCGTCAGGTCGTCGCCTTCGTTGGTTTTGTTGTTTTCGGTGTTCGGGAGTGCCTTTTCAACGCCTTGCATCGCGAAGTCTTTAAACAGCTTGGCGGCTTTTGCAATGGTGCTGTCGGATTCGGAAACAACGCCGTCTTTGGTGAATTGAATGGTGCCGTCGTCCACCCAGAAGTTTTCGGAATATGCCGTAGCGGGTTTCTGCTGTTTAATCTGGTTGACGATTTGCGTATAATAGTCAAGCACCTGTACCTGGTTTGCGGCAAGCGCCTCGCGGTCGCTTTCCGTCAGAAGCCCAAGCACCTTTTGGAACAGTTCCTCATCGCCGGAATAGCGGGACTTGAGATCGTTGTAGTTGAGTTCGATGGTCACATCATCGGTTTTTTCATCATAATTTTCAAACAGTGTGGCCAAAAGGTCAGTGGGCAGAACTTCTTTTAACTGCCCATATGTAAAGGTGAATTTTGCGTCTTTCAAATCAGTTTTTAAAGAAACAGCAACCGGTTCGGGACCGTTGTCCTGGTTAAAGAAAGACTCCAAAGAGAAGTCACAGGAGGTCAGCGAAACGGTGAGCAGCGCCAGCGCCGCGACCACACAAATAAGCTTGCTGATTTTGGTGTGCATGAATAAAACCCCTTTGCTCTTTTTTATCTTTTATTTTAAAGAATATTGATCTTTCAGCCCTTGCTCGTCAAACAGGAATGCGGCTTCCAACAAAATGTCAATGCCCGCTTCAATGGTTTTCGGGTCTAAGTTGTCGGCGGTGTCGCCGCGGGTGTGGTAATACCGCGCGGGCGTCGGGTCCATGGCGGCGAGCGCCACGGCTTTCATACCGCCCTGCTGAATCGCGGCGGCATCGGACGAGCCGAAGAATACGTTGGCAAAATCCAAATTATAGCCGGCGATTTCCGTCGCGGTTTTGAGCATCGCGGCCGCCTGGCTGTCGAGTTTCACCGTGCCGGACATGTCTTTGTTGTAAACACCCATGAAATCAAAATCCCGAAGCGTGTCGGTGGCAACGAAAACGGTTTCCACGTCGTCTTCACCGGCGTGCTTTTCGGCAAACGCTTTCGCCCCGCGCAGGCCCGCTTCTTCACAGGCCATCGAAACGGCGACGACTTCGGTGTTTTCAAAGCGAATGTCGTTGGCGGCCATGTAGCGCAGCACCGCCATCGAGGCGAAAACGCCGGTCAGGTTGTCATTCGCCCCGGGCACAACCAACTTCCAGTTGACAAAGAACGCACCGAGGAAAATCGGAATCAGTGTCACGAAAGCAATGACAATGACCACAATGTTCAGCCAGTTCGGTACATTGAAAAATGAAATAATATCCAAAATCAAATGCACGAAAATCGAGCCGAACGCAACGCCGATGACCGTTGTCAGCAGCTTGCCGCCGCCGAGGTGCGTGTAAGTCCATTCATAAGCGGAATCAATGTGCCCGCTGAAAATGATGCGGCGTTTGGTTTCGCCCGCGGCTTTTCTGCGGCACACTACGTTGCAGGTGCGCCGTTTCGGGAAAAGCGGGTCCAAAAGCGGTTTATAGAATAAAAACTCAAACACCATAAACAATATGGAAAGCGCGGTCAGCACCAACGCCGCCGCGGTAAAGGCGGTTGCGGCGCCGTCCACAACGTTAAAGCGGCCGAGCAAAAGCAAAACCGCCGAAATGAACATCAAAATAACGTCCAAAAGCACCCAGCCCATAAACGCCTTGGGGTGCAGCTCGAAATCCTCGACTTCTACGGAATCCGCGACATTTTTCATCGACTCCGCGACGTAAGCCTGCGCCTTGCGCTCGCTTTCTTCGCCGGACTCGCGCGGCCCGATTTCTTTACAAACTTTTTTAATTTCTCGAATGGTGTAGTTTGCCATTTCCCGTCGGCGGGACGGGTAATTTGCGTTGCTGTCTTTTGCGTGCACCAGAATCACTCCGTTCGGGAAGTTTCCCGTTTCTTTATTGGTTATTTATTTTACCATAAATCCCTTATAAAGTCGATAGAAAATTTACAAATTTTACAAGACTTGTCGTGCGGGCAAACAATCGCGGAATACGGTTGACAAGTTTCCCGAAAAACTCTACAATATGAAACGGCGGAAAACGCCGAAAGAAAGGATTTTTCTTATGAAAATTCATATCAATCGAAGAACGATAAAAGCGAAAAGCATATTGCTTACGCTTTTGGTCGTTTTGCTCGCGGTGCCGTCGATCGGTTACGCGGTAACCGCGAAAAATAAACAGGACAAGCCCGCCGAAGGGGTGACCGAAGCGCCGGCTTCCGAACCGGCGACCACCGCGCCCGCCACGACCGAACCCGCGACGACCGAGCCTGCAACCGAAAGCCAGCCGATCACGCTGCCTGCGGCGTCTTCCGACGGAACACCCGTGATTGTTTCGCCCTCAGGGGACAACTGGGAACTGACGCTTGTCAATTTGCAATATTGCCTGCCCGAAGGCTACGCGCCGGAACTTGCGGAGGCGGTCGAGGGAAGCGACGTCCGGTTAGACGCGCGCGTCGCGCCGGCGTATCAGAAAATGTACGAAGCCGCAAAAGCGGACGGCTGCACGCTTACGCCGTATTCCGGCTATCGGACGTATGACCGCCAGGAGGACAACTACAACCGCCGGGTCGAATATTATGTGGGTCAGGGCTTTTCCGAAGCGGAAGCGAAAGCCAAAACCCAAGAGCGGATTTTGCCCGCGGGCTGTTCCGAGCACAATATGGGCTTCGCAATGGATATCGGGAGCGCGAGTGCGGATTTTGTGAGCACCAAGGAATTTTCATGGCTTTGCGAGCACGCCTATGAATACGGCTTTATTTTGCGCTACCCGGAAAATAAAACCGCCGTCACCGGCGTGATGTATGAGCCGTGGCACTGGCGCTATGTCGGCGAAAAAGCCGCAAAAGACATGCGCGAAAGCGGCCAGTGTTTGGAAGAATATTTGGCGGCGAAAAGCGCAAAAAAATAAATGATTTAAATTTTTGGATCCCCCGGAGGCAACCATGTTCACAATTGAAAACGGACAATTTTCTTTAGACGGCAAGCCGATTCACATTTATTCGGGCGCGATGCACTATTTCCGTGTGCCGCGCGAATATTGGGAAGACCGGCTTTTAAAACTCAAAGCGGCGGGGTTTAACACCGTTGAAACCTACGTCTGCTGGAATCTTCACGAGCCGAAGCCCGGCGAATTTCATTTTGACGGCATGCTCGATATTTCGGAATATCTGCGATTGGCCCAAAAAGTCGGGCTTTACGCGATTGTCCGCCCGGGTCCTTACATATGCGCCGAATGGGATTTCGGCGGTTTCCCGGCGTGGCTTTTGAAAGATAAAAACATGCAGCTGCGTTGCAACTATGCACCCTATCTCGCCTGTGTGCGCCGGTATTATCAGGCGCTTTCGAAAGAACTGCAGCCGCATTTAGAGAAAAACGGCGGCAATATTATCGCCATGCAGGTCGAAAACGAATACGGCAGCTACGGCAACGACAAGGCTTATCTTTCTGCGGTGCGCAATATCATGGAAGAAGTCGGCATGGATGCGTTTTTATTCACTTCCGACGGCGACTGCGACTGGATGCTTTCCGGCGGCGGGCTTCCCGATGTGTTTAAGGTCATGAATTTCGGCAGCCGTGCAAAATGGCATTTGCCGAAGCTTGATAAATACCAGAAAAACATGCCCTATATGTGCGGCGAATTTTGGTGCGGCTGGTTTGACCACTGGGGCGACCGGCACCACACCCGCAAGGCGTCAGAAGTGGTTCCCGAGATTGAAAGCTTCTTGAAAATGGACGCCAGCTTCAACATGTATATGTTCCACGGCGGCACCAACTTCGGGTTTACCGCGGGCGCAAATTACGGCAAACAATTTGAGCCGACCGTTACAAGCTATGATTACAGCGCGCTTCTTAATGAGTGGGGCGGTTATACAGACACCTACCATGCTGTTCGAAAGCTGCTTTGCGAAAAACAGGGCATCACACCGCCGTCGCTTCCCGCAGAGCCGAAGCGGCAGTATATTGGCGAAGTGAAACTCACAGAAAAAGCGAGCCTTTTCGATAATTTAGACACGATTGCAGAAAAGCACAGTATTGCAGCGCCCGAAAGCATGGAATATTTCGGGCAGAATTTCGGCTGTATTTTGTATTCTGTTACTATGAAAGGCACTTATAAGCCGGGCAAGCTCTGTGTGGAGGGCGTTCACGACAACGCCTATCTGTTTATTAACGGAAAGCTCAAAAAGACCTATTACCGCCACGAAAACCCGCAAATGAAAGACAACGACGGGTTTACCGTTTTGCTGCCGGGCTTTAAAGGCGAACGAAAAATCGACATTTTGGTAAGCGGTATGGGGCGTGTGAATTACGGCAAACACCTCTACGACCGAAAGGGTCTTGCACGCGTCACCTTCGGCAATCAGATTTTGTTTGGTTTCGATGCCTACACAATACCGCTTGACAATATCGAAAAGGTTCGCTATCAAGCAACAAATGCGAAAACGGGGCCGATGTTTTACAAGGGCACTTTCCGCGCGTCGACCGATGCAGATTGCTTTGTGGATACCACAGGCTTCAAAAAAGGCTGTGTTTACATTAACGGCTTTAATCTCGGGCGCTATTGGGAGATAGGCCCCCAGGTCACGCTTTATGTGCCGAAAGGCATTTTGAAAGAAGAAAACGAAATCGTGGTGTTTGAAGAAGAAGGCGCCGCTTGCAGCAGCGTGCAGATCATCGATGCCCCGAAACTGGAAAAAGAGAAAAAGCGTTTTTGCTTTTTCAAAAAATAAGCCTTACAGAGCGGAGGTCACAACTATGTTTCTGAAAAGCAAATATAAAACCCCCGGCAAAGATTATACCATTCCCCAAATCGATTTGAGCCAAAAACCCGACAAGCTCCCCGCTGAACTTGACTATCTGTTCGAGAACACGGTGGTCGACGACAGCAAAGCCTATCTCGGTCACCCCGACTCGGTGCTTTTGCGCGACGGGCGGATTTTGACCTTTTACCCCGAAGGGCACGGTAAGGGAAAAACGCTTTCCAAAATCAGCAATGACGGCGGCAAAAGCTATTCGGAAACGATACAGAACCCGCCGAAAAGTTGGGAAAATTCCCGCGAAACACCGACCGTTTACCGTTTGGAATTCTCCGAACATACTTGGCCGGATAAATTGATTCTTATCTGCGGCAACCCGAAATGGCCGGGCGCGCCGACCACGGGCGGGTTTAACTGCTCGGTTTCCGGTGACGAGGGCAAAACCTGGAGCGAATATAAGCTGTTTTACGGCAAAGACGACCCCGACTACACCTGTGTGCCGGTCGTGTCGATGAGCGCGCTTGTGCGTTTGAAAGAAAACGGCCGCTTTGTCGACCGCTGGATGGGGCTTTTCCACGAACGCAATTTTGTTAATTATCAAACCATTCTCACCTTTGACGACGCGGGGAATATGCACTGGTCAAAGCCGCGTCCGTATTTTGCGGATTACCGCAAGCTTGAAAAGCGTTCCAATATGTGCGAGGTCGCCTGCGTGCGCTCCGACGCCGGTCAAGGCGATGAATTGATGCTGATTACCCGCAGCAACTCGAAAAAAATCAATTCGCTTTTAAGTTTCTCTCGAGATGAGGGCAAAACCTGGTCCGAACCAAAAGAAGCGCCCGCCGCGCTCAACGGCGAACGCCACAAGGCGGTGTATCTCCCTGACGGCCGGCTGTTCATCACTTTCCGCTCTATCGAGCGTGACCGTGAAAAGCTGAAGAAAAATTATGAAAAAAAGTCGATGAAATGGTATTCTGAGGGCTGGGTCGCGTGGGTCGGCACTTATGACGATTTGAAAAACGGGCGCGAAGGGCAATACCGCATTAAAATTGCACACACTTATTTAGACAACCAAAACGAACCCGCCGTGACCGCCAACGCCGACACCGGCTATTGCGGCAATGTCGTTTTGCCCGACGGCACGGTCGTCACCGCCTCTTACGGCATTTTCAGCACCGAAAAGAAAGCGTCCGGCACTTATAAAACCGACAAAGGGGCGCAAACGCGCAAAACCTGTATTGTGTCAAAGCGCATAAACCTTGCAGACGTCGAAAAACTGCTGCCCGCAAAAGCAAAATAATGCTTGACATTCGGGCGCGAAAGTAGTATCATATCAGCACAACAAAGAAGAACAAACCGTTCTCACCTGTGATTTTTAGATGAAACAGGTCAATACAAAGTCCTTTTTAGGGCACAAGTGTATTGGAGCGTGAACGGTTTTCGTTCACGCTTTTTGAATTTTTAAGGAGTGATTGCGACCAGTATGAAAGAAATGCAAATCAATGAACAAATCCGTGACCGTGAAGTCCGTGTGATCAGCAGCACCGGCGAGCAGCTCGGCATTATGTCCGCGAAGGACGCGCTCAAAAAGGCGGAGGAAAAGAACCTCGACCTTGTCAAAATTGCGCCCACCGCGAAGCCGCCTGTCTGCAAAATTATGGATTACGGAAAATACCGCTTTGAACAGGCAAAGCGCGAAAAAGAAGCGCGCAAAAACCAGAAAGTGGTTGAAATCAAAGAGATCCGTCTTTCTCTCAACATTGATACGCATGACTTTCAGACGAAGGTCAATCACGCTGAGAAATTTTTGAAAGCCGGCAACAAGGTCAAGGTCTCCATCCGCTTCCGCGGCCGTGAAATGGCGCACCCCGAACTGGGTCTCACTTCCATGGAGAAATTTGCCGAAGCCTGCTCGGAATTTTCAAGCATTGAAAAGCCCGCAAAGCTGGAGGGCAGACAAATGCTGATGTTCTTAGCACCCGTAAAATAAGTATTCATATTTTCAGGAGGAATTGAAATGCCTAAGATCAAAACCCATTCCGGAGCCAAAAAACGCTTCAAATTGTCCAAGAACGGCAAGCCTATCCGTGCGCATGCCAATAAGTCCCACATCCTGACGAAGAAGAGCACCAAACGGAAAAGAAATCTTCGTAAGACAGCTGTTGCGGATACAACCAACCAGAAACAGATTAAACGTCTTGTTCCCTATAAATAATCGAGGCGGTTTTCCCGCACAGACAGAATAAATCGGAGGTAACTTACAATGGCACGAATCAAAGGTGCGATGATGACTCGCAAAAGAAGAAATAAAACCCTGAAGCTGGCAAAGGGCTACTACGGCTCCAAGAGCAGACTTTTCAAAACCGCAAAACAGGCGGTTATGAAGTCCGGCCAGTATGCATATATCGGCAGAAAACAGAAAAAGAGAGATTTTAGAAAACTCTGGATCACCCGCATTTCCGCGGCTTGCAAAATGAACGGTATGAATTATTCGACCTTCATCAACGGCCTTAAAAAAGCCGGCATCGACTTAAACCGCAAAATGCTTTCCGAAATCGCGATTGCGGATCCCGCCGCTTTCACCGCTCTTACCGAGCAGGCAAAAGCTGCACTTAAATAAGCTAGAACCACGCCTTGGAAAGCCGGGGCGTGGTTTCCGTTTTCTTGCATACATGCAAAAATTGTCGGGTCGGGGGCGTCTATGGAACTTGTCCGCATTCAAAGCCGAAACAACGAAGCTGTAAAAACGTTTTGCAAATTGTCCGAAAGCCGAAAAGCGCGCCGCGAAAGCGGGCGGTTTACGCTCGAGGGCTTGCGTTTGTGCGCCGACTGCGCACAAAGCGGCTTTACGGTTGAAACCCTGTTTTTGACCGAAGCGGCAAAAGAAAAAGGCGGCGAACGCGTCGAAACTTTGCTTTCTTCCGCAAAGACGGCGTATTGCATTTCCGAAAGCGTCGCCGAAAAACTTTCCGACACCGTGACCACGCAAGGCGTTTTCTCAATTGTGCAAATGCCGGAAAATACGGAGTTTTCTGTCAAGAAAGGCGGGCGCTATCTTGCGCTCGAACAGGTACAAAACCCGCAAAACCTCGGCGCGGCGGCCAGAACGGCGGAAGCCCTCGGCATTTCCGGGCTTATCGTCAGCGGCGGCTGTGACCGGTTTAACCCGAAAGCCCTGCGCGCGTCTATGGGCTCGCTTTTGCGCCTGCCCGTCATGCAGGTCGAAGACCTTGCTTCTTGGTTAAAAGCGCAAAACGAAACGATATTAACCCTCGCCACCGTGCCCGACATGCGGGCGACAAGCATTTGTACGCTGGATTTTTCCGGCGGCGCGATTGCCGTTGTGGGCAACGAGGGCAACGGCGTTTCCGAAGCGGTACTTTCCGCGGTACGCGAGCGCGTCACCATTCCGATGCGCGGCGCGGCGGAATCATTAAACGCTTCGGCGGCGGCGACAATCACCATGTGGGAAATGATGCGATGAACGATACAGCTTTTTGGATTTGGCTGCTGCGCACGCTCGGTCCTGCGGCGGCGATTGCAGATATTGTAAACTATTTCGGCTCCCCGCGCGCCCTTTACGAGGCGGGAAGCACCCAGTGGCGGCTTTCGGGTCTTTTGACCGCGAAACAAATTGCCGCGCTCGCAAAATTCTCTCCGTCCGAGTCGGGCGGGGTGATGAAAACCTGCGCCGAAAACGGCTGGCAGATTATAACACCCGACGACCTTACTTATCCGCAGAAGCTTTTGGAACTGCGCAATTACCCGCCGGTTTTGTTCGTTTGGGGGGATACGCAAGTGCTTTTGCAGGACGTGAAAATCGCCATGGTCGGCACGCGCCGCTCTTCCAATTATGGGCTTCGCGTGGCAAATTTGCTCGCCGGCGCTTTGGCGCAAAGCGGCGCTGTGGTCGTGTCCGGCGGTGCGCTGGGCGTGGATTCCGAAGCCCACCGCGGTGCGCTTCGCACCCACGGCAAAACGATTGCTGTGCTCGGCTGTGGCTTAGGCACGCCGTATCTTTTGGAAAACGCCCCTCTGCGCCGGGAAATCGTGCGGCAGGGCGGCGCAGTCATCAGTGAATTTCTGCCGTTTTGTGCGGCGTCCAGAACGACTTTTCCTTTGCGCAACCGGATTATTTCCGCGTTGTCGCTCGGCACGGTCGTTGTGGAGGCCGGTGAACGAAGCGGCTCGCTGATCACCGCACGTTATGCGCTTGAACAAGGGCGCGACGTGTTTGCCGTCCCCGGCGACATCATCTCTTCGGCGTTTACCGGGGCAAATAAACTGATCCACGACGGGGCAAAGCCGGTCTTTACCCCAATGGATATTTTGGAAGAATATGCATATATTTATCCCGACGAGCTGCGGCTTGAAAATGCGCAGAAAACGCTCGGCGAAATGCTCAGAGAAGCGGGCGTGCCAAAGGCAGAGCCGGTTTCGGTAAAAAAGCCGCAGCCGCGAAAGCAGCGCGCAACGACAAAGGCGCCGAAACCGCCGACTCCGAGCGAACCGCCGGCTTCAAGCGAAGCGCCGCATGCTTCACAAAGCACACTGCCCGCGGGCGCGTCTGACGCGGCGAAAAAGGTGTTCACGGTACTTCGCGAAACCCCCGCGCAGATTGACGAAATCAGCGAAGCGGCGGCCCTGCCCGTGCAGGCGTGTCTTGCCGCGCTGACGGAACTCGAGCTTTACGGCTGCGCCGCGCTCACACAAGGGAAAAAATACAGAAAAGTATAGGATGGTTGCCAAATGTCAAAACTGGTAATTGTGGAATCGCCCTCCAAGGCGAAAACGATTCAAAAATATTTGGGCAAGGGCTATAAAGTCACGGCGTCCGTCGGTCATATCCGCGACCTGCCCGCCGCGAAACTCAGCGTCGACGTCAAACACGATTTCGCGCCGAAATACGCCATTGTCAAAGGCAAAGAAAAGCTCGTCAAAGAATTACGCGAAATGGTCAGCGAGTCCGACAAAGTCTATCTCGCAACCGACCCGGACCGCGAAGGCGAAGCGATTTCCTGGCACCTTGCCACGGTGTTGGACTTAGACTTAAACGACAAGAACCGCGTCAAATTCAACGAAATCAATAAAACGAGCGTCGAAAACGGCATGGCGCACCCGGAAAAAATCGACATGGATTTGGTCGATGCCCAACAGGCGCGCCGGATTCTTGACCGCTTGGTCGGCTATAAATTAAGTCCGTTCGTGTCGCAAAAAATCCGCCGCGGGCTTTCCGCCGGCCGTGTGCAGTCCGTGGCGCTGCGCTTGATTGTGGACCGCGAAGAAGAAATCCGTGCGTTCAAGCCGGAAGAATATTGGTCCCTTGACGCGAAATTTATTGCGCCGTCGTCGAAGCGCGCGTTTGCCGCCGCATTTGTCGGTGACGAAACCGGCAAAGTGAAAATCACCGACGGCGATCAGGCGAACGAGATTCTCGCCCGTTTGGAGGGTGCTTCTTACGCCGTGACGAGCGTGAAAAAAGGTACCCGCCGCAAACAGCCCGCGCCGCCGTTTACCACCTCCACCTTACAGCAGGAGGGCTCTCGCAAACTCGGCTTCCAGGGCAAACGCACGATGAAAGTCGCGCAGGAGCTTTACGAAGGCGTCGACGTCAAAGGCTACGGCGCAATGGGTCTTATCACCTATATGCGTACCGACTCGCTTCGTATTTCCGAAGAAGCGCGCGCCCAGGGCAACGAATTCATCGCCGAAACCTACGGCAAAGAATATCTGCCTGAAAAACCGCGTTATTATAAAACCAAAGCAAACGCGCAAGACGGTCACGAGGCGATCCGCCCGACCATGCCGTCCCTTTCGCCCGATAAGGTCAAAGAAAGCCTGACGAGCGACCAGTACAAGCTTTATACCCTCATTTGGAAACGCTTTATCGCGAGCTTAATGGCAAACTGCGTGCAGGATACCGTCAAGGTCGAAATTCAGGGCGCCACCGAAGCCGACCGTGCGAAGGACCGCTATTGCGTGTTCGCCGCAAGCGGCTATACCGTGCGCTTTGACGGCTACACAAAGCTTTATGAAGCGGGCACCGACGAGGAAGAGGAGGACGCCTCCAAAATCCCCGAAATCAAAACCGGCGACGCGCTCAAATTGAAAGAGCTCGGCGGCAACCAGCACTTCACCCAGCCGCCCGCGCGCTATACCGAAGCGTCGCTTGTCAAAAAGCTCGAAGAAACCGGCGTCGGCCGACCGAGCACCTATGTTTCGATTGTTTCGACGATTACCGGGCGCGAATATGTCGTCCGCGAGCAAAAACAGTTAAAGCCCACGGAACTCGGCGAAGCGGTGACGAAGCTGTTGAAAGAACAATTCCCGAATATTGTCAACGTGAAATTCACCGCCAACATGGAAAGCGACCTCGACAAAGTCGAGCACGGCGAGGTGGATTATATTGCCATGCTCCACGCGTTCTATGATGATTTTGAAGATACGCTCCAAAAGGCGAAAGAAAAAACCGAGGGCGTCAAAATCAAATTAAAAGAAGACGAAACCAACATTCCCTGCGAAAAATGCGGTCGAATGATGGTGATTAAAACCGGCCGGTTCGGCAAATTCCTTGCCTGTCCCGGCTACCCCGAGTGCAAAAACACCAAACCGCTGGTCGTTGAGACTTCGGCGACCTGCCCGAAATGCGGCGGCAAGGTCATTCAGAAAAAGAGCAAGCGCGGCTATGTGTTCTTCGGCTGTGAAAATTACCCGGAATGCAACTTTATGACCTGGGACAAACCCACCGACGAAAAATGCCCGAAATGCGGCAAATCCCTGTTTAAGCGCAAGGGCGGGTTGCTCGTCTGCCTCGACGAAGCTTGCGGCTTCGAGAAAAAGGCAGAACGCAAATCCCGCGCAAAGAAGACGGAAGAATGAGCGCGAAGAAGAAAAAAGCGGCGGTCATCGGCGCCGGCCTTGCCGGCTGCGAAGCGGCATGGCAGTTGAGTCGCGCCGGAATCGCTGTCGACTTATATGAAATGAAGCCCGAAAAGCATTCGCCCGCCCACAAGGCAGACACCTTCGCGGAGCTTGTCTGCTCGAACTCGTTAAAAGCGGAGCGCTTAAATTCCGCCGCCGGGCTTTTAAAGGCGGAAATGGAAACTTTTTCGTCGATTTGTGTCGAAAGCGCAAAGCAAACGCGCGTGCCTGCGGGCGGCGCACTCGCCGTCGACCGAAACGCGTTTTCCGAAAGAATTACCGAAGCGGTTACAAACGCCCCGGGCGTGCGTGTGATACACAAAGAAGTCACCGAACTGCCCGCGGACGCCGACGTGGTCATTTTGGCGGTCGGCCCGCTCGCAAGCGACGGGATTGCGCCTGTGATTCGCGCTCTTGCCGGCGACGGACTTTCGTTTTATGACGCCGCCGCCCCGATTGTCACCGCCGAAAGCGTGGATATGTCGGAAGCGTTCACCCAGTCGCGCTATGACCGCGGCGGGGAAGCAGACTATATCAACTGCCCGATGAATAAAGCGCAGTATGAGGCGTTTTACGAGGCGATTATATCCGCCGAAAGCGCGCCGTTGCATTCGTTTGACAAGCGCAAAGATGTTTATGAGGGCTGTATGCCTATTGAAGTGCTCGCATCGCGCGGCAAAGATACGATGCGTTACGGCCCCTTAAAACCCGTAGGGCTTGTGGACCCGAAAACCGGCCACCGCCCGTGGGCGAATTTACAGCTCCGAAAAGAAAACAACGCCGGCACGCTTTACAATTTGGTCGGGTTTCAGACCAATTTGAAATTCGGCGAGCAGAAACGCGTATTTTCGATGTTCCCGGCGCTGAAAAATGCGGAATTTGTCCGCTACGGTGTGATGCACCGCAACACCTTTATTGATTCCCCGCGCCTTTTGCGTGCGGATTTCAGTTTGCGAAAAGACCCCCATATTTATTTCGCGGGGCAGATTACCGGCGTGGAGGGCTATATGGAGTCCGCCGCTTCCGGCATTTTGGCGGGGCTTAACGCGGCGAGAGCTTTAAACGGACAAGAACCGGTCGTTTTGCCGCCGACGACAATGATGGGCGCGCTGTCACGCTATATCAGCGACGAAAGCGTGACACATTTTCAGCCGATGGGCGCAAATTTCGGCGTATTGCCGCCGAACCCCCAAAAAATCCGCGACAAAGCTGAGCGCTATATGGCGCTTGCCACACGCGCGATGGCGGATTTGACCGCTTATAAGGAGAGTGTGAATCTATGAAAATTATCGCAGACGCATTCGGCGGCGACAACGCGCCGCTTGAAATTATAAAGGGCTGTTTAGACGCCCAAAAAGCCTACGGGGTGGAAATCCTGTTGGTCGGCGACACGAAAAAAATTCAAGCCTGCGCCGCAGAAAACGGACTGGATATTCAAAACTTCGAGCTTTTACAGGCTGACGACGTTTTCCAAATGGAAACCCAGCCGACTGAAATCTTAAAAGCCGGGAAAAATACATCTATGGCAGTTGGCTTGCAGGCGCTCGCCGACGGCAAAGGCGACGCGTTTATTTCGGCGGGCAGCACCGGCGCGTTGCTTGTCGGCGCGACGTTTATCGTCAAGCGGATTAAAGGCGTGAAACGCCCGGCGCTCGGCGCTGTGATGCCCTCGGCGGAAGGTCCGTTCATTTTGGTCGATACCGGCGCGAATGTCGAGTGCACGGTGCCGATGCTTTGCCAGTTCGCAAGACTCGGCGACATATACATGAAAAAAATCCTCGGTATTCAAAATCCGCGCGTGGCGCTTGCCAACATTGGCGCGGAAGAAACCAAAGGCACGCCGCTGCAGGTCGAAGCCTATCAGGCGCTCGCAAAACTTCCCGATATGCAGTTTACCGGCAATATCGAAGTGCGCGACATTGCGTTCGGCAAAGCCGACGTCGTGGTCGCCGACGGTTTCACCGGCAACGTGATTGTCAAAATGTATGAAGGCGTTGCCAAAATGATTACCAATTCGTTAAAAGCAATGTTTATGAAAAATCTTGCGTCCAAGCTTTCTTACCTCGGCGTAAAGGGCGGCATGGACGAGTTTAAAAAGAAAATGGATTATAAGCAATACGGCGGCGCACCGATTATCGGCGTGCAAAAGCCGGTTGTCAAAGCGCACGGCTCGTCTGACGCGCGCGCGTTCTGCAACGCGATTAAACAGGCAATCGACTGCACGCAAAACGACGTCTGCGGGGCAATCGCCGAAGCGCTGAAAGGCGGTGAAGCGCATGGAACAGCTTCAGAATAATTTAGGCTATCATTTTAAAAATCCGGCGCTGCTTGCCCGCGCGCTGACCCATTCCTCTTACGCGAACGAACGCCACGTCGACACCGGCGACAATGAGCGGCTGGAGTTTTTGGGTGACAGCGTTTTGGGGTTTATCACCGCGGAATATCTTTTTGCAAACCACCGCGATTTCCCGGAAGGCGAGCTTACAAAGCTGCGCGCCTATGCGGTTTGTGAAAAATCCTTGTTCTCCTACGCGGAAGAAATCGGGCTCGGCAATTACCTGAAACTCGGCAAAGGGGAGGAGCGCACCGGCGGCCGGACGCGCCCGTCTGTGCTTTCCGACGCGTTCGAAGCGGTCATCGCCGCGATTTATCTCGACGGCGGTATGGACGAAGCCAAAAAGTTCGTCCTGCGCTTTGTCGTGCCTTATGTTGAAGCCAAGCCGACCTTTAAAGATTACAAAACGATGTTACAGGAGGTCGTCCAGAAAAACCAGGGCGAAACGCTCGAATATGTGCTCGTTTCCGAAACCGGCCCCGACCACGACAAATGCTTTACCGTGGAAGTGCATTTAAACAGCAACGTCATCGGGCGCGGCGTCGGTGGAAGTAAGAAAAAAGCGGAGCAAAACGCCGCCAAAGAAGCGCTGGAGCTGATGGGGATTTGAAGCATGTCAACGTCGCGCTGTTTGTGCCGCATCTCGGCTGTAAACAGCAGTGCAGTTTCTGCAATCAAAGGACCATTTCCGGCGCGCAGAAAGCGCCCGCGGCGGACGATGTGCGCCGCGCCTGCGAAATTGCCATAGAAAGCGGAAAAACCGATCCGGCTTCGTCTGAAATCGCGTTTTTCGGCGGGAGCTTTACCGCAATCAAAAGGGATTACATGCTGTCTCTTTTGACTGCGGCAAAACCATATATAGACGAAGGTTTTTTCAGAGGCGTCCGCATTTCCACCCGCCCCGATTGCGTGCCCGACGAGGTGCTCGAAATTTTGAAAGCCTATGGGGTTACGTCCGTTGAACTCGGCGCACAAAGCATGAGCGACGAGGTTTTACGCCTTAACCGTCGAGGGCACACGGCAAACGACGTGCGCGACGCCGCCGCGCGAATCAAAGCGCAGGGTTTTTCATTAGGGCTTCAAATGATGACCGGGCTTTTCGGAAGCTCGGATGAATTAGACCTTTTTACAGGTGAGGCGCTTGCCGCGCTTTGTCCCGACACGATGCGCATTTACCCGACCGTCGTGCTCGAAAACACCGAGCTTGCAAAGAAAATGCGTGAAGGGGAATATATTCCCCAAACGCTCGACGCTGCCGTGAAATTATGTGCCGAACTTTTGCTTATGTTTCACGAAAAGCATATTCCCGTCATTCGCCTGGGGCTGCACAGCGGCGGAGGCGTAGAAGAAGGCTATCTTGCGGGGGCTTATCACCCGGCGTTTCGCGAGCTTTGCGAGGGCGAAATTTACCTTCAAAAAATGCTTGCGGCGTTTGAAAATTTACCCCGCAATCGCGCTTATGAAGTCTTAGTCCCCGCGCGGTCGATTTCTAAGGCGAAAGGGCAGGGAAAAAGAAACGAAAAAGCATTGCGCAATCAGTCGATTCAGTGTAAAATAAAAGGTAACGAATTTTTAAAGGATTACGAAATTCTGATAAAGGAATTAGAAGATGATTTTAAAGTCACTGGAAATGCAGGGGTTTAAATCCTTTCCGGATAAAACCGTCCTGGAATTTAACAAAGGCATCACCGCGGTCGTCGGTCCGAACGGCAGCGGCAAGAGCAACATTTCCGACGCCGTCCGCTGGGTGCTCGGTGAGCAGTCCACGAAAAATCTGCGCGGCTCGAAAATGGAAGATGTCGTTTTTATGGGGACGGATCTTCGAAAAGCCAAAGGCTTTGCCGAGGTAACGCTCCGTTTTGACAACCGCGACCGGTCGCTTTCAAAAGACACCGATGAAGTTTCGGTCACCCGTCGGTATTACCGTTCGGGCGAAAGTGAATATCTCATCAACGGCGAGAACTCGCGGCTTCGCGATATTAACGAGCTGTTTATGGACACAGGCCTCGGCCGTGACGGCTATTCGATTGTCGGGCAAGGCAAAATCGCCGAAATGGTTTCCTCCAAAACCGGCGAACGCCGCGATATGCTCGAAGAAGCCGCGGGGATTTCCCATTTCCGTTACCGCCGCAACGACGCCAACAAGCGCCTTGCTGCAGCCGAAGAAAATTTGCTTCGCCTGCGCGACATTTTGACGGAATTGGAAGGGCGCGTAGGGCCTTTGAAAGCGCAAAGCGAAAAGGCGCAGAAATTTTTAGTTTTGGCCGAAGAGAAAAAGCGGCTCGAAATCGGCACATGGCTTAACACCATTGACAAAACCAACGACCGTCTGCGCGAGCAGGAGCACAAAATCGCCACCGCGCAGGCACAGCATAAAGAAGCCGCGGACGCGCTCGAAGAAATCGGCGCGCAGATTGACCGCGCAACCGAAGACACGCAAAACCTCCATGTGCAAATTGAGGAAGTGCGCCGGTCTTCGTCACAATTTGAAGAACAGGCCGCCGCGCTCGACGCGCAGGCACAGGTTGAGGAAAACTCCATCGCCCACAACAACGAGGCGATTGCGCGTTTGGAGCGCGACAAGCTTTCTGAAAACGAAACCGAACAGCATTTGGAAGAACGCATTTCACAAGCGCAGAAAAGTGTCGAAGAAAACACCGCCGCGCGTGATAAACTGAAAACCGAACTCGACGCCTTGGCGGCGGAACAGGAAACCAAGCTGTCCGACAGCACCCGTTTTTCCGAACAGGCTTCGGCGCTCTCGGCGGAAGTGTCGGCGCTGTCCGTGGAAATTGCGGACAACCGTGTGACCGCGGAAACCGCCAATTCCTCTGTCGAAGAAATCCGCACGCGCGTTGCGGCGATTGACGCTTCGCTCGGCGGCAGACAAGATACATATTCAAAATTCAAAGCGGATTTGGACGCGGCGCAGGCGGCACTCGACAAATGCCTGCAGGAAATCGAAAGCGCGCAAAACGCGATGGACGGCTATTCGATGCGCTTTGAAAGCCGCTCGAAAAAAGCCGAGACCATTCGCGAAAATATTGAGGCGAAAACCCGCGAACTCCACAGCAAGCAGGACCGCATTCGCCTGCTTTCCGACTTGGAAAAGAATATGGAGGGCTATCAGGGCGCGGTCAAAGCGGTCATGCGTGAAGCCGGGCGCGGCGCTCTCAAAGGCATTCACGGCCCGCTTTCGCAGCTGATCTCCGTGAAACCAAAATACGCCGTCGCGATTGAAACCGCCCTCGGCGCAGCGATTCAAAATATCGTCACCGACAACGAAAACGATGCGAAACGCGCGATTGCCTTCTTGAAAGAAAACCGCGCCGGCCGCGCGACGTTCCTGCCGATTGCCGCAATCCGTTCCCGCGAACTGCGCGAAACCGGGCTTGACGACCAATACGGTTTTGTCAGCATCGCCGCGGACCTTGTCGGGACGGACAAGCAATATACCGAAATTATTCGTGCCCAGCTTGCGCGCACCGTTGTCGCGGAAGATATGGACGCCGCAATCGCCATGGCGAAAAAATACGGCTACCGTTTCCGCATTGTGACGCTCGACGGGCAGGTGATTAACACCGGCGGTTCGATGACCGGCGGTTCCCGCACGCAAAACGCCGGGATTTTAAGCCGAGGCAATGAAATCGAAAAACTTACTGCCGAAGTCAAAACGATTGAAACCGAGCTTGCCGGCATGCAGTCCGACTATAAAATGTTCACCGAAGATTTGGCGGCGGCGCGTGCCGAATTGGAAGGTGCGCAAGGCGACCTGCTTCGCGCGAACGAAGAAAAAATTCGCCGCGAGGGCGAACTGAAACTGGCGCAAGAACAGCTTTCCACCGTTTCCGGCTCGGTGCGCGAGTTGATGGAAGAAAAAGGAACCTTAAACACCCGCGCCGAAACCATTTTGCAAAACGCCGCGACCGCGCGTGAAAAGCTGGAAACGCTCGGCAAGACATTGGCGGAAAAAGAAGCTGCGCTCGAAAAACTGACCGGCGACCGGCAGGCGCTTTCCGAAGCGCGCGAAGAACTTTCCCGTCGCGCGTCGGAATTGAGCTTACAGATTATGGCGCTCGAAAAAGATATCGAGACCGCAAACGACGACCTTGTCCATTTGCAAAACCGCAAAACCAGCCACACCGACAAACAGTCCACGCTGGATGCGGAAATCGAAGAATACAAGGCGAAAAACGAACAGCTCGCGAAAAATATTGAAAACCTGCAAGCGAACGCAAAAGCGCTTCGTGATAACACGACCGGCGCCCGTGCGCAGATTGACGAGTTAATCCAAAAGCGCGATGAACTGACGAAGAAAGCGAACGACCTGCGCACCTTGGAGCGCGCAAAATCCGTCGAACGTGAAAATTTAAGCGCCGAGCTTGTGCGCTTGGAAGAACGCAAAATCGCCATGCGCAAAGAATACGACGATTTGAGCGCGAAGCTTTATGAAGAATATCAGCTGACCCGCCGCGAAGCGGCCGCGCTCGAAATTGTGATTGACGATTTCCAGGCGGCGGCAAAACGCTTGACCGAATTAAAAGGGCAAATCCGCTCGCTCGGTTCTGTCAACGTGTCGGCGATTGAAGAATACAAAGAAGTTTCCGAACGCTACACCTTTATGGCGGACCAGATTTCCGACGTGGAAAAATCCCGCGATGAGCTTAACAAGCTGATTGCCGAGTTGACCGCCAAAATGGCGGAGCAGTTCCGCGAAAAATTCCAACAGATCAACACCGCGTTCGGCGAGACCTTCGCCGAATTGTTCGGCGGCGGCCGTGCGGAGTTGCTGCTTTCCGACGAACGCGATATTTTAGAAAGCGATATTGAAATTAAAGTGCAGCCGCCCGGCAAGAACTTGAAGAGTATTGAACCGCTGTCCGGCGGTGAAAAAGGCCTTGCCGCAATTTCCCTGTTGTTTGCAATCTTGAAAGTGACGCCCGCCCCGTTCTGCATTTTCGACGAGGTCGAAGCGGCGCTCGACGACGTCAACGTTTCAAGATACGCCCAGTATGTCCGCCGCATGACAAAGAACACCCAGTTTATTTTAATTACGCACCGCCGCGGCACAATGGAAGAAGCCGACGTGCTTTACGGCGTAACAATGCAGGAAAGCGGCGTTTCAAAGCTTCTGGAGCTGAAAACGGCGGAAATGGCAAAACAGCTCGGGCTTGCTTAAAAAGATTTTGTCCGCATTTCGCGGTTACGAAAGGATAACACCATGGGTATTTTCAGCAAAATCAATTTTGGCTTAACCAAAACCCGCAACAAAATGGCGGGGGCGATTGATGATTTGTTCGGCGACGCCGAAGAAATCACCGAAGACCTCTACGCCCAGTTGGAAGAAATTTTGGTGATGGGCGACGTCGGCGTGGTCACCGCGGTGGAAATCACCGACCGGCTAAAAAAACGCGTGGCGGAAAAACACCTGCGCGGCGCCCAAGCCGTTAAAAACGAAATCAAAGAAATTGTCGCCGAACTGCTTGACGGCGGCGAAGATATGGGCCTTGTCACCGTGCCGTCGGTGGTGCTCGTCATCGGCGTCAACGGCGTCGGCAAAACGACCACAATCGGCAAACTTGCCGCACGCTATAAAGCCGAGGGCAAAAAAGTCATTCTCGGCGCGGCGGATACATTCCGCGCGGCGGCGATTGACCAGCTGGATATTTGGGCGCAGCGCGCCGGCGTAGATATTGTGCAGCATTCCGAGGGCGCCGACCCCGCGGCGGTCGTTTTTGACACCGTAAACGCGGCGAAAGCGCGCGACTGCGATATTGTGATTATCGACACGGCGGGCAGACTGCACAACAAGAAAAACTTAATGGACGAGCTTGCGAAAATCTATCGTGTGATTGACCGCGAGCTGCCGTATTCCGATAGAGAAGTGCTTTTGGTGCTTGACGCGACCACCGGGCAAAACGCCGTCAACCAGGCGCGCGAATTCCAAAACGTCGCCGAAATCACCGGCATCGTGCTCACAAAATTGGACGGTACGGCCCGCGGCGGCGTGGTACTTGCGATTAAGCACGAACTCGGTATTCCGGTAAAATTCATCGGCGTCGGTGAGCAGATTGACGACTTACAGCCGTTTAATCCGCGCGCGTTCGCCGAAAGCCTGTTCCGTAAAATTTCCGACGAGGAGGCGGCCGAAGATGAGAAAAACGACCAAAACCATGTGGAAGCTGTGCTACAAGACCTTCCGTCTGATGGACACGAACCCGCACCACGACCTGTGGCCGAAAACGAACCCAATGGCGACGCGCCGGGGGAAGTGGAGCCGCAAACGCCGGAAACCCCTGCCCCTCAAGGAGCAGATGAAGCGGGAGTTTCTGAATTACAATCGGATTCGGGAGAAATAAACGAACCGGAAAAACCCAAAAAGGAGAAAAAACGCTTTGGATTTTTTAATCGCCACGCATAATATGAAAAAACGAGACGAGTTACAGCGGATTCTTTCGCCGCTGGGCGTCCATGTGCTGACCGCCGACGAAGCGGGCGTTGACCTGACTGACGTCGAAGAGACCGGCACCACTTTTGAAGAAAATGCACTTTTGAAAGCACGCTCCGGCTGTAAAGAGGGCAAAATGTCCTGTATTGCAGATGATTCCGGGCTTTGTGTGGACGCGCTCGACGGCGCGCCCGGCGTGTATTCCGCGCGCTTTGCCGGCGAACACGGCAACGATGATAAAAACAATGAAAAATTGCTTTCCCTGCTTTCGGACGTACCGCCCGAAAAACGCACTGCGCGCTTTGTAAGCACCGTGGCGTGCGTGTTCCCGGACGGCCGCGAGCTTGTGGTGCGCGGCGAATGCGAGGGCAAAATCGGCTATGAAAAACGCGGCGAAAACGGCTTCGGCTATGACCCGCTGTTTTATGTGGGCGAGCGCACCTTTGCAGAATTTACCCCCGAAGAAAAGGACGCGGTCAGCCACCGCGGCAACGCGCTGCGCGCACTGACAGAGGCGCTTCCCGCATATCTCAATAAAGGAGAATAACCATGACAGGAAAAGAACGCGCCGCACTGCGCGCGCAGGCGAACGGATTGGTGCCGCTGTTCCAGGTGGGAAAAGGCGGAATTTCCGATGCGCTGATTAAACAGACAGACGACGCGCTTGAAGCGCGCGAACTGATCAAATTAAAAGTGCTTTTGGAGACTTCCCCCGAGCCGCCCAAGGTGATTGCAAACAAGCTCGCCGCGGCGACCGGCGCCGAAGTGGTTTCCGTGGTCGGCGGCAGTATGGTTTTCTATCGTTACAGCAAAAAACTGCACGAGAAACAGAAAAACAAACGGTGAGGCTATGAAAATCGCATTATTCGGCGGCACGTTTAACCCGCCGCATCTCGGGCACCGCCGCCTTTTGGACAGCTTTTGCAGTTTGCTTTTGTTTGACCGCGTGTTTGTGGTCCCCGACAAACGCCCCGTGCACAAAATCTGTGACGACTTGGCGCTTGACAGCGAACGGCTTCAAATGTGCCGGCTCGCGTTCGATGACCCGGCGTTTACGGTAAGCTCTATGGAAATCGACCGTGAAAGCGACAGCTACACGGTTTACACCGTCCGCGAACTGCAAGCGCAATACCCCGATGCCGAAATTTATCTTTTAATGGGCTCGGATATGTTTTTGTCGTTCCACAAATGGTATAAATACCGAGAAATTTTCGAAAAATGCACGCTTTGCGTGGCGTCGCGGCAAGACGAGGACGATTTACAAGCGTTGCGCAGTTATGCGTTTAAAACCTTGCGCGTGTATATTCCGCAAAACAAGACGGCAGGCGAACACCTTTTGTTTTCCCCGGTCGAGCCGTTTGAAATCAGCTCCTCCGAACTTCGGGAAAAGCTTTCAAAAGGGGAGGACGCAAGCGAATATCTCGCGCCCGCCGTTTTAGACTATATCAGGACAAGAGGCATGTATGGATACCCAAAGAAACGCTGAATTTTTAGAAGAAATCAAAAAACGCTTAAACCCCGACCGGCTGTATCATTCTTTGAATGTCGCCGACGAAGCCAAAAAGCTCGCAAAGCACTACGGCGCCGACGAGCAAAAAGCTTTTACCGCGGGGCTTTTGCATGATATTTTGAAAAACACGCCCGACAGCGAATTGTTGCAATACTTTGAGCGCAATGGTATAATGCTCACCGAAACCGAACGCGCCAGCCGCAAAACCTGGCACGCGATGGCCGGGGCGGATTTCCTGCGCCGCGAACTGCACGTGACCGACGAGGACATTCTTTCGGCTGTGCGCTGGCACACGACCGGCAGAGCGGGGATGACCTTACTTGACAAAGTGCTGTTTGTTGCGGACTTTATTTCCGCCGACCGCGACTATCCCGGCGTGGAACGTATGCGTGAAAAAGCGTATGTCTCTTTGGAGGACGCTATGCTTGAGGGCTTGCAATTCACCATTAACGAACTTGTGGAAAACGCCTGGCCGGTGCACGAAGACAGCATCCGCGCCTATAACGAACTGGTGATAAACCGGAAAGGATGAACCGAATGAACCCGAAAGAACTGATGGAAAACGCCGTTCAGATTTTAGATAAGAAAAAAGGCATGCAGATTGTCGCCTTAAAAATCGACGCGCTGACGACCGTGGCGGATTATTTTGTGCTCGTTACCGGTACTTCTTCGACGCACATCCGCGCGCTTGCCGACGAACTCGAAGACGGGCTTTCGAAACTCGGCGAACAGCCGGACCATATTGAAGGCAAAGCGACCGGCTGGATTTTGCTTGACTATAAAAGCGTGGTCGTGCATGTGTTCACCCCGGACGCACGCGAGACGTTTAATTTGGAAAAACTTTGGGGCGATGCCGAAGAGGTCGATTTATCCGGCCTTGTCACCGAATAATTTGTAAACGAATAACCAATCACATAGAGGATGAGTGCAATGGACTACAATTTTAAAGCGGTAGAAAAAAAGTGGCAGGAAAAATGGGAAGAAGCCGGTGTGTTCCACGCGGTGGACAATTCCGACAAGCCGAAGTTTTACGGCCTTGTTGAATTCCCTTATCCGTCGGGTGCGGGCATGCACGTCGGTCATATTAAGGCTTACAGCGGTCTGGAAGTTGTTTCGCGCAAACGGCGGCTCCAAGGGTACAACGTCTTGTTCCCCATCGGTTTTGACGCCTACGGTCTGCCGACCGAAAACTACGCGATTAAAACCGGTATTCACCCGCGCAAGGTCACCGATATGAACATCGCGAAATTCACAAGCCAGCTGAAAAAGGTCGGCTTCTCGTTTGACTGGACGCGCGTGGTGGACACCACCGAAGAGGGCTACTACAAATGGACCCAGTGGATTTTCTTAAAAATGTTTGAAAACGGGCTTGCGTTCCGTGACAAGACGCTCGTCAACTACTGCCCGTCGTGTAAGGTCGTTTTGTCCAATGAAGATTCCCAGGGCGGCAAATGCGACATCTGCCACAGCGAAGTGGTTCAGAAGTCGAAAGACGTTTGGTATCTGCGGATTACCGAATACGCCGACAAACTGCTTGACGGGCTTAACAAGGTTGATTATCTGCCGAATATCAAGCAGCAGCAGATTAACTGGATCGGCAAATCCCGCGGCGCGTTCGTGAACTTCACGCTCAAAGACATTCCCGAAACGCTGCGCATTTACACCACAAGACCCGACACCCTGTTCGGCGTAACCTTTATGGTAATTGCGCCCGAACACCCGATTATCGACAAATACGCCGACAAAATCGGCAACATGGACGCGATTAACGCTTATCGTGCGGAATGTGCGAAAAAGACCGAGTTTGAGCGCACCCAGCTGGTCAAAGACAAAACCGGCGTTTGCATTGACGGTCTGACCGCGGTAAACCCGGTCAACGGCAAGGAAATCCCGGTTTATATTTCCGACTATGTCATGATGGGCTACGGCACGGGCGCGATTATGGCGGTGCCGGCGCACGACGACCGCGACTATGCGTTCGCGAAGAAATTCGGGATTGATATTATCGAAGTCATCCGCGGCGGCAATATTGAAGAAGCCGCTTACACCGGCGACGGCGAAATGGTCAACTCCGGCTTCTTGAACGGGCTTGACAACAAAAAAGATTCTATCGCCCGCATGATTGATTACCTCACCGAAAAAGGCATCGGCGAAGGCGGCGTGCAGTATAAAATGAAAGACTGGGCGTTCAACCGCCAGCGCTATTGGGGCGAGCCGATTCCGATTGTCCACTGCCCGAAATGCGGTATGGTCGCCGTGCCTTATGACGAACTGCCGCTGAAACTGCCGGACGTTGAAAACTTCGAGCCCGGTTCCGACGGCGAAAGCCCGCTTGCCAAAATTGACAGCTTTGTCAACTGCAAATGCCCGAAATGCGGCGGCGACGCGAAGCGCGAAACCGATACTATGCCCCAGTGGGCGGGGTCTTCTTGGTATTTCTTACGCTATGTTGACCCGCACAACGACAAGGAATTTGCAAATTATGACAAGCTGAAATACTGGATGCCGGTTGACTGGTACAACGGCGGTATGGAACACGTCACCCGCCACTTAATTTATTCGAGATTCTGGTACAAATTCCTTTATGACTTGGGGCTTGTGCCTTATGAAGAGCCTTATCAGAAGCGCACCGCGCAGGGCCTTATTTTAGGGCCGGACGGCGTAAAAATGTCGAAATCCCGCGGGAACGTCATTGACCCGAACGAGGTCGTGGACGCCTACGGCGCCGACGTGCTGCGCACCTATGTGCTGTTTATGGGCGACTATGAAAAAGCCGCGCCGTGGTCGGAAAGCAGCGTGAAAGGCTGCAAACGCTTTATCGACCGCATTTGGAATTTGCAGGAAATCTTGAAAGACGGCGATGCCTATTCCGAAAAACTCGAAAGCGCGTTCCACAAAACGGTAAAAAAGGTTTCGGAAGATATTGAAACCCTCAAATACAACACGGCAATCGCCGCGCTGATGACGTTGCTGAACAACATCTATGACGCCGGCGAAATCAACCGCGCGGAACTGAAAACGCTGTTGATTTTGGTCAATCCCTTTGCGCCGCACGTGACCGAAGAAATGTGGTCCACGCTCGGCTACGGCGAAATGCTTGCAAAAGACGCTGTGTGGCCTACCTATGATCCGGAAAAATGCGTGGACAGCACGATTGAAATCGCGGTGCAGGTCAACGGTAAACTGCGCGGCAAGCTCATGGTGGCGGCGGACATTTCCGCAGAAGACGCTATCGCCGCCGCGAAGACGGACGAAAAGGTACAAAGTTTCTTAACCGACAAAAACGTCGTCAAAGAAATCTATGTCCCCGGAAAGCTTGTCAACCTTGTGGTAAAAGGCTGACGAAACCCGAACCGAAACGGAGAGAAGAAATATGAAAACCCTGCGTGACCGCGCGGAGGATATTTCCAATTTCTTCCGAAACTGCCCCATTTCCGACATCTTCCTGTTGACCTGAGCGCTATTGCCGCACTGTTTCAGGAAAAAGCGAAGTAACCGGGCATACAAAATCAAGCCGCCCGCATCCATTTGGGTGCGGGCGGCTTTTGCTGCGGTTGCTTTTTGAAGGGAAAAGGCTTACAATGGGGCTGTGATTGTGTTACCGTTTACGGAAACACACGGCAAACCGCTTGTGAAGGGAATTTTACATGAAACAAAAAATCGTGTACCTTATCACTTTTTATGAATTTTGTTAAGAAAACGATAAAATATAATGACTTAAAAAACGGAGGGGAATTCCGGTGCGCAGAAAAATAATTTGTATTCTGTTGTGTATCGCTGTTTTATGCGGTCTCAGTTCTTGCAAAGAAAAAGACGATTACCAGTGCCAGGGGCAGAACGCAGAGAAAATGATCGCCTTGTTTCAACAAGACCCCGAGATGTTTCAGGAGATTGCGGTTATATTTATAAACAACCGGGCGTTTTGGGAAAAGGCGAGACGATACGAAGACGATGTGCATGCGTTCCTCATGTCCCCGAACGAAACAGAAAAAATGCATACATTTTCCGAAGACGAGCAGGCTGCTATCCGAACCTTTTTTGAAAAGACAACGCCTTATATGATTATAGTAAATGCGGAACCGTATTTTGTGATCGATTATGTCAACGAAGAAAGGACTGCCGGATTTACGTTTGCTTATTATTACGGGGACAAGACGACCAAAACAGACAGTGGTACAACGGAATATGAAGATTGGGTTTCCCTATATAAACATAGATATACGGACTTTCGGGAGTTGGGAAATGATTGGTTCTTCTATGCCGCTTGACCTCAGCACACTGGAAAAATTGTACCGACTTTGCCGAATCATAGCAAAAAAGCGCCCGACACCCGAGCGCTTTTTTATTTTATTTTACGCTTCCACGAAGTTAAACATATTGGTAATGTCGGCGACTTCGTCGGAAACGAGATTAAACAGCCGCTTGCCGAGATCGATAAAGCCTTGGTCGTCCTCTTTGCCGCAAAGCATGGCAAACGCCTTGCCGATTTCGGTAATCACGCTTTGGCTTTCCTTGCGCATGGCGAGATAATAAAAACTGTATTCCGCGCCGTCGGAAAATTCGGTGTAAAACGCGCTGTCACCGTTTTTAATGTTGCCGTAAAGGGCGTTGACGGCGGTGCTTGTCAGTATCGTGTTCGGCAAAACGCGGTTAATCGTATATTCCGCGGTGAAGAACATCAAAATTTTAATTTGAAACAGCACGTCGCGCGGAAAATCGGTGTTGCCGATAAACGGCGCGAGCCGCTGCAAAAGCCCTTCTTCGTCTAAGAAAATGTCCGAAAGATAGTCGCCCAAGCGCACGGCTTCGTCAATGTTGCCGTTGGAGCGTTCTTTTTCCATTAACGCGATGAATTTTAATTCGTCGTTGCCGGAATTTTGCTCTTTGCCGAAGATTTTAATATCGCTGTCTTCCATTCGGTGGTTCCTCCGTTATTAGCCGGCGTCGTTTTGAAGCTGTGCGGCCGCCGCTGCTTTTGCCGCTTTGCGTGCCAGACGTTTTTGCTTCGCTTTGTAGCCGAGCAGTTTTGCCATCGCGTCGTCGGGCGTCAGCACGTCGCCTATCGACACCGGGTCTAAATTGTAAAGTCCGTGGAAATCGGTTCCGCCGGTCATCAAAAGCTTGTTTTTGGTCGCAATCTTTTTAAGCTCCGCCTGCTGCTCTTCCGTCGCGCAGGGGTGCCAGACTTCAATGCCGTCCAGACCGTTTTCGATAAGGCGCGGCAGAGAGTCAAGGTTGTCGAAAAAGTACGGGTGCGCGAGCACCGCAATGCCGCCCGCGTCGTGAATGGCGGTCAAAACCTCTTCAATGTCAGGGTATTTCGGCGTGACCAAAACGCTCTCGGGCGAATCTTTATCGAACAGCTTGTGATACATTTCCCCGTAAATGTCGCGGGAAAAGCCGCACTCCATAAGCGCCTGCATAATGTGTTGCTTATAAATGTTGGTCGAACCGGTCGCGCATTTGACAATCAGTTCCGCCGCCACGGGGTAGCGTTTTGCCACTTGCAGCATCATGTAGTGCGCCGCTTTTTTACGCGCTAACGAATTGCGGTGGCAAAGGCCTTCCAAGCGGTCGGGTGCGTCGCTTAAATAGCAAAGCAAATGCACCTTTTTGCCGGTTTTTGTGTCGGTGGCGGAAAGCTCCACACCGGGAATGACCTGCACGCCGAAACGGTCGCCGATAATTTTCCCCCGGACCGTGCCCGCAAGGCAGTCATGGTCTGTAATGGCAATCGCTTCAATGCCGCGTTTTTTGGCAAGTGTAATTAAATCCTCAATCCCCAATGAGCCGTCTGAAAGTTTTGTGTGGCAATGTAAATCTCCGCGCACGAAAAAATCCTCCTAATCTTCTAACAATCACAAACGAAACGAATCAAAAACATGAATAAATTGTAAATACGAGGGAAAAACAACGCAAAATCCCTCAATATAGCATAGGATACTGTTCTCATTATACTCTTTTTCGACAAGCGTTGCAACCCATTTTTTGGCTGCCTTACGGGAAAACGCTTTGCATTTTATCCTTTTGACCGAATTTTGCCGAAAAAAGAAAGCGGTTCTTTTCAACAGTATTGCCAAAAGGTGAAAAATTTATACAGTCCGGGGAATTTTTCGTAAAAAGTCGCCCAAACGAAGAAAAAAGGATTGACAACCGGCGGGGGGATTGTGTATAATAACTTCTGCGCCGTAAAAGGCGCGGCAAAGATGCTGCTATGGCTCAGGTGGTAGAGCACGTCCTTGGTAAGGACGAGGTCACCAGTTCGAATCTGGTTAGCAGCTCCAAAAAACAAAGCACTTCTTCGGAAGTGCTTTGTTTTTTGTGTTTGTGTCCGCAAGGACACAACATCGTTTGACCGCTTGCGGTCAACATCATTTCGAGCTAAGAAAGAACATCGTTTTCAATAAGCGGACACAAAACGAGGTTGCCTTCGGCAAACAGTGTTGTGCTTTGCACAAACGATGTGGCTTCGCCAACGATGTTGCGTCTACGACGCAAATACACGCTTACGCGTGACAATGTTGCACTTCGTGCAAACAAAAAAGCCGTGAATTTCACGGCTTTTTATATTTCTTCATCATCAATATATTGCATAATATCTTCAACATTACATTTTAAAATCTTGCAAAACATTTCTATTGTATGGGTGCTTACGCTTTCGTTTCTTTTTAGTCGAGTAATTTGTCCAGGACTGATGTTGTATTTTTTAATGAGGGTATATTGAGTAATGCCTTTTTCTTTCATAGTCTGCCATAATTTATCGTAGGAAATCATAATTTTTCAATTCTCCTTATTGACAATGATAACCGATTGTGGTATATAATAATATTAACCAATATCGGTCAATAAATTTGTAGGAGTTGGTAGTTATGGACGATAATATTCTGTTGTTACCGGAAGAGAAAGAAGATTTGAATGTAAATAAAAGTAAGGCAAAACCGTTAGCATCAAAGATTATTCTTAATTGGTCTCTTTTTGGTGCATCCCTTATTATTTCTATTGTTTTACTTATTATGTTCTTTTCCGCTGCTGATTCCATAAAGACAGGCGGGTTAGACATAATGAGCATAGAATCTGTCGGCGGTAAAACCCTAGAAGAAGCGTACTACCATGGCTTAGGATATATCTATGAGGGGTATTGTATCGCAATTAGAGCCTCTGGGGTGTTTTGTTCTTCTTTACTTTTACTTTTTGGTATTTCGAGGTTAAAAAATGTCAAGCAGTAAAAGAATAGTGTCATTCATAATATTTATAGTCCTGTTGGCTGGATTATGTGGTTGTGATACTGAGTTTGATGAAGCAAGGGAAAAAATCGAGGAAAATAGATTTTTTAGGCAAGAATCTAAATTGCTTACATCCGATCTTGAGGTACAGAATGTCGAAATAGATTATTCGCAATCGAGTTCTTATAGTAATTATTTACATATTGTCGGAATTATAAAGAATAAATCTAACAAAAAAGCTAGCTCTATAACATTAACATTATATTTGTATCAGAATGATAGTCTCGTGCTAACTGAAAAAGAATATGTTTTTGATTTAGGAGCTTATGATGAAAACTCATTTGATTTTTTGATAGATAGAGAGAAATTGTTAACCTGCGATGAATACATAGTTAGGGTTACAGATGTCTTTTAGAAAAGGAAAATAAATATGAAAACAGCAAATAAAGTTATTGTACTTGTTTTGTGTGCAATTATGCTGATGCTTACAGTTGGTTGTGAACAAAAAAATCGTACGAGCCTGTTGCCTTTTGGACTTGAGCTCGGCAATGATTATGAGGAAGTTCAAAATAAAATAGATATTGGCGAACTTAAAGATTCAGAAGCTAATGATGGTTATGTATCTAATCTAAAATATATTTCCGAAGAGGAAGAAATAACGGAGATTTTAGGAACTGGCGAAGGGGTTAGCGATGTCGCAATTGGATTAGCTTTCAATGCGGATGAGAAATTATATGAGTTCTATTGCTTTTTCACAGTTGAAAACGATAAACTTTCGGAGACCAATGATATAATCAGGCAAAAGTTTACTAAGGTTGCAGGAGAAGAGGAACAAGAACCTAATGGCATAGCTTTGTGGAAAAATGAAGAATACGCAATAGATTACAGTTGCCGAAATCGTTTTGAAGCGTTTGCTGGAGAAGACGCATCTTGCTCAATTGTTATACATAGCTATGAATTAGATTTTGAGTGATTAAACTATGACTTGAAAGCTTAAAATTCTCGGGTTTGATCCAGTTCTTTTTCGGACACGAATGACAAAAGCTCCTCAGTTTACGGCTGAGGAGCTTTTGTCTTGTATTCTTGGTTTTGGTTAAAAAAAGACCTGCCTTTTCGGCAGGCCTTTTTTGTTTTTAGTGTGTTACGCCGCGGGGGCTTCCGCAGCCGCCGTTGTCGTTTCCGTGGCGGTTTCGGTTTCCGGCTCGGTCGCGTCCTGTGCGTCCGCTTCAGGCTCTGTGTTTGTTTCGGCTTCTTTCTGCGGGAAGGTGATTTCCGGCAGGGCGTCTAAAACATCTTTCGCGTCCGGCAAAATACGCTTCATCTGCGCCGCATTTTCGAGCGGCAGCATTTCACCGATTTGCCCGACAACGCCCTCGAACGTCTCGCGAAGACCTGACGTGCTTTCCTGCGCCTGTGCAAGAATATCGTTGTCGTTTTCCGCCGTTACGCTGTCTGTGGTGAACAGAGAAGGCGTGTTGTCCTCGGTTTCAATCCCGGCGTAGAAATTCATAATGGCTTTCGCGTCGAGCGCATTGACGTTGTTGTTTTCGTCCATGTCCGCGGCTTCTTTCGCCACATCGGAAAGCGTTTCCATGGACCTCGTGTAGCGGAGCACCATGCGCGCATCCACCAAGTCCACTTTGCCGTCGAAGTTGACGTCGCCGCGAATGTTCGCAAGCGGCGAGAGCACTTTGGTTTCCGCGTTATAAACCATGAACTGCGGATAGTCGGGGTTGTCGTTTACGGTAACCTGCTTGTCGGCGGTCATCACCCACGCGTAGAATTCGCACTGGTTCTTCTCGTTCGAGAAATCCACGTGTTTCATGTTTTTGATGAACCAAGTCTGGTCGGGCAGGTAACAGGTGGAAGCGTCAATCATGCGGTCGGGGGAGATGTATTTGCTGTTTTTGTAAGAAGCGGGCAAAGTCTCTGAAATATTCGCGCAAGTCGCGTAACCGCTGGTGTGGCGGGTTTCAATGACCTGGTCGCCGGTCATGGAAGACGCAGCGGAGACGGGCGGCATCTGGAAGTTATAATTGGAAATGATTGCAACGCTGACGCCGTCTTTCTGCGCGTCTTTCAATATGGTTTTGATATTCGCCTGAATGTTGTGGTAAGCGTCAATTTTCGCCTCAAACGTGGCTTTTTGTTCTTCGGTTGTGTTCATACGCGCGAACATAAAGGCTTTGGCGTCTTCGTAATAATCCGCGGGGACAAATGTCCAGAAACCGGGGTTATAGCCGAACGACGGAATCAAACATTCGGAATAAACACGGTCGCCGACCGCCGCAACCAGCTCGTCCACAAGCCCGATTGCCTGCGGAAGAATGTCGGTCGAGCCGAGAATGTTGCTCAAAATATCGGTGCTGACGGCTTGGTCAATCATATTGTAAAGCCCCTGCTCGTCAATCGAAACCCCGCCGGTAAACAGCTTACCGACATATTCCAGGCCGGTAAACGCCGACGAAATCATCGTGATGTTGCTTAGGTCGTCTGTGCCGTATTTTGCGACATAGGCGGAAACCATCGCGCCGCCCATGCTGACACCGGCGAGCGACACTTTGTCATAGCCGGTTTCGGCTTTAATCATCTGAATCCAGTCGTTGATGTCGTCCGCAACAACTAGCGGGTCCAAACGCCAGTCAAGCCCGTAAGCATACACTTTGTCCGCGCCGACTGCGTCCGCAAGCCCTAAAATAATCTCTTTGTCAAACGCGTCCGCCTGCATGACATAATCCGTGCCGAGCTTTGCAAGCGAGCCTTTGGTTTGGGCTTTCAGCGTTACGTCCGGATATTTCACCGTGCCGTCCGGGTTACAGGCGATTTTGTCAAATAACTGGTTGACTAGCGGGAGCGCCGTGTCGCAAAACGTGTCGTAATCCGCCTGGGTTTTGTTAGACCCGAGCAACGTGAGCAACGACGGCAAAACGCCGCTTACCGTGTTCATAATCGCGTTTGTGTCGCCGAACGCAGACGCGCCGGTGGCGGGGTCAACCAAGGTGTATTCCACAAATCCCGAAATAATCAAAACCGGATTTGCGTCATTTTTGTCTGCGGCAAGCGCCGGCACTGCCAGCGAAATCGCCATTACGAGCGCCAGCAGCAGGCTGATGCTCTTTTTTAAGGAAACCTTTTTCATCAAACTTCCTCCCCGTTGGAAAATGATACATAATAATACTAACACACCGCACAAAAAAACGCAATTCTAAAACACGATTTTAGACGGAAAATACAGATTCAATGACTTTTTCACTTTCCGGCGAAGAATAAAGCCAGCGGTCGATGTGGGAAACCGCGGGGTAGCGGTAGTGAAAATCCGGCGCGTCCGCCGCAAAATGGTCAACCAGAATCAGCTTGATTTTCATGCGGTCCGGGTGAATGCTTTTTATGTAAACGCTCGCCGCGTCCCCGGGGCAAACGCCGGGCACATATTCCGCAAGACCGGCCAAATTTGGGGCGAGTTCCACAAAAATCCCGTATTTTTCAATTGACCGCACAATTCCCGGCACGGTTTCGCCGGCGGAAAATTTCGCGGCGTTTTCTGCCCATGTGCCGAGCAGTTCTTTGTGAGAAAGCGTAATGCGCCCGAGTTCGTCCGTGCCTTTGACCACCACGCGGATTTTTTGACCGGTGTAAAACCGCACGTTGGGGTGCGGAATGCGCGAAACAGAAATCGCGTCAATGGGCAAAAGCGCAGAAATCCCCGCGCCGATGTCGCAAAATGCGCCGAACGGCTCCATGCGTGTGACAACCGCGTCAATCACGTCGCCCGGGACGAGCTTCGAAATATATTGCGCCATGCACTGCTCCTGCACTTTCCGACGGCTCAAAACCGCAAATTCTTTGCCGCCTTTTTCACAAAACGCGGTCACCACAAAGCAAACCGGCTTGTTGACGCGTGAAAGAATGGCAATGTCCCGCACGGTGCCCTCGCGAATCCCGAGCGCACATTCCTCGCGCGGAATTACGCCCGAAAGCCCCGGAAACTGCACATATAAATTGTGCTCGCGGTCACAGCGGACGGCTTTCGCTTCTAAAATTCGTCCGGTTCGAAAGGCTTCTTTTAAAGCGTGCACAGACGCGGTGTATTTTTGGTTCTCCGGCGTCAAAAGGCCGACGCCTTCCGGCACAAAAGTATTCATGGCATTCCCTCGTTTGCATAGTCTTTTTTGTCACGGTTTTATATATATGCAAAAGAGTTTCAAAATAGTAACAAAGCCGCGCGCATACTTGCTTTTTGCGGGGTATCATAGTATAATAAAAAACACGATTTTATAGCTTATTCCCCTGATGAACCAAGGAAAGGCGGCGACGGCTTTGCAGTCTGCAAACGATACAACTTCCAAAAACAAAACCTCCGCAAAAAAGAATATCATCACAATCGTGATTGCCGTTTTGGCAATCGCCGCGCTGGTCGGCGCGTGGTTTCTTTATACCCACCCGAATGTGTTTGTCTCTTCGGAAAACAAAGACGCGGCGTCGGTTTCCTCAAGCTTAGACAGCGTCTTGCTTTCGCGGAAAATCACAGCCATTCCCTATATGCCCACCGACATTGAAAACGTCGTGTATACCGCGGACGCGGCGGGCAATATCACTTATTATGAATTCAACGGAACCGATTACGTTGAGCTCGCCCCGACCGGGACGATGGATTTGACCGTGCCGTTAAGCGGTCAGCAAATTCCGGTGAAAATTCCTTATCTTGAACGCGACGGTGTTTTGAGCGGCTACGGCGTGTTCTCGACGGAAAACACAGACAGCAATGTTTATATTTACAGCTTCGTCATGTTCAAGGTGCAAAACCTGCCGGCGGCTTACGCCCAAACGGGCAGCTGCTTGTTGCTGATGCACACCGACAAGACCCAGGCTTACACGCTCGACCCCGTTTGGGAACAGGCGTTTATTTTGAACCGCTCCAGCGGCAGCGTAACCGATTTCTTAAACGACCGCGCGCAGAAAGTCAGCGCCGACGGCGGTATCCGCCGGGATTATTATATGATTACCGAAGGCGGGCTGAAAGAAACCACCTCCGCCGTGCCGTTCTTCTCCAGCCGGGAACGCACACCCGATGCGAACGGCGTGACGCAGGTCGACTTGTATATGAAAACCGGCCGCAACGGCCGCGACGACACGATGATTGCCGAAAATGTCGGCGACCGCTATGTCAAGCTGTTGGGCAACGGCGTGTTCGCTTATATCCGCAAGACCGACAGCGGCTTCTCCACCGTGAAATATGAAAACGGAAAAGAGAGTATCATCACCACGTTTTACGCCGGCTACGGCACTTCCTATATCCGCAACGGCGACTATATTTTAAGCAAAGAGGACGGCCGTATTTTCACGACCTATGACACCTCGACGATTGAAACCAAAGGCTATAAAATGAACCCCATGTTGTTTGCCGTAAGCCCCGACGGCAAATATGTTGTCATGGCGGGCACGGTTGCAAACGCCCTGGACTACCGCATTTATGTTTATAACACCGAAACGCAAAAATACGCGGTGTTCAACGAAACCAACTACGCCGCGCACAACAACCTGCGCTTTATTAACGACACCACGGTCGCTTATTATGTGGTGAATGTGGACGGCTATGAAAACGTCGTTTTGGATTTGTCCAAGGTGAAATAAGAAAAAAGAGGTTATTAAAATGCAAGCCCGATTTTCGGCTGTGCTGTTCGATTTTGACGGCACGCTGGTGGATTCCTCCGAAGGGATTTTCAAAAGTTTGATTTATGCGTTCGAGGCGGACGGAAAACCGGCGCCCGAAGAAAAAACGCTTCGCAAATTTATCGGCCCGCCGATTTGCGAAAGCTTTAAAAATCTGTTCGGCTACCCGGACGACAAAATTGATTTTATGATTGCAAAATACCGCGAGCGCTACCGAGAGAAAGGCTGGCGCGAAACGGCGGTGTATCCCGGAATCCCTAAGCTTTTGCACACGCTTCACGACTGCGGCGTGAAACTCGCGACCGCTTCTTCAAAGCCGGTGGATTTTATCCGCCAAATTTTAGACGAAGACGGGCTTTTGCCATTATTCCACTATATCGGCGGCACCGATTTTGATAACAAATCCGCCGACAAAGCGGAAATTATGCGCGGTGCAATGCGCGCGCTCGGGGTTTCCGAAAACGAAACGATGATGGTCGGCGACCGGCTTTATGACATTGACGGCGCCCACCGCGCCGGGCTTCCTTGTATTGCCGTATTGTACGGCTTCGGCAGCCGCGAGGAATTTGAAAAGTACGGCGCAGAATATATTGTAAATACGGCAGAAGATATTTTGCCGATTCTTGTAAAGGAGTAAGAACTATGGCCTCCCCGCTTGCGGACAGAATCCGGCCTGAAACCATAGAGGATATGGTCGGGCAGAAACACCTGCTCGGCGAAAATATGCCGCTGCGGAATATTATTGCCTCCGGCACGCTGCCGAATATGATTTTTTACGGGCCGTCCGGCACGGGCAAAACCACGCTTGCGCGGATTATCGCCAAAACGACTGACCGCACCTTGCGAAAGCTCAACGGCACGAACGCTTCCACCGCCGATATTAAAGATATTGTCGCACAACTCGGCACGCTTGCCGCGCCGAACGGGATTCTTTTGTATCTCGACGAGATTCAGTATTTCAATAAAAAGCAACAGCAATCCTTACTTGAATACATAGAAAGCGGTAAAATCACGCTGATTGCGTCCACAACGGAAAACCCGTATTTTTATGTGTACAGTGCGGTGTTGAGCCGTTCGACGGTGTTCGAGTTTAAATCGATTACGCCCGAAGAAATCGTGTCCGCAGTGAAAAGGGGGTTTGCGTTCTTAGAAAAAGAGCAGAACTGCAAAATCAGCGTTTCCGATGACGTTTGTGCCGACATTGCGACCGCCTCGGGCGGCGATGTGCGCAAGGCGCTGAATTTCACCGAACTTTCGGTGCTTGCGGCAAAGCCGGACGAAAACGGCAACAAGACGATTACCGTCGAAGAAGTCAACGCCCTCACCGGCGGCAATGCGTTTCGCTATGACCGCGCGGGCGACGAACATTACGACGTGATTTCTGCGTTTCAAAAATCCATGCGCGGCTCCGACCCGGACGCAGCGCTCCATTATTTGGCACGGCTTTTAGAGGGCGGCGATTTGCCGTCTGCGGTGCGCAGGCTTATGGTGTGCGCGGCGGAGGACGTCGGGCTTGCGTACCCGATGATTATCCCGATTGTCAAAGCGGCGTGCGATATGGCGCTTGCAGTCGGGCTTCCCGAAGCGCGAATCCCGCTTGCGGACGCAGTCATTCTCGTTGCAACCGCCCCGAAGTCCAACACCGGCGAAGCGGGCATTGACGCGGCAATGGCGGACGTGCAAAAGGGGAATTACGGCCGGATTCCGCGCTGTTTGCAAAACAAGCATTATGACGGCGACGACGTAAAGAACAAAGGGCAGTTTTATAAATATCCCCACAGTTTCCCCCACCGCTGGGTCGAACAGCAGTATTTGCCCGACGCGCTCTTGGGTCGGCAGTATTACAAGTTCGGCGACAACAAAACCGAACAGGCGGCAAAAGCCTATTGGGACGCAATCAAAGGAAAAAAGTAAATCAGAAAAGAAAAAAGAGACGGATTTTTCCGTCTCTTTTTTTGTGCGGTGCGCGCTGGCGCACGGCAAATTCGTGTAGATAGCGTGTGCAAAAATTTTACTTGTTTCGCCCGGAATCGACATGGTTAGAATCCGTTTTTTAAATAGACAAATGTTTCTTAATATGATACTATCTAAAAGAGGTGTAAAACCCGAAAGCCATGCACACTGCGTACAAGCAAAAAAATTGAGAGGTGAATTATGAGCAATCGTTTGGAGGAGCTGAAAAGCAAAATCACCGGGGATATGACCGCTGAAGAAATTGTTGCGGCATTTGAAAAGTGGTATCCGCCGATGGAAGAAGAGGATATGTTATTGTTTGAAACCGGCACATTTTCGTTTACCGGTGAACCGCTCTTTTATTTTTCGTTGGTAAAGCAAATCCCGAATGACGAGGACGATGAGTATTACCAAACACATATAGATATTCTTTACAAGCCCGATGCGGAGAACAAGCACTTTTCCGATACCTTTTGGGACGAAACGGGCGAAGAAATTTTTGCTTATATCCGAAATTCAGATGCGTTTCAGTATGCAAAAGCGCATCAGTTTGAAAAAATAGACATTTACCGGACGGAAACATAACTGTTTCGCTGCTTCGATTTTCGTCTAAAAACAAATCCCCTCTTCCCGCAAATTCGCGAGAAGGGGGGATTGTTTTTTGTAAAGTGGATTTAAATCATTCGTAGGGACAAGGGTTTGCCCCTGCCTGCAAAATATTTGCAAAGCCGATGTCGGGAGGATAAGGCTGTTTTCAGAATCAAGTAAAAGTCGCGATTCGGTGTGCGCCGGCGCGCAAACCCCCTTCCCGCTATCTTGCGGAAAGGGGGGCTTTTTTGCTTTATTCCTGAATGCCGGGGATTTTCGGCAGTTTGTCGAAACCGACCTGCAAATCTTCATCGGTCGGAATGTAATCGCGCATGGTGCCTTCCATAAACGAGGTGTAGGCAGTCATATCGAAATAGCCGGTGCCGGTAAGGCCAAACAAAATCGTCTTGGCTTCGCCGGTTTCCTTGCATTTCTTCGCTTCCTCAATCGCGCCGTAAATGGCGTGTGCACTTTCGGGTGCGGGAAGAATGGTCTCGACGCGCGCAAACATCGTGGCAGCTTCAAACACCTTGGTCTGCTCGACGGACATCGCTTCCATGTAGCCGTCGTGATAGAGCTTCGACAGAATCGGCGACATGCCGTGATAACGCAGCCCGCCGGCGTGGTTCGGCGAGGGCTTAAACGAGCAGCCGAGCGTATACATTTTGGCAAGCGGCGTGATTTTGCCGGTGTCGCAGAAGTCATAAGCGTATTTCCCGCGGGTAAGCGACGGGCAGGAGGCGGGCTCCACGGCGACAAAACGGGGATTTGCTTTGCCCAACAGCTTATCTTGCATGAACGGCGCGATAAGACCGCCGAGGTTCGAGCCGCCGCCGGCACAGCCGACAACAACGTCCGGGTATTCGTCGAGCATTTCCATGGCCGCCTTGCTCTCTAACCCGATGACGGACTGGTGCAACAGCACCTGGTTAAGAACAGAACCCAAAACATAGCGGCAGCCTTCCGTTGTCACGGCGGTTTCGACCGCTTCCGAAATGGCGGTGCCCAAAGAACCGCTGTTTTCCGGGTCTGCTGCAAGGATTTTGCGCCCGGCTTCGGTCGTGTCCGAGGGGCTCGCAATCACCTTGCCGCCGAACGTGCGGATAATCGCCTGCCGGAACGGTTTTTGCAGGTAGGAAGCTTTCACCATGTAAACGGTCAGCGGAATGTGGAAATACGAGCAAGCTTCTGCGAGCGCCGTGCCCCACTGTCCTGCGCCGGTCTCGGTCGTCAGGTTCGTAAGGCCCTGCTCTTTCGCGTAGTAAGCCTGCGCAATGGCGGAATTGAGCTTGTGACTGCCGGAGGTGTTGTTGCCCTCAAATTTGTAATAGATTTTTGCCGGCGTGCCGAGCTCTTTTTCGAGGTTATAAGCGCGCACAAGCGGCGACGGGCGGAAAAGCTTATACATTTCGCGAATGCCTTCGGGAATGTCAATGTAGCGCGTCGTGTCGTCCATTTCCTGATGTGCAAGCGCCTTGCAGAACACCGGGTAAAGGTCTTCTTCGGTTGCCGGTTTAAACGTCTGGGGGTTGAGCATCGGGTCGGGCAAATCTTTCATATCGGCGCGCAGGTTATACCATTGCGTCGGAATTTTATCTTCGGGTAAATATAATCTGTAAGGGATTTTCGCCATTTGGAACACTCCTTTTATCGTTTAAAAATTCGGTTGATTTTTTTGTAATATTCGGTGTCAATCTGTGCAATCATATCTTCGGTCGTGCGGAACTGCCAGTTGCCGAAAGCACGGCCGGGCACATTCATGCGTGCGTCTGAGCCGAAGCCGCACAAATCCTGATAGGAAATGATAGCGATGGCGGCGTGACTGCGCCAGACGGTTTCAATGATTTTGCGGCATGAAGGGCTGTGAAAGCCGCCCTCGCCCCAGTTGTCGCCGGTGAATCCGCAATAGTCAAGCGCATAGCGGCGATGATAGTCGTCCGTCTCCCAAAGCCACGCGAGCAAGGTGTTGTTGTCGTGCGTGCCGACATAGGCTAAACAGTTGCGCGGGTAGTTGTGCGGAAGGTGGGTGCTGTCCGCGTCCGGCTCAAAGCCGAACTGAATGACGCGCATGCCGGGGAACTTCGTGTCCTCCAGGAGTTTCACAACGTCTTCGCCGAATACGCCGAGGTCTTCCGCGACAATCGGCACTTCGCCGAGCTCGTTTTCCACCGCGTCAAACAACGCTTTGCCGGGGCCTTTTTCCCAAACGCCGTTTTTGGCGGTGTCGCTGTCGGCGGGAACCGCCCAGTAAGAGGCAAACGCGCGGAAGTGGTCGATGCGCACCGTGTCGTAAAGCTGCAACGCGGCGCGGATGCGTTCGCACCACCATCGGTAATTGTCCTTTTCCATTGCTACCCAGTCGTAAAGCGGGTTTCCCCAAAGCTGGCCGTCCTCCGAGAAATAATCGGGCGGCACGCCGGAAACGCGCTTGCGGATAAAAGTGCGGTCGTCAATTTCAAACAGATGCCGATTTTCCCAAACATCTGCGCTGTCAAACGAAACATAAATCGGCATATCGCCGAGGATTTTCACGCCGTTTTCGTTGGCGTACTGTTTGATTTCGCGCCACTGGGTGAACGCCGTGTACTGTACGAACTTGAAAAAGTCCTGCGCCGCTTTTAATTCGTCCGCGTGCTGTACCGCGGTTTCATAGCGGGCGAACGGTTCGTCCCACTCGTACCACGGTTTGCCGCCGAAGCGCTCTTTTGCGGCTCCATAAAGCGTGTACGCTTCACACCAATGGTGCGCATTGCAAAATTCTTCTATCTTTTTGTGCATTTCCGGGGAAATACGCGAGTAAGCAAGTTTTAAAAGCTCCAAGCGGCTGTTTGCGGCAAATTCAAAATCCGCCGTGTAAGGCGAGCCGTGATAAAGGCTTCTCGAAAGCTCGTCTTCTTTTACAAGCCTGTCGCGCACAAGTCCGCGCGGGTCAATAAACAAATACGAAATGGCAAACGCCGCGTTGGAGGCATAGGGCGAGCCGTAAAAATCCGGCGGGTTTAAAGGCAATACCTGCCAGTAAGAAAACCCCATATCTTTGATTTTGCGGATAAAGCGCTTGGTTTCTTCCCCCATAACGCCGATGCCGTAAGGCGACGGCAGGGAGGAAAGATGCATCAAAACGCCGCTTGCTCTTGTATTTAACATAACCCGAACTCCTTTATAAGAAAAACAAAAAAGCCTGCCCTTGCATAAAACAAGGACAGGCGAAAATATACCTGCGGTACCACCTTGATTGACAGAAACGAGTCTGCCCACCTTTCACGGAATACTAACATATCCCTCTTTCTGTAACGGGAAAGCGCCGTTGCATCTTTTCAATGCACCCTCAACGGACCATTTGTCTGCGCCGCAGCTGTGGGATTCTCACCATCGCCCACTCTCTTTGAACTCGGTTGTGCAGTTTTACTTCCGCCTCAACGGTTTATCCAATTAAAACATGGTTTCTTGGTTTTGTCAATCTTTTTTTTGCACGCCGTCGTCGGAAAATTCTCCCGTCCGCTGTTCATAGACAAATAAAGCGAACAGAGAAAACAGCAAACTGATTACCAGTTTCAGCGGCGCACGGGCGCTTAACGCCTCTAAAATAAACGGTGCGGTTGCAGGAAAATCCGGGACAGGCCCCAGCGGGAAAAAGTAAAAACTTAATAAAAACCAACTGACAAGCCCGGTTGTAAGGAACAATAAAATTTTTAAAATCGTGCGTTTCAAAGGAATCCCTCCAATTCTTGGGTCGACGACAAAACAGGCATATGGAAGCATGACCGTTTTGCAAATGATAAGCGTTCCTTTTGACAACGATAGACTATCACAACCGCAAAAACAATGCAACGCATTTAACCGAATTGTAATTATTTTGATAGATTTGCGGTGCAAATTGAAAGAAAGTATGCTACAATAGATGCAAACGAAAAAAGGAGTTGCCTTATGCCAAAAACCGCAATTGTGACCGGCGCTTCCGGCGGTATCGGTCGGGAAATCGCCGTAAAACTCGGGTGCGAAGGGTACAGCGTCGCCGTGCTTTACGGAAAAAGCGAAGACAAAGCGCAAAAGACCGTGGAGCTCTTAGAAAAATCGGGCGCAAAAGCGCGCGCTTACGCCTGTGACGTGCGAAAAAGCGAACAGGTGAAAAATACCGTCGCGGCAGTCATTGCCGACTTCGGAACGCCTTATTTGCTTGTCAATAATGCGGGAATTTCCGAGCAAAAACTCTTTACCGATATTACGGACGAAGACTGGAACAATATGCTTGCGGTGCACCTGTCCGGCGCGTTTTATATGACGCGCGCGGTGCTGCCCTGGATGCTCCACGAAAAAAACGGGCGGATTATCAACATTGCCTCCATGTGGGGCGAAACCGGCGGTTCGTGTGAGGTGCATTACTCCGCGGCGAAAGCGGGGTTAATCGGAATGACCCGTGCGCTCGCGAAAGAACTTGCCCCGTCGGGGATTACCGTCAATGCCGTGTCCCCGGGCGCGATTGCGACCGACATGATGCGCGCGCTCGGCGAAGAGACCTGCCGCTTGGTCGAAGAAGAAATCCCGGTCGGCCGTCTCGGCACGCCCGACGACGTCGCCAACGCCGTAGCGTTTTTGGCGAAAGACGAATCCGCCTATATCACCGGGCAGGTGCTTTCCGTCAACGGCGGTATGGTGATTTAAAACGATAAAACCACAAAGAAAAACAGCCGTCTTGTTAGACGGCTGTTTTGTTGTTTGTAAATTTGAGGACTTGCCCGCGCTTACATCGGCGGCATGCCCTGCCCGCCGGAGCCCGCCATCATTTGGGCGAACATACCGGGCTTTTTCTGCTTTTTCGGCTTGAAGGGCGGCGGGTTTTTCAGTTTCAAAATCGCTTTTCTGCCCGCGGAAGAAGCCAAATATTTGTTAACAAGCAACACCGGCTCGCGCATATCGTCGCACATATATTGTTTGGCGGTTTCGCAAAGCGCCGGGTCGTTTTTCATTTCGCCGAGAATCGTCACGGCAATTAAGCTTTGCGTGTCGTTCGAACCGTTTTCGTAAATGTCGTTGAGAATGCGGAACAGCTTCGTGCATTCCTGCTTCTGGGCGCGGCGAATGGTGTCAATCACACAGGCGGTGCCGTATTCGGTGAAAAATTCTTCGCCCAAAAATTCGCCGTATTTCTCAAAGTTTGCGTGATACGGTTCTTTTAATTGCGGATACATACCGGCAAGCCGGTTGGCAAGCGTGTTTGCGTCATAGCTTTGCGAGCCGTTTTTTGCCGCGGCGCGGGAAACCGGGGTCGGCATTTTTGTGTTCTTATTTTTCGCCGCTTTTTTGGAGGAGAACCGCGTTTCAATCGATTCGTTAAACTCGTTGCAAAGCGAGCGAATGTCGCGCTCGTCAAAGTTTTCCAAATCAAAATAGCTTGTGGAGATTTTGGTAAGGTCTTCGTCTGCCGCGTCGCCCTCTTTGGCGTCGCCCGCAAACAAAAGCGCCTGCGCGCCGAAAATCTCAATGCGCAGTTTGCCTTTTTCTCCGGTAAAGTCCATATAGGTGTGTTCCCCGTCTTCAAACACGGGCAAATCGCCTTTTTGCGCGCCCGCGGGGGTCACCACCGAAAAACCGAATTTTTTCATGGTGTCCTCTGTCTTTTGAAGAATCAGGGAAAGTGCATCGTCGCGTGTAAGCATCGTATGACCTGCCTTATCTAACAAGAATATTGGAATTAAAACTTATTGTAGCATAGTTTTCCCGGTTTGTCATTAAAAATTTTTACAATTCGATTGCGAAATAAACCGGTATATGGTATCATTTAGCCGTATATGTATATTCTGGGGTGACGGATATGACAAATGTACTTGTGATTTTCGGCGGCGTTTCCAGCGAACACGATGTTTCGTGCGTTTCGGCGGCGTCGGTCATCGATAATATCCCGCGGGACAAATACGCGGTGTATATGCTCGGCATCACCAAAACGGGGGAATGGAAGCTGTTTGAGGGCAAAACCGATTTGCTCCCCGGCGACAAATGGGCGGACAGCGCCTTTTGCACGCGCGCCGTGCTTTCACCCGACCGTGTCGACCACGGTGTGCTCGTGTTCCGCGACGGCGGTGTGGAAACGATAAAAATTGATGTGGTGTTCCCGGTTCTCCACGGCAAAAACGGTGAGGACGGCACCATGCAGGGGCTTTTGGACGTCTCGGGCATCCCTTATGTCGGGTGTGATACGTTGTCGTCCGCTATGTGTATGGATAAAGCGGTGACCAACTTAACGGCGGACACCGTCGGCGTGCCGCAGGCAAAATGGCTTTCGGTAACGCGCGCCGAATTTTCGGCGGACAACGAAGCGTTTTATGACCGTGTGGAAAACGAACTCGGCTTCCCGGCATTTATCAAGCCGGCGAACGCGGGTTCCTCCGTCGGGATTTCTAAGGCGAAAAACCGTGACGATTTGAAAGCGGCGGCAGAACTCGCCTTTGCGAATGACAACAAGCTTGTCGCGGAAGAAGCGATTGACGGGCTCGAAGCGGAATGTGCCGTGCTCGGCAACACGTCGCCGATGGCGTCCGTGGCGGGCGGCATTGTGCCCTGCAAGGAATTTTACGATTACGAAGCGAAATACATAGACGAGGGCAGCGAACTGCAAATCCCCGCGAAGGTTTCTCTCGAAACACAAGAGGAAATCCGAAGCGCCGCCGTTCGCATTTTTGAAGCGCTCGGCTGCCGAGGGCTTGCGCGCGTGGACTTCTTTGTCGAACACGGTACGAACCGCGTGCTGTTCAACGAAATCAATACCATTCCGGGCTTCACTTCTATCAGCATGTACCCGAAACTGCTCGAGCAAAGCGGCGTGCCTTACCCGAAACTGCTCGACCGTCTGTTTAAGCTCGCGCAGGAGGCTTAATTACATTCATGGAAAAACAACGAGCCGTCATTCATATCTGCAATGAACAGACAATGGACGGCGAACACGATAAAATCGAAATGAGCGTGGTCGGCACCATTCACGCCGGCGAAAACGGTCATGTTTTGGAATATACGGAATATGACGACGACGGCTTAAAGACGTTCACAACCGTGACACCTTTGGGCAACCGAAGCGTGCAGGTGACAAGAACCGGTGCGTTCGGCAGTGAAATGCAGTTTGAAGTCGGCAAACGCAGCAGCACCGTGTATTCCACGCCCTACGGGGAACTGGTGATGGGCGTTTACACCAAACGAATTGAAAATACCCTCGGGGAACAAGGCGGGCGGCTTGCGTTCGCCTACACCACCGATTTTGCGCAGCAGGGCGTGATGCACAACCGCATGACGCTGACCGTCGAAGTTGCGGAAGACGACGCGGAAAGTTCCGACGCCGGGAAAGAATAAGGAGAAAAAGAAAGATGTCAAAGCTTGTAAAACAAACCGAAGACGCACTGCACACCCTTGTGGTCGAAGCGCTCGGCAAGGCGATTGCCGCGGGGGAACTGCCCGCAGCGGCAATGCCGTCGTTTGTTGTGGAAATCCCCCAAGACCGGGCAAACGGCGACTATTCCACCAACGCCGCGTTTGTCGGAGCGAAGGTGTTCCGCATGGCGCCTGTAAAAATTGCGCAGGCGATTGCAAAATATATCGACCTTAGCGACAGCTATTTTTCGGAATGTACCGTGGCGGGGGCGGGGTTTATCAACTTCCGCCTGTCTGACCGCTATTATGCCGATATTTTGCTCGACGTGCTCGAAAAAGGCGAAGCCTACGGCAGAAGCGATTACGGCAAAGGCAAACGCGTCAACGTCGAATTTGTTTCCGCGAACCCCACAGGACCGATGCACATGGGCAACGCGCGCGGCGGCGCATTGGGTGACTGCTTGGCGGCGGTGCTCGAAATGGCGGGCTACACGGTGGAACGCGAATTTTACATCAACGACGCCGGCAACCAAATTGAAAAATTCGGTCTTTCGCTGGATATTCGTTACCAACAGCTTTTCAAAGGCGAAGAAGCGCCGGAGCTTCCCGAAGACAGCTACCACGGCGCGGATATTATCGAACGCGCGAAAGAGTTTGCGGCAGAATACGGTGACAAATATTTAAGCGTGGACGAAGCGGAACGCCGGAAAGCGCTTGTGGATTTTGCGCTGCCGAAAAACATTGCCGCGATGCAGGACAACCTTTTAAAATACCGCATCACCTATGACACCTGGTTCCACGAAAGTGAACTGCACAAAGGCGCGATTCGCGAAGTGATCGACCTGTTAACCGAAAAGGGCATGACCTATGAAAAAGACGGCGCGCTGTGGTATAAAAACAAGGAAGTCCAGACAAATAAATTGCTCGCCGAAGGCAAAACGCCCGAACAGATTGAAAAACTGGAACTCAAAGACGATGTGCTCATTCGCCAAAACGGCAACCCGACCTATTTTGCCGCGGATGTTGCCTATCACCGCAACAAGCTCGTCACACGCGGCTTTGATAAAGCGATTGACGTTTGGGGCGCCGACCACCACGGTCACGTGGCAAGGCTCAAAGGTGCGCTCGACGCAATCGGCCTTGACGGGAACCGTCTGGACGTCGTTTTGATGCAACTTGTCAATTTGATGAAAGACGGCGAACCCGTCAGAATGTCCAAACGAACCGGCAACGCGGTAACGCTTGTCGATTTGCTCGACGAAGTGCCGATTGACGCGGCAAGATTTTTCTTCAACCTGCGCGAACCCGGTTCGACAATTGATTTTGACTTAGGCCTTGCCGTCAGCCAAAATTCGCAAAATCCCGTGTATTATTGTCAATATGCGAACGCGAGAATTTGCAGCGTGCTCAAAAAACTGGCGGCCGACGGCGTTACCCCGCGCGATTGCACCGAACAAGAATTGGAGCTTTTGCGCGAGCCGGAAGAACGCGAGCTGATTCGCCACTTGGCGGCGCTCACGGACGAAATCATTTTGGCGGCGAAAAATTACGACCCGGCAAAAATCACCCGTTACGCGATTACGCTCGCAACGCTGTTCCACAAGTTCTACAACGCCTGCAAAATCGGCGTGGACGACGAACCGCTGATGCAGGCGAGATTGCACCTTTGCTTGGCGGTGCAAAGCGTCATGCAGAATGTTTTGACCGCGTTTAAAATCACCGTTCCCGAAAGCATGTAATTGGATTTTTTTGTATAAATATGCACCCGACATACGGCGAAAAACCGTGTGTCGGGATTTTTCTTTTTTTGAACAAAAACGACAAAAGAAACGCAAAGCGGACAGAATCAAAAGTTTTGTAACAAACTGCACAAACGGCTGTAAGAGTGATTGTTAAGTTTTTGATAAAAATGTCAAAAAACACTTGAAAAATAAAATCAGGTTTGCTACAATACATCCATAGTAAGTTATTGTGAGGTAGTGTATATGCCGAAGAAGACGAAAACAGTACCCGCCGAACACGAGGTACCGCTGTATTTGTTTCACGAGGGCAGCAATGCGCAGGCCTATTCCTATTTCGGTGCACATCGGAAAAACGCCGATACGGTGGTGTTCCGCGTGTGGGCGCCGCACGCCGTGCGCGTTTCGGTCGTCGGCGATTTTAACGACTGGTCCGACGACGCCGACAAGATGCAGCTTGTGCCGCAAAGCGACGGCGTTTGGGAAGCGCAGGTCAAAGGCGTCAAGCTGTATGATGCGTATAAATATCACATCTTTTCCAAAAACGGCGTCGAGACAATGAAAGCCGACCCCTACGGGGTGCATATGGAAACCCGCCCCGGAACGGCGACGAAATATTATGAAATCGACAACGGCTACAAATGGACAGACGACGCTTGGGTTACCGCGCGCCAACAGCAAAACATATATAAGTCGCCGGTCAATATTTATGAAATGCACGCCGGCTCTTGGAAGCGTTACCCGGACGGCAATTTCTATTCTTATCGTGCACTTGCCGACGAACTCGTGCCTTACCTTAAAAAAATGGGATATACCCACGTGGAATTTATGCCGCTGACGGAATACCCGTTTGACGGCTCTTGGGGTTATCAGGTGACCGGCTATTTTGCCGCGACCTCCCGCTACGGCACGCCGGAAGATTTAATGTATCTTATAGACACCTGTCACAACGCCGGTATCGGCGTCATTTTGGACTGGGTCCCCGCCCATTTCCCGAAGGACGCCAACGGGCTTTATGAATTTGACGGCGAACCGCTTTATGAATACGCAGACCCCCGAAAAGGCGAACATTACGCCTGGGGCACGCGCGTGTTTGATTACGGCAGAAACGAGGTTTGTTCGTTCCTGCTTTCGAGCGCCGTTTTCTGGCTTCGCGAATACCACATTGACGGCCTGCGGATTGACGCGGTGGCGTCGATGCTTTATCTTGATTATGACCGCGACGACGGCCAGTGGATTCCGAACAAAAACGGCGGCAACGAAAACTTGGAAGCGGTTGCCTTCTTACAAAAACTCAACGAAAGCATTTTCCGCGATTACAGTTACGCGATGATGATTGCCGAGGAGAGCACCGCCTGGCCGATGGTCTCAAAGCCGGTCTATATGGGCGGGCTCGGCTTCAACTTCAAGTGGAACATGGGCTGGATGAACGACATTCTCCGCTATTTTTCACTCGACGGCTTCTTCCGCAAATACAACCACGACTGTATTACGTTCTCGCTGTTTTACGCGTTTTCCGAAAACTTTGTTTTGCCGATTTCCCACGACGAGGTGGTCCACGGCAAAAAATCGCTGATTGACAAAATGCCCGGGCCTTACGATGAAAAATTTGCCGGTGTCCGCGCGTTTATCGGCTATATGATGGCGCACCCCGGCAAAAAGCTGATGTTCATGGGGCAGGAATTCGGGCAGTTTATCGAGTGGAATTATGAACAGGAGCTCGACTGGCTGCTGCTCGATTACCCGAAACACCGCGCGCTGCAAGCGTATTTCCGTGACATCAACCTGCTTTACAAAAAAACGCGTCCGCTTTGGGAAGTGGATTATTCATGGGAGGGGTTCTCCTGGATTTCCTCCGATGACAAAGACAATTCCGTTATCGCGTTCCGGCGAATAGACGAAAGCGGGAAAGAAATCATCGCCGTTTGCAATTTCACCAACGTCGAACGGCTCGATTACCGCATCGGCGTTCCGAAAAAAGGCAATTACAAGGTGTTCTTTAATTCCGACGACGTCGCCTACGGCGGCGAGGGGCGCGGCAATAAAGATAAGATTAAAGCCGAAACCATTAACATGCACGGCTTTGAACAAAGCATTTCTTTGGACTTGCCGCCGCTTTCGACAATCTATTTAAAGAAAACCCGTTAAAATCAGGATTTAAAGCGTTGCTTTCATAATAAAAACAATTAAGGAGGAGTATAGATGGCACGCAAAATGGAATGCATTGCGATGCTGCTTGCAGGCGGGCAGGGCTCACGGCTCGGCATCCTGACGAAAAACATCGCAAAACCTGCCGTACCTTACGGCGGGAAATACAGGATCATTGACTTCCCGCTTTCCAACTGTGTGAACTCCGGCATTTCCACGGTCGGCGTCCTCACACAATATCAACCGCTGGAACTCAATGATTATATCGGGAACGGACAGCCCTGGGACTTGGACCGCGCCAACGGCGGGGTGCATATCCTTTCGCCCTATCAACAGATTAAAGGTTCGGAATGGTATAAAGGCACGGCAAACGCCATTTACCAAAATATCAACTTTATCGACCGCTACAACCCCGAATATGTGGCGGTGCTTTCGGGCGACCATATTTATAAAATGGACTATTCCAAAATGCTCGAATACCACAAAGAAAAGGACGCGGCGTGCACAATCGCCATGCTGGAAGTCCCGTGGGAAGAGGCTTCGCGCTTCGGCTTAATGCTCGTTGATGACGATAACCGCATCACCGAATTTGAAGAAAAGCCGAAAAACCCCCGAAGCAACAAAGCGTCTATGGGTGTTTACATATTCACCTGGAGCAAATTGCGGCAATATTTGATTGATGATGAAGCGAACCCCGAGTCGTCCAACGACTTCGGCCATGACGTCATTCCCGCCATGCACAATGCCGGCGAGCGGATGTTCGCTTATCTGTTTGACGGCTACTGGAAAGATGTCGGCACCATCGACAGTCTTTGGGAAGCGAACCTTGACCTTTTGAACCCGAAGGTGGATTTAGACCTTTCCGACCAGACCTGGAAAATTTATTCCAAAACGCCGTCCGCCCCGCCGCACTATGTCGCCGCGAGCGCTACGGTGCAAAACTCTATGATCGGCGAAGGCTCCCGCGTATTCGGCGAGTTGGATTTCTCGATTTTGTTCTCCAACGTCGTTGTGGAAGAGGGCGCGGTTGTGCGTGACTCGATTGTCATGCCCGGCACGGTGGTCAAATCCGGCGCGGTCGTGCAATATGCAATTGTTGCGGAAAACGCCGTGATTGAAGAAAACGCCGTCGTCGGCGAACGCCCCGAACAAATGGAAAACCTCGAAGACTGGGGCGTCGCGGTTGTCGGCTCCGGCGTCACGGTCCAAAAAGGGGCCCGCGTCGCGCCGAAAGCGATGGTCGACGAAGATGTAAAGGGGGCGGAGTAAATGACCGGCAACAACATTTTAGGTATCATTTATTCAAATATGTATGACGAGTGCTTGAGCGAAATCACGGCGCTGCGGACCATGGGCTCCGTGCCGTTCGCCGGGCGTTACCGCCTGATTGACTTTGCGCTTTCCAACATGGTGAACAGCGGCATAGAAAAAGTCGGCGTCATCACGAAAAGCAACTATCAGTCCTTAATGGACCACCTCGGCACCGGCAAGCCCTGGGACCTTTCCAGAAAAACGGAAGGCATGTTCATTTTGCCGCCGTTCTCTTCTGCGGGCAATCGCGGCAATTACATTAACCGTGTGGAAATGCTCCGCGGGATTACGGGCTTTATCGGCCGTTCCAACGAAGATTATATTTTGTTCTCCGACTGCAACTCCGTGCTCAATATCGACGTGGACGAACTGATGGACTTCCACACCGACAACAACGCGGATATTTCGATTGTTTACAAACACGGCGTGCAGCCGCAGCTTGATAACACCATGACGCTCCGTTTAGGGGACGACGGGCGCGTGGAACAGATTGCGGTTTCGCCCAATGCCCTCGGCGAAGTGGATTATTCGCTCAATATGATTTTGATGAAGCGTTCGCTTTTACAGCGTCTGGTGCGCGAAGCGCTGAGTATGAATCAGGAATCGTTTGAGCGCGACATTTTACAGCGCAACACCGAAAAATTGCGTATTTTCGGGTTTGAGGCGAAAGGCTTTGCCCGCACGATTGATTCCATGGTCAGCTATTTCCGGATCAGCATGGAGCTTTTGAACCCCGACAACTGTGCCGAGCTCTTTAACGCGGACCGCCCGGTATACACCAAGGTGCGCGACGATATGCCGGCGATTTACGGGCTTGGCTCCACGGTCAAAAATTCTTTGATTGCCAACGGCTGCATCATTGACGGCGAAGTGGAAAACTCGATTTTGTTCCGCGGCGTGCGGGTGGAAAAAGGCGCGGTTGTGCGCAATTCCATTTTGATGCAGGGCAGCTTTGTGGCCTCGGGTGCGTCGCTTAACTACACCATTACCGATAAGAGCGTTGCCATTACGCCGAACAAAACGCTTTCCGGCGCTGAAAATTACCCGGTGTTTGTCGGAAAAGGCATCGTGATTTAATGGAAAGCCGCTGTGCGATTTGCGGGAACCGAACGGAAGACATGGACCTTGCTACGGTCGAATTTGAAGGCGTCAGCGTCAAGGCTTGCCCTTACTGCCGCAAACAGCTTTCTCAGTTTTTGCAAGACCCCGCGCGCAATGCCGCGTGGCTTTCGGGCGTTTTGCGTGTAGACGAAAAACATACCCGCACGCCGGAGGCAACCGCCGCACTCACGCGCCTCGCTTATCAAAACGATATTGCGCGGCCGGCGCAGGCAAACGCTGAAACGCCGCCTGCAAAACCGGCGGTGACGGCGACGAAAAACGCCGAACCGTTGGAAGAACGCGTGGATAAATTGGAAAAGCAGCTGAAAAGCTTAAAACGGCGGCTGTTGATTTCCAAAATCCTTGAAATTGTTGTGCCGCTTGTTTTGGTGCTCGTGCTGCTTGTCATTTTGCTGCGTTCGGGCGCGCTGCAAAGCATTTTCGATTATTATTCGTCGCTTGAAGACCTTGCAAACCAAATGTAAGAGGAGTAAAGATATGAAAGTATTATATGTTTCCAGCGAAGCGCTGCCTTTCATGGCGTCGGGCGGGCTTGCCGATGTGGCGGGCTCTTTGCCGAAAGCGCTGCGCAAACGCTTAATCGGCTGCCGCGTGGTGATGCCGCTTTATGACGGCATTAAACCGGAGCTCAAAGAGCAAATGAAGTTTTTGACCAGCATTTCCGTGCCGGTTGCGTGGCGCCGCCAATATTGCGGCATTTTTGAAGCGAAGGTCGACGGCGTCATCTATTATCTTTTGGACAATCAGTATTATTTCAAGCGTGACGGCATTTACGGCTATTATGACGACGCGGAGCGCTTTGCGTTTTTCTCGCGCGCGGTGCTTGAAATGCTCCCGCATATTGACTTTAAACCGGACATCATTCACTGCAACGACTGGCAGTCCGCGCTGACACCGGTTTATTACACCACCATGTATTCCCACTGGTCCGGTTATGAAAACATCAAAACCGTTTTCACCATTCACAACATTCAGTACCAGGGCGTTTACGGCAAAGAGCTGATTCCCGAGGTGCTCGGGCTTCCCAAAGAGTGCACGAACATTATCGAATATGACGGCGACGTCAACTTTATGAAAGGCGCGATTGAAACGGCGAACCGGATTACAACCGTCAGCCCCTCTTACGCCAACGAGATTTTAGACCCGTGGTATTCCCACGGCCTTGACACCATTCTCCGTGAGCGCAGCTGGAAACTGTCCGGCATTCTCAACGGCATTGACACCGAAAGCTATAACCCTGCGACCGACCCGGATATTTTCGCCCATTATTCCGCCGAAGATTTCTCCGCAAAAGCCGACAACAAACGCGCTTTGCAGGAGCTTATGGGTCTGCCGCAGCGCGCCGACGTTCCGCTTTTGGGCATGGTAACGCGCCTTGCCGGCCACAAGGGGCTTGATTTGGTCCGCGCGGTGCTCGACGAAATGCTGTCCACTTCGGATATGCAGATGATTGTCCTCGGCTCCGGCGAGTGGCAGTATGAGGAATTCTTTAAAGAAATGGCGGCGAAACACCCCGACAAATTCGCGTTGAAGCTCGGCTTTGTGCCGTCGCTTTCCCGCAAAATTTATGCGGGCGCCGATTTGTTCCTAATGCCGTCGAAGAGTGAGCCCTGCGGGCTTTCTCAGATGATTGCCCTGCGTTACGGCACAATACCGATTGTGCGCGAGACCGGCGGACTTCGCGACAGCATTCAGGACAGCGGCGACGGAAAAGGCAACGGTTTCACGTTCGCAAGCTACAATGCACACGATATGATGAACGCCGTCCGCCGCGCGATGGAAGGATACAGCCAAAAAGACGGCTGGCAAATCCTGATGAAACGCGCGATGGAGTGCGACAACAGCTGGGGCAAATCCGCAAACGAATATATCCGGCTGTATAACGCGGTGCTCAAAGAATAACAGAAAATAAAAACAAAAGCGGGGCGGTGAAAACCGCCCCGCAGATTTTAGAAGAGGAAGGATATTATATGCAAATTGAAATTCGGAAAGCCGAGCCGCAGGACGCGCCGCGCGTTTTAGAACTTTTGGGCGATATTGCCCGGCTGCACCACGAAGGGCGGCCGGATATTTTTTCGGGCGAAAAGCCGAAATACACAACCGACGACCTGTGTGAAAAATTCCAAAACCCGTCGGAATATATTTTGGTCGCCGTGGACGAAACCGGCACGGTGCAGGGCTACGCCATGGGGATTTTGCAGGAAAAAGATGACCCGTTTTATGCACAAAGACCTTTCCGCACCTTATATATCGACGACCTTTGCGTCGCGAAAGAAGCGCGCGGGCAGGGACTTGGCAAAGCGCTCATGCAAAAAGCAGCCGAAGCGGCAAAAGCGCTCGGCTGCTATCATTTGGATTTGAACGTCTGGGCGTGCAACAAGAACGCAATCGCGTTTTACGAAGCCATCGGCATGCAGAAAGAACGCCAATATATGGAGTGGATTCTGTAATTTTTGCTGTGCTCGGTTTCGGATTAAAACACAAAAAATCCGAGCACACCGGCTAAAATGCCGATCCCGGCGCCTGCAAGCACATCTTTCGGGAAGTGCACCCCGCCGACCACGCGCACGGCGGCTAATAATACGCCGAGTACGGTAAGCGCAATGCCGACGGGTAAGCAGGTGCAATAAAACGCAAAGGAAATAACAAAAACCGAAAAAACATGGCGGCTCGGGAACGATTCGCCGTGTTTTTCTTTGTGCAAAAGCGGGCGGAAGTGCAGTTTTTCATACGGCCGCGGCGCGTCAATGAGCTTACGAAGTCCGCTTACAAACAAAAACGAAACCGCCGGCACAAAAAAGCACCGCCAAAACCGTTCGTCGCGAAGAAAGAACAACACCAAAAGCAAAATAGGGTAAGCAAGATAGACAAGCCCCGTTAAAACAAGGTCCGAAACAATCAGCGCTTTTCTTTTTTTCGGACTTTTCAAAAACGGCGCGGCAAGTTTTTGGTAATCCCGCTTGGTCATGGCTTTCCCTCTCTTTTACGGATTCTGAAAACAGTATAGCAGAAATCCCGCCGATTCTCAAGGCGTGTCTTGACAAAACGGCGCGTTTGCTATACCATAGCTGTGCTCAAAAATCTTTTCCTTTGAGCGGTCGGTTCGTAACCATCCCGACCGGCAGAAATGCCGAACCAAAACTAAGGAGTCAAAAAAATGAACAGAAACAAGCTAAACTACCTCGTCCAGGGGGCGGTCATAGCGGCGCTGTATGCCGCGCTGACCTATGTTGCCGGCGCCGTCGGCCTTGCCTACGGCAATGTGCAGTTCCGTTTTTCGGAAGCGCTCACGGTGCTCGCGGCGTTTACCCCGGCGGCCATTCCGGGCCTTACAATCGGTTGCTTTTTAGGCAATCTCGGCAGCCCTTACGGTATGGTCGACATCATCTGCGGCACGGCGGCCACCCTTTTTGCGGCGGTGTTTTCTTATCTCACCCGCAAAATCCGCTTAAAAGGCGTCCCGCTGGTCTCGCTTTTCTTCCCGGTGCTTTTCAACGCCCTGATTGTCGGCGCGGAGCTCGCGGTGTTCTTGCCCGAGGGCTTCACCCTTTACGGCTATCTCATCAATGCCCTTTGGGTAGGGCTCGGGGAACTGGTCGTCTGCTATGTCGGCGGCGCGCCGCTCTCGCTTGCGATTGAGAAAACCGGCGTGCGCAAGCTGTTCCGCTAATTCCATATTGAATCCGACCGTCCTTTTGTGCTAAAATGTGCAAAAGGGCGGTGTTTTTTATGGCGAAAATCCTGGTTGCAGACGACGAACGGCTGATTCGGCAGCTGGTCTGCGATTTTCTCACCCAAGCCGGGCACGAAACGCTTGAAGCGAATAACGGCGCGCAGGCGTTAGAGCTGTTTCGGGAAAATCCGGATACCGAGCTTTTGATTTTGGATATTATGATGCCGGAAGTGGACGGCTGGGAAGTTACGCGCGAGGTGCGCAAAACCTCAAACGTGCCGATTATCCTTTTGTCGGCGCGCGGCGAAGAATTTGACCAACTGACGGGCTTTGACGCCGGCGCGGACGAATATGTCACAAAGCCGTTCAGCCCCGTGGTGCTCGTGAAACGTGCAGAAGCGCTTTTGCGCCGCGGCGCGGCGGATGATACGCAGAAACAGGCGGACTACTGGGGCCTTGCCGTCAACGAAAACGCACACGAGGTCACGATTCACGGCGAGCCGGTTACGCTTACCTTAAAAGAATACAACATTCTGGTCAAACTGCTTTCCCACGTCGGAAGAGTCTATCACCGCGAACAGCTGCTTGACGATATTTGGGGCTATGATTATTACGGCGACACGCGCACAGTGGATTCCCACGTCGCGCGTCTGCGCACAAAGCTCGGGGACTGGGGCGCCGAACATTTAAAAACGGTTTACGGCGTCGGCTATAAGATTCAGGAGAACGACCATGTGTAACAAAGAAAAAGCAAAAACGCGGCGGTTTATGAGCGTCCGTTTAAAGCTCTTTTTGCAAATCGGCGCGATTTTCTTGGCGGCGGTCTTGGTCATTCTTTCTTTGAACCGCTGGTTTTTGCCGGAAATTTACGCCTACAACACCAAACGGAATATGCTGAAAATTGCCGACACGATTGTGCAGGCAGACGCTGCCGGTGAAACCGATTTTGACCGCGTTTCGGCTTTGGAAAAAGAAAACGGCGTCAGCATTGATATTTATGCCGCCGACGGGGAACAGCTCTATTACGGCAAAACGGCGTTTTCCGCCGCCGCGGGCAAAGTCACCGTGCAGGACCGGCAGGAAGAGGACAACGGCGCTTATATGGAAACGCGGTATTTTGAACAGGAAAAAGCGCGGTTTTTTGTCTATGTGTGTCCGCTGCCGTCCGGCGGGACAATGGAAATGTACTGCCGAACAACCTCAATAGACGAAAATGCCCACAGCGCAATTTCCGTTATGGTGATTACCAGCGTGGCGGCGCTTGCCACGGCGCTTTTGGTTGTGTATTTTTATTCCAAGCGCTTTACAAAACCGCTTATCGAAATGCGCGACGTCACCAAGCACATTTCCGAAATGGATTTTTCGCAGAAATGCACGGCGAACACCCGCGATGAAATCGGCGAGCTTTCGGCGAGTATCAACCGGCTTTCGGATTCCTTACGCGAAACGCTCGATGATTTGAGTGAGAAAAACAAAAAACTCGAAGATGACATTGCCCGCGAACAGCGTGTCGATAAAATGCGCAAGGATTTTATATCGAACGTTTCCCACGAGCTGAAAACCCCGATTTCGATTATCCAGGGTTACGCCGAGGGCGCGAAATTGCTTTCTCAGGGCGGCGAAGCCGAAAAAGCGGGCGAATATTGCGAAATCATCCGCACGGAAGCCGAACGGATGAACACGCTGGTTTTACAGCTTTTGGAGCTTTCGCGCTATGAGTCGGGCGTTATGCAGGCGCAAAAAGAAGTGTTTGACCTCGGCGAACTGATTACCCAATATCTGACCGCCGTGTCCCTGCGCTTTACGGAAGCGGGAATTACCTGCTCGTGCGATTTGCCCGAAAAAAGTCCGTGCTATGCCGATAAAACCAAAATCCGCATGGTGCTTAATAACTTCATTTCCAACGCCTGTGCGCATGCGTCCGGTGAAAAGCAAATCCGCGTAAGCGTTACGGACGCTGACAGCACGCACTTTGTTCTGCGGGTGTTCAACACCGGCGCGCCGATTGCCGAAGAAGATATTGATAAGATTTGGGGCAGTTTTTACCGCGCGGACAAAGCCCATTCCCGCGAAGAAGGACGCTTCGGGCTCGGGCTTTCGATTGTCAGCGAAATTCAGAAATTGCACGGCGAGAAATACGGCGTAGAGAACCTGCCCGACGGCGTGGAATTTTGGGTCACGATTCAAAAAGCCGACGAAAAACAAAACCAATAAACAAAAAGAAAACAGCCGCTTACAAAAAAGCGGCTGTTCGTTTTATGCTTCTTTTTGGGGTTAGATACAGACGGCTGTGCCCGAAGCGCTTACCATCAGCATACCGCCGTTGCCGAGGACTTCGTAATCGATGTCGATGCCGACGACGGCGTTCGCGCCCATCTGTTCCGCGCGCTGTGTCATTTCCTGAAGCGCCTGTTCGCGCGCGTTTATCAGCTCTTCTTCGTAGGAGCCGGAACGGCCGCCGAAAAAGTTGGTAAGCCCCGCGGCAAAATCCTTGACGAAGTTGACGCCCGCGATGACCTCTCCGCAGACAAGCCCGCAATAGCCTTTCACCGGGAAACCTTCCACAGTGGGGGTGGTCGTTAAAATCATTTTGTTTCTCCTTTCTGTAAAAACAGTTGTTCATATTCCGCGTCGGCCTGTTTTTTCATTTCCGAAGCGAGATAGCCCAAAACCATACAAAGCACGGCGCGCTCGAGTTTTTCTTTCGATTGTTCATTAGGACCTCGATAGCCGCGCAAATGGCTTTCGATGATGGAGGCAATGACCTGACGGTCGGTGCTGTGCATACGGTCGGCTTCATAAACCACCGAGCAAAGCAGGCTGAACAGCTCCCGGTCGGGAATAATGTCGTCGCTGCGGTCGTCCACATGACCGTTTATGTAGGTCATCAAGGCGATAATACGGTCCAACTGCATGGAATTGCGCAGCATATTGATTATGACAATCCGCACAATCTGCTGTTCCGTATAGCGCTTGCCGGTCGGGCTTTCCACCCAGCCGCGTTTGACCCAATTTTGAATGGTCGACCCCTCTAACCCCGTCAATTCTTTTAATTGGCTTAACGTCAAACCTTTGGTGACCGCCAAAACAGGGGAGAGAACGGCAAATGCGTTTTTCTGAAGCCCGTCCGTCCACGGCAAAACCGTGCCGGGCACATTTTTCATCATGGTAAAGCCTCCTTCATTGAGCTTGGCTTGATTATATCATAGGTTCTTTTGACCGTCAAACAGCAAAAAGAGAACCGAAAAAGCGCGCAAAGGTCGGCTTTTTCGGCTTTTAATACCGCGAAATGCTTTTTCTTATCCAATCTTCGTTTTTTGCGTGTTTTTAAGCGCTTTCCTCATAAATACAAGGCGCACACGTCGCAAAACGCCGTGTAAACGGGCGAAAGCCGGTCGGAAAGTAAATCGGCAAAGCTTTCCGGCGGGAAAAGGGGATAGCCGTCCGGGCATTTTTTGGAAACGGTGAGCGCAAGCGTCGTGTAGTTTGGCTCCAAAAGGCAGAGCAGCGCCCCGCCGTGTGCGCGGGCGGCGCGTTCGGCAAACCAAAGTCCGCCGCCTTTTGTTCCCATCGCTTTTTCAAACTGCGCACGGGAAAACGCCCCCTCATTTGAAACGCGCAGCATAATGTGATTTTCGGTTTCCTGAACAAATACAAAAATATATTTTCCGGTCGAATACAAAACTGCGTTGGAAAGCAGGTTGAGCAGCGCCCAGGAAAGCGCGCGCGGCGAACAGACCGCCGGAACCGGCGCGTCGGTACTGCAAAAAATCCGCTTTTCCCGCGCCCCGCACAAAAGGTCACAGCAAAACGAAAGCGTTTCGCAAAGGTCGGCAATGTCCAAAGCCGCCGGCGCGTCTTCTTTCGGCAGCGCCCGATTGTAATACCGGCGCAAAAGAGAAAGCCCTTTTTGAAAGGCTTCGGAATCCGTCGCGTCCGTTTCCGATTTTTCGTTTTTCTCTGCGCCGGCAATTTCGTCAAAATAGGTCTGAAACCGATTGCGCACAATCGGTTCGGGCGTGTTCGGCTGTTCCAAAAGGTGCTGCAAATCGGAAAAAGTGCATTGTATTCTGTTTGTCATAGGGCCTCCGAGTCTCGGTATTTTTCCGGTTTTACGGGATATACTGAAAAAGAAATCCGCCGATTAAGGTAAAAATTTTCCTGAATTTTGTTTTCATCGTATAATCGTATAGAAATATCATACCCTTTTTGCGCGGAAATAAAAATATTTTAGGCAGTTTGACAAATCTTTCACAAGTCCGCAGATTTTTGTGAAAAATTGTTGCAAATTTTCAATTTTCGTTATACAATGAAAACTGCACAAATTGTAAATTCATTTTTTGGAGGTAATACCAATGTCAGTAAAAGTTGCTATTAACGGTTTCGGCCGTATCGGTCGTCTTGCGTTCAGACAGATGTTCGGCGCAGAAGGCTATGAGGTTGTTGCCATCAACGATCTGACCGATCCCAAAATGCTTGCTCATCTTCTGAAGTATGATACCGCTCAGGGCGGCTACTGCGGCAAAATCGGTGAAGCAAAACACACCGTTGAAGCCGGCGACGATTACATTGTTGTAGACGGCAAAAAAATCACCATCTATGCAATGAAAGACGCAAAAGACCTTCCCTGGGGCGAAATCGGTGTTGACGTTGTTCTCGAATGCACCGGCTTCTACACCTCGAAAGAAAAATCTCAGGCGCACCTTGACGCAGGCGCAAAGAAAGTTGTTATTTCCGCTCCTGCCGGCAACGACCTGAAAACCATCGTTTACAGCGTAAACGAAAAGACCCTGACTGCGGACGACAAAATCATTTCCGCAGCTTCCTGCACCACCAACTGCCTTGCACCGATGGCTAAGGCGCTGAATGATTATGCTCCGATTCAGAGCGGCATCATGTCCACCATTCACGCTTACACCGGCGACCAGATGATCCTCGACGGTCCGCACAGAAAAGGCGACCTGAGAAGAGCTCGTGCCGGCGCTGCCAACATCGTTCCGAACTCCACCGGCGCTGCGAAAGCAATCGGCCTGGTTATCCCGGAACTTAACGGCAAACTCATCGGTTCCGCACAGCGTGTTCCGGTTCCGACCGGTTCTACCACCATCCTTACCGCTGTTGTTAAGGGCACCGACATCACCAAGGAAGGCATCAACGCCGCTATGAAGGCTGCTGCTTCCGAGAGCTTCGGCTACAACGAAGACCCGATCGTCTCCTCCGACGTTATCGGCATGCGCTTCGGTTCGCTGTTCGATGCAACCCAGACCATGGTCGCTAAGATTGCTGACGACCTTTATGAAGTCCAGGTTGTTTCTTGGTATGATAACGAGAACTCTTACACCAGCCAAATGGTTCGTACGATTAAGTACTTCGCTGAGCTTGCGTAATTGCAAATTCTCTGCATTTCGAGCGGAGAGGATTTATCCTCTCCGCTTTTTCCGCTTTTCGCGCTTTTTAAGAAGTTGTAAATATTTACAATTTCAAAAAACGGGTTTACAAATCACAAAACTCGTGGTATGATTAAGTTGCTTCTGTATTCGGTATCCCGCTATCACTGCCAAATACAGGAAATAATGCACAAGGAGAGTTCCTAAATGAAGAAATTGGCAAGCCTTTTGGTTGTTGCCGTGCTTCTTGTCGTTTCCATGGTTCCCGCTTTCGCGGCTTCCGGCATCAACGACTATGAAAAGAAGCTCATCGACTATGTGCAGACTGCCTATGTCGTTGACGGCAAAACCATCACGGTTCCTCAGGAGTATATTACCGCTCTTGAGAATGTGTTTACCAGTGTCGATTTGACAGAGGAACAGTACAACGAAATCAAGGCAATTCTTGACGAAGCGCTGGCTTTTGTTAAATCCAAGAACCTTGTGAAGCTTGAGGACATCACCAAGACCGGTTCTACTAAGACCCTTCTCGGCTATGCTGAGGATGCGCTTGCGGTTGTCGGCTATAAGCTTTCCACCAAAGGTTCCCTTTCGGACGCTGACCATGGTCTTTTGATTATCACGGATGCAAACGGCAAAGTGATTGCTGAACTGCACCCCGCGGTTGTTACAAAGACCGGCGCAGATTTCTCTTCTGCCGCTGTTCTTGGTCTTGCTGCTGTTGCGGTTCTTTCCGTGGCAGGCATCAGCGTAAAGCGTTTCCGCAAGGCTGATGAAGACTAATTCCGAAAAAAATCGGAGTAAGACAAGCTACCGGAAGTGGTTTATCCTTCTTCCGGTAGTTTTCTTATTGTGCGGATACTTGCTGCTCTTCGCTTCTCTTACTCCGATTCTCGACCCCCTGCTTTCGGTTTACCGGTTGGCGTTTGCGAACGCCAATGTCCAAACCATTGACGAACCAGGGGCGGGCAGCGTGTTCAATGGTACCACGGGATTGACGCAAGGCGTGCTCAACTGGGACGATTTTGAATTCCCGGCTTACGGCGAAGCTTTCGGCAGAATTACCGTGGAAGGAACCGAAATTGATACGGATGTGATTTACGGGGACAGCACGGCGCTTTTGAAACGCGGCGCCTGCATGTCGCTTTACAGTCATATTCCCGGCTGCGGGACCGGGACGCTCATCGGCGCGCACAACAACACCTATTTCCATACTTTACAATATGTCAAAGAGGGCGCGCTGGTGCATCTGGACACAACTTACGGTTCTTATGTTTACAAAGTTTATAAAACGGCGATTCTCGAAAACGATGACGCCGCAGGCTATCGAAGCGAATTAAACGGCGACAAAGATATTTTGCTGCTTTACACCTGTTACCCCAATGACACAATCGCTTCCACGCCGTACCGCTTTTTCGCGTTCTGTGAGCTGGTTTCCGGCCCGCGCGTGAATATGTATGAATAAGGAGGTGCGCTTTATGAATAATTCGGCAAAGCGTTTTCGCTCTTTTATTTGTACGTTGGTAGCGTTTGTTATGGCGCTGTCCGTGGTGCTTACGGTATTCGGCGCCGCACTTTCGGCTTCTGCTTTGAACCCGTCGTTTGCGGTGCTTGTAGAAAAGCGTTCGTCGTTCGGTGCGGACCTCGCGGCGGAACTGAAAGAGGAATTTGTTTCCTACGGCAATGCCTGCAACATTGATGCGGTATTCTTTGACGGCATTTTTGAAAAAGTCGTCACACCGGAAAAAATTGACGAAGATATGCAAACCGTGCTTCGCGATTTTTACAACGGCTCGGTGCAGGATACTGTTGACACGGCCGAAATGCAGGCCGCCGTTTTAGAACAGCTCAAAAGCTATGCCACAGAAAAAGGTTTCACATTAGACGAAACCACCGTCCAGAATCTGACGACCATTTCACAAGAACTTTGTGAGATGTATAACGCCTATGTTTCGGTGTTTTCTATGTCGGCGTTCCAAACCGCATCGCAGCTTCTGAATCGTTACCGTCCGCTCGGGCTTTATGCCGCGGCGGCGGGCGCAGTCGTTTTTGTGATTGCGGCGGTGCTTTTACGCTTGTTCTTTCACAAAAAGAAAAACTATCTTCGGTTTTTCATTTATGCGTTTTCCGGCGCAACGCTGATGCAGCTTTTGGGTCCGCTTGCTGCACTGATCATCGGTGTGGGTAACCGCGTCAATATTAGCTCGGCGGCGCTTTACGACCTTGCTTCCGGCATGATCAACGGCGTTTTGCTGGTGCTTGCGCTGTCAGCGCTTTTGCCGGCGGCAATCACCGTGTTGCTGGCAGTCGTCTATCATCGTGAAATCCAAAAAGACGCATAACCTTTGTATTTAAAAACAAATCAGAAAAGCGAAACACCCGGCACATTCGTGTGCCGGGTGTTTCGCCGCTTATTGACATATGCGAGGGTTGTATAAAAAAGAGAGGGGAAAACATAAAATATGTAAACCCGTTTTCACGGGAGAACTGTCACAAAGGGTTTGAAAGCGCTTTGCTTACGCAACCGTGGAAGTGGTCAGCGCATAAAGCTGAATCGCTTTCAGAACCGTGTTCCAAGAAAATTTGGAATGCTCAAGCTCATCAATAAGCTTTCTTTCATAATCGAAATCATATCCTGTTCTCATTTCGTTCACTCCTTTCCCTTTGGATTGTCTGTATTGTAACACCGCTTGTAATATTTGTCAAGTCTTTTTTAACAATTTATTTGTTATTTTTTTGTGAACAATGACGACATAATTTTTGAATAAAAGCATAAAAATAAAAGAAAGCCTTTAAAATTAAGAGATCGCGCCATATTTAGCGAATATAAATTCACCAAATTTAAAAATAATTTTCGTCAAATTGACCATTAGTTTTTAAAAGGCTTTTATAAATTTGTTTGCTTATACTGTCTAAATACGCTTCGTCTGTGTAGGCTTGCAAAATTTGTTCACGTGCTGCCGTGATTTCGTCCGCTTCCAATTGCGAGAAAACAGCTTCTTCCAACATTTCGTCCGCCGCCGCGGCGTTGAACCGCACCTCCGGCAGAACTTCGGCGAACGCGGGAAGATGCACAAAACGGCTGGCGGGAATTGTAGCCTTTGCCCGCAGGGGAAACGGATGACTGCAATTTTCGGTAAAAAACGCCGCCGAAAGCGCCGGGATTACACAATGCTCCGCAGCGCCTGTCAAGCCACAGTGAAATAACCGCACAGAAAGCCCGTTTTGCGTGCAAAGCGCCGCGAGCCCGTTTAAAAGCGTTTCCGAAACTGCGCCGATGTTGTCTTTTAAGACAATGGTTTCAAGTCCTCGCGCCGAAAACGGCGTGTAAAGCGTTTGAATCCCCCAGCCGGTAATGCCGCTGATTTCTCGATGCTCGACGGCGGCGCCGGTCTTTTCTCGACAGAGGATGCGCCCATTTTTCTTTTGTAAAAATCGGAACAGAAAGCGCAAAACGGCGGCTTTGTCGATGCAGGGGACAAGCAGTTGGCGATTTTCTGCGTGCAAAGACGCGGCGGCTTCCTGAAAACTTTGTGCGCGCTGCTTGCTTTCCGCAATTTGGGTGTTCAGCTCTGCAAGCCTTTCTTTCTCTTCTTCGGAGAGGCGTGCAAAAGACGGGGTGTCCGTCGAAAAAGAAATTTTTGCCTTGTGCGGGTATTCTTCCGAAATCCCGGCAAAATAATCACAGTCGAGCACCATAACCTTTTTTTCGGGCAGCAAAATCCCGAACGTCTGCGCCGGACAACTGCTTTTTAATAGGCGAATAAACGCGCGGTTTTCTTCTCGTAGTCGCCGGCTGACTTTCTGAAAAATCGCCGCTTTTTGCAAATCGCTTTTGCCCCGCAGCGCTAAAAGCTGATAGCCTTTCGCTTGCGGAAAACAACGGGAAATCGCGTGAAAAGACGCACCGCAGAAAAAAGTATCCAAATCTTTCACCCCAAAGCCAGTATATTTCGGTATTTTCAAAAGCGTTCCGGTTTGACAACAAGTTAACAATACGGTATAATAAAAAGGAAATCGCGCAAAAGTAGCGATCAATTTTTTGGATTTTGCAATTCATGCAAGGAGTGAAAAAATATGCCTTTAGTAACCACAACCGAAATGTTCAAAAAAGCTTATGAAGGCGGCTATGCCATCGGCGCTTTCAACGTCAACAACATGGAAATCATTCAGGGTATCACCCGTGCTGCGAAAAAGCACAACGCCCCGGTGATTTTGCAGGTTTCCGCAGGCGCAAGAAAATATGCTTCTCACGGCTATCTTGTCGCTATGGTCAAAGCGGCGGCTGAAGAAACCGGCCTTCCGATTGCGCTGCATTTGGACCACGGCCCGGATTTTGAGACCTGCAAAGCCTGCATCGACGGCGGCTTTACTTCCGTCATGATCGACGGTAGCCATCTGCCCTATGAAGAAAACATTGCCCTGACCAAAAAGGTCGTGGACTATGCGCATGCCCGCGGCGTTGTCGTGGAAGGCGAACTCGGTCAGCTTGCCGGCATTGAAGATGACGTCAACGTCAGCGCGGAAGATGCCAACTTCACCAAACCCGAACAGGTTTATGATTTCGTGACCAGAACCGGCGTTGACTCTTTGGCAATCGCCATCGGCACAAGCCACGGCGCTTACAAATTCAAACCCGGTCAGAAACCGCAGCTTCGTTTCGACATTCTGCAAGAAGTTGAAGAAAAACTGCCCGGCTTCCCGATTGTTCTCCACGGTGCAAGCTCCGTCAACCAGGAAGATGTCAAAACCATCAACCGGTACGGCGGCGAAATGCCCGACGCTATCGGCATTCCGGAAGACATGCTGCGCAAGGCGGCTTCTATGGCAGTCTGCAAAATCAACGTGGACTCCGATATCCGTATCGCCATGACCGCGGCCATCCGCAAGCACTTTGCTGAAAACCCGACCCACTTCGACCCCAGACAGTACCTCACCCCCGCAAGAGACGCCATTGAAGGTGTTGTTTCTCACAAAATTGAAACGGTCCTCGGCTGCGAAGGCAAAGCGTAAGCGTAACCAAAACACATGTAAAAATCAGCGTGTTTTCGCTTGAAAACGCGCTGATTTTTTGTTTTTTGAACTTAAATTTGTGCAATCCGTATAGCCGTTTCCGCTTTTCTTGCCATAACCTGCATAAAAAATGGACAAAAACCACGTCGAAAATTCTATCAAAAAAGACTTTTAATTTACCTTTGTTGGTGGTATAATACTAAAGCGAGTGTAGCGAGCGTAAAGATTTTTGCGTTCGTTTTTGTGTCCTTTCGGACTTTTATGTTGTGTGGAACCGGAAAACAGGAAACAGGGAGTGAACCGTCTTTGGATAAGTTTATTATTACCGGCGGTCAACGCCTGACCGGAGAAGTTTCGGTCAGCGGTGCGAAAAATGCGGTAGTTGCCATTCTCCCCGCTACCATTTTGGCGGAGGATGTTTGCAGAATAGAAAACATACCGAACATCAGCGATGTTACGGCGATGGTGAATATATTGAAAAGTATGGGTGCCGGGATTAAATATATCAACCGTAGCACCCTTGAAATCGATACAAGATTTGTGCGTTCCCACATTGTGGAGCATGATTTGACCAAACAGCTGCGAGCTTCTTATTATTTAATCGGCGCGCTGATCGGTCGTTTCCACAAAGCGCAGGTCGCCATGCCCGGCGGCTGCTATCTCGGGCTTCGTCCGATTGATCAGCACATCAAAGGGTTTGAAGCGCTCGGCGCGGAAGTGACGATGGAAGAAAACGCCATGGTCAATGTCCAGGCGGAGCATCTGCTCGGCAATTCGGTTTATCTCGACGTGGTTTCGGTCGGCGCGACCATCAACGTCATGCTCGCCGCCGTAAAAGCGCGGGGGCTGACGGTCATTGAAAATGCCGCCAAAGAGCCGCATATTGTTGACCTTGCAAACTTTTTGAATACCATGGGCGCGGATGTTCGCGGCGCGGGCACCGACGTCATTAAGATTCGCGGCGTAGAAAAACTCCACGGCTGTGAATATTCTATTATTCCCGACCAGATTGAAGCGGGTACTTATATGGTTGCCGCCGCCGCAACGCGCGGGGACGTACTTGTGAAAAATGTCATTCCGAAGCACTTGGAAGCCATTACCGCTAAGCTTATTGAAGTCGGCGCAACTGTCATTGAAGACGATGAGGCCGTCCGTGTGATTATGAACAAACGCCCCGGCCACTGCAATATTAAAACCATGCCGCATCCCGGTTTCCCGACCGATATGCAGCCCCAGTTTTCCACGCTTTTGTGTTTGGCGGAAGGCACAAGCTTCGTTTCGGAAAGCGTTTGGGATAATCGATTCCGCTATACCGAACAACTGACCCGTATGGGCGCGACGATTCACGTTAACGGCAAAACCGCTGTGATTGAGGGCGTTGAATCGCTCAAAGGTGCGCCGATTCGCGCAGATGACCTGCGTGCGGGCGCTGCCATGCTGATTGCGGCAATGGCGGCAAACGGCGTTTCCGAACTGGAAGAAATCCAGCACATTGAACGCGGCTACGAAAATGTCGTGGACAAGTTCCGCTCGCTGGGCGCCAAAATTGAACGGCGTTCGTTCCCCGACGATGAGGGAAAAGTCCAAATGTCCGCCGGTTAAAAATGAGAAAATAAAAGGAGCAGGATTTCCTGCTCCTTTTTTGATTTTGTTTTGTTTTCAAATGCCCAAAAGCTGTAAAAGAACGCCCGGGATTACCGCGCAGACATATAAAATGCCCATAATTTTTAAGTTGTCGCGCACGTGCCGGTTCTCGCGGAACAAAATCAGAAGTCCCGCGCCCGCGCCGGTGCAAAGGCCGGCAATGACCGAGCCGAAGCTGATAGCGCCTTCCAAATAAAGCTGGGTCAGCAAAACCGAAGCCGCGCAGTTCGGAATAAACCCGACCAATGCCGCAAGGAACGGTTGAAAAACAGAGTCCGAAAGCAAAATGTGTGAAAGCCGTTCGTCGCCTAAAAGCGCGACCGCAAAATTCAAAAGCACCGTGAAAAGCAGCAAAAAGCCGAATACCTTAGCGGTGTGAATCAAGGCGGGCACAAAAACGCCTTTGTGGTCGTGACAGCCGCAGTGCTCGTGGTCGCAAAGGTCTGAAATTTTGCCCGGGTTTTTCCACGCACGCCGACGGCCCAAGAAATCAACAATGTAACCGGCAATCACCGCGATAACTACTTTGGTGAACAGTAGCTGAAAAATCTCCAACCGCCGCCCCGGTTCGGCGACCAATAAAATGACCGCCTCGTCCGAAGTGGAAAGAAAAACCGCAATCAGCGTGCCGAGCGTAATGACCCCGCCGGCATAGAGGTTCGCGCTCATCACCGAAAAGCCGCATTGCGGTACGCAGCCGAGCAATGCCCCGACCGCCGGCCCCGCTTTGCCTGAACGGGCAAAAAATCGGCTGAGCTTTTCCCCGGCGTGGTGTTCCAAAAGCTCAATGATTAAAAAAGCAAAAAATAAAAACGGAAGCGCTTTCAGCGCGTCCAAACACGCGTCAACCAATAAGTCGAGCGCCGAAGCCCACGAAAAGCTGAACGTGTGGGTATGCAGTAAAATCATGAATGTTGTTTCTCCTTTGCGCAGGTCTTGCATAGGCCGTATAAAACGGTTTTAGAGCCGTCCACCAAAAAGCCGTGCTCGTTTTTGATGTGCTCCGAAAGCGTGTTTAAATAGGCGCATTCCGTGTGAAACAGCCGTCCGCAGGCGGTGCATTTCAAATGATAGTGCATTTTGCAGTTTTTCGCGTCCGCAAGCTGAAAACAGGCGCTGTCGCCGTCGCCGCCGGCATATTTGCGCACGGTCGCGTCCGCACAAAGCTTTTCCAAGTGCCGGTAAACGGTTGTCTGCCCGACGGGCTCGCCGCGTTCTTTGAGCAGCAGGTAAATTTCCTCCGCGGTTAAGTGGCGGTCTCGGTTTTCTTCCAGCACCTGCAAAATCAAGGCGCTTTGCCGGGTTTTATAAGTCATATCCATTCGTTCCTTTTGAAATTGAAAATCATTTTCAGTTTTACAAGTATACTCCAATCTGCTTTTTCTGTCAAGCGGGCGCATAAACGCCAAATATTGACAAAAGAAAAAATATGTTGTACAAGCACACAATATATGGTATAATTCTATAATAACTATACCTATACCGTTTTTTACATAGCAGGGAGAGCTTATGAAAAATGTCGAGCCGGAAAAACAGGATTTGATTATTGGCCGAAATGCAGTTGCGGAAGCGCTGCAGTCCGGCAGAGAAATCGACACGGTTTTTCTGCTGCGCGGGGAAAAGAATCCGGCGCTGACGCGGCTTGCGGCGATTTGCCGGGAAAAAGGCGGCGTCGTGAAAGAGGTGGACCGCAAAAAGCTCGATGCCATGTGCGCGGGCGGCAATCATCAGGGCGTGGCGGCGTTTGTCGCGGCGCATACCTATTCCACCGTGGAGGATATTCTGAATTTTGCACGCGAAAAAGGGGAACCGCCGTTTGTGGTTGTCTGTGACGAACTGGAAGACCCCCATAACCTCGGTGCGGTGATTCGAACTGCGGAGGCGGCGGGCGTTCACGGCGTGATTATTCCGAAACGCCGAAGCGCGTCATTAAATTACACCGTAGCAAAAACTTCCGCCGGCGCGTTAGAATATATGCGCGTGGCGCGGGTCGCCAATTTGCCCGCGGCGCTCGAAGAACTCAAAGCAAACGGCTGTTGGGTTTACGGCGCGGATATGGACGGAACCGATTATAAGCAAACCGATTTTTCCGGCGGCGTTGCGCTGGTTATCGGCTCAGAGGGCAAGGGACTCGGCAGACTGGTTCGCGAGAAATGCGATTTTATTGTATCTTTACCGATGAAAGGAAAAATCAACTCCTTAAACGCATCGGTTGCGGCAGGCATTTTGATGTATGAAGCAGCGTCCAAACGGAATTTACAGGATTGAGGTGTGACCATGGAGCAAAAAGATATTTTTTCCGGCCTTTCGGTGGAAAAAATCTTGGCGGATGTCAAGGAGATGGAGGGCAAACAGCCTTTAAAACTTTGGTCTTTGGCGGACGTGGACGCACTGCTTGCCGAAGAAGATAATGAGAAGAATACACCGCCGGCGCAGGCGCAAAAAGCTGCGCCGGAAAAAGAAGAACCGAAAAAAGAGGAATTCGTTGTTCCCGAAAAGAAGGCAGAATTTAACGCGCCCGCCGAAACGCAATCGGCTGCCGCGGAAACGAATGAGGCTACACCTGCCGAAACAGCCGCCCCGGTCCTTTCCGACTCGGTAAAACATGCGGCGCGGGTGTTAGAGCATTTGCGTGCTCTGGAAACAGAAGAAAAAACGTCATCGGAAGTGAAAACGGAAAGTGCGGCACCGGCAGAAGAGAAAAAAGAAATTGAAGAAGCGGAGCTATCTCCCGAACCGCTGCTGTCCGGTGTCACCGTGCAGGACGAGGAGGAAGAACCGCCGGCAGAAGAAGCGCCGGAAGAAGCCAATCCCTTGCCGGGGCAGATTTCCCTGGAAAAAACCCGTGTATTTAACGAAGTGCAGTCCCGCGCGGTACATAACCCGGATATTGAACATCATATCGGGCAAAAAGTGATTCGGACCGGCGCCGAAGCGCCGAAAAAACCGGCAATGGAACGCGACCGTTATCGGGAACGGTTCTTAAACCGTCCTGAACAAAAACTGGAAAAAACCATGGAGCACAAAAAGCTTCTGGAACAGCTCCCGCCGAAAACCATTGAAAAGCCCGGCGTGATTGTGCGCAAAGACGCGCAAGAGGCGACCGGCGAAGACGGCTTACAGGCAATTCCGAAGCTGATTACACCGGAAGATGTGCTCAAGGAAGAACAAGAACAGACCAAAGTCCAGGTGCAGGAGGGCTCTTTAAAAAGCCATGCGTTTGAACATCCGGTGGACGAAGCGGCTGAAGCCACCCCCGACGACCAGGTTATGTTCGAGGGCTTCGGCGAAGAAGAGCCGGTCGAACAAATCGACGAGCAGGAAGCCGAAATGGATTTGTTTGAACGCCGCCGGGAAAAAGCGAAGCGGTTTCGTCTGTTCCCGGGCCTCAATGCGGCGGAAGAAGAAACAGATGAAGATGTTTCTTCGGAAGATGAGGAAGAGGCAGAAGAAACACCGACTGCCGACGAAAAAACGCGGGTGCGTCTTGACCTCCCCGATGAAGCCGAAGAAGACGAGCTCGAAGAAGCGTTTGAAGACGACGAAACGGAAGAGGAAGAAACCGGCCGACGCGGCAGACGCAAACGGACTCGTGTGCGCCAAATGCCGCCCGTGCGCGTTTTGCGTGAGTTTTTCGGCCCCAAAGATACCAGAGGCGTTTATGATATTTTCCGCGCGGAACTGCGCGGTTACCGCGTGCGCACGGTTGTGCTTTCCATTTTAACCGTGGCGTCAGTGCTTTCCGCTTTCCTTGTGCGTTTGACCGAAAGCTTTGATTTTGTCGGCGGAAATGCCGGCGTTTACGCAGCCGTCAACCTTATCTTTTTGCTGGCAGCAGGTTTGATGAGCCTGAAGCCATTAAAAACAGCCGCCTTGGGGATTTTTCACCGATATGCGGCTGCGGAAACCGGTCTTTTGTGCGTGTTGATTTTTGCTCTTTTACAAATCGGCGTTTCCTTTGCCTTTTCGCAGCAGGCGGCGGAAGTGCCGCTTTACAGCGCGGTTGGGCTTTTGAGTTTTGCTATGTATTATTCCGGTCGCGCCAATAAGCAAAAAGCAGATATAGCCGATTTTCATTTGCTGGCGCAGCACTATAACCATTTCCACAGCATCGGAAAAATCGAAGACGAGGAAGTGGCGTTTGAAATCGGGCGCGGGTTGTTGCTCGGCGACCCGGATATTCGTTACAGCAAGCCCGTAAAGCTGCCCTCCCACTTTGTCGAAATTACCAAGAAGAGCGACCCCGCTAATGAAATTTACGCCCGCGCAATTCCGGCTGTGCTCATCGCCGCCGGGGTCATCGGCGCGGTGACAGGCTTTGTTACTCAATCGGTTTACATCGGTATTTCCGCCATGACGGCGGTTGTCCTCGCGGGGATGCCGTCGGCGGCGCTTTTAAGCTCAGCTTCGGGCTTTGCCGGCGTCAACAAGGGGCTGCGCGCACAAGGCGCGATGATTTCCGGTTTTGACGCGGCGTTTGATACGCTTTCCGCCAATGCGATTGTGATTGATGCGGCGGATTTGTTCCAGGTTTCCGACTGCCGGCTTTGCGGCATGAAGCTTTACCACAAAATGCGTGTGGACGAAGCGCTTTTATATACGGCGGCTATGGTCATTCAGTCCGGCGGCACGCTTTCGTCGCTGTTTGACGGCGTGATTCAGTCCCGGCGGGATATTTTGCCGCAGGTCGAGTCTTTGGCTTATGAAGAACGGCTCGGCTGTTCGGGCTGGATTTATAACCAGCGCGTGTTGGTGGGCAGCCGCGAATTGCTTGTGAAGCACAACGTCGACGCACCTTCCCGCGAAGAAGAGCGGATATTTAAAAAAGACGGCTGCGAGGTGCTTTATCTCGCCGTCGAAGGCAAGACGGCAGCGCTGTTTGTGGTCTCCTACGCGGCGGCTGCGCAAACGGCTGACTACCTTTGCCGGTTGGAAAAATACGGCATCAGCATTTTGGTGCGCACCTCCGACCCCAATATTACCGAAGGGCTTGTCGAGCAGATTTTCCATCTGCCGCACAATTTGGTGAAAATTATCAATCCCGTGGCGGGCGACCTGTTCCGCGACCTTGTAAAGCAGCCGCCGAAAGACGAGCCTTGCGGGATTATCCATGACGGTCGAACCGAAAGCGGTTTGCGCGCAATGCTTGGTGCGTTTATCTTAGATGAAAAATTCCGCCTGACGGAAATCCTTTCTTATATCGGCGTCGGTCTTAACGTGCTGCTGCTTGCGGTGTTGAGCTTTTTCTCGGGACTTGCGCAAGCCGGTACATTGGAAGTTGTGGTGTTTGAACTCGTCTGGATGGCGATTATGATGCTTCTGCCCAAAATCAAGAAGATTTAAGGATGGTTGTTGACTATGGAATGGCTGAAAGAAACCGCCTTGTGGTTGTGGAACATAACAGAAGTCAGGTTTATTTTGGATTCAATTTGGAAGTTGGGCCTCGCGGCGCTTTTAAGCGGTATCATCGGCTATGAGCGTGAACATTCCCACCGGCCCGCAGGCTTCCGTACCCATATTTTGGTGGCAATCGGTTCTGCGCTCGTGATGCTCACAAGCGTTTATGTAGCCGATAAATATGAGGGCATAATGAACGTGGATATCACCCGTATGAGCGGCCAGGTCGTTTCCGGTATCGGCTTTCTCGGCGCGGGCACGATTTTGCGCGAAGGCTTTTCGGTCAAAGGGCTTACGACGGCGGCGAGCCTTTGGGCAGTCTCCTGTATCGGTATCGCGGTCGGCGCGGGCTTTATCGTGGGCGCGGTTGTCGCGACGTTGGTCATTTATCTCACGCTGAATTCGCTGAAAAAAGTGATTGTCCGCGGCAAAGCGGGGAAAGCGCTTTATGTGGAAGTAAAAGACCTCGCCGAACAGGTGCCGAAAATTTCCAAGATTATCAAGCGCACCGGCACGGTCGTCCATTCTATGGAAATCCTCTATGAGGGCGACTCTAAGCTTCGCAAGAAAAAAGATACCTCGACAATTAAAGCCATCATTTTCCCGAAAACCGATGAGGCAACCAACCTGATTGTTTCGACTTTGCAAAACGACGAAAACGTCGTGGACGTTTATGTGGACTAAATCTTCCAACTAAAATACAAGTACCCCGGGCAACAGAAATGTTACCCGGGGCTTTTTGTTATGGCATTCAAGGAAAAAAGACGACTTGTAAAGCAACTGCGCAAAGCGGCAAACAGGCGCAGGGAGGATTTGGCGAATGCCTTGGACGTGCGCCGACAAGCGATTACAGCGGTTGAGAACGAACAAATACAGTCCTGCTTCAAAACTTACTGTGTAAATCGCAAGATAGCTTTGCGGTCGGTCGAGCCGATTTTCTTTTGAAGACTGGGGGGGGTACCTGACAACCCGCCGCTGTGTTTCTCATTTATAAAAAAGCCTGCTTGAAAAAACAGACAAAAAATAAGCCTTGTGCTAATTACAGCACAAGGCTTTAAAATCGCCTATATTTATTTCGCTTTCTTTCTGGTCAGAACAAGCGCTGCGCCTGCAACTGCCGCCACGCCGATAACTGCAAAGATTGCGGTATCGCCGGTTGCGTCGCTGCCGCCGAATTCAGGCTGGTCGGTAGAAGAACTGCCGCTGTCGCCGGAAGAAGAGCTGCCGCCGGTAACGGTGTTAAACGCGCCGGTCAGTCTGTCACTCAAATCATTGATGGTGTTGCGCATGGTGTCAAACAATGCGTCCAAGTCGCCGTCCGAGAAACCGTCGGCCACATTTTCCACCACTTCACTCGGGTCGAAAGGCTTAATGCCGAGTTGGGACTCTTCATACGCTTTTTCAATCTTCGGAAGAAGTGCGTCTTTGAACAGCTGTGCGTTTTCCGCGGTCAGCTGTCTGTCCGGGTAATCCGCCTGCAAAGCGGCAACCGCGTTGTCAATGGCGGCGTTGCGTTTTTCAGCGGTATCATAGTTTGCGGCGGTGATGGCTGCTGCGGCAGCGTCCACAAACTGATCACGATAATTCTGCTGCGAGAAGTTTGCCGTAGTGTTCTGGTCCAACTGCTGGGCAACAGCAGTTGCGATTTCTTTTGCATTTGCATCTGTCAGCGCGTCAATCGCGGTTCCGGCAAAAGCGGGAACGCAAAGCGCAAACAGCATAATCAGTGCCACTGCAGCGGCAAAAAACTTTTTCATGGCTATTATGTTCCTTTCCTTTGACAATATAGGCGTATGTCGTCAAATATACAATCGTATTATAGCAATACGGATTGTAAAAGTCAACCAAAAATCTGTTTTTTTGAAAGAATTTTTCGGAATGAATTTCCCGCATACGGCGTGGCACACTAAAAGCGAACCTGACAGAAAGGAGGTGTGTGCCGTGGAACGGAAAAACAAGAAAAAACCGTCTCAAAAAGCGATTGAAAAAATCAGCGAAGTGACCGACGAAATCGCCGACATCTGGAACGGGTTTGACAACGACACAACCAATGCCGATGTGCTCGGCAGTTATCGCGGCAATCCGACCGACAACACCGAAAATCCGGTGCAGGATGCGGATGATTTATAAAGCACACGGCGCCGTTTCCAAAAAAAGGCTTGCAAAACACGGCGAGCTGTGCTATCATGCTATCGTACGAATATAGGTTTTAGTTGGAGAGTGGGGCAACCCGCTCTCTTCGTTTTGTAGGAGCGTTTATGGCGGAAAAAAAGAAAAATACGGTTTCGGTCGTCTGGGACATTGCCGAACCGATTGCAAAACGCTTGGGGCTCATCCTTTGGGACGTGCGTTTTTTAAAGGAAGGCACCGAATGGTATTTGCGTATTATAATTGATAAGGAAGAGGAAGCCGTCGGGATTGAAGATTGCGTGGCTATGAGTCAGGCGCTCGACGAACCGCTCGACGAAGCGGACCCGATTGACCAAAGTTACAGTTTGCAGGTCCAGTCCCCCGGGATTGAACGCGAACTGACGCGCGATTTCCATTTCACAACCAATATCGGCGCGCCCGTGATGGTGCGGTTTATCCGCGCGAAAGACGGCCGCCGCGAATATAAGGGCACTTTGGAAGCGTATGACAACGGGCTTGTGACCGTGTCCTGCCCGGACGGGACAACGCTTTCGTTTGACAAAAAAGAAACATCGTGGGTAAAGCTCGATGATTTTGGAGGTTTTTAAAAAAATGAACAAAGAATTTTTCGAAGCTGTCAGAGAACTGGAAAAAGAAAAAGGTATTCCGGCGGAATACCTTTATGAAAAAATCCGGGCGGCGATTGTGGTTGCCGTAAAAAAAGATTATAACGGGAAAGACGTTATCTCCTGTGAAATCCATCCGGAAACAGAAGAAATGAAAGTCTATCTGCATAAAACCGTGGTCGAAACCGTGGAAGACCCCGATTGCGAGATTTCCGCGGAAGACGCCGCGCAGTATAAAAAAGACGCTGCGGTGGGCGATGAAATCCTGATTTCTCTCGAGACCAAAGATTTCGGCAGAATTGCCGCCCAAACCGCAAAGCATGTTATCCGCCAGGGCATTCGCGACGCAGAGCGCGGTCAGATTATGATGGAATTCCAGTCCAAACAGCAGGAACTGGTGACCGCGAAGGTTGAGCGCATCGACCCCGTGACCGGCAACGCGACGCTGGAAATCGGCAAGGCTGAAGCGATTTTGCCGAAGGGCGAACAGGTGCCCGGCGAAGAATATACCGAAGGCGAACTGATTAAAGTCTTTATTGTGGACGTGCGCGATACAGAAAAAGGGCCGAAAGCGATGATTTCCCGCACGCATCCCGGTCTTGTCAAACGCCTGTTTGAAACCGAAGTGCCTGAAATTTACGACGGCACCGTCACCATTGAGGCGGTTTCCCGTGAAGCCGGCGCAAGAACCAAAATCGCTGTGCACAGCAAAGACCCGGACGTTGACGCGGTCGGCGCCTGCATCGGTCCGCGCGGCGCGCGTGTCAATAAGATTGTCGAAGTGCTCGGCGGCGAAAAAATTGACATCGTCGTTTACAGCGACAAACCCGAAGAATTCATCGCGGCGGCGCTCGCACCCGCCCGTGTGCTGAAAGTGGAAATCGTGGACGAACAGGCGAAATCCTGCCAGGTTACCGTTCCCGACAACCAGCTGTCGCTTGCCATCGGCAACAAGGGCCAGAACGCCCGCCTTGCCGCGCGGCTGACCGGCTGGAAAATTGACATCAAACCCGAAAGCGGGTTCTATGAGGGCTGAGGAACAGCTCGAACATAGCGAATAAGCAAGGAGATGACGGCATGAAGCAGAAGAAAATCCCGATGCGCACCTGCACGGGCTGCGGCGAGCAGAAACCCAAAAAAGAACTTGTGCGCGTCGTGCGTTCTCCCGAAGGGGAAATCAGCCTGGATACCACAGGTAAAAAGCCCGGAAGAGGGGCTTATATTTGCCCGAACGCCGCCTGCCTTGCCAAAGCCAAAAAGGCAAAGCGTTTAGAGCGTGTATTTGCGTGTGCAATCCCCGAAAACGTCTATGCCGAACTGGAGGCGTCGCTGCAAAATGGAGAATAAAGCACTGGGGCTTCTGGGGCTTGCCCGCCGCGCGGGAAAGCTCTGTTTAGGGCACGACGCCGTCAAAGCGGCCGTGCAAAACGGCACGGCGTGTTTGTGCCTGCTCTCAAGCGACGCGTCCGAACGGCTGTGCGCGGAAATAAAGCGCACCACGGAGCAATACGGAAACAGAACGAAATTCTTAAAAACCGATTTTACAATGGACGAACTCGGGCACAGCACGGGCTCCAAGAAAACGGCGGTGCTCGCCGTTTTAGACCGGGGCTTTGCCGAAAAGATTACCGAACTTATCTGGAGGGAATGATTCTATGACGAAAAAATATAAACTCCACGAAGCCGCAAAGGATTTCAATGTCCCGAGCAAAAAGCTGATTGAACTGCTCGGCAAATATTTTGAAGGCGAAAAGAAATCCCAGACGGCGCTGGAGGAAAAAGAACTGGATGTCATTTTTGACGTCTTGACGGCGGAGAATGCCGTCGATAGCCTTGACAGCTATTTTGCAATGCAGAAACCCGCCGGTGAACGCGCGCCCAAAGCGCAAAAGGCGGAATCACAAAAAGCGCCCGCGAAAGAAGCAGCAAAAGAAGCTGCCAAAGCGCCGGCAGGCGAAAAGACACAGAAACCGGCGGCTGCAGCCGGCGCGCCCGAAAAGCGCAAAAAGGAAAAAGACCCCAACCGCCCGATGCAGTCGAGAACCAAGGGCGAAATCCGCCATATCGATACGCGTGCGGAGAACGTCGAACTCGACAAATACAACGAGCGTTATGAAAATATCGCGCCCGCCAACGACCGCAACGGCGACAACGTGGTGCGCAAACAGAAGTTAAAACAAAAATCTCAGCAATACAGAAAACAGGGCATGCGCAGCCGCAAGCATGAAACCGAAAAAGAGCGTATGGCGCGTATTGCCGCCGAACGTGCGAAGAAGCAAATTAAAATTACCATTCCCGATGAAATCACCGTCGGCGAACTTGCCGCGCGGCTGAAAATGACCGCGGCGGAAGTAATTAAAAAGCTGTTCTCGTTGGGGCAAATGGCAACCGTCAACGAAGTGATTGACTACGACACGGCGGCAATTGTCGCCACCGAACTCGGCGCAAAGGTCGAAAAAGAGGTTGTCGTGACCATTGAGGAACGCATCATCGACGACACCGAAGACGCCGAAGAAGATTTGGTCAAGCGCGACCCGGTCGTTTGCGTTATGGGTCACGTTGACCACGGCAAAACCTCCCTTTTGGATGCGATTCGCCATACCGCCGTTACCGAAACCGAAGCGGGCGGCATCACCCAGCACATCGGCGCATATCGTGTCGATGTTGACGGGCAGAAGATTACATTCTTAGACACCCCCGGCCACGCGGCGTTCACTTCGATGCGTGCGCGCGGTGCGCAGGCAACGGATATTGCGGTTTTGGTTGTTGCGGCGGATGACGGTATCATGCCGCAGACCGTGGAAGCGATTAACCACGCGAAAGCCGCGAATGTCAGCATCATTGTTGCGATTAACAAAATGGATAAACCCGGCGCATCTCCGGATAAAATTATGCAGCAGCTCACCGAATATGAGTTAATTCCCGAAGAGTGGGGCGGCGACGTCATTTGCGTGCCGGTTTCCGCCAAAACGCATATGAATATCGACAAACTGCTTGAATCCATTCTTTTGGTTGCCGAACTGAAAGAACTGAAAGCGAACCCCAACCGCGCGGGCAAAGGTATTGTTATTGAAGCACGGCTTGACAAAGGCCGCGGCCCGGTGGCAACGCTGCTTGTGCAGAACGGTACTTTAAAAACCGGCGACACGATTGTCGCGGGTATGTCGGTCGGCCGTGTGCGTGTGATGACCAACGACCGCGGACAGCGCGTGGAAACTGCCGGTCCGTCCGTGCCGGTGGAAATTACCGGCCTTGTCGATGTGCCGCAGGCAGGCGACACCTTTGACGCGGTTTCCGACGAGCGCTTGGCGCGTGAATTGGTCGAACAGAGAAAACGCGAAGCCAAAGAAGAAGAATTCAACCGGTTCCACAAAGTCACGCTCGACAATTTGTTCGCGTCCATTAACCAGGGCGAAATGAAAGAACTGGATATCATTGTAAAAGCCGATGTCCAGGGCTCCGTGGAAGCGGTGCGCCAGAGCCTTGAAAAACTTTCCAACGACGAAGTGAAAGTCAAGGTCATTCACGGCGGCGTCGGTGCTATAAGCGAATCCGACGTTATGCTTGCCAACGCGTCCAACGCCATTATCGTCGGCTTTAACGTCCGTCCCGACCCGGTCGCGGCGGAGGTCGCCGAACGTGACGGCATCGATATGCGTATGTACCGCATTATTTATGACTGCATTGAAGAAATCGAAGCGGCCATTAAGGGTATGCTCGCGCCGAAATACCGCGAGGTCATTTTGGGCCGCGTCGAAGTGCGCAACGTGTTCAAACTTTCCTCTGCGGGCATGATTGCCGGTTCTTATGTGTTGGAGGGCAAAGTGACCCGCAACGCACAAATCCGCGTTGTGCGCGACGGTATTGTGATTACCGAAGACAGCATTTCCTCCCTCAAACGCTTCAAAGACGACGTTAAGGAAGTCGCGCAGGGCTATGAATGCGGTATCGGCTTGGAAAAATTCAACGATATTAAAGAGGGCGACATTTTCGAAGCCTTCATTATGGAAGAATACAAAGACTAACCCTTTGTATAGAAGAAACGAGGTAAAACATGGCCGGATACAAAACGGACCGGGTTGCCGAAGACATCAAGCGTGAAATCGTGGCGGTCATTCGGGAACTGAAGGATCCGAGGGTGAAAGATAAAATGCTGACCGTTGTCCGCGTGGAAGTCAGCAGCGATCTTTCTTATGCGAAGGTGTATGTCAGCGCCTTGGAGGGGCTGGATACAGCCAAAGAAGCCGTGAAAGGCTTGGTCAGCGCGACCGGGCGGATTCGCCGCGAGGTCGGCGGGCGTCTGCACTTGCGCAAAACGCCCGAGATGAAATTCATTGCGGACAATTCCGTGGAACACGGTATGGAAATATTCAAAAAAATCGAACAGATTTCCGGAGGCAGCGATGCGTAAGGTGAATGCGGCAGAAGCGGCAGAATTGTTAAAAGCGCAGGATTCCATTTTAATTTTGACCCACCGAAATCCCGACGGGGACACGCTCGGCAGCGGGTTTGCCCTGCTGCACGGGCTTTTGGCGCTTGGAAAAACCGTAAGGCTTCAATGTGAAGACGAAATCCACAAAAAATATAATTATATGCGCCCGAAGGCGGAACTGCCGGCGTTCGAGCCGAAGTATGTCGTGGCGGTGGATATTGCGGACGAGAAACTGCTCGGGCCCACACTGTTTGCCGAATACAGCGGCGACATTGACCTTTGCATCGACCACCATATGTCCAACACGCTTTATGCCGACGCGCTTTACTTGCGCGAATGTGCGGCGACTTGTGAGCTGGTTTATGAGGTGTTGTGCGCGCTCGGGGTCGAAATCACAAAACAAATGGCAAGTTGCCTGTATACGGGGCTTAGCACCGACACGGGCTGTTTCTGCTATTCCAACGTAACGCCCGAAACCCACGAAATTGCGGCCCAAATGCTCCGACGCGGTGCGGATTTTGACAACATCAACCGCATTATGTTTGAGACCAAAACCTGGACCTATTTGAAGTTAGAGGAATTGGTGCTCAACTCGCTTGAAACCTATTTCGACGGTCGCTGTGCGCTGATTACGATTACCCAGAAAATGTTTCAGCAAAGCGGTTCCAATGAAAGCGAGTGCGACGGGATTGCCTCTTTACCTCGAAAAATCGAAGGCGTTTTGGTCGGCGTGACCCTGCGCGAACGAAAAGACGGTTCTTATAAAGTCTCTTTGCGCACCTATGCGCCGATTGACGCGTCTTATCTTTGCAGCAAAATGGGCGGCGGCGGTCATGCGCGCGCGGCCGGCTGCGATTTGGAAGGCAAAGACCTTACCGACGGCAAGCAAAAACTTTTGGAAATTATCCGCACGGAACTCGAAAAAATATGACTGGAATTATTTGTATTGATAAACCGGCGTCCATGACCTCGTTCACCGCGGCGAACCGCGTGCGGGGCATTTTGGGCGTGAAAAAAGCCGGCCACACCGGAACACTCGATCCGATGGCGACCGGCGTTTTGCCGGTTGCCGTTTCCGGCGCGACCCGTTTTATTGAATGGCTGCCGGAACACAAAAAGGCGTATGACGCCAAAATCCGTTTGGGGCTGACCACCGACACGCTGGACATCACCGGAACCGTGACCAGCGAATCGGCGGTTTCTGTTTCCCGCGAAAGTTTGGAAAAAACGGTATTTTCGTTTCTCGGTAAGGGTCTGCAAACCCCGCCGATGTATTCGGCGAAAAGCCAAAACGGCGTCCGGCTTTATACTTTGGCGCGCCGCGGTGAAACCGTGGAACGTCCCCCACAGCAAATTGAAATTTTTGATTTGCGCCTTTTTGACGTGACTGAAACCGAATTTTCCCTTTCGGTCGTCTGCTCGGCGGGGACTTATATCCGTTCGCTTGCCGACGACATCGGCAAAAAGCTCGGCTGCGGCGCGGTGCTGACCGCGTTGCGGCGCACGGCGGCAAACGGTTTTACGCTTTCGGATTGCGTCACGCTCGAAGAATTGGAAGCCTTGCGCGACCAAAACCGCGTTTTTGAAAAATTGATTCCCGTAGAGGCGTTTTTATCTTCTTATGAAAAGCTTATTGTGACCGAAGCGCAAAGCGTCCGCTTTCAAAACGGCGGCGAACTTGCGCGCGACCGCCTTTCGGACGGCGTGACACCCGGTGTTTACCGCGTGTTTTCGCCGGACGAGCGGTTTTTAGGGCTCGGTGAAATCGAGCCGGACGGCGACAGCTTACAGGTTAGGAGGGTGTATGTCGGTGACTGAAAAAAATGCGATTGCGTTAGGGACGTTTGACGGTCTGCACCGCGGGCACGTCGAAGTGCTCTCGCTTGCGAAAAAAAGCGGGCTTACCCCTTGCGCGCTGTTGTTCGACGACCACCCGGCGGCTGTGCTGCGCGGCGAAGCGCCGCCGTGGCTTCTGACGGAAGAAAAACGCGACGCCTTGTTAAAAGAACACGGCATTCAAACCTTTAAAGTTTCGTTTTCCGAAATTGCGTCGCTTCCCGCGGAAACCTTTTTTTATGATATTCTGTTAGGAAAATTAAACGCCGGGGCGCTTTGCTGCGGCGAAAACTATACGTTCGGGAAAAACCGTTCCGGCGACACGGAAGTGCTTGCCGCGCTTTGCGAACAAAACAAGATTCCGCTGTATGTCGCCCCGACCGTCGAGTTTGAGGGCGCGCCGGTGTCCTCCACGCGGATTCGGAACGCTTTGCAGGCGGGCGAAATCGAAAAAGCCAACGCGATGCTCGGCCGTCCGTTTTCCTATGCGTTTTTGGTCGTCAGCGGCGACCGACGCGGGCGGCTTCTGCATTTCCCAACGATTAACCAGTTTTTCCCCGACGGCTTTATTCACCCGAAATACGGCGTATATGCTTCTCGCGTGTTTATCGACGGGTGTTACCACGCTGCGGTGACCGACTTCGGCATTCGTCCGACCATCGGCACCGAAACCGCGCGCAGTGAAACCTGTATTTTAGGCTTCTCCGGCGACCTTTACGGCACCGCGCCGGAGGTGGAACTGCTTTCTTATTTGCGGCCGGAACAAAAATTCGCGTCGCTTACCGATTTGCAGGAAGCGATTGCGCGCGACAGCCGCCGCGCCGCCGAGATTTTTGAAAACACTCTTGCAAATCCACCCGAAACCATGTAGAATACAATTACTACCAAAAATTACCGTAAGGATGGTGCAAATTATGTGGGCTTTGAAAACAGCTTATTACCGTGCATTTCAAAAAATCATGAAAATCTTTATGATTTTCCTCGATTGGTCTGAGCCGCAGCTTCTGACCGGTCCCGGCAGCATCAAAAAACTGCCCGGCGTGATTGCCGACAAAGGGATTAACAACGTGATGATCGTCACCGATAAAGGCTTGATGAGCCTGCATCTTTTGGACGGCCTTTTTGAAGAACTGAAAGCAAAAAATATTCAGTATGTCGTCTATGACGGCGTTCAGCCCAACCCCTCGATTGAAAACATCGAAGAGGCGCGCGAGATGTTCGTTGCCAACGGCTGCGAAGCGATGATTGCGTTCGGCGGCGGCAGCCCGATGGACTGCGCCAAAGCGGCGGCCGCAAGAGTCGTTCGTCCGAACAAAACCATTCCGCAGATGCGCGGCGTTATGAAAGTTATGCACAAACTTCCGCCGTTCTTCGCCGTTCCCACAACGGCGGGCACCGGCTCGGAAACCACGCTTGCCGCGGTCGTTTCCAACACGCAGACACACGAAAAATATGCGATTAACGACCCCTGCCTGCGCCCGAAATTTGCGGTGCTTGACCCCGAACTTACCGTCGGTCTTCCGCCGAAAATCACCTCTACCACAGGTCTCGACGCGCTGACCCACGCAGTAGAAGCGTATATCGGCAAGAGCAATGTGAAGTCCACCTTCCAGTATGCCGAAAAAGCGACAAAACTGATTTTTGATAACCTTGAAACTGCCTATAACGACGGTAAGAACATAGAAGCCAGAAACAATATGCTGCTTGCGTCTTTCTATGCGGGCATGGCGTTTACAAGAGCCTATGTCGGCTATGTCCATGCGATTGCGCACAACTTGGGCGGTATGTACGGCATTCCGCACGGTCTTGCAAACGCTGTGATTTTGCCGGTCGTTTTGGAAGAATACGGCAGCGCCGTTTATAAACGCCTTGCGCAGCTTGCCGACATTGTCGGTGTTGCCGGTGTCAGCGAGGCAGACAAAGCGGTCAAATTCATCAGCGCGATTAAAGGCATGAACGAGCGCATGAATATTCCGAAAGGCTTTGCGCAGATTCAGGAAGCCGACATCGACACGATTGTTGAACGCGCTATGAAAGAAGCACACCCGCTGTATCCCACGCCGGTCATCTTCGACAAAGAACGCCTTTGTGCAATTGTCCGCAAGCTGAAAATCGAAGAATAACAGAGAAAAACTACATAAAAGTGTTTCCGAAACGCCACGCGCATGGCGTTTTGAATTACTTATCGTAATTGAATCAACTATGGGTATATGAAAACTTACACGCCGCACCTATAGAGCAAAAATGCGAAAAATACAACTTTTTTATTGCTATCAGCCAAACAGGATGATATACTAGTTTTAGGAGGTGGTTCCAATGTGGAAAAGATTTTCGGCTTTTTTGCTTATGGTGTTGTGTGTATGCTGTTCAGCCTGCACACAAAGTTTGCAGCTGCCGCCAGAAACAGACTTTTCTGCTGATGTTGAGATCGTATCTGCAGAACTAAATACGGACGGCACATACGCTTTGCGGGTAAAAACGGCAGTGAAAAACAATTCGGAACAAGACTGCCTGATTTACGGAAATCCGACATGCTGGAATGAGGTCTACATTAATGAGCGCGGGGAGACGAAAGACTTACCGCTTGGCTCTTATGTGTTGAAATGCGGTGAAGAACTGGTTGAGGAAAAAACAGTTACGCTTTCTCCCGAGGAAATGAAAAATGGAAATCTGCATACCGAAACGAAATTTTATATTGAATACGGCAAAGGCAAAAAGCAGAATTACATCGTTAAGAGCGATTATATTTTATTATCAGAGGTGAAAAGTAATGATTAAAAAACGAGGGGTTGCATTTATTCTGTCGCTTATCCTTCTAACATTATCAGTAGTGATACCGTCAGCTGCACAAAGTGAATTGCCTGCTGAGGAAGATTTGCGACAGCAGAACCAAGAGATCAGCATACAGACTTATCAGCATTTGACGGAGTATTTATCGGAACACATAAGACAGACTGATGTTCGAATGGATGATGCGAGCAGAACTTTGGCAGAAATGTATGCCGGAGCATATATTGACGAACTGGGAAATTTGGTTGTTAATATTACGGATACATCTGCACCTGTTCGAGAAGAGTTGCAGACAGCAACAGAAGATCCGCAGATCCAATATCGTCTTGTTCAGCACAACTTGCAGATGCTGAATGAGATCTATATGGTATTGTCGTCTTACTTAGGGGAAGCACCGTATTTTGAAGTTGTTCTGTCGGAAACCAATAATACGGTAGAAGTTTATACTGATCAGAACCCCGATCTTTGTATGGAATATATTGCAAATATTGCAGATGTTTCAGCTGTAACTGTTATTCAGGAAAATAATACATTTGAAGATTGTGCTACGGTGTGTGCTGGGGATACTGCTGTTTGTATTGAAACCGCGCAGCGTGGGACAGTAGGATTCCCGTGTACGCAGAATTCCACAGGAAAAAAGGGTATTGTTACGGCTGCACATGTGGTGAGTTCGTCGCTGGGTACATTGGGAAATACAGTTCAGGTCAATGGCAAAAACTTTGGTACGGTTAATGCAACGCGTTGGGGCAACAATGTAGACGCGGCCTTTATTTTAAAAAAGCAATCTTTATGGCCGCTGTGGTGGACATTCAAATCCGCGCTACCGAACGGAGATAAAATTCATAGCTGGAGTGATCCTTCTATTACGCCAGAGGGAACGGTGGTAAAAAAATACGGGTCAACTACCGGACTTTCGTCTGGAAAAATCATTTCAAACAGTGCATCGTTTGAGGTGAATGGTTCAATTTTTTACGCATTGACAAAAACATCAATGTACAGTGACCATGGAGACAGCGGAGGACCTTGTATAGTGACGAATCAAGGGAAAAATATACTGCTGGGTATTGTAAAAGGTCGGGATGCTAATTTAAATACCTATTTTTGTAAAATAAATTATATTATGAAAGAATTGAATGTGACGCCGATTGTTGGCTGACAACGCAGTAGTATAAAATAGTTTTGTATGCAGGTTAAGTTTATCGGGTAGAATTCACATCAAATAAAAAGCAGAGCATATTTGGAAAATCCGTTGAAATGGGAATGAAAAAACAATCATTGTCGGATAACACGATATGCTCTGCATATTTTTATACAATTTTCATTATCATTTGTAGGAATTCACCTGAACATGAAAAAACAGTTACTCCTTTGTCAGTTTACTGCGCTATTTATGAATATATTTTATTTTCGCAGATTTTGCTTTTTAACATTCCCTGGTTCTATATGAACAATCCGAAAAAATTGCGGAGATGCTGTTTCCGCACATTCAAAAAACGCCTGCCGACTTTGAGATGCTGTATTCGCCGCACGAGCTCGCCGCGCGGGCGCGAGTGTCACACGGTTTGCGTCCAGTCCCACAGGCTATCTGCATGTGGGCAATTTGTTCGGTGCGCTGACAGACTATATGGTTGCGCGGCTGTCAAAGGGCGTTGCCTATTTGCGCATTGAGAAGGCCGGCAAAAGCATGAAATCGAAGATGGTGTATCTGCCCTTTAGAGGGGTTTTGCATGTTTGGCATCGAGTTTGACGCGTTCGACAAAGAACGCCTTTGCGCCATCGTCCGCAAGCTGAAAATCGAAGAATAATCGAAACACGGGATTCTGTTTCCCGGGAAATACATAGAAAAAGAACCCCTTGCGACAACCGCTGCAAGGGGTATTTCTTTGCTCTGTTAGAGAGTTATTCAGTTTTTGCAGGCGAAGTCCTGCCACGCGCTGTCTTTGGAAAGCGCACCGCCCGCAGCAAATTCTTTTTTGGCGCTGCTGTCGCCTTTCAAATACGCGTCAAACCAGTCGACCGCATAGCCGGAAATTTTGGTTGGGTTTGTCATACAGGTGGTGTGCACGCCGTTTTTCAACGAAGCGTAAACCGCTTTGCCGGTGACTGCATTGTAAGAAGGTTCTACCCACATGGACGAGGCAACAACCATGTCGTTTGTGCCGGTCATAAAGAAAATCGGCGTTGAAAGCCCGCCGGCTTCCTCGGCATTGCTCGCCCCCGCAATCGAAAGCACACACACAATCCGGCTGTCTTTCTGCGCGGCGTTTACGGCGCTGCGTCCGCCTTGTGAATGTCCGACGGCGCCGATTTTGGAAGTGTCGACCTTTTGATAAAATTTGCTCCCCGAACGCTTGGCTTCGTCTAAAATGTAATCAATCGAATCCCGCTGCTCGGTGCCGTCAGCGGTCATCACGGAATCGTCCGCCACAACAATATAGCCGGCTTCTGCAAAGATTTTCAATAAGCTGTCATAGGTGGACGTCGCACAGCCCGTGCCGTTCGCCCAAACAATGGCCGGGTATTTCCGTTCGGAAGAGGAAAGGCTCTTCGGATAATATACGGTTTTGTTGCTGTCTTTTATCACCATGGCTTCCTCCGGCACGTTTTGCGCCGCGGTGGTTTTTGCGGCGGTGGTCGGCGCCTTGGTGGTGGGTACGGTCGCCGGCGCTAATGTTGTGGGTTCTTGCGTTGTCAATACGCCGGTGGCGGTCTGCGCGGCAGCGGGAACGGTGCTGTCCGCGGTTTCTCCTTTGTTTTTTACCGTCACAAGCACAACGGTGACAACGATTGCCAACACCACAACAACAGCTAAGGCAATCAAAATCGGCGCTTTGTGTTCGCTAAACCAGTCGGAAAGCTTTGCTTTCATTTCCTAAAACCCCATTCTTGTTTAGACATAATTTTGTCCGGAATCGGTCTTGCTGTTTCCATTATAAAGAACCCGATAGAATAAATCAACCTTTTCTGTGGTTCTGTTCATTTTCGGAAAATTTACAGATGCCGTGCTTTTGCACCGCAAAGTTTTCGATATCTGAAAAAAACAGTTGATACTTTCGCGGTTTTCTGCGATAATATAAAAGTATATCTGTGTTTGTGAGGTGTTTTAGCAAGTGACGGACACTCAGAAAATTGCCGACCTGCTGTTTCCGGAGGTTTCGGCTGTGCCGCAGGACTTGGAAGAAAAATACCCGCCCCGTGCGCTTCCCGAGGGGGCGCGCGTCACGCGGTTTTCGCCGAGCCCCACCGGCTATTTGCATATCGGCGGGCTTTTCGGCGCGCTGGCGGATTATATGACCGCAAAAGCAACCGGCGGCGTGTTTTATCTTCGGATTGAAGATACCGATAAAAAACGAGAAATCGAAGACGGCGTTTCCGGAATTCTCGAGGGGCTTCGGGCGTTCGGCATCACGCCGGACGAAGGCGTGACCGGCTTTGACAGCGAAACGGGCGCTTACGGGCCCTATACCCAAAGCAAACGTGTGGAAATTTATCATATCGTGGCGAAAGATTTGGTGCGCCGCGGCCTTGCCTATCCGTGTTTCTGCACGGCGGACGAGCTTACCGCCCTTCGTGAGCAGCAGGAAAAAGACGGCGCGCTCATTCGCGGTTACTTCGGGAAATATGCAAAATGCCGCGACCTTTCCGATGAAGAAATCGAAGCGAATCTCCGTGCGGGCAAGCCTTATGTTCTGCGCTTTCGCTCCGACGGCGACGAAAACCGCCGTGTTCGTTTTGACGATATTGTCCGCGGAAAGATTGAATTTCCCGAAAATATCATCGACGAAGTGCTTTTGAAAAGCGACGGCGTGCCGACTTATCACTTCGCCCATGTGTGCGACGACCATTTTATGCGCACGACCCACGTCCTGCGCGGGGAGGAATGGCTTTCCTCCGTTCCGAAACATATCGCGCTGTTTAAGGCGTGCGGTTTCCGCGCCCCGAAATACGCGCACACCCCGCTGGTTTTAAAAATCGACGAACAAGACGGCACCAAACGCAAAATTTCCAAACGCAAAGACCCGGAAGCTGCCGTCAGCTATTTTGTGGACAGCGGTTACCCGAAAGAAGCGTTGATTGAATATTTGATGACGCTTCTCAATTCCAACTTTGAGGATTGGCGGCGCGCGAACCCCGAAGCGGATATTTATTCGTTCCCGTTCAACCTGAAAAAAATGAGCGTTTCCGGCGCGCTGTTTGACCTTGCGAAGCTCAATGACATCAGCAAAACCGTCATTTCCCGCATGGACGCGCAAACCGTGTTTGACCGCACGCTCGAGTGGGCGAAAACCTATGACAAAGCATATGCCGCGCTGTTGGAAAACGACCCGCAAAAAGCGCTCGGTATGATGGCGCTCGACCGCGGCGGCAAAAAGCCGCGCAAAGATATTGCCATGTGGTCTCAGGTGCGCTCGTATTTTTCTTATATGTATCCGGCGCTTTATGAAAAGGACTATACATTGCCCGAAAATATAGACGCCGCAGACGCCGCGGCAATTTTGCACGATTACAGCGAAGTGTGGTCGCCGGCGGACGAAAAAGACGTTTGGTTTGAAAAAATCAAAGCGCTTTGCGCACCCCACGGCTTTACGCCGAACGTCAAAGAATACAAACAAAACCCCGACGCGTTCAAAGGGCATGTCGGCGATGTGTCCACGGTGATTCGCATTGCGGTGACCGGGCGGACAAACACCCCCGACCTTTGCACCATTTTGCAGCTGCTCGGCGAAGAGACCGTGCACGCAAGACTCGCCGACGCCGAGGCTTTCTATCGGGCGCAGGCCTGAATAAATCCGTTTTAAAGGAGCGTTTTCCATGGAAGAGAACGAAGTCATGACTTCCAATTTTATTCATGATTTTATTGACGAAGATTTAAAAGAAGGGGTTTACGACCACGTACAAACCCGTTTCCCGCCGGAACCCAACGGCTATTTGCATATCGGCCACGCAAAAGCGATTTGCATCAATTTCGGCACCGCGAAAAAATACGGCGGTGTTTGCAACCTGCGCTTTGACGACACCAACCCGCAAAAAGAAGATATAGAATATGTCGAGGCGATTCAAGAGGATATTCAGTGGCTCGGCTTTCAGTGGGACAAGTGTCTTTACGCTTCGAGCTATTTTGATTTCATTTACGAATGTGCTGTAAAGCTTATTGAAAAAGGTTTGGCTTATGTCGACGATTTGAGCGCCGACGAAATCCGCGAATACCGCGGCACGCTCACCGAGCCCGGCAAAAACAGCCCGTACCGTGATCGCAGCGTCGAAGAAAATCTCGATTTGTTCCGCCGCATGACCGCCGGCGAATTCGAAAACGGCGCAAAAGTGCTGCGCGCCAAAATCGATATGGCGTCGCCCAACCTCAATATGCGCGACCCGGTCATTTATCGTATCGCCCACATCGCCCACCACCAAACCGGCGACAAATGGTGTGTATACCCGATGTATGATTTCGCGCACCCGCTTTCCGACGCGAAAGAGGGCGTGACCCACTCGCTTTGTTCTTTGGAATTTGAAAACCACCGGCCGCTCTACGACTGGTTCTTGCAAAAACTCGAAATCCCGAACCCGCCGCGCCAAATTGAATTTGCGCGGTTGAACCTCAACTATTGCTTAACAAGTAAGCGCAAATGCTTAGCGCTTGTCAACGACGGGATTGTTGACGGTTGGGATGACCCGCGAATGGCGACCTTGAGCGGTATGCGCCGCAGAGGCTACCCCGCTGCCGCGATTCGCAATTTCTGTGAAAAAATCGGCGTTTCTAAGGCCTATTCCGTGGTCGACATGGGGCTTTTGGAATCCTGCGTGCGCGACGAGCTCAACGAAACCGCCCCGCGCGCAATGGCGGTGCTTCGTCCGCTGAAACTGATTATCGACAACTACCCCGAGGGGCAAACGGAAGAACTCGAAATCGAAGTGCACCCGTCCCACCCCGAAATGGGCACGCGCAAAACGGTGTTCTCGAAAGAATTGTTTATTGAGCGCGATGACTTTATGGTCGACCCGCCGAAAAAATATTTCCGTCTGTATCCCGGCAACGAAGTGCGTTTAAAGAGCGCCTATTTTGTCACCTGCACAAGCTTCGACACCGACGAAAACGGCGAAATCACGGCGGTGCACTGCACCTATGACCCGGCAAGCCGCGGCGGCAATTCGCCGGACGGCAGAAAGGTGCGCGGCACGATTCACTGGGTCAGCGCCGAAGACAGTTTCCGCGCGACCGTGCATTTATATGACCGGCTTTTCAATGTGGAAAACCCGTCGGATGAATCCGCCGGCAGTTTTAAAGACAACTTAAACCCCAATTCGCTGGTCGTTTTGAAGGACTGCCTTGTGGAGGGCGGCCTTGCAAACGCCAAGCCCGGCGACGTGTTCCAGTTCATGCGCCAGGGGTACTTTTGTGTTGACAAAAAGTCAAATTGTGATAATATTATATTCAATTTGACAGTTGCCTTGAATTCTTCGTGGGGCAAATAAAGGAGTACTTGTTAAAAATGGGTAAAGAGAAGAAAGCCGGCAAAAAGACCGGCTCCAAAGATATTTTATACCGGTTGGTCATGGCTGTTTTGGCGGCGTGCGTGCCGGTCGCGGCGTATTTCTGCGACTATATTTATTTCCTGACACGGTCCACTTTGTTCCAACTGTTGGCACAGTGGCAGGGCAACACGTCCGACACCGGTGAAACCTACGGCAGCTTCAGCCTCCACTATATTGTGCAGGAAATCCTGCCGCTGGTGCAGGGCAACGCCGACGATGCTGCGTCGCTCGGTGAAGCGTTGACGCCTTTAAAAACACCGGCAATTTTCGTGGCGATTTTCTTTGCGCTCGCCGTCGTGATTGCTGTTGTACTGTTCTTCTTTTCTTGCTTTTCCAAAAAGAAAACCATTCCGGCGTGCATTGCCGGCGGCGGCATTTTATCGATGATCGGTCTTGCGATTTCTTTCCATTATATGGCGGCGCCGATTTTAGACGGCACAGTTTCGCTTGCCAGCTTTTCATCCAATGCGATTATCTCGTTCTTGCTGCCGATGGTGGCAACGGTTACGGAGCTCCGGCTGACAACCGGTTTCTATATCATGCTCTTCCTGTTTATCGCGATGATTCTTTGGGCGGTTGCCAATAAGCTGATTGAAGCGGGCGACAAGCCTCCGAAACAGCCGAAACCGAAAAAAGAGAAAAAAGCGGAAAAAACGGCCGCGTAATTTTATCAAACGAAAAGCCCGCTGATTTTCAGCGGGCTTTTATTTTTATTATTTACAGAATCGGTGGCTTCCGATTGTCACAATAATCGGTCGCGAGTGCATCCATGCGTTTGAGGTCTTTTTGGGATTATAATAGTATATCGCGCCGCCGGTCGGGTCCCAGCCGTTAATCGCGTCGAGCGCCGCCTTGCGAGAATCCGCCGTCGGTTCTACGCTCCAGTTGCTGTCGTTGACACAGGAAAACGCCCCGGGCTGATAAATGACGCCCGCTATCGAATCCGGAAACGACGAGTGCGAAACGCGGTTGAGCACAACCGCGCCGATGGCAACCTGCCCCGTGTAAGATTCCCCACGCGCCTCCGCCGCAATGACCTTTGCCAAAAGGTAAATGTCATTGTTGCTGTATTGCCCCGAGCCGGAACCGGTAATTCCTAACGCCGAAAGCGTTTTCGGACCGACAATGCCGTCTACCGAAAGGCCTTTGTCCCGCTGAAAGCGCCGAACGGCACTTTGTGTCTGCGTGCCGAAAATACCGTCCACGTTGCCGGTGTAATAGCCGAGATTTTTCAGCTTTTGCTGCACCTTGCGCACCTCATCTCCGCGCGAACCCATTTTTGAGAGCGTCGCGATCGTTTGTTGGGATTGATAATACCGTACGCCTGCCGCACCGGCAAATAAAAGCACCAAAGAAAGAATCAGCGCAAGCGCACGAATCCCTTTTCGTCGAGTGTTTCTTTTCTTTTCCATAAATTCGCCTGCTTTCTGTTTGTTGGCTTTCAAAAACAGTGTGCACGTGAAGTTCGGTTTTATGCAAAATGATTGGAAAATTGTGTGTATAAAACTAGGAAAACACAAGATGTGGAACAGAGAAAGGACAAGCAAATTTTTTTGAAAAAATCTAAAAATAAGTGTTGACAACCGAAAGGTGTTGTGCTAATATATTAAAGCTGTCGCGAAACGACAGGGACGCAAAACCTTGAAATCAAAAGGTTTTTCCAAAAAAACTTCTTGACAAAAGGCATAGGGAATGGTAAAATAAAATTCCCTCCCCAAGAAACGCGGGAGTGCCCTGAACCTTGAAAATTAAACAACGACAAATGAAAGGAACCCGAGATTCTGAGGGTATCCAAGAGGTACTCAAAGAGTTTTAGCGTACGAAAGTACGAACAGTAAACCGGAGCACTCGAAAGAGTGAAACGGAAAGTAAAGAGCGAAGAGCTTTTTAAAAGATTGGTACGAAGGGAACTTCGTGTTAATACAATTTTTTAGAGAGTTTGATCCTGGCTCAGGATGAACGC